>Ga0184615_10002172_pt1 | contig 10569 bp, 11 predicted proteins | sample PLM4_65_coex_FD_133134 | JGI IMG/M metagenome (GOLD analysis project Ga0184615, IMG submission 133134) | Groundwater sediment microbial communities from an aquifer in East River, Colorado, USA - PLM4_65_coex | ecosystem: Environmental > Terrestrial > Soil > Riparian zone | place: USA: East... | reverse complement strand
GTGGCAGGCGAAGTTCGAGCAGGCCAATCCCGACACGCCCGAGGCGCTCTACAACAAAGGGATCGAGGCCTACAACAAGAACCGGATGAAAGAGGCGGAACCGTTACTCCAGAAGGCGATCGAGGCGAAGCCCGACTTCGCGATCGCGCACTTCTGGCTGGGGATGGCGTCCTTCAACCTGAACAAGAAGAGCGCGGCCCGCGAGCATCTCGAGAAATACCTGGAGCTCGATCCGAACGGCGCGGAAGCAGCCACAGCCAAGGAAATTCTGCCGCTCGTCAAATGAGAACGAGCGCTCGTGAGCGGCCGGCGCTCGAGCGCTCCGCTGAAGAAAGGCGAGCCGGGAACCGGACGCCCCGCTAGATCGGGACCCGGTCGCGAACTCGCCGCGGCCGGCGACTCGACGCGGTTGCCGGCGACGGCGTCGGCGGGTTCAGGAGACGGTGCACCCAGCGGAGAATCGCGTCGAAACGATCCTCCCGCTTCAGGGTGCCCGCCACTTCCCGTCGGGTCCGGTCGCTTTTTTCGTTCTCCACGACGTCGGGAGAGAGCAATCGGAGCGCCATCCGCCGCCTTCCGTGTAACCCGAAGCGATGGATGGAGTTGCCGGCGGCGGAGACCCGCCCGGTGACCGAATCGTCGGTTCGCGCCGCCCCGATGCGACATTTTCTGCCACAATCCGGGCGTGGGTCGCAAAGGCGCCTTCAAGGACCGGCCGCTGTGGCGGCGCCTCCAGACGATCCACCACGAGATCAAGGAAGGCCGTTTTCCGAACGCCACCGGGTTAGCCGGCGCACTCGAGGTTTCGACGAAGACCGTCCAGCGCGACCTCGACTACCTCCGCAACGAGCTCGCCGCGCCCATCGAGTTCGACCGCGAGCAGAACGGGTACTTCTACTCGCGGTCCGACTACGTCCTGCCTTTTCTGCCGGTCGACGGTCGCGACGTCTTCTCGATCGGGGTCGCCGGCCAGGTTCTCTCCCTCTTCGGCGGAACGCCTCTGGGACGCGACTTGAAAAGCTGCTACGAGCGGCTGGCGGAGCTGATGCCTCCCGCGGTGCGACTCCGGCCCGAGATCGTGATGGAGAAGCTCGCGCTGCGCGCCGCGGCCTTCCGGCCGGTGAAGGAAGAGACCTGGCAGGCCGTCTCCGAGTCCCTTCAGCGAGGCGTGGGTCTGGCGATCCGCTACCATCGGCCGGGTGAGCCGCCGGGGGAGGAACGCCGCGTCAAACCCTATTCGCTCGTGGTCTCCGGGCGGGACTGGATGATGCTCGCCTTGGACGAGACCGACGAACGGGTGAAGAATTTCTACCTCGCGCGGATCGAGAGCGCGCGCTCGACCGGAATGCGCTACGCAATCCCGCGGGACTTCGACCCGGAGAAGTTCTTTCGCAATACGTTCGGCATCTTCGTCGGAGGCGGAAAACCTTTCCGCTTCCGGGTCCGTTTCTCCAGAGAGATCTCGGAGGAAGTCCGGGAGATGCAGTTCCATCCGAAGCAGAAGATCGAGAACGGCCCCGACGGAGAAGCGATCCTGGAGCTTCCGGCGGAGTCTCTCAAGGAGGCGCGGAGATTCGTGCTGGGATACGGGAGGGACGCCGTCGCGCTCTCGCCGCCGGAGCTCGTCGAGGACCTGCGGGGAGAATCGGCGGCTCTCCATCGCGCGTACGCGCGGAGTTCGAAGTCCAATGTCAAAAGTCCAGAGTAGATCGGTCTCCGGCTTCATCGCGCTCGCCCTTCTGGCAGCCGGGTGCGCTTCGACCGGCCTCGCCCCGGTCACGTATCCGGATTCCTCCGTGCCCTGTCCCGCGGGGCTTCGCAGCTGGAAGCTCGAGGTGCTCGACCGGCGCGCCCGTCGGGAGAGCTCCGAGGGCGTGCAATCCTTAGTCGCCGAGTCCGTTCGCCGATCCTTCCCGGGCTGCGAGTGGAACTCCGCCGGCGCCGAGGGCGCAGGACGCGTCCAGATCGAGATCCACCGGTTCGCCGCCGACCCGGACGGCAACACCTGGGAGGCCGCGGCCGACTGGAGCGTCGTCGTCAGCGATGCCTCCGGCCGGACGCTGACGGAGTTCGAAGCGACCGAGGAGGTCTCGCGGCCGAACTACCGAGGCTCCAACAACGAAAAAGAGGCCCTCCGGGAGGCGTTCGATCGGGCGATGAGACGGACGCTCGCCGGCCTGCGCGCCGTCACCTCGTCGGCGATTCTTCGTCTTCCCGGGAGGACGGTCCCGGGAAGACCCCCGTCCGGCCAGAGCCGGGGTGGCGCGGCATCTCCTTCTCCTTCCGAGACTTCGGGCTCGCGATCCCCTCTGGCCGGCGGAGACGGGCTGGAACGCTTCTCGCACCCCGGAACGCTGGAGGCCTTATGAAATCGACATCGCGAGTCACCATCATCGCTGCCGTTCTTCTCGCGGCGACCATCCCGCTCGCTGCGGCGACGTCCAACCCCGAAATCGAGCTGTCCCAGATGCTTTCCGGGACCTTTCGAGGCTCGACGCCCGGCAACGACCTGACATTGACGATCCGGTCCGTCACGACCGACCCCAGCCACCTGTACGACCTGTATCTTCAGGCGAGCGGGAAGTACCAGGGGACGAACGTCCGGCAACAGGGGCTGATCCGTCTCGAGTCGCAGGGAAAGTCCGTTTACTTCGGCTACATCCCCCACTTCGACCCGACGGTCTCCTCGATGTCCGCCAGCGCAGCCCGGTTTTCGGAAGAGGAAGCCAACGCGGCGTGCGGTCTGGTCATGGAACCGAAGGGCGACGGGTTCGACGGAGAGACCGTCGGCTCGACCTGCGTGCGCGCCATCCGCGGGGCGTTCGGGAAGTGGACGATCGAAGTGGAGCCCGGGTCGATGCGGATCCGAAACGTGAAGAGCGGGGAGACGCTGAGGTTCAAGCGGGTTTCCAAGTGAACGAGGTCGCGATCATGCGACCTCGTTCATCCCGAGCCCTTCGCCCTAGTCTGTCATTCCGAGCGAAGCGAGGAACCTGACCGCGCAGCGGTCATCCTGAGCGCAGCGAAGGATCTCTCCTCGTCGAGGAAGAGATTCCTCGTCGCTTCGCTCCTCGGAATGACAGCGCTGACTACTCCGGAGGAAACAGGCTCCCGATTGTCGGACGGGGATCGGCCGGCGCGAGGGGCTTCGAAGCCGGCTCGTTCTCTCCCTTCGGCAGGAACTTCCCCACGATCTCCTTGACGAATCGGGAGAAGTCCCCCTTCAGGATCCAGCGCAGGACGCCCGGCTCCTCGCGGGAGAGGGCGCGCAGGCTCCGCCCGCGATGGCGTCCGAAATTGATCGTCGGCTCGCCGTTGACGAGGCGGATGCGACCCTCGGGGTCCATGTCCTGATCGATCCCGGCGCAGAAGAGCTCGTGGAGCTCCGCGACCGACCGCGGGAGATCAGTGTAGCGGCCGAGCTGGCCGACGATGACCCGGAGAGTCATGACGGCGTCCGCGAGTGCGCCATGCGCCCCGTCATGATCCGTCTCGCAATAGAAACGCGCCGCGGCGGAGAGGTTGCGGGGCTCGCGCGCGAAAAAGATTCGCTGGCCGTCCAGAAGACGGCGGTTCGCGACGTCGAACACGATTCCGGAGCGGTGAAACTCGTTGCGGAGCACCGGCAGGTCGAAGCCGGTCATGTTGTATCCCGCGAGGTCGCACCCCTCGAGAAACGCCGCCAGCTCCGCCGCGCAGTCGGAGAAGCGCGGGAGGCCCGCGACGTCGCGATCCGTGATCCGGTGGACTGCCGTCGACGCGGCGGGAATCCGGATGCCCGGATCGAATCGTCTCACCCACTCTTCCTGCCTCCCGTCGGGATGCACTTTCACGCAGGCGATCTCGACAATGCGGTCGAGGCGCGGATTGGTCCCCGTCGTTTCGGTATCGAAGACGACGAGCGGGCGGTCGAGGGGAAGAAGATTCTCGATCATCTTCGAGCATGTTACGACGAGTTTCCAGCTCCGGTCCCGGTTCTCAGGCTGAGCACTGGGAATGCTCGCCGAGAACTCCTCCGGGCGTGGCCCGGCTCTTGCTCTCCTAGCAGACATGATCATTTCGATCCTGCCCCGCGTTACGGGAATGAAGATCGAAAACGCGTGGGGACGCGGGTCTCGCGGGATGGTCCGCTGCACGGCGCGGCTGTCGCGGCCTCTCCGGGCGAAGGAAGAGCGGTGGCTCGACCGACTACCGGGGACGAGCGTCGAGGGAATCGAGGTCGGCCGCGAGTGCCGTCCGGAGGAGATCGAGGAGTGGCAAGCGCTGCTCGCCGAGGTTCTCCTCGGTGCACCGGCCCCGCCGGCGCGCCGCGCGGCAGCGGCCGGGGTCGCCGTCGCCGGGCCGAAGTCTCGCCGGGAGCGCAAGCGCAACGAAAGCCGGCGCACCGATCCGGCGGCGTAGCGGCTCAGTAGTTCTCCGAGAACAGCCAGAAAACGACCTCGCCGAGGCGCGAGAGCACACCGCGCTTCTTCCACATCCTTTTCGTGAAGAGCTCGCTCTTCTCGATGTCGGCCAGGATGGTATTCGAGACGATCTCGGCGAACCCGCGGTCGTAGATCGCGACGTTGGCTTCGGCGTTCTTTTTCATCGAGCGGTTGACGAAGTTGATCGATCCGATCGTCGTCCAGATTCCGTCCACGACCATCACCTTGTTGTGCATCATGGTCGGCTGGTACTCGTACATGTGGACGCCGCCGTCGAGGAGCTCGCCGTAGTGAAACTGCGACGCCATCCGGACGATCGGGATGTCGATGTGCGGCCCCGGAACGAGGACTCGGACGTCGACCCCCCGCTCGGCCGCGTGCACCAGTCCGCGGCGGATCTGGCCGTCCGGGACGAAATACGCATTCTCGATCCAGATGCTCTTTCGCGCCGCCTGAATGGCCATGTAGTAGAGCAGCTTCGCCATGGAGCTCGCGTCGCTTCGGGAGGCGGATATCGCCTGGGCCAGGACCTCCCCGGCCGGCGGGGTCGGCGGAAACTGCTTCTCGCCGTGGAGGACCTCTCCGGTCGTGTGAACCCAGTCCTCCGTAAAGATGGACTGGAGCTGTGCGACGACCGGTCCCTCGATCTGGACCATCGTCTCGCGCCACTCCTTCGGGTTCCTCGCGTCCCCCATCCATCGATCGTCGATTCCGACGCCGCCGGTGAATCCGATCCGGCCGTCGATGGTCAGGATCTTCCGATGCGTGCGGTTGCCGACCCTGTAGATCGAGTAAATCCGAAGCGGCTTGTACCACTGCAGATTCACGCCCGCCTTTTTCATCACCTCTTCGAGCTCGCCCGGGTGCGATCCCCAGTCGTCGAGCAGAAGGCGGACCTCGACGCCCTCCTGCGCCTTCGCCGCCAGCGCGCGGGCGAACTCCGCCGCGATCTCCCCCTTGTTGAAGATGAACATCTCCATGTTCACGCTGGAGCGCGCCGCCCGGATCGCGTCGAGCATCGCGGGAAAGAACTCCACCCCGTTCTGAAGGATGACCGCCCGGTTGTGGGGAACCATCTCCGTGCCCAGGACCTCGAGCGATCGGCGGAACTGGGGGCTATCGACGCCATAGTCCGGCTTGTAGGTGTAGCTCGTGCGCTTGTCCCAGAAGAGGTGAGAGCACCCCGTCGTGGCAAGGAGGACGAGCAGGAAGGCGAGGACGCGCACCGGCGCGGCCGGGGATCGATGGAAAGGTTTCATCCGATATATCTTTGCGCGGTGTGCGTGCTCCCGGCCGACGCGCCCCTTTCTCCCGAGATCATGACGACGCCGCGGTAGCCCGCACCGCCTCGACGATGCTCCGAAGGAAACAGCGCAAGCCTCGCAAGCCGCGAGTCTACAGAATCCCGGTCGAGGTCTACCTGATCACGTTGGCGGCGGCGTTCGCGCTCTCCGTCGCCATCTCTCTCCTCAACCGGCCGGAAGAGGTCCGCTACGACCTTCCTCACGGCTTCGGCGTGCGCGACCCGACCTTTCTGCCGTCGCTGCAGGCGACCGAAGGCCCCAGCATGATCGACGGCAATCGCGTCACCGTTCTCGAGAACGGGGTCGAGATCTTCCCGGCGATGCTCGGCGCGATATCCGCCGCGCAGAAGTCGGTCAACATGGAGGCGTACATCTTCTGGAGCGACAGCGCGGGAACCCGGTTTCGCGACGCCCTCTCGGAGCGCGCGAGCCACGGCGTCGAAGTCCGGCTGCTTCTCGACGGAGTCGGGTCGGCGAAGCATCTTTCGAAGAGCGACGTCGACATTCTTCGACGCTCGGGTTGTCGGGTCGAGTTCTTCCGCCCGCTCCGGCCGTGGATGCTCGACGTCATCAATCGCCGCAGCCACCGCCGAATCCTCGTCGTGGACGGCAAGGTGGGCTTCACGGGGGGCGTCGGCATCGCGAAGATGTGGGAGGGCAACGCCGATTCTCCGGAGCACTGGCGCGACACGCAGGTTCGGCTCGAGGGGCCCGCCGTCGCCGAGATGCAGTCGGCGTTCCAGGAGAACTGGTCCGAGGTGACCGGCGAGCTCCTCGTCGGCGAGAAGTTCTTTCCCGGACTCTCCTCCGCCGGCAACGTGCTCGCCGCGGTCGTTCCCTCGTCCCCCCGGCCTTCCAGTTCCGCCTCCCAGACGCTCTACTCTGTCGCGATCTCCGCCGCGGAGCGCACGATTTCGATCTCCAACTCGTACTTCGTGCCCAACCGCGAGTCGATCGCTCTCCTGGCCGCGGCGAGCGAGCGCGGCGTCAACGTCCGCATCCTCGTCCCCGGCGAGGTCAACGACGTTCCGATGACGAAGGCGAGCGGGCGGGCGACGTTCGGCAAGCTCCTTCGCGCGGGCGCGAAGATCTACGAGTACCAGCCCACGATGATGCACGCCAAGACGATGGTCGTGGACGGGATTTTCGCCACCGTCGCTTCGACCAATTTCGACAACCGGTCGTTCCGATACAACGACGAGATCGATCTCGCGATGAACGACGCCGTCGTTGCCGGCCGACTCGAGCAGATGTTCGAAAACGACCTTCGGAAGTCTCGCGCGTACACTTACGAGCAGTGGCTGCGCCGCCCGTTCGTGAAGCGCTTCACGGAATGGCTCCTCCTGCCGATCCGGTCACAACTCTGACTCGGCCCACCGGTTCTCGCGGGCTCTGCCCCGACTGACACTCTCAACAAACCTCGTTACGATTTTCGTAAAGGACTGACAATCCTCGTCATGGAGCGGCGGCGGACGGAAGTGTAACTTACTGACGGCTTTGAAGTTGTCGGACAGGACTCCGTGGCGGACCCCTTGCTATCTCAGCACAGCGAGGAATCAAAAACCTCAACCTCCTCCTTTCGCTCCCCGGGCGGCCCCACCCCGACCCGGGGCCTTTTTTTTCCCGGGCGGGCTCACCTCCCGACCCGGGAACTTTTTTGAGTGACGGCTGATAGGTTTCGCCCCCATGCGGGTCCTCGCGGGCGACATCGGCGGCACGAAGACCGCGGTCGCCATCGCCCGGGTCGGGCCTCGCTCGCTTTCCCTCCTCGCGAGCCGGACCTACCCGAGCGCGTCGTTTAAAGGCCTCGAGGAGATCCTGGAGGACTTCCTTTCCGGAAAGAGACCGCCGGGCGCGGCCGCCTTCGGGGTCGCGGGGCCCGTGCGAGCGGGGCGCGCAAAGGTGACGAAGCTTCCCTGGTCGATCGACGAGATCCGTCTGGCGAGGCGCCTCGCCATCCCCCGGGTTCGCGTCCTGAACGACTTCGTCGCTGCCGCTCTCGGAATCCCCCGTCTTTCGGCGCGCGGGTCCACGCTCCTCGTGCCGGGGACCTCCGAGCCCGGGGGGCCCGTCGGGGTGCTGGGGGCGGGGACCGGCCTCGGCCAGGCCGCGATCGTCGACGCAGGCGGAGCGCGGATCGTCGTCGCCTCCGAGGGCGGCCACGTCGATTTCGGACCCCGCGACGAGCGGGAAGACCGGCTGGTCCGTTTCGTCCGGGCGCGTTTCGGACGCGTGTCCCGGGATCGGCTCCTTTCGGGAGAGGGGCTCGAACACATCTACGACTTCGTCAAGTTCGACGCAAGGGCGCGGGACGCTCCCGCCGTCGCCCGGGCCTTCGAGTCGGGCGACCGCGCCGCGGTGATCAGCGGCTTCGCGCTCTCCCGAAGGGATGAGCTGTGTCGCGAGGCGCTTTCCCTGTTCGTCTCGATTTACGGGTCGGAAGCGGGCAACCTCGCTCTCCAGTATCGGGCGACGGGTGGGATCTATCTCGCGGGGGGAATCGCGGGGAAGATCCTTCCCGCGCTCAAGGAGCGAACCTTCCGCGAAAGCTTCCGGTCCAAGCCGCCCATGGAAGAGCTGCTGGCGAAGATTCCCGTGCGGGTGGTCCGGGAACCCCGGCTCGGCTTGATCGGAGCGGCCGAGGCCGCTTACCGGATGGCGATCGAGACGACCCGGTGGCGGTCGAAGACGACCACCCGGTGGAGGCTGCGGTAGGTCCAGCGAACCCGGACGTCCGGATCCTCGACGACGGTCTGAATCTCGTCCGGGTCTCCGAGGAGCCGGCGGACCTCCGAGTCCGTCATGCCCTCGCGGACGAACCCGAACGCCTTTTCCCCGTCGAAAGTCACGAGCTGACTGGCCTCGCCCACGACGCGTTTCTGCTCGGACTCCTTGACGGCGGCGGGGGAACCCAGCAGTGGCCGGGTCAAGTCATCCACGAGCCCGGAGACGGTCGGCTTCTTCTCGTGGATCCACCATCCCAGCGCCGCGAGCAGCGCCAGGGTCAGAAACCCGCGGACGCGGCGTCCGGTCATGGACGGAGTTCTCCGGTTTCCGCCCGAAAACCCGTCGACCGGAGCGCGGGACCGGCCGGCTTCTTCAGTCGGGCTCCGGCTCGGAGAGGAGCAGGTTCGCGCGCCGCCGGAGCTCCTCGAGCTTCTGAAGGCACCAGGGGCGCTGGGCGGGAGTGACCTCCCAGAGGATCTCGCTCGCCGAGAACACCGCGTCCTCGAGCGAGGGCTCTTCCGAGTCTCGGCCGCGGGTCAACTCCTCTCGCAGGAGCGATCGGCGGGCGTTTCGCAGCGCTTCCAGGCTGCCCGGATCATCGGCGGACAGGAGGAACCGCAGTGTCACGGTGGGGCCGTCGGCGACGTCTAAAGGAGCTTGCGCCACCAGGTGCGGTTCCTGGCCTGCCTCCGAAACCTCGACGAGACCGATCTCCGGCACGGGAGGCCAAGGTAGCGAAGGCTGTGCCGCCCCCGCGCGAGGAGGGTAATCCGTGGAGAGTGAAAGGGTTGAGCAAATGAGCCCGCGATTCGGGAGGATTTTTTTTGCCGAAAGCTGTTACCGACGGTAACACTCACGGGGTTTATGCGACCGTAGAGCCTCCGGCGGCCGCGATCACCAGATCATCCCGCACCCGGAGCGCGCGCTCGACGAGCTCCGCAGTCTTTTCGCGGCACCACGCCGCCTGCGACGCGAGAGCCGGCCACGAGAGGTCATTGACCGAAAAGACCGCATCCTCGATCGAGGGCTCTTCCCACTGCAGCCCGCGGGTGCGCTCTTCGCGGATCATCACGCGACGCGCGTACCGGACCGCTTCGACGTCATCCGGGGAGTCGAAGTGAAGCCGGAAGCGCAGGTTGATGCGCCGGGTCGGGTCGAACCGAAGGGCAAGGCCGTCGCGAACGTCGGCCGGAGTCGAGAAGTCGGTCGTTTCGTCGAGCCGGATGGATGACATGCTGATGAATCCTGCCGGATTATACCGCGGACCGGGAGCGCGCGCGCTTCGCCGGGCGGCCGGCGCCCCCGGGAGTCGGGGATAATGCACGGCCTTTCGGAGGTTTTGAATGACCCAGAAGACGTCCATCACCGTCGCCTCCGGCGATGGGATCGGCCCGGAAATCATGGCGGCGACGCTTGCGGTCCTGAACGGCGCGGGCGCGCGTTTCACCATCGAGGAAATCGAGATCGGGGAGAAGGTCTACCGGCGCGGAGCGAGCTCCGGGATCGAGCCGTCGGCCTGGGAGTCGCTGCGCCGGACCCGCGTTTTCCTGAAGGCGCCGATCACCACCCCGCAGGGGGGAGGTTTCAAGAGCCTGAACGTGACGATCCGCAAGACGCTGGGGCTCTACGCCAACGTGCGTCCGTGCGTCGCATACCACCCCTTCGTCCAGACGCTGCATCCCGGGATGGACGTCGTGATCGTGCGGGAGAACGAGGAGGACCTCTACGCCGGAATCGAATACCGACAGACCGAGGGCGTCGTCCAGTGCCTGAAGCTGATCAGCCGCCCGGGCTGCGAAAAAATCGCCCGATACGCCTTCGAGTACGCCCGTCGCAACCGGAGGCGGAAGGTGACGTGCTTCACGAAGGACAACATCATGAAGTTCACGGACGGCCTGTTCCACAAGGTCTTCGACGAAGTCGGCGCGGAGTACTCCGACCTCGAGAAGGAGCACTGGATCGTGGACATCGGGGCCGCGAAGCTCGCCGATACCCCCGAAGCGTTCGACGTCATCTTGATGCCGAATCTCTACGGCGACATCCTCTCCGACGTCGCCGCGCAGATCGCGGGCTCGGTCGGGCTCGCGGGCTCCGCGAACATCGGACAACGGTGC
>Ga0184615_10002171_pt1 | contig 10570 bp, 5 predicted proteins | sample PLM4_65_coex_FD_133134 | JGI IMG/M metagenome (GOLD analysis project Ga0184615, IMG submission 133134) | Groundwater sediment microbial communities from an aquifer in East River, Colorado, USA - PLM4_65_coex | ecosystem: Environmental > Terrestrial > Soil > Riparian zone | place: USA: East... | reverse complement strand
CAGGCTCCGTCGGCGCGGTAGAACTCGGCGTGCTTTCGGGAGAGCGCCGCGTCGTCGATCCTGATGTCGTTCTCGGGCGAGCGCCCGACGCTCACGTCCTGGGAATCCCACACGATGACCCGCTCCGCCTGCCCGCCGCCCTTGAGCACCAGATAGGTGTGGACGCGTTCCCTGTTCGTGGCCGTCGCCATGCGGTTTCCCCCAGTCGTGGTACTGGCTCGCGTCCGTGCGTATCGGCAGACGCGGCTCGCCTGTTGATGGCGGAGCGATCCCGGCGGCTTTGCACAGGGGTCTGCCGGTTCATCCCCCCGGGGGAATGGCCGATTACGAGCAGCCAGCGAAGCTGGACCCCGTATGATCCGCCGCGATGATCCGGTCTGGGATCCACCTGGCGGAGAGCGAGGACGAGAAGGAAGCGGTCTATCGCTTCCGCTACGACGTCTATGTCGAGGAGATGGGGCGCTACGGCGCTGCGGCGGACCACGCGAACCGGCGACTGGTCGAGCCGGAGGACGCGACCGCGCGCATCTTCTACGCCGCCGAGAATGGTGTGGTGGTGGCCACCTCGCGCTTCAGCTGGGGCGGCGACGCGCCGTTCAGCCAGCGGCTGAGCGAGCACTACCAGCTGGCGCCGTTCCTGGCCGAGATGGCGCCCGAGCGGATTGCGGTCGGCGAGCGCGGCATGGTCGTGCCGAGGCTGCGGGGCAGCGAGATCTTTCGGGAGCTCGGCAACTTCTCGAAGCACTTCATCAGCGAGAAGCGCATCGAGCTGATCTTCGGCGCCTGCGAGCCCCACCTGCTGAGCCTCTACGTCGGGCAGGGATGCCGGACCTTCTCGAGAAGGAACGTGAACAGCAAGGAGGCCGGCTTCCTGATCCCGATCGTCACCGTGGTGGAAGACATCGAGTACCTGCGGCGGATCGGCTCCCCCAACGCTGCGACTGCAAAGGACTGGGGGGCCGACGCGCGGATTCCGGACTGCGTGGATCGCCTGATCACCAAGGGCGGCAACGTGATCAGCCAGCGCTTGACGGCCTCCGGCGCGTTTTGGGGCGAGATCCACGGAGCGCTCGAGCAGCTCGGGGAGGCCCGAGTTGCCCCGTTCGACGGTCTCAGCGAGGAGCAGGCGCAGCGCAGCCTCGCCAAGAGCAACATCATCGAGTGCGCCGCCGGCGACCGCGTGCTCAAGAAGGGAGGCGTGGCGCGCAACATGTTCGTGGTGCTGGACGGCACCCTGGAGGTGCGCGACGGCGACACCCTGGCGCGCATCCTCACGGCTGGCGACGTCTTCGGAGAGATGGCCTTCCTGCTCGAGCAGCCGCGCACCGCCGACGTGTACGCCGCGACCGACGCCCGGATCCTGAGCCTCTCCGAGGGAACCCTGCGCAAGCTGATCGAGAGCGACCCCGACGTGGCCGCCCATTTGTTGCTGAACGTCTCGAAGATGCTCTGCCGAAGGATCCTGGAGAGCGGCTGACCGCCCGCCTTCAGCGCCACGCCACCGCGGCGATCCGGTGCTGGCCCGAGAAGCCCTTCAGGGTGACGTCGCGGTCGCCCTCGAAGCGGAAGCCGCGATCCCCGATCAGGCTCTTGAGATGGCCGGAGACCAGGATCTCGTCGGCCTGCGCGAGGTCCGCCACCCGGAAGGCCTGGATCACAGTCTTGCCGAAGAACTTGTCCTCGTCGCGCAGGGCTTCGCCGCAGTGGAGCCCCACGCGGATCCGGATCGGCTGCTCGGGGTGTCCGCGGCTGTAGGCCTCGAAGGCGCGCTGGAGCGCGACCGCGCAGCGCACGCCGGCCAGTGGCGTGGAGAAGGCGACCAGGAAGCCGTCGCCGCGCAGCTCGACCTCGAAGCCGCCGTGGGCCTGGCACTGGGTCCGCACGATCCGGTTGTGGTCCGCGACCACGCGCAGGGCGCCGTGATCGCCCAGCCGCTCGGTCATCGCCGTGTAGTCGTGCATGTCGCTGAAGAGCAGCGTCACGCTACCGTCGGCGCCGGCCGCCTGCTTCAGGCTCGGGCGCCGGGCGTCGACCGAGGCCGCGACCACCGCGATCGAGGCCTTGACGCCCGTCGACTCGCTGCCCTGGGCCCGTAGCTTCATGCCGAGCACGCGCTCGAGCCACTGGGAGTCGGCGCCAATTCTTCTGTAGATCTCGAGTGCCCGGTCGAACTGCTCCGGGGCGCGGCGGCGATCGCCCGAGCGCCGGAGCGCGCTGCCCCAGGCGATGCGCGTCTCCGCCTCTTCGAATGGGACGCCGAACTGCTGGAGGATCTCGAGCGAGCGCTCGAAGGCCTTGTTGGCAGTCGCCCAGTCGCCGCGTGCGGCCGCCACCGCGGCGTCGGCGCGGGCGAGCATGCCCGCCAGACCCCGGTGGTCCTCGGGCCCCTCGATGATCTCGCGGGCGCGGGCCACCTGCTCGTCGGCAGCGGCGAGCTCGCCGCGCCCCGCCTCGAGGACGGCGAGGCGCAGCTGCGGGCGCACCACGCTCCTGCGGTCCCCCACCTGCTCGCAGACCGCGATGCAGTCAGCGTAGGTCGCCCGCGCACCCGGCTCGTCGCCCTTCAGCTCGCGAATCCAGCCCAAAACTTGCGAAAGCGTCGCGACCTGCCCCAACACGCCTCTTGCCCGCAGCCTCTCCAGCTTGGGCTCGAGCTTGCGTTCAGCGAGGGTCCAGTCGACGAGGACCCTTGGTATGTCTTCGTTCATCGCGAGGTCCTGAAGCTCGGGAAGCAGCTTTCGCAGCTCGTCGAGCCGTCCCGCAATCCCGAGCGCCTCCGCATAGCTGGAGACGAGCACCCCTCGCTGGATCGGGGCTTGAGAGCCTCCCAGATGCGCCATCGCCTGCTCCAGGACCGGCAGGACGGGAGCCGGGTCGAGGAACCAATGGGCACCCGCCGCCATCGCCGCCGACATCGAGGCCACGAACCCGAAATTCAGACGCTGCCCTGCCTCCATGGCGCGGGTCGCGCGCTCGCGGGCCTCTCGATGGCGTCCACGCGGTCCGGCGGCCGATGCCCAGATCATGTTCGCCCCGGCGCGCAGCGCCTCGTTGCCGAGCCGGTCGGCCATCTCGAGCACCCGCTCGCTGTTCCGGATCGAATCGTCGAGCCGCCCCCCCATGTGCTGGGCCGACGCCAGCGAGAGGAGCGCCACCGCGAGCACCGTTTCATTGTCGCCCCGCTCGAGGATCTCGATGGCGCGCTCGAAGTGGCCGAGCGAGCGCACGATGTCGGCATGGATCGCCGGAAAGCCGCCCAGTGATCGCCCGATGCGCGAGTGCACCCGGGCCTGGCGCTGCTCGTTGCCGAGCTCGGTCTGGATCGCGAGCGCCTGCTCGAGCGCCGCGAGGCCGGCATCGAAGTCGATGCCCGACATGAAGTGGGCCTCGCCGACGCGTTCGAGCAGCGCGGCGCGCTGCGGGGCCTCGCCATCTCCCCACAGCTCGAGGGCGGTCTGCCAATGCGCGATCGCCTCCTCCCAGGCGACCACCTTTTCAGCCGCGCGGCCCGCGCGGATCGCGTAGTCGCGCGCCTTGCGCGGGTCGGCAGCGGCGCCCGCGGTGCGGTAGTGCATCGCGATCTCGGTCACGTGCGGCTCGATGCGACCTTCGTGAACGGCCTCGAAAGCCTGGGCGGCGCGCAGGTGCGCGCGCTGCTTGCGCGGGAGCGAAAGCTCGTCGTAGAGGGTCTGCCGCACCAGGGCGTGGACGAAGCGGTAGTAGGCCGCACCGCCGCGCTCGAACTCCTCGACGAGCTGGTGGTCGATCGACTCCTCGATGGCGTCGAGTAGCGCGTCGTCGCCCAGGCCCGACATCTGCTTCAAGACGTCGAACCCGAAGGCCCGCCCCAGCACGGCGGCATCGGCGAGGGCCTGGTTGCAGGTGTCGCTCAAGCGCGACAATCGGCGACCGATCGCGTCGCGCACGCCCTCCGGAATGCCCAGCTCTTCGATCGAGACGTCGGTCACCCAGACGCCGTTGCGCTGATGGACCGCGCCGGTGTCGGCCAGGTGTTGCAGCACCGACTCGATGAAGAAGGGGTTGCCTTCCGTCTCGCGGTGGATGGCCGCCGCCACCTCGGCCGCCTGCTCTCCCAGCGGCACCCCCCGGGCCCGGGCGTGGAAGAGCGCCAGCACGTCCTCGGCGCTGAGCCCGCGCAGCAGCACCCGCTCGAATCCCGGATCGCGGCGTAGGATGGCGAGCGCCTCGGCGAGCGGGTGGCGGCGGTCGAGCTCCATGTCGCGATAGGTGCCGATCACGAGCAGGCGACTGCCTTCCAGCCGACCCGCCAGATACTGGAGCATCAGCAACGTCGGTCGATCGGCCCAGTGCAGGTCGTCGAGCACGAGGATCAGCGGGGTCTTCTTCGAAGCGCTCACGAGAAAGGTCGCCACCGCATCGAACAGCCGGTGGCGATCCGTTTCGGGATCGCCCGCGGGCGCAGGCTGGATTTCGGGTAGGCGATGCGTCACCTCGGAGACGAGCCGCGCGACCACCGGGCCGATGCCGCCGAGCTCGTCGCGCAACGCGCCCTCCGGCCGCTCGAGCACGTACTGGCGCACGGCATCGACGAAGGGCAGATACGGGATGCCCGCCTCGGATTCGTGACAGTGGCCGAAGAGAACCTGCGCGCCGCGCAGAGCCGCGTACTCGCCCGCCCGCTGGGCGAGGCGGGTCTTCCCGATCCCCGGTTCGCCAGCGAGCATCACCAGGGAGCCGTGGCCGCCGAGGGCCGCGTCGACCCCGCGTTGCACCCGGTCCAGCTCGAGCGAGCGCCCGACGAACTCCTGGGGCATCCGCCGCCCCGACGTCGGCGCGGGCGCGGCGGCAGCGGGAAGCACGGGCGCGTTGCGGATCTCGACGATGCGCTTGCCCACGCTCGCCGCATCGGGCGGGCGCGCGGCCGGCGCCTTCTCCAGCAACTCGAGGATCAGCGCCTCGAGCTCCGGACGCACCGTCGGATTGTGCCAGGAGGGTGCCACGGGGCGCGTGTTCAGGTGCTGGCTGATCACCGCCACCGAGTCGTCGCCCAAAAAAGGGGGCCGGCCGGTCAACATCTCGTAGAGCATGGCGCCGAGCGAGTAGAGATCCGAGCGCGGCGTGACGTCGCCGCCCACCGCCTGCTCGGGTGGCATGTAGGTGGCCGTCCCGACCATGGCGCGGTCCTGTGTCAGGCGCGTGCGATCGAGCGACACGGCCAGGCCGAAGTCGCCGAGTTTTATGGTGCCATCCGCGGCGAGCCAGACGTTGCCGGGCTTGAGGTCCCGGTGCACGATGCCGTTGGCGTGAGCGTGGCCGAGCGCGGCGCACAGCTGCTCGGCGACGGTCAGCGCCTCGTCGACGGACAGCCGGTGCCCGTCGGCCTGGGCGAGACGCTGCTCGAGGTCACCGCCCGCCATATACTGGCTGACCAGATAGACGCGCTGCGCTTCCTCGTCGACGTCGTGCACGGTCACGATGTTGGGATGGTCGCCGAGCCTTCCCATCGCCTCGGCCTCGCGGCGCACGCGCACCAGATCGAGCCCCTCGCTCTTGATGAACGCGATCGCGACTTCGCGATCCAGGCGTGTGTCACGAGCGAGGTGTACGCGTTTCTTGGCGCCCTCGCCGAGGAAGCGCTGGAGCTGGTAGCGGCCGCCCGCGAGACGGTCGGGCTCGCTGCGCGCGCCGGCCGCCGGGGCGATGGCTTCCCGGCGAGGGGAGTCGAGCGCGCCGCCGCACTCGTCACAGAAGCGCCGGCCGCGGGGATTGTGCGTCCCGCAGGCGACACAGGCGACGCTGGTTGCGAGCGGCTCTCCGCATTCCCCGCAGAACTTGGCGGTGTCCCGGTTCTCGCAGCCGCAGCGGGGACAGCTCAGGAACGTCTCCATGACCCCCTTTTACCACGGGCGGGACGTCCCGGGGGCGCGGAGGATCCCTCAGCGGAGCGGCGGGGCGTCGGGGCGGGAGAAGCCTCGCACGAAGCGCCAGACCTCTTCGGCCGCCAGGATCACACGGGTCTCGGGGCCCATCACGCTCTCCCCCAGGACGGACGGCGCACCCGGCCAGCCATGCCCGGCGCCCGTGAGCTTCCAGAGCCGGACGTCGGCGCCGCTCGCGCAGGGCGCGAAGTCGAGGAGGGTCGCGGTGTGGCCGGCGTCCGCTCCGTTTTCGGGCGCGCCGCGCTGCTCGACGACGGTCGGCTCGGCCGCACATCCATCGAACACGACCCAGCGGGCGAGCGCGCCCTCGACCGCGTTGTGCTCGACGCGCACCCGCGTGAACGGAAAGGGTGGACCCAGGCCGCCCAGGTAGAGCGCGCGCGGGTCGTCCACGCTGTGCACGTGCAGCACCGGCATGGGCCTCGCCGGCGCGAAGGACGCGAGCTGCATCGCGCCCGCCACCGGCGCGATCGCGGCGATCCGCTCCGCCGCCTCGGCGGCCAGCCGGTAGGCCATCATCGCGCCGTTCGAGTGGCCGGTCGCGTAGATCCGCGTTCGGTCGAGGGGCAGATCGGGCGCGAGATCGCCGAGCAGGCGGATCGTGAAGCCCACGTCGTCGACCCGGCTCTCCCGCGCGCTCCCGCAGCAGCTGCCGGCGTTCCAGGTGAGCAGCCGGCGGCCGAGGCGCCCGCTGCCGTCGGGGTAGACGACGACGAATCCCTCGCGGTCCGCGACCGCGTCGAGACCCGCGTACTTCTGGAAGCCCTGCGCGCTCCCGCCCCCGCCGTGGAAGCCGAGCAGCACCGGAAGCGGTCCGCGCTCCGCGAAGCGCGGCGGCAGGTGCACCAGGAAGGTCCGCGCTCTCGATCCGACCTGCAGCGTGAGATCGAAGTTCCCGGGGGCGGGGAAGCGCGGCTTCGGGTCGGCGCCGAAGGCCGGCGTGCCGACGCAGAGGGCGGCCAGCAGCAACGCCGCCAGGCGGCGCGTCCGCAGAACCCGACTCAACCCGAGCGCCGCCCCATCAGCACTTCCTGCGCCCGCACCCCGAAGCTGCCCTCGCCCAGGCGGTGCGAGCCGTCCGGGAGCAGCTCCCGGGCCTTCACGTCGTCGCGCACGTAGACGTCGAGGATCTCCTCGAGCCGCTTGCGCACGCTCTCGGCGCGCGCGCGGCAGAGCACCTCGACGCGGCCGTCGAGGTTGCGCGGCATCCAGTCCGCGCTGCCGAACCAGAGCTCGGGCGTGCCACTGGCCTCGAAACGCACGATCCGGCTGTGCTCGAGGAAGCGGTCGACGATCGAGCGCACGCGGATCGTCTCCGAGAGCCCCGGCACGCCGGGGCGCAGGCAGCAGATGCCGCGCACGATCAGCTCGATCGGGACGCCGGCCTGCGAGGCGGCGTAGAGCGCGCGGATCACCTCCTCGTCCTGGACGGCGTTGAGCTTCGCGATGATTCCCGACGGGCGCCCGGCGCGCGCATTCTCCGCCTCGCGCGCGATCCGCATCAGCAGGCCCGGGCGCAGCGTCTGCGGCGCCACCATCAGATGGTTCCAGCGCTCGTGGGTCGTGAGGCTGGTGAGCAGGTTGAAGACACCGGCGACCTCGGCCGTCACCTCCGGATCCGCGGTGAGCAGACCGAGGTCGGTGTAGTGGCGCGCCGTCGTCGAGTTGTAGTTCCCGGTGCCGATGTGCGCGTAGCGGCGGATGCCGTCCTCCTCGCGCCGCACCACCAGGATCAGCTTGCAGTGCGTCTTGAGCCGCACGTCGCCGAACACGATCTGGACGCCGGCCTCCTCCATGCGCCGCGCCCAGCGGATGTTCTTCTCCTCGTCGAAGCGGGCCTTGAGCTCGACGACGACCGTCACCTGCTTGCCGCGCTCGGCCGCGCCGAGCAGCGCGCGCGCGATCGGCGAGTCCTCGCTGGTCCGGTAGAGGGTCTGCTTGATCGCGAGGACGCGCGGGTCCTCGGCGGCCTGTTCGACGAAGTTGACCACGCTCTCGAAGGTGTCGAAGGGGTGGTGCAGCAAGACGTCGCCCGCGCGCACCACCTGAAAGAACTTTGCGGGCTCCACCAGCGTCGGGTGGATGGCGCTCTGAAAGGGTGGCGCCATCAGGCGTTCGTCGTTCTCGAGCTCGAGCAGCTGCATCACGCGGTGCAGGTTCACCTGGCCGTCGCACTCGTACACATCGTTCAGCTCGAGGTCGAAGACCTCCGTCAGCTCCTGCCTGAGCCGATCGCCGATCGGGGCGCGCACCTCGAGCCGGACGGCCTCGCCGCGGCGGCGGCGGCGCAGCTCCTGCTCGATCGCGGTGAGCAGGTTTTCGACCTCGTCGTCGTCGACGTAGAGGTTCGTGTTGCGCGTGGGCCGGAACGCGGTGTGGTCGAGGATCTTCGTGCGCGCAAAAAGTTGTGGCAGCTGCCACCTTATCGTGTCCGCGAGGAACACGTAGCAGTGCGAGACCCCGCGCGCGGGCACGCGCAGGATGCGCGGCAACACGCGCGGCACCTGCACGACGCCGAGCCGGTCGGGCTCCTCGGGGTCGTTCGTCTCGAGCAGCGCCGCGAGGTTCAGGCTCCCGCTCGCGACGAATGGGAACGGATGGGCCGGGTCGAGGGCGATCGGCGTCAGCACCGGAAAGATCTCGCGCTCGAAGAGATCGCGCAGCCAGTCCTGTTGCACCGGCTCGAGCGCCTCGGGCACCACGAAGACGATGCCCTCCTTCTCGAGGGCCGGGCGCAGCTCGCGATTCCAGCAGCGGTAGAGCTCGGCCATCTGCTCGCGCACCACCCCGCCGATCGCCACCAGCTGCTCCGCTGGCGTCATGCCGTCCGGCGTGCGCTTGGTGAAGCCCGCCTCGACCTGCTGGCGCAGGCTCGCGACGCGCACCTCGAAGAACTCCGAGAGGTTCGAATCGACGATGGCGAGGAAGCGCACCCGCTCCAGCAGCGGGTTGCCCTCCGCCTGCGCCTCCTCGAGGACGCGACGGTTGAACTGGAGCCAGGAGATCTCCCGGTTGATGAACCATTCCGGCCGGGTGTCGGAGCCAGGAGGCATGCCCGAGATCATCGGCCAAACGCGCGGGCGATCCAAGGCCCGGGTTGGCCCCTCAGGCGACGGTCCGGACCCCCGCAGCGGGCTCGTCGGTCAGGATCTCGAAGGCGGCGCGGCTTGCGCTGCGGAGGCTGCGCGGGGGACGGCCGGTTTCTTCGAGCGTGAGCTCGCAGCGCGCGAGCTTGCTGTTGAGGCAGATCTTCTCCCCGCCGGGGGGATTGCCGTAGCGCAGGGCCACGAAAGCACGGGCCGGCGCCTCGATCCGGCCGCGAATCCGCGCGCCGGAACCTTTCGAGTCGAAGCTCCAGGTGAAGCCGTCGAGGCGGGCCCTGGCGCGCAGCGAGTGCAGCAGTCCGTTCAGCGCCAGCTCGCGTCCGTCCACCCGGAGCACGATCAGCGTCAGCCAGGGAGTCCACAGCGGCCCGATCCGCACCCGCGCCGTCGAGCACTCGAGGAAGGCGTCGGGAGCGTCGTCGAACCCCGCGACCTGCCCCCATGCATAACGGTCGGTGTGCCGGCTTCCCCAATTGTGGTTCTGGCTGCCGCGCCAGCCGTCGATCGCGACGCGCGCGCCGTCGATTTCGAGGGAGCCGTCGAACACGGCGTTGGGAGCCAGCACCAGGGCCTTCGCGCTGGGAAGCCGGCGCGCGTACCAGCCGCGCGGAAGCAGCAGCAGCGGCGGCTCGCCGCCGCGGATCGCGAGCTGCCAGCCGATCCGATGCGCGCCCGTGGCGGCAGACCCCGCGAGCCGGGCGTCCGAGAGCTCCGCCTGCCCGATGCGCACCTCGAGCCCAGAGGCCGAGAAGCGGCACTCCGAGATCGGGAGCGCCTGCTTCACCGCGGTGATCCGCTCCGCCTCGCCGTCGAACGCGATCGCCCAGAGCTCGCCCACGGCATCCGCCGGGCGGCCTCGGGGACAGAAGATCGTGTAGCGGATCCAAAACCCAACCGGGCGGGTCGGATGGTTCGCGCGCTGGAACCAGCTCTCGTAGTGGCCGGCCCGTTCGCGGGGATCGAAACGCGCCGCGCTCCACTGATCCCGGTCTACGCTCTCCGCGTCCGCCATCCCGCCCCCAGCAGCACGAGGCCCGCCGCCAGCGCGACCGGACCGAGCCAATCCCCCCACAAGAGCATCAGCGTTCCGGTGCGAGGCGCCGCCGGCACGCTCGCGACGATCGCCGCGCGCTCGTGCACGCCGGCCACCGCGAGCAGCTCGCCGGTCGGCGAGATCACCGCGGAGATTCCCGTGTTGGTGGCGCGCACCTGGGAGCGGCGCGTCTCCAGGCTCCGGAAGGCGGACACCACCAGATGCAGGTGCGGTCCTTCTCCAGTGGCGAACCAGGCGTCATTCGAGAGCGTCACGATCAGCTCGGCCCCCTCGCGAACGGCGGCGATCGCCGGCCCGGGCGTGGTGGCGTCGTAGCAGATCAGCGGCGCCACCGTCAGCCGCCGTCCGTCCGGGAGCTCGATCGACGTCACCTGCGGCCCTGCTCCGGGCTTCCAGGTCCCGAGCCACGGGAGCCATTCGCGCACGCGCGGCTGATCGAGCAGCTTGGGTACGCGCTCGGTCAGCGGGAAGAGCCACGCCTTGCGGTAGGT
>Ga0184615_10002170_pt1 | contig 10572 bp, 11 predicted proteins | sample PLM4_65_coex_FD_133134 | JGI IMG/M metagenome (GOLD analysis project Ga0184615, IMG submission 133134) | Groundwater sediment microbial communities from an aquifer in East River, Colorado, USA - PLM4_65_coex | ecosystem: Environmental > Terrestrial > Soil > Riparian zone | place: USA: East... | reverse complement strand
CGGTCGACCACGAACTGGTCAGTCACCATGAAGGCGTGGCCGCGCGGTTCATTGTGTTCAAAGGTAAAGCCGTGGCCTGCCAGGAGTTTGTCCTGGAGGGGGGAGCGTCCGGTGGGGGCGCCTTTTTCCTTGCGAGCGGCGGCTTCGTAGTTCACCTTGTAGAAGCTCTCGAACTGGTCCTTATGGCATTTGCCGCACAGTGCCTGGTCAATGACAGTGACCGGTTTTGCCTCGTAATTGGCAAGATGCTCCTTCAGCTTGCCGTGGCAGACGTCACAGGCCAGCTTGGCGTGCTTCGACCCCTCCTTGAGCGCCTTGACCTCTTCATGACACTCATAACACTTCGCCCTTCCGTCGTTGATCTGCTTGGCGGCCGGCTTGGCCTTGCCCGCCGGTGCAGCCTTCGCCGCAACGGAGGGCATTGCCAGGAGCGCTCCCAGACCGGCAACAGCAACCGCAACCGCTACTTTCTGTTTCCACATACACGTTTCTCCTTTCATTGGGTTGATAAAGTCAAACCAGGTATACATTTCATGTTATCTGAACCTGTTTCTTGCGTTTCATGTGCAAGGCTTTCGGCGTCACCGGACAGACATACTCGCAGGTGCCGCAACCGGTGCAGCGTGCTTCATCAATACTGATCCCTTCGCCCATGACCACGCTGATTGCCTGGTCATCGCAGCGTTCCACGCAGGAGAAACAACCGCAGTTTTTTGCCAGACAATACTGATTATCAGCTCCGGCCACCGTGTCCCCATCGGGAACCGGTTCCCTTTCCGGTTCGACGTCAACCGGTGGGGAGCAGAGCGAATCCTGCAACTCTTGCACGGTCCCGCCAACCTTTAACAAGGTTTCTCCCAGGGAGAAAAAACTCTGCCTGAAAAAATCCTTACGGGAAAGCGTCATTTTTTCTTGCCTTTGGCGGTGGATTTTTTCTCTTTCTTCACCTCACCCTGAACATGGCACGAAGTACAGTTCAGCCGCTCGGGATGGCTGGTGGGAGGGGCTTTTTTCAGGCCAGTGCGGTGGCAGACGTTGCAGGCCTCACCATCCTGGTCCGGTTTAACCGCGTGCGGAATCACAGGAGGATTGCCCGTTGCCTGCAGCGCATCGGCAGCCAGATCCGGTTCCGGCTGTTCATCAGCAAAGGCAAGGGTCATGAATGCCAGGGAGAAAACGACAGTCATTAGCAGCATGGGGCGCACAATCCGTTTCATTAACAGCCTCCTTTTTTTACCGTATATTCAGAACAGCACTACTTGTAGAACAGATCAATATGCAGGGCTTTGGTGGGACAACTGTCAACACAGGCCAGGCATCGGCTGCAGTCACCGGCAGTCACCTGTCGCGCCCCCCGTTCCAGGGGTGGCGCCAATACCTCCTCAACCGGACAGACACGCAGGCAATCATCGCAATGGGTACAGCGGTTCTCGATAAATCCAACCCGGACAGGGCTGAAACGTCCCAGCATGCTGTAAAAACCTCCCAGCGGGCAGAGCGAGCGGCACCATACTCGTCTGGACACGGCTATTTCAAGGAGTAATACTGCCGCCAGCACCAGCAAAGGCATGAGTGACACGAAGGCGATGGCACGGCTGATGATACCGATCGGCGAGAGCACCTCGAAAAGCGGGATACCGGTCACGGCCACTGCAAACAACACCAGTCCCAGGCTCCAGCGACTGGTAACCAGTGGCAGGGTTGCCTCTCCGCTTCCCAGGCGGCAGCGCAGTTTATTACCCAGTTCAGTAATCAGGCCTACGGGACAGATCCAGCCGCAGAAGCTGCGCCCGCCCAGGATAAAATAAAAGGCTGTAACCAGCAGCGCCGATCCAAGATAGGATAGCACAAAAACCTTTCCGCCGATGAGTGCCTGGAGAAAGGCCAGAGGATCTGCCAGGGGAAGCCCGAATAGATCGGCTGCTGCCAGATTCCCGCGGAAAAAGGTCATTCCCAGAAGCGGTGAAGCGATCAGTGCCAGCGTTGTCAGCTGTACCGTTCGTCGGAGGATCCACCACTTAGAAGTCATAATTATCCTTCTGGCTCTCAACCAACTTTTGCACCACGATGACCGGTTTCGGCAATACACAGGACTTTTCGCAGATACCGCAGCCGACGCATTTTTCTTTGTGCACCACCGGCTCCATGATGGAGTGTTCGCCGGTGCGGGTGTTGTGCCGTGGTTCAATGGTGATTGCCTTGTCGATCAGGGGGCATTGACGGTAGCAGACCTCGCAGCGCAACCCCCGAATTGAGAGGCAGCTTTCACGGTCAATAATCACGGCCGTTCCCATGCGGATCTTTTCAATATCCTCCAGTTTTTTATCCAGTGCCCCTGATGGGCAGGCCTTGAGACAGGGCAGATCCGAGCAGAGGTAACAGGGCATCTCGCGCGGGATGATAAACGGTGTTCCGATCCCCACCCAGGCTTCTCCACCAGACATCTTGATGGATTGGTAGGGACATGCCTGGGCGCACTTGCCGCACCTGACACAGGCAGCCAGAAAGCGTTTCTCCTCAACGGCTCCCGGCGGACGCAACGTAAAACCCCCTGCGTCGATTGGTCGCAGATAGACTGCGGCGACGCCGCCCCCGGCCAGTATCAGGGCGAGCGGGGTAAAGGCGCTCCCTTTCAGGAACTGCCGCCGGGATATTCCGGAATGTGTCGTTTCAGTATCCATGGGAATTCTTACGCCTTTTTCACCTTGACCGCGCACTTCTTGAAATCCGGTTCCTTGGAGAGAGGATCAAAGGCATCGATACACAATTCGTTGACCAGTTTGGTCTCGTCAAAGAACGTGGTAAAGACACTGCCCTTCTCCGGGGCGCCGCGACCGTTGACCTCCGCCGGCAGTACGATGCTGCCACGGCGGGATGTAATCCGCACCATGTCGCGGTTTCTGATTCCCAGTCTCTTGGCATCCTCGGGGTGCATCTCGATGGTGGCACCCGGTACGGCCCGTCTCAGTTCAGGCACCCGACCGGTCATGGTGCCGGTATGCCAATGCTCCAGCACACGGCCGGTGCTGTACCAGAACGGATACTCCCTGTCCGGTGACTCTGCCGGCGGTTCGTACGGCCGGAACCAGATATTGACCTTGTTGCCGGGCGCCTTGTAGAACTTGATCCCTTCGCCTTTTTTCACGTATGAGTCATCTGCTTCCGTGTAGCGCCAGCGAGTTTCCCTGCCATCCGGTTTGATTGGCCAGCGCAGACCCCGCACCTTGGCGTAGGCCTCGTAAGGGGCCAGATCCTTGCCGTTGCCGATGGTGAACTTGCGGTATTCCTCCCACATCTCCTTGTAAAAACCTTTTTCGCTGTAGGGGAAGAGATGTCCCAACCCCATCCGTTTGGCAAACTCAATCATCTGCCAGGTGTCTTCCCTGGCCTGACCGGGAGGCTCGATCATCTTGAACCACTGCTGGGTCCGCCGCTCGGTATTGCCGAACACCCCTTCCTTCTCGACCCAGCTGGCGGAGGGAAGAATCACGTCGGCCACTTCAGTGCTTTTGGTCGGATAAATATCGGAAACCACTATGAAGGCCTTGCGGGCCTCCGCGGCCTTGCGGATACGACTCACGTTCGGCAGGGACTGGAAGGGGTTGGTGCACTGGATCCAGATGCACTTGACCTCGTTCCGGTCTATGGCCCGGAACATTTCCATGGTGTGGAGTCCCACCTTGGCCGGTATTTTATTGGGATCGATGCCCCAGATTTCAGCGGCCTTCTTCCTGTGCGCCTCGTTCATCACCACCATGTCGGCGGGGAGCCGGTGAGCAAAGGTGCCAACTTCACGTGCGGTGCCGCAGGCCGATGGCTGACCGGTCAGGGAGAGCGGGTTTTCCCCCGGCTTGCAGATCTTGCCGGTCAGCAGATGCAGGTTGTAGATCAGGTTGTTGACCCAGACACCGCGGGAGTGCTGGTTGACCCCCATGGTCCAGAGCGAGTTGACCTTGCGGGATTTGTCGCTGTAAATCCTGGCCAGCTCCTCAATCTTTTTGGCCGGAATACCGGAGAGCTTTTCGCCCCATTGGGGAGTGAACTGTTTCATCAGATCCTTGTATTCATCGAAAGTCAGATTCTTAACGTCCGCCGGCGTTTCGTTGAAAACCTCCTTATCCTTCAGACCATAGGGAGCGTTCTCCTTGCCGCGCTTGAAATTGACGTGCTGCTTGATGAACGACTCGTCATATAGCTTGTCCCGCAGGATAACGTGGATGATTGAGTTGACCGCCGCCAGATCTCCATGGGGACGCATGGCGATATATTCATCAGCCATCTTGGTGGTGCGGGTTCTGCGTGTGGCGATGTCGATCAGCCTGACCTTGGGATGTTTCAGCTTGTTGTCGATCAGACGGGAGAAGAGCACCGGATGGGCTTCGGCCATATTGGCTCCCCAAAGGATGTAGGTGTCGCCCAGGTCCAGGTCGTCATAGCAGCCCATCGGTTCATCGGATCCAAACGTGTTCATGAAGGCAACCACCGCCGAAGCCATGCAGAGTCGGGCGTTGGGCTCAAGGTTATTGGTGCCGATCCCCCCCTTCATCAGCTTGGAGGCGGTATATCCCTCGTGGACGGTCCACTGGCCGGAGCCGTACATGGCAACCGAATCGGGGCCGTGGGCCGCAATGGACTCCTTGAACTTCGATGCAATCAGGGCAAGCGCCTCGTCCCAGCTCGCCTCGACCATCCTGTTACCCTTGCGGATCAGCGGTTTGGTCAGGCGGTCCTTGCCGTAAAGCGCCTTGGACAGGAAATAGCCCTTGATACAGTTGAGCCCCTTGTTGACCGGTCCGGCGGGGTCACCCTTGGTAGCCACGATTTTGCCGCCCTTGACTCCAACCAGTACGCAGCAGCCCACTCCGCAGAAACGGCAGGGAGCCTTGCCCCAGGTAATCCCCGCCTCAGCCGCCTCAACGCCCTTCGGGCGCACCACGGGAACCCCTACTGCGGCAAAAGCCGCCGCAGCCGCACTGGCCTTGATAAAATCCCGTCTGGTCAATTCCATCGCATCCTCCTTGCCCATAGTGTCGTGACAAAAAAAAGGAGCAGCCTTATGGCCGCTCCGCTTCAAAATCCTCAAAATTGTGATAGGCCAGCTGCACCGAAACAACGCCTTCAATCTCCTGAAGTTCTGTTACCAGCGCCACCTCGCCATCAACCGTATCAGCCTCAACAACCGCCACGATCCGGCCATCCGGCAGAACGCCATGAACCTCGACACCCTTGATCGCAGCTATCCGTAGCGCAACGTCATCAGCACTTCCCGCTCCACATGTCAGCACAATCCCCGAAACAGGCATGGATTCTCCCTGGCTACTTCATATCTCATCATATCCCTATCTACATACCAGATATCCGGCAAATATCAATGGCACGGGGCACATAAATGCATCTGCCAGGCACGTAAAGCGATGGGTCTGGATAAAAATAATTTTAATATCCGCGCGAGTCTTTGATCTAGGTCAAAAAAGATAAGATTGAAATAATTAAGCGCGGACAAAAAAAGGCCCTGCAGTATTCAGGGCCTTTTCCACTGATTTGTTCCTCACGCCGAGTTCAGCGGCGGGTCAGTTGTTCTTCCGCCCTTTTCCCTTGCCCATTATCGAGAGCATGGTTTCCCCCATCCTCGTCGGGCTGGAGGAAACGGCAACCCCGCACTCCTGGAGGGTCCTGATCTTGTCCTCCGCCCTCCCCTTGCCGCCGGTGATGATCGCCCCGGCATGCCCCATCCGTTTTCCCGGCGGGGCGGTAATCCCTGCGATGAAGGCTGCTACCGGTTTTTTCATGTTCGCCTCGATCCAGTGGGCCGCCTCCTCTTCTGCGCCGCCGCCGATCTCGCCGATCATGAAGACCCCTTCGGTTTCCGGATCTTCGTTGAAGAGCTGCAGCACGTCGATGAACTTCATGCCGATTATCGGGTCTCCGCCGATCCCGACACAGGTGGACTGCCCCAGGCCTGCCTCGGTGAGCTGCTTTACGGCTTCGTAGGTGAGGGTGCCACTGCGGGAAACCACGCCGATCTTCCCTTGCTTGTGGATATAGCCCGGCATGATGCCGATCTTGCATTCGCCGGGGGTGATGACGCCGGGGCAGTTGGGGCCGACCAGCCGCATCTTCTTGCCTTCGAGGACGCGCCGGGCCAGAACCATGTCGCGGACCGGAATCCCCTCGGTGATGCAGACTGCCAGCTCGATCCCGGCGTCTGCGGCTTCGAGAATGGCGTCCGCTGCCCCCGGCGGCGGGACGAAGATCATGGAGACTGTGGCCGCGGTGTAGTGAACCGCCTCTTCCACCGTGTTGAAGACCGGAATCCCTTCGATGTGAATCCCCCCCTTGCCGGGCGTGACCCCGGCAACGATTTTGCTGCCGTAATCCCGGCACTGCTGGGTGTGGAAGAGGCCGCTTCTGCCGGTGATCCCCTGCACGACTATCTTCGAATCCTTGTTGAGCAATATGGACATGGATTTTCTCCTTGAGCCTTTATTCACTTTTCACAGTGAGCGTAGCGAACGATTCACTATTCACGGTTTTTTTTCACCCCAGCATCTCAACGATCTTCTTTGCGCCGTCCCCCAGGTTCTCGCCGATCTGGACGTTGAGCCCGGAATCGAGGAGGAGCTTCTTCCCTTCTGCCACCTTGCTGCCGTCCATCCTCACGACGATGGGGAGTGCGCAGTGCACCTCGGACGCGGCCTCGATGATCCCCTGGGCGATGACGTCGCAGCGCATGATGCCGCCGAAGATGTTGACGAAGACCCCCTTGACGTCGCTGTCCTGGAGGATGATCTTGAACGCCTCGGCTACCTTCTCCCTGGTTGCTCCCCCCCCGACGTCGAGGAAGTTGGCCGGTTCGCCGTCGAACTCCTTGAGCACGTCGAGGGTGGCCATGGCCAGGCCGGCACCGTTTACCATGCAGCCGATGTTCCCCTGCAGCTTTATGTAGGAGAGGTCAAACTTGCCGGCGGTGATCTCCAGGGTGTCGAGCTGGGAGTAGTCGACCATGTCCGGGTACTCCCGGTGGCGGAAGAGGGCGTTGTCGTCGAAGTTGATCTTGGCGTCCATGGCCATCAGCCACCCAGCCTTGGTCACCACCAGCGGATTTATCTCGACGAGGAAACAGTCCTTTTCCAGGCAGCAGCGATAGAGGTTGAGGATCAGGTCGACGCAGTCCTCGCAGACGCTCCCCGTCAGCCCGAGGGCAAGGGCAATCTTGCGCGCCTGAAAGGGGCGAAGGCCGGTGTACGGGTCGATGGTGAGCATCTGGATCTTTTCCGGCGACTTCTGCGCCACCTCTTCGATCTCCACGCCCCCTTCGGCCGAGGCGATCAGGCAGTAGCGTGAGCTTTCCCGGTCGAGGGTTATGGAGAGGTAGAACTCGCGGGCGATTTCCACTGCCTCTTCGACGAGGATCCTTCGCACCCTGAGCCCTTCAGGGCCGGTCTGCGGCGTCACCAGTTTCTTGCCGAACAGCTCTTTCCCCAGCTCCTGCGCCTGTTCCGGGTAGTGGACAAGCTTGACGCCGCCGGCCTTGCCCCTCCCCCCGGCGTAAATCTGCGCCTTGACCACGCAGCGCCCCCCCATCTCCTTGGCTGCCCGCTCCACCTGGTCGGAGGTGAGCGCAACCCGGCCGCGGGGCACGGGTATGCTATATGAGCTTAGAATTTCCTTCGCCTGGTATTCGTGTATGTTCATCGGGCCTCCTTTTTAGTAATAATAAATTATTTCATTAATATCATAAATTACTGGGAAAGCAAGCGGTAACCTTGAGTTTTTGTGTCATCAGCCGGGACATCTGAACATTTACTCAAGTAAAAAAGGCGAATCTTATCCGTCATGTGTCATTTCTTAATAAATATTATTCATATTGACATGGTTGGGCTACTTGACTATTATCTAACTTCTGAATTATGGCAGGAAAAGGGAGGCGAAATATGAAGAAGCTGTTCTTTGTGATCGTTCTTTTTGCCGGAATGGCGGGGATAACCTTTGCCCAGGTGGGTGTCAAAAAGAAGAGACAGCCTCCCTATGAGTACGGCAAAGCCATTATCAACAACTATTCGGCAAAAGTAGGGCTTGCCCCCGTTGTTTTCGACCATTGGGTGCACCGGAGCAAATTCACCTGCAGGCTCTGCCATATGGATATCGGCTTTTCCATGAAGACCGGTGAAACTCAACTGAAGGCCGCAGACAACATGCGCGGCTACTTCTGCGGCACCTGTCATAACGGGAAAATGATGTATGGCGACAAGAAGGTTTTCGAGGCATGCTCAAAGGAGTTTACCAAAGAGGATGTGAAGCGTTGCGAAAGATGCCATCAGGCGGCTCCAAACCCCAGAAAAGAGGCTGAGTTTGAGAAGTTCGCCGAAAAAATGCCAAAAGAGCGCTATGGTAACGGCATAAACTGGGAGAAGGCGGAAGACCTCGGTCTTATCAAGCCGATAGACTACATCGCGGGCGTCTCGATCAAAAAGGCACCCTTGGCCACCCAGAAAGACTTTGCCCTTGTGTCAAAAGTCGAGGGGATCCCCGATATTGTATTTTCTCACAAGAAGCACACGATCTGGAACGGCTGCGAGGTTTGCCATCCGGAAATATTTATCGGCATGAAGAAAGGGTCCGATAAATACACGATGGTCGATTTATTCCAAGGGAAATACTGCGGGGTCTGCCACGACACGGTAGCTTTTCCCCAGACGGATTGTCAGAGATGTCATACAAAACCCGTTTAATGTTGCCGGCTATTGCTCTCTTGTGTGGGTTGTTGCTCTCGGTGACAGGTGCGTCAGCGGACTTTTTTGACCTTCCGCCGCTCCCCCCCCCGAATGAATACGGCAATCTTCTGATTAACAGAGCTTCCACGGCAAATGGGGTCAAGCCCGTTACCTTTTCCCACTGGCAGCACAGGGTCAAGTACACCTGCCGCGTCTGCCATTCGGAACTCGAGTTTAACATGAGGGCCAATACGACCGAGATAACGGAGATGGCCAACAGGAAAGGGAAGTATTGCGGCGCCTGTCATAACGGGAAAATTGCGTTCCGGCATAACGGCAACTGTGACAAGTGTCACAACGGCGACATCGCCTATGGCAGGGATAAATTTGAAATGTTCGCCAAAATACCCTATGTCAGAACTGCCTATGGCGATGGAATAAACTGGGTTGAATCCCTGCGGACGGGGGTTATCAATCCGGCTAGCTATCTCAAAATGAAATCCAATGATCTTCCTTTCGAAAAGATGCTGATACTTGAATCGGAGATGAGCATCATCCCCCCTTCCATATTCCCCCACAAGGCGCATACGGCCTGGCTCGACTGCGACAGTTGCCATCCGGAGGTGTTCAATATCAAGAAGAAAACAACGAAGCACTTTTCAATGTCGTATATTCTAAAGGGCCAGTTCTGCGGCGTTTGTCATGTCAATGTAGCTTTCCCGATGGATGACTGCAAGAGATGCCATCCGGGGATCAGGAATTAATCATGAAAATAAATAAACTTGCAGCGCATGTAACATTAATCGTATTAATGACCTTGTTTCTCCCCTTTGCAGTGCCATCCGGGGGACTTGGCGTCGTCCGGTCAGCGTACGCTGAGGAGGGCTGGAAAGAACGAATCATGGAGCTGTGTGCCAAGACGGATGTGGCAATGAGTTTGACGTCGGAAGAATTGAAAGAGCTGGTGGTGAACTGTGATAAGCTGAAGCCGGCTATTGAATCACTGGAGGAAACCCCCCGCAAGGTTTATCGCAAGCGTCTGCAGATGTGCAGAGACCTCTTTGCCTATGTCCTTGAGTCCAAGGAGTCCAAAGAGAAGGCAAAATAAACTGCATTGAAATGCGCAGTATGGATTCAGAAAGGGGGCTAATGCTGATTATCCCCCTTTCTCTATGCCGGTTGCAGCATGTCTCAAGCTAACGAAAGACCAAAATTATGAAACAGCTCTTTTTTGCCACCACCGCCAAGGGGGTGGAGGATGTCCTTGCCGGGGAATTGCAGGCGCTGGGGATTGAGGATGCCGTTGCGGAAAGCGGCGGCGTCCGCTTCAGTGGCGATATGGCCAGCTGTTACCGGGCAAACCTCTGGTTGCGCACGGCAAGCCGAATTCTCATGAAATGTGCGGAATTTCCCTCTGCTACGCCGCAGGAGCTTTATGACGGCGTGCGTACCATACCCTGGAATGATTATCTCACTCCGGAGATGACCCTTGCCGTTGACTGCAATCTGCGCGACTCGGCAATGACCCATTCGGGGTTTGTGGCGCTCAAAACCAAGGATGCCATAGTGGATGTGATACGCGACCGCTGCGGCAAGCGTCCCGATGTTGATACCAGAGACCCTGACCTGCGGGTAAATGTTCACCTGTCCCGTAATCACTGTACGGTCAGTCTGGATACGTCGGGCACTCCCCTGGACAGGCGCGGCTATCGCCTGGAAAAGAACGTGGCGCCTTTGAGGGAGACCCTGGCTGCAGCTCTGCTGGAACTCAGCGGCTGGGATTGCACCATTCCTCTCATTGACCCGATGTGCGGTTCCGGGACTATCCCCATCGAGGCTGCGCTCAAAGCCAGCCGCT
>Ga0184615_10002169_pt1 | contig 10573 bp, 9 predicted proteins | sample PLM4_65_coex_FD_133134 | JGI IMG/M metagenome (GOLD analysis project Ga0184615, IMG submission 133134) | Groundwater sediment microbial communities from an aquifer in East River, Colorado, USA - PLM4_65_coex | ecosystem: Environmental > Terrestrial > Soil > Riparian zone | place: USA: East... | reverse complement strand
TGGCAGCCGATGCAGCCGTTGAGGAAGATGCGCGAATCGCCGCCCGGCGAGCGCGACACGTCCTGGCGGATGCGGTCCGGCGGCCGGCTGGTGTCCTGTACCTGTTCCAGGTCGCGGCACAGATGGTTGACCAGCGTGAAGCGGAACATCGCGCGGTTGGTGCCGGCGATGAAGAACGCCTGCGCCGCGGCGCGCGTGGTGATCACGCCCGCCGTGGCCGCGGCCGGCAGCCCGGCCGCGCCCGACTGCGTGGTGCGCGTCAGAGCCGTGCGCAGGTCCACGCCGCGCGCTTCGAGCTGCTCGTAGTGATCGTTGCTGGCCGGCGAATAGGCCGGCACGCCGCCGGCGTTGCCGCCCGTGTAGAGAATGTCGGCCGACAGCACCGTATTGAACGGCAGGTCGTCGCGCACCATGCCGATCACGGTGGCGGTATAGTCGTTGAGCGGAGCGAACACCGTCTGTTCGCGATTGGTCCACGGCGTCACCAGGTTCTTGAGCGTGACGTTGTAGAACGCGCTGCTGTTCATGGCGATGTTCGCCGCGCCGGTCGGGTCACCCGGCAACAGGTCGGCCATCTGATCGAGCACGCCCGCGCTCGGCGCGACACCGGTGATGCGCTCGTGGATGCGCTTGGCCTGCTCGCGCGGGCCGGCGCCGGCGAGCCCCGTTGCGCCCAACGCACAGCACAACAGTGCCGCGCTCAGTGCGCGCCGGAACGACGCACGCGCGTTGCTCCCCGATGTCATCTGCAGCCTCGTGTTCATGGCTTCATCCCAATCGCCAGTGAGGGTGTTCAGCGGGCTCGGAATATACGCACCGCACCTTGCAACCGTAATGTCTCAAGACACCGACGTCTCCCTTTACCGACATTACGCGCGCGTGTTGGCGCGTGTATAAGCAACGCCGCGAAACTCAGCGATGTGCGCTGCTGTTTCGCAGGCGCGGCAAGCTGGGAAACAAGTGTTTCTCAGGCTTCCGCGCCCGGCGCGGAGCGCTCCGCAAGGAGCCTTCGGAACGGTGACCAGATGCACCCGCGCGTGAAACTGTGCGCGCACTCACGGTGATTACGTCACATGTTCGCGAGGCGCGGCGCACGTGGCCGGAAAATTGGGTTGCTGGAACTGTGAATGACGTCACGAGTGAGACGGGTCGTCAGGACGACTGGAAAGGGTGATCGCGATGTGTACGCAGACGAGTGAAAGGACGGTGGCTTCCCGGATCGGCGGCGGCGGACTGTTGCTTGCGAGCATCGGTGCGCTCTTGCTCTCGGCCTGCGGGGGCGGCACCAGCGACAGCATCAGCCTGGGCAGCGGCCAGGGTCCGGATCCGGCGACCGTCGACTTCCCGATGGCCTACGTGAAACGCACGCTCCCCGCTCCGCCGATGCAGTTCGAAGCGGATGCCCGCGTGATGCGCGCGTTCAACGTCGATGCCGACCTGTTCCTGCGCGACCGGGCCTCGCCGAGCGTGCCGGAGCGCAACGTCACGCAGCGCATCACGGGCGACACCGAGTTGTGGGACGTGAAGGACGTCGAGGGTTCCTACGACGGCAAGTTGATCCTGTTCGCGATGCGCGGGCCGATCGACGTCAATGCCCAGGAAGAGGACCTGCCGACCTGGGGCATCTGGGAATACAACCGCGACACCGACGTGCTGCGCCGCGTGATCGCCTCGGACATCCTCGCGGCGGAAGGGCACGACGTCTCTCCTCATTACCTGCCCGACGGCCGCATCGTCTTCTCCTCGACCCGCCAGCGCACCTCGCGCGCGGTGCTGCTGGACGAGAGCAAACCGCAGTTCGCGGCGCTCGACGAGGACCGGCGCGAGCCGGCGTTCGTGCTGCACGTGATGAACGCGGACGGCACCAACATCCACCAGATCTCCTTCAATCAGAGCCACGACCGCGACCCTGCCGTGCTGCCGAACGGACAGATCGTGTTCAGCCGCTGGGATCATGCGCCCGGCAACAACGGCATCGCGCTGTATCGCGCCAACCCGGACGGCACGGGGCTGGAGCTCTACTACGGCGTCAACAGCCACGCGACCGGGACCAACGGCACGATCGTGGAATTCCTGCAGCCGCGCGCGCAGACCGACGGGCGCATCATGTCCATCCTGAGGCCCTTCGTCGGAACCGGCTTCGGCGGCGACATCATCAGCATCGACGCCGAGAACTACGTCGAGAACACGCAGCCCACGCTGCCCAACCGCGGCGTGCTGGCCGGGCCGGCACAGGTCCGCGCCGTAGCCAACGACGTGCAGCTCATTCCCGACGCGCCCTCGCCGGGCGGTGTCTTCAGCGCAGCGTTCCCGCTGCACGACGGCACGCAGCGCATGTTCGTCAGCTGGAGCCAGTGCCGCCTGCTGGAAGGCACGCGCATCGTGCCCTGCACCGATGACCGTCTCGCGGCCACGAACCCGCCGCCGGTGCCCGCCGCGCCGCTGTACGGCATCTGGATCTACGACAGCGCGCGCGGCACGCAGCTGCCGGTGGTTCAGCCGGAGGAAGGCGTGATGTTCACCGACGTCGTGACGCTGCAGCCGCGCGCCCAGCCGCCGGTGATCCTGGACAAGGTGGCCGGTGTCGACCTCGACGCAACGCTCGTGAGCGAGAACGTCGGGCTCCTGCACATCAAGAGCGTGTACGACATCGACGGCGTGAGCTCGGTGCCGAGCATTGCGAACCTCGCCAACCCCGCGTTGACGACCGCCGCGCAGCGCCCGGCGCGCTTCCTGCGCGTGGAGAAAGCGGTCGCGATTCCCGACGAGGACACCCGCGACTTCCGCAACACCGCCTTCGGCGTCAGCAATTTCATGCGCGACATCCTGGGCTACGCACCGGTCGAGCCGGACGGCTCGGTGCGCATCAAGGTGCCCGCCAATGTGCCGCTCGCCATCAGCGTGCTCGACGGCAACGGCCGGCGCATCGGCCCGCGCCACGACAACTGGCTGCAGGTTCGCCCCGGCGAGGTGGTCCAGTGCAACGGCTGCCACAACCCGCAGAACCCGGACCCGACCAGCGTTTCGCACGGCCGCGCCAACCTCTTCACCGCCGTGAACGTCGGCGCCACCACCACCGGGCAGCCGTTCCCGAACACCGATCCCGCGCTGTTCGCCGACTTCGGCGAAACGATGGCGCAGACCCGCTCACGCATCAGCTGCGCGACCGACAACTGCGCGGCGCTCGACCCGAGCGTGAACGTGGTGTACGACGACGTCTGGACGGATCCGCCGACCGCGGGCCGCCCCAAGGATGCGAGCTTCGCGTGGCGCTATGCCGATCTCGCCACGCCGGCACCCACCAGCCCAGGCTGCCAGACGCGCTGGTCGGCGCAGTGCCGGATCACGATCAATTACGAGCGCAGCGTTCATCCGTTGTGGGGCCTGCCGCGTATCACGCTCGATCCCAACGATCCGACCGTCGTGCTGGCGGACAACACCTGCACCCGCTGCCACAGCCCGGTCGACGTCGCCAACGCCAACGCCGTGCGCGTACCCGCAGGTCAGCTCGATCTTTCCGACGGCGCCTCGCCCGACGAGGCCGACCACTTCAATTCCTATCGCGAGCTGCTGTTCACGGACAATCGACAAAGGCTTAATATGGGTGCGCTCGAAGACGAATGCGCCCAGATCGACCCGGTTACCGGGGTGTGCGTGGCATTCTTTACCGTGAGCCCTTCGATGAGCGGAGCCGGCGCCAACGCCTCGGCCCAGTTCTTCACGCGGTTCAACGCTGGGCAGAGTCACGGTGGTTACCTGACGGCTGCGGAGTTGCGGCTCATCGCAGAGTGGCTGGATATTGGTGCGCAGTACTACAACAACCCGTTCGATGCGCCCCTCAACTAGCGGAATGCGGCCCTTCCCCCGTCATGTATTGATACTTGCCCTCCTCCTCAACGCAGTCATACCGGACCTCGCCCGTGCCGAAGCGCGCTATCAGGAGGTCGTGGTCGCGGATCCGTACCTGGAGCTGCACACCGGCCCGGGGCGCGGCTATCCCGTGTTCCACGTCGTGGAGCGCGGCGCCGCCGTGGAAATCCTCAAGCGCCGCACCGACTGGTTCAAGGTGCGCACCGAGGACCGGCGCGAGGGCTGGGTGGCGCGCGACCAGATGCTGCGCACGCTGCAGCCCACCGGCGAGCTCACGCGTTTCAACGACGGCTCGCTCGACCAGTTCGCCGCGCACCGCTGGGAAGTGGGCACCATGGCCGGCGATTTCGACGGCGCGAGCGTCATCTCCGTCTACGGAGCCTGGCTCTTCAACCCCAGCCTGTCGCTCGAGGTCGGCGGCTCGCACGTGCTGGGCGAATTCTCCAACAGCTACCTGCTCACCGCGGGTATCGCCCACGTCTTCGTACCCGAGTGGCCCGTGTCGCCGCTGGTCATGCTGGGGACCGGCGTCATCAGCATCGAGCCGCAGACCACGCTCAGCCAGCCGGAAGACCGGACCGACCAGGTCGCGTACGCCGGCATCGGCGCGCGTTTCTACCTGACGCGGCGTTTCATGGCGCGGATCGACTACAAGAGCTACTTACTCTTCACGAGCCGCGACGACAACGAGGAAATCGACGAATGGAAGGCCGGATTCGCATTCTTCTTCTGAGCCTCGCGCCGGTCGCAGTGGCGCTGGGCGGCTGCGCCTCGACTCCCGAGGACGTCCAGGTGCCGGCCAGCGAGGCCGAGGCGGCCCGCATCATCGAGCCCGAGATCGAGCGGCGCGAGATCAAGGTGCCGAAGATCGACCACGAGAATTTCGAGATCGGCGCCTTCGCCGGCATCATGAGCATCGAGGACTTCGGCTCCAACCCGGTCTACGGCGTGCGTGCCGCGTATCACATCGCCGAGGACCTGTTCGTCGAGGCCGCCGTGGGCCGCACCGAGGCGGGGCTCACCAGCTTCGAGCAGCTCAGCGGCAACCTGCGGCTGCTGGAGAACCGCGACTTCACCTACTACAACATTTCCTTCGGCTACAACTTCCTGCCGGGCGAGATCTTCATCGGCAGGAACTACGCGTTCAATTCGGCGCTGTACGTGATCGGCGGGGTCGGCAGCACCCGTTTCAACAGCGAGGACAATTTCACCTTCAATTTCGGGGTCGGCGCCCGGCTGCTGGCCACCGACTGGCTGGCGGTGCACCTGGACGTGCGCGATCACGTTTTTGCGACGGATTTACTCGGCAGGGACAAGGCAACGAATAATCTCGAGGGCCATTTGGGATTCACGTTCTTCTTCTGAACGCGAGGATGGCCGTCATGACAGGAAAGTTGCGCAATCTGTTCAAGTGCATCGCGCTCGCGAGCGCGCTGGTGGTGTCGGTGTCGCTGGCTGGCGACGGAGGCGGCCGCGCCGCGGACTTCCGTCTGGATGCGCGCGGCGGCAAGCAGCTCGGGCTCGGCGAGCTCAAGGGCCAGGTCGTGATGATCAATTTCTGGGCGACCTGGTGCGGCCCGTGCCGGCAGGAGATGCCGCTGCTCGAACAGATGCACAAGAAATACAAGCCGATGGGCTTCACGCTCGTGGGCATCAACGTCGAGGAAGACTCAAGCGGCGCCGAGGCCTGGCTGCAGAAGACGCCGGTGAGCTTCCCGATCCTGTTCGATCGCGAAAACCGCGTCAGCAAGCTCTACAATGTCAGCGGCATGCCCAGCTCGGTGCTGATCGACCGCAAGGGCAACGTGCGTTATCTGCACCGCGGCTACAAGGCGGGTGACGAGAACACCTATCTCGATCACATCCGCGCGCTGGTGAAGGAGAAGGCGTGAGTACGAGCGTCGGCGCCAGGCGGATTGCGAAGATTGCCTGCCTGCTGGCGGCGAGCACCCTGCTCGCCGCCTGCAGCAGCGTCGAACCGTGGGTCAAACCCTACGAACGCGATCACCTGGCCGATCCGATCATGGCCTTCGATCGCGACCCGGTCTCCAGCGCCTACCTGCACCACGTCTTCGAATCGCGCGAAGGTGCGCGCGGCGCGGCCGGCAGCGCCGGCGGCGGCTGCGGCTGCAACTAGGCGCACAGCCGCACCCGCGTCCTGATGAGCAGACTTCGCACATTGCATGATCTGGCGCCGGTCGCGTTCGCAGCGCTCGTGGCGCTCGGCGGCTTTGCGGGCGTCGCCACGGCGGGGGTCCTCCCCGAAGACCGTGCCGACATTCTCTACCACCGCTACGACGGCGGCGGCGTCACCATCGACGGCCCCTCGCTCCTGGTGCGCAAGAAGTTCCTCGAGAAGTTTTCGGTCTCGGCGAACTACTACGTCGACATGGTCTCGAGCGCCTCGATCGACGTCGTGACGACTGCGAGCCCGTACAAGGAACAGCGCGACCAGTACAGCCTCACATTCGACACGATGCGCGGCAAGACCACGTACAGTCTCGGCTACACGAACAGCAAGGAAAACGACTACCAGGCCGACACGGCCTTCTTCGGGCTGAGCCACGACCTGTTCGGCGATCTCACCACCATCTCGATGTCGTTCGCCCGCGGCTGGGACATCGTGCAGCAGCGCGACGCCATCACCGGCGGCGTCGACCCGGACTTCCGCGAGCACGTCGACCGGCGCACCTACAGCATGGGCCTGTCGCAGGTGCTGACGCGCAACCTCGTGGCCGGCGCGAGCTTCGAGACCATCACCGACGAGGGGTTCCTCAACAATCCCTATCGCACGGTGCGCTACGTGGATCCGACCAGCGCCGTGGGCTTCAGCTTCGAGGACGAGATCTACCCGCGCACGCGCACCAGCAACGCGGTGTCGATCCGCGGACGCTATTTCCTGCCGTACCGCGCCGCCGTGCACGCCGAGTACCGCTACTACAACGACACCTGGGGAATCCTTGCGCACACCGGCGAGCTCGGCTACACGCATCCGCTCGGCGAGAAATGGATCTTCGATCTGAAGTACCGCTACTACACGCAGGACGCGGCGGACTTCTTCAGCGACCTGTTCCCGCGCGCCCAGGCGCAGAACTTCCTGGCGCGCGACAAGGAACTGAGCACCTTCGTCAGCCACACGGCGGGCTTCGGCGCCACCTACGAATTCCCGGGCGGCATCCCGTACATGCCGCGCTTCGTCAAGAAAGGCACGCTCAACGTGCGCTGGGATCACATCTTCTTCGACTATTCGGACTTCCGGGACATCCGCGTCAGCGGCGTGGCGGCCGGCACCGAGCCGCTCTACTCCTTCCAGGCCGACGTCCTGCAGCTTTTCGTCTCGATCTGGTTCTGATTCGCGGCGCCGGTTGCCCGGCTGCTCTGCCGTCGCCGCTGGGGCGAGGGTGGGGATGGGGAGACTTACCCACATTTCCCGAAACGCAACCAGCCCGCAACGCGAGTTCAGGCCTGGCAGTCCGCGGTATACCTCACCGAGCGGCGTTTGTATCCAAGAGGGACGTGGAAATGTGGATAAGTCTCCCCATCCCCACCCTCGCGATACTTTCGCGGCGATCGTGTGAGCTCAGGGGCGCCGCACTTATCAGAACCTCGTTCGATGCGCGCAGCTGCCGCCACGGCTCTCGAAGAACCGTCGCGGTGAGCGAAGAAAGAAGAGGCGGCCGTTCAGCGTGCCCGCATTTCCAACGCGGAGAAGTCCGTCGGGGCCAAGCGGGGGAGATACCCCGGCGATCAATGGCATAATCCCGCGCTGTCCTGTCGTGCGTGTGCCTTCATGTCCCGGTCCAGCCCTGCTTTCATTCTTGCCCCTGTCATCGTTTGCGCCCTTGGCGCGCTGATCGCGCCAGTTTCCGCCCGCGCCGAGTGGTTCAGCGGCGAGCGCGCCATCATGGGTACGCGCATTGCCGTCGAGCTGTGGGCAGAGGATCGCGCCAGCGCCGATCGCCAGATCGAGAGCGTGATGCAGGAGATGCACCGCGTCGACGCGCTGATGAGCACCTACAAGCCCACCAGCCAGGTGTCGATCGTCAATGCCGAGGCCGCGCGCCATCCCGTGCGCGTCGACGCCGACCTGTTCGGACTGTTGCAGACCGCGCTCGAGTATTCGCGTCTGACCGAAGGGGCGTTCGACATCACCTATGCGAGCGTCGGATACCTCTACGACTTTCGGCGCGCCATCAAGCCGAGCGACGAGGCGATTGCCCAGGCGTTGCCGGCGGTGGACTACCGGCATGTCGTCCTCGATCCCGCCGCGAGCACCGTGCGCTTCACGCAACCCGGCGTGCGCATCGACCTCGGGGGGATCGCCAAGGGCTGGGCCGTCGATCGCGGCATCGAAATTCTGCGCGCCACGGGCGTGCAGCACGCGATGGTCACCGCCGGCGGCGATACCCGCATCATCGGCGACCGTTTCGGCAAGCCGTGGATGGTCGGCATCCGCGACCCGCGCGACGAGCACAAGGTCGTGGTGCGCATCCCCCTCGAGGATGCCGCGCTCTCCACCTCGGGCGACTACGAGCGCTTCTTCGAGGCGCAGGGCGTGCGCTATCACCACATTCTCGAGCCTTCCACGGGCAAGCCCGCGCGCGGCGTGCGCAGCGTCACCGTCATCGGTCCGAGCGCGACGCGCACCGACGGGCTGTCCAAGACCATCTTCGTGCTCGGCATCGAGCGCGGCATGCGGATCCTGGACGGCCTCGGCGACGTCGACGCGATCGCGATCGACGACAAGGGCCAGGTGTTCTATTCGCGCGGACTGACGCCCCCACCATGAACAGCGCAGTGACGAGGAGCCGGCAATGATCGAGAACCTGGCAATCCTGGCGACCGACCCTGCGGCCTGGGCCGCGCTCGTCACGCTCATTGCCATGGAAGTCGTGCTGGGCATCGACAACCTGATCTTCATCTCGATCCTTTCCAACAAACTGCCCGAGCAGCAGCGCTCCAAGGCGCGCCGCGTGGGAATTTCTCTCGCGCTGGTGTTTCGTCTCGCGCTGCTTGCGACTGCAGCGTGGATCGTGCAGCTCACCGATCCGCTGTTCGAGCTGTTCGGCCACGGCTTCTCGTGGCGCGACCTGATCCTGATCGCGGGCGGACTGTTCCTGGTGTGGAAGGCGACCAAGGAGATCCATCACAACGTCGACCCCGATCACGGCCCGGACCTGTTCGAAGCCCGCGCCGGGCTCGGTTTCCTCGCCGCCATCGGCCAGATCCTGGTGCTCGACCTGGTGTTCTCGATCGACAGCATCATCACGGCGGTCGGCATGACCGAGCACGTGCCGATCATGTTCGTTGCGGTGCTGGTGACCGTGGCCGTCATGCTGCTGGCGGCCGATCCGCTCGCCAATTTCATCCACAACAATCCGACCATCGTGATGCTGGCCCTCGGCTTCCTGCTGCTGATCGGCACGATGCTCATTGCCGATGGTTTCGGCGTGCACGTACCCAGAGGCTACATCTACGCGGCGATGGCGTTCTCCGCGGGCGTCGAAGGGCTGAACATGCTGTCGCGGCGTGCGAGGAAAGAGCGCGCGGCTGTGGAAAAATAAACCGCGATGCGCCAGTCGGCGCACCGCGGTTGCGCACTTGGGGCCCGGGAAGCTCCGAGACCCTTTAGCGCGGGGGAGGCAGAGGCAATCGATCCTGTTCTTCGATGTAGGTGGCCATCGGGATCTCGGTCCCGGGCACCCACATCGGATAACGCTCCCTGTCCGTCGGAGCGGCGGACTGGTCAGCGCGGCCGGATCCTTGTGCCGCAAGCACGAGTCCCGCCCCGAGAATCAGGGCGGTGCACGTGACAGCGACGAGCTGTCTGATCCCTTCTCTTCGTACTTCAGTCACGGCAATCCTCCTGTGGATGCGCGTCCTTGTGAGCTTGCTGGTCGATTACCGCGGGCAGCTCGCGTCGTCCGTCAGATGCGGGGGCCGCGGATAGCTCGAGTCGTCCAGCAGGTGCGGAGGCCGCGGATAGCTGGAGTCATCATGCAGGCTAGGCACCGTGGACGAAGCATTGAGTCCGCCGGCAGCTGCGAACGCCGACGCGGTAAGGCTGAAAATGGCCAGCAAGGCGGGTGCAAGGAACTTACGCATGTGAAGAACTCCCAGGTTTTGACTTTGTGCAGAATCGGTCAACGTCGAGAGGAGCGTCCCACCTCCTTCCGCTCACCCTCTCTAAGAAAAGCGAATTCCATGTGACCTGATTCTCACGAAATCGAAAAAAAAGTTGCTGCGGGTCTCAGCGCGTCCGTCTTATGGTCAACCGATGGCTGCGCCAGCAATCTAAGGAAACCCCTGAAAATGACGCCAGAGGGCTGAAATCTCAGGGGTTTGTGAGCGATTCATGCCACAATGGCTCCTGTCGATCGACCCGGTCCGCCGAGCGCAGTGCGCGCGATCCCCTTGCATCGGGGATAGACGCTCCCTCAGGGTTCGTCCGGGGGGACGACTCGAGTCAGCGATGAACCCGCGAAATTCCGTCACCCAACTGCTGCATGACTGGCGCGCCGGTCAGAGCGATGCCCTCGAGCGGCTGACGCCGCTCGTCTACGACGAGTTGCGCCGCCTCGCCGAGCGCTACATGAAGGGCGAGCGCGCCGGCCACACCCTGCAGGCCACAGCGATCGTTCACGAGGCGTACGTGCGCCTCATCGACATGCAGATCCCGTGGGAGGATCGCGCGCACTTCTTC
>Ga0184615_10002166_pt1 | contig 10577 bp, 10 predicted proteins | sample PLM4_65_coex_FD_133134 | JGI IMG/M metagenome (GOLD analysis project Ga0184615, IMG submission 133134) | Groundwater sediment microbial communities from an aquifer in East River, Colorado, USA - PLM4_65_coex | ecosystem: Environmental > Terrestrial > Soil > Riparian zone | place: USA: East... | reverse complement strand
GGTGGTCGGTCCCCTGCCCGCCCCCGTAATAGTGGTTGCCCTAGTCTACGGAATGTTCTATGTTCTGCTGCGGCACACGGTCTTTGGCCGGGATATCTACGCCATTGGCGGGAATCCCGAGGCCGCCCGCCTCTCTGGAATCCCTGTGGCGGGGCGCCTGAATGCGGTCTATGCTTTGGCCGGCGGTTTGGCCGCTTTAGCCTCGATCCTGGTGGCGGGACGCATGAACTCTGGCTTCCCCCTCGCCGGGCAAGGCGCGGAGCTCGATGCCATCGCCGCGGTGATTGTCGGCGGGGGCAGCTTTTTCGGAGGGGTGGGCACGGTCGCCGGCACCTTGATCGGCGCCTTGATTATGGCAGTTTTGCGAAATGGGCTGAATCTGCTGAACGTCTCCGCGTACTGGCAGATGGTGGTGATCGGAGGAGTGATTGTCTGGGCGGTATGGGTAGATGTTCTGAGAGGCCGGTAATGACGTCTGAGCGCCTTCGTTTAACGTTTGTGTTCCTTCTCTGTGCCTCTGTGTCTCTGTGGCCTCTAGACACCAAGGCCATTGACCAAGCGTTGGGACGCCGGGGAACCATGTTTGGCGACGTCTACAAGATCGCCGCGCCCCGGACGGATCTGCGGGTAAGGGTCGATGGCGTGGAGGTCAAGCCGGGCATGGCGTTGGGTTCCTGGATCGCGTTCCGCGATCACGCCGGTGGTACCGGCGTCCACGGCGATCTCTGCTTGCTCGAGAGCGAAGTGAATCCGGTGGCCTCAAAACTGGAAGAGCTTGGGCTGGAAGTGACCTCGCTGCACAACCACTTGATGCACGCCCAGCCCAACGTGATGTTCATGCATTTCTGGGGACATGGCGACGCAGCGAAACTGGCGGCCGCGATGAAGGCAGCATTGGCTCTCACGGCCACGCCATTTCCCACGGAGGGTGCTGCCGCGCCAGCCCCGGAGCCGGTCCGCGGCCAGGACGTCATCGAGAAGGCGCTCGGCCGCAAAGGGAATCAGAACCGCGGGGTCCTGCAGTTCTCCATCGCGCGGCGCGAGAAAATCACGATGCACGGTATGGAAATGCCTCCGGCCATGGGCATGGCTACCGCCATCAACTTCATCAACGCACCGAAGGGTGTGGCGGCAACCGGCGACTACGTGATGACGGAAGGGGAAGTGGACCGCGTGATCCGTGCGTTGCGCGCCGCGCATATCGAAATAACCGCGTTGCACAATCACATGGTTCAGGATAGTCCCCGGCTGGTGTTCCTGCACTTTTGGGCGCATGGCGATCCCGAGACAGTTGCGCGCGGCCTGCGCAGCGCCTTGGATCAGACAGGGGTCGTGGCGCCGCAATGACCGCCAAACGCAAACTGTGGACGTTCGAGAACAGCAGCCTGCGCCTGCAAGTGGCCCCGGGCGGCGGGCATATCGCCGGGCTCTATCTCAAGAACGGACACCCGCGCGCCAAGCGTCTTCCTAACCCGCTGTGGGCGCCGCCATGGAAGAGCATCGAGCCGTACAAGTATCGGCCATCGAAGCATGACCGGACCTACGGCGGACCGCCGGAAGGCCGCCTGCTCTCCGGCATCCTGGGACACAACCTGGCTCTGGATACTTTCGGCTCGCCGTCGGCAGCAGAGATGCGGGCGGGAGCGTTCACCCATGGCGAAGCGGGAGTGCTGGAGTGGAAGCGGCGCGGAGCCGCTGGTTATTCGGTGCGCCTGCCGGTGGCGCAGCTCGAAGCCCAGCGCAACATCACGTTTCACAAGACGCTATCCATGGCGCGCGTGGAAACGAGGATCCACAATCTTGGGGTGCTTGACCGTCCGATCGCCTGGGCTGAACACGTCACGTTTGGTCCGCCCTTCCTGACCGCGCAGACGCATTTCGAGATCCCGGCACGGCGCGCCCTGGTCTATCCCGCGGATATGGGCGCAGATTCCCTGCTCATGGCCGGTCGCGAATTTGTCTGGCCTGACGCCCCGGCCCGACGCGGCACTACACTCGACTGGCGGCGTCCGCCCGCCGCGAAGCGGGCCACCGACTTCACCGCTTTGCTCTTTGAAACGCCCGGTGACTTCGCTTGGTTCACTGCCATCAATCCCCGGCTGGATTTCGCGGTGGGTTACTTGTTCCGGCGTACCGATTTTCCCTGGATCGGCATCTGGGATGAGAAATACTCCCGGGCCACTCCACCGTGGCGGCGGAAGACTTGGGCGCGCGGCCTGGAATTTTCCACCACGCCGCTGCCGATGTCGCGGCGGGCCGTCATTGACATGGGCAAACTCTTCGGCGTCCCTACGTTCCGTTGGGTGGAGGCCAAGGGTGAAATCACGGCGCCCTTTGTGGTCTACGCGGGCCCGGCTTCGCAACAAGACCTTTTCGATCAAGCGGTCCGTTTTCTGAATCAATCGACATAAGCCATGAAGGCGATTGCCATTACCCCAGGAAAAGCTGGTTCGGCGCGATTGATTCAGATGCCCGCCCCACACCCCTCCGCCTCCGACGTCCTGGTCCGCACGCTCAGCATAGGAGTTTGCGGGACGGACGCCGAGCTTGCCGCCGGCGTCATCGGGAGGCCGCCGGAGGGTGAGGATGCCCTGGTGATCGGGCACGAGTCATTGGGCATGGTGGTTGAGCCGGGAACGCGGGCCAAGGAAGTGAAGCGTGGCGACCTGGTGGTGGCTATGGTCCGCCGGCCGGACAACTGTCCGGCATGCCGGGCCGGCGACGCCGACCTCTGCACGAAGGGCGAGTACACTGAGCGAGGCATCTTCGGCGCCCACGGTTTCCTCGCCGAGTATTACGCCGACCACGAGAGTTTCCTGGTTCGGATTCCACCGGCGCTGAGCGCCGTAGCGATCTTGCTGGAACCGGCCTCGGTGGTGGTCAAAGCGCTGCGTCATGCCGGACGCATACAACAACGCATGGCCTGGGAGCCGAAGCGGGCGCTGGTGCTCGGCGCCGGTACTGTGGGCTTGCTGGCCGCCTTCCTGCTGCGCCTGCGCGGTCTGCACGTGGACGTCTACTCGCGCGAACCTAAAACATCGGCTCGCGTCGCTTTGCTGAAGCAAACTGGCGCTCATTACCACACGGCGATCGGGTCTTCGTTCTACGATTTCATCTGTGACGCCACTGGATCGCCTCAGGTGTTGGCCCTGGGTGTGGGCCGGATGGCCTACAACGGCATCATGGCCTTACTCGGCGTCTGCGCCGAGCGCGAGCCGATCCCCGTTCCGGTCGGCGAGCTGAACAATCGAATCGTCCAGCACAACCAGGTGATCTTTGGCAGCGTAAACGCCAACCGTTGCGACTTTGAGCAGGGCGTCCAGGATCTTCAGGACATCGAACACCGTTGGCCGGGTCTGCTGGCCTCCATGATCACCCGGCGTGTTCCCTTCGCGCAGTTCGCTGAGGCCCTGGAGCGGACTCCGGACGACATCAAGGTCGTGATTGACGTGTCCGCACCTTAGCTTTTCTCTGCGTTCTCTGTGCCTCTGTGGTAAGAGAACAGTATGGTTATCTTTCTAATCCTCCTGCTCGCTCTCCCTCTGGCGGCCCAGAAACCCACAGTCGCCGAAGCCCAGAAGTTTATGGTCGACGCAGAGAAGAAGTTGCTCGACCTGGCGAACAAGGCGGGACGGGCCTCATGGGTGAAGAGCAACTTCATCACCGACGACACCGAAGCCATGGAGGCCGACACCTCGAAAGAACTGTTGGCCGCCACGACTGACTTGGCCGTGGCCGCCGCGCGCTTTGACGGTCTGGCCTTGCCGCCGGAACTGGCGCGGAAGATGAAGCTGCTCAAGCTGGCGATCACCCTGCCCGCGCCACGCAATCCCGCGGCTCAGGAAGAGTTGACCAAGATCGCGGTCTCGCTGGAAGCCGATTACGGCAAAGGCAAGTATTGTCCCGACGGCGAGAAGGGCAAGTGTCTCAGCTTGCCGGACCTTGAGCGCATCCTGACCAACAGCCGGGACGCCAAGGAACAGTTACGCGCCTGGCAAGGTTGGCACGCCATTTCTCCGCCGATGCGCCAGCGTTACGTACGGCAGGTGGCACTGGCCAACCAGGGCGCGCGCGAACTGGGTTTCAAAGACACCGGCGCACTCTGGCGCTCCAAGTACGACATGAGTCCCGAGGAGTTCGCCGCCGAGCTTGATCGCCTCTGGCGTCAGGTGGAACCGCTCTACAAGTCGCTGCACACCTACGTGCGTTCCCGGCTCATCGCCAAGTACGGCAAGGACGCCGAGCGCGCCGACGGGCTGATCCCCGCCCACCTGCTCGGCAACATGTGGGCGCAGACGTGGGGCAACGTCTACCCGCTCGTCGAGCCGCCCGGAACTGGACGAGGTTATGACCTCACGGAGCTTCTGAAGGCCAAGAAGATCGACGAGTTGGAAATGGTCCGTTACGGCGAGCGCTTCTTCACCTCCATGGCCTTTGAGCCCCTACCAAAAACATTCTGGGAACGGTCGCTTTTCAAGAAGCCCGCAGACCGCGACGTGGTTTGTCATGCCAGCGCCTGGGACGTGGACAACGACTTGGATCTCCGGTTGAAGATGTGCATCGAGGTCAAGGACGAAGACTTCTCGGTGATCCACCACGAACTCGGCCACAACTTCTACCAGCGCGCTTATCGAACCCTGCCGGTCCTGTTCCGCGACAGCGCGAACGACGGCTTTCATGAAGCGATCGGCGACGCCATCGCACTCTCGGTCACGCCGGAGTATCTCAAGCAGCTTGGACTGCTGAATCAGGTCCCAGGCGCGGAAGGCGATCTCGGGCTGCTGATGCGGATGGCTCTCGACAAGGTCGCGTTCCTGCCTTTCGGCCTGCTGGTGGATCAATGGCGATGGAAGGTCTTTAGCGGCGAGATCACTCCGGCGAACTACAACCAGGCCTGGTGGGAACTGCGGCGGAAGTATCAAGGCGTGGCGGAGCCGGTGGCGCGCAACGAGAAGGATTTTGATCCGGGAGCCAAGTACCACGTCGCGGCCAACGTTCCGTACTCGCGGTATTTCCTCGCTGCGATTCTCCAGTTCCAGTTTCATCGCGCCATGTGCCGGGAAGCCGGTTACACCGGTCCGCTGAATCGCTGCTCGGTCTACGGCAACAAGGCGGTCGGCGCGCGACTGAACAAGATGCTTTCGATGGGCCTCAGCCGCCCATGGCCGGAAGCGCTGGAAGCGCTGACCGGCGAGAAGCGCATGGACGCCACCGCGATCATCGATTATTTCGCCCCGCTGAAGAAGTGGCTGGACGAACAGAACCGTCGATGAAGATCCTGCTGCTGGTTGTCTTCGGCGCCGCCGGCACGCTGGCGCGCTACGGCTTGCAAGGACTGGTGCAGGAGCGGTCCGGAGGGACGTTTCCCAGCGGGACACTGGCTGTGAACCTGTCCGGTTGCTTCCTGCTGGGCATCATTGGCCGGTACGCGCTGCAGCATCTGTCGTTCCCACCGGATCTGCGTATCGCCGTGACCGTCGGCTTCTTCGGCGCGTTCACTACGTTTTCCAGTTTCGGATGGGAAACCATGAGCATGCTGGAAGACGGAGAATGGATACGGGCGTCCATCTACGTGACCACCAGCCTGATCGGCGGCTTGATCCTGGTGCGGCTGGGTATGCGTTTGGCAGAGATGATCTGATGGAACACCAAAAGTTCGAAGGCGAACGGACCCTGATGCGCATCCACATCGGAGAATCCGACAAGTGGCAGGGCAAACCGCTCTACCAAGCGATCATCGAGATGCTGCGCCGCGAGAAGTTTGCCGGAGTCACCGTCCTACGTGGCGTGGGAGGTTACGGCTCCTCCAGCCATTACCACACCGACAAGGTCCTGCGCCTCTCGCAGGATCTCCCTGTGCTGATCGAAGTCGTGGAGTACACCGAACGGATCGAGGCCATGCTGCCGCGCCTCGACGAGATGATCGGCGGCGGGTTGATCACCCTGGAGAAAGTGCGCGTTATTCTGTACCGCCCGGGGAAGAAGTAGCCAACTCCGGCACGCCGCCAGGCGGCAATGCCCCTTCCCATCGGGCGATGACCGCGGTGGCCAGGCAGTTCCCGGTCACATTCACCGAAGTGCGGGCCATGTCCATCAGTTCGTCGATACCCAGGATGATGAACACCGGCTCGATCGGCAGGTTGAAGGAAGCGACCGTGCCCAGCAGGATCACCAGCGACGCGCGAGGTACGCCCGCCACGCCCTTACTGGTAAGCATCAAGGTGAAGCACATGATCATCTGCTGGCCGAAGGACATTTCGACTCCGGCGGCTTGGGCCACAAAAACGGCGGCTAGCGAGAGATACAGCGTGGTGCCGTCGAGATTGAAGCTGTATCCCGTCGGCATGACGAAGGCCACGATCTGCCGCGGGACGCCAAATTGCTCCATGCGCTCCATAGCCAGCGGCAAGGCGGCCTCCGAGCTGGTGGTGGCAAAGGCGATGGACACCGGCTCGAATATTGCCAGGACAAATTTCTTCACTGGAATTCGCGCGACCAGCGCCACGGGCAGCAACACGCCCAATACGAAAACGATCAGCGCAAGGTAAAGCGTAGCCAGCAGCTTGAACAAGTTCACCAGAATGCCCAGGCCCATGTGCCCCACGGTGTAGCAGATGGCGGCGCCCACTCCAATCGGCGCGAAGAGCATGACGATGTTGGTGAACTTGAACATCGTCTCGGAAAGACTCTCGCAGAACGACAGCATCGGCCGCTTCTTGGCCTCGCTCAAGAGGCCCATGGCGAATGCAAACATCACGCTGAAGACGACGATTTGCAGCACTTCGCCTTCCACCACCGACTTGGCGATGTTCTCCGGGAAGACATGCAGGATCACCTGGCTGGCAGTCTGTTTAGCGGCGGTGAGCGTCTCGACCTTGGCGGACTCGGGCAGTTTCACGCCGACTCCGGCGCGGCTGATGTTGATCGCCGCCAGGCCGATGAACAGGGCGATGGTGGTGACCACCTCGAAATAGATCAGGGCCTTGATGCCCATGCGCCCCACTTGCTTCAAGCTGGCGTGACCGGCGATGCCCACCACCAGCGTCGAAAACAGCAGCGGCGCGATGATGGTCTTGATCATGCGCAGGAAGATCAGGCTCAGAGTTCGCGCGTGCACCGCAATGTTGGGCCAATCGTGGCCGATCTCCGCGCCCACTACCATGGACACCAGGATCCAGGTAGTCAGCGACTTCCGCTGCACGCTGTAGACGATCAAGGCTGCGATCCCCACCCAGCGCGCAGCCAACTGGGCCATCGCGGGTGCGTCCGCCGCCCACAGGCCGGCGGCCAGCGCAAACGCCGCCAACACCACCCAAATGGTTTTCTGTTTCATCGGGATTCAGCGCCCTCGCTTGTAGATCACGCCGCCCTTCATGACGAAGGAGACGCGCTCCAGCGCAGACACTTCCTGAAGCGGATTCTCGTCCACGGCGATGATGTCGGCTAACTTGCCGGCCTCCACCGCACCTATCTTATCCTGCATGCCGAGCAATTCGGCGGCCACCGAAGTGGACGCGCGGATGGCCTGCATCGGCGTCATCCCGTATTTCACCATGTACGTGAACTCGCGAGCCTGGGGCTCGCTCCAGGAGTAGCCGCCGGCGTCCGTTCCGTAGGAGATCTTCACGCCTTTCTTGACCGCCAAGGCAAAAGCCTTGGCCGCCAGGTCCACCATGGCTTTCCAGATTGGCGCGCCCGCGGCGGCGCGGCCTTCCGCGACGTAGACGCCCACGAACAGGGTGGGACACCAGTAGACTCCCCGGCGAACCATCACGTCCATCATCTCTTCGTCCAGGCCGAAGCCGTGCTCGATGGTGTCGACGCCGGCGTTGAGCGACGCTTCAATGCCGTCACGGCCCATGGCGTGCGCCGCCACCTTGCGCCCCAGACGGTGGGATTCGTTCACCAGGGCCTTCATTTCCTCGGGAGTGAAGTTCACCCAGCTTCGCAGCGCGCCCTTTTCGTTCACGTAATAGCGGCGGTCGGAATAAAACTTGATCCAGTCAGCGCCGTACTTCACTTGCTCGCGTACGGCGCGGATCACGCCGTCGACGCCGTCCACAATCTGCACGCCTTCCGGCATTCTGAGTTCCCAGGAGTATCCCGCCAGCGGATACATGCCGGTGGGAGCAAGCGCGCGTGTGGCCACGAACATCCGCGGACCGGGAATCACGCCGCGCTCGATGGCGGTCTTCACGTCTACGTCGGCGTACATGGCGCCTTCGGTTTCAAGGTCGCGCATGGTGGTGAAGCCGTTCATCAACGCGGTGCGAGCGGCTGCGGTCGCCGCGATAGCGCGGTAAGGGATCGACTGCTTCAGAAGCTGATTGTCGTAGTCCTCAGCGGTGATGTCGCCTTGCAGCAAAACGTGGGTGTGATTGTCGATCAGGCCCGGCAGGCATGTGGACCGGCTGAGATCCACGACTTCGGCGCCCGCCGGAACGGCCACGTTCGGGCCCACCTGCTCGATCCGGTCGCCGTTGACCAGCACCACCACGTTGCGCGCCACAGTGGCGGATTTGCCGTCAATCAGCGCGCCACAACGCAAGGCTACCGGCTTCGGCGCCGCAGCCGCGGTGACGACACAGAGGATTGCGGTCAGCACTCTCATGAAACATCGCATGAACAAGCGAGTCTGATGCAAGTGGCCCGCTCAAGTCAATGCGCGGATTCTACGGTAGACTTCCCTTATGGGGCTTCTGCTGCTGGCCGCGGCGTTTTACGCCGGCCCGATCACCCTGAACTTAGCCTGCGGCTCGGCCAAGGTCAGTTTCCCTCTGCTCTCCGGACCCAAGTCCAAGGCCCTCATCGCGGCCATGCTGCCGTGCGGCCAGCAGGTGACGGTGTTGGAAGATGAAAGCGGACATCCGGGATGGTTGAAGGTCCGCGCGAAAACGGGAGCCACCGGGTACCTGGACGCCGCACTGGCGGCAGGCGCATCCGGCGTAACTCTGGCTCAAGCGCCGCTATACCTTCCACCGTTTCCGCCGCCAGCGGGGCCGCCGTCCACGCCAGATTGCCGGACCACGCCAGGCGTGATCCCACAACCCGTCTACCGCGTGGAACCGCGCTACTCCGAAGCGGCGCGCGTGGCCCGACAGCAAGGCAGCGTGACTCTCTGCGTGACCACCGGTGAGGACGGGACCGTGCGCGACGCTCGCGTCGTGCGCCACCTCGGCTACGGTCTGGACGAGAGTGCACTGGACGCAGTTCGACAGTGGCGATTTCGGCCGGCGCAGAAAGATGGCAAGCCTGCGGCAGCCGTGGTGCTGATCGAAGTCGGATTTAACCTGCTGGCGAAGGCCGGCGAACGGCCCGAAGCTTCGGAAATAGCCGTGAGCCAATATCACGAGGGATACAATGCGGCGATCGCGCGCGACTACCGGGCGGCGCTGAACTCGTTCAAACTCGCTGCTGCTCGCGGCCACGCCGATGGGCAATTCGCCATGGGCAAGATGTATGCGGAAGGCCTGGGAGTGCCTAAGGATTACGTGCTGGCCCACGTTTGGCTGAATCTGGCCGCCGGCAACGGGTCCGACCTTGCCGCAGCGGCCCGCGACGAACTCTCCCGCCGCATGACCCCGCAACAGATTGCCGAAGCGCAGGCGATCGCCCGCAAAGGTCCGCCGCAATAGTAGTAGGATGTGTCGATGCAAAAGAGACTCTTCCTGCTGTTGGTGTTCGTGTGCGTTTCCTGTATCTCCCAAGCGCAGCTTTCCCCTAGTGCGACCTGGGCCGCTTGGGCCTTCGGCGAATACAGATCCGTTCCCAACATCACCTACCTGACGGCGAACAATTACGAGGCCAAGCTCGACGTCTACGCGCCGCGCACAACATCCGGGCCCGCGCCGGTGCTCATGTACATCCACGGCGGCGGCTGGGTCGGCGGAACCAAGGAAAGTGCGTTCCTGGTGACGCTGCCCTACCTGGAAATGGGTTGGGCCGTGGTCAACGTCGAGTACCGATTGGGACGCGTTTCCCTCGCTCCCGCCGCAGTGGAAGACTGCCGATGTGCACTGCGCTGGATCTACCGCAACGCCAAAACCTACAACTTCGACACCAGCCGCATCGTGACCACCGGCCACTCCGCCGGCGGGCACTTGGCCCTGACCACCGGAATGTTGCAGGCAACCGCTGGTCTCGACCGCCAGTGCCCCGGCGAAGAAGATCTGAAGGTAGCGGCGATTGTGAATTGGTTCGGGATCACCGACGTGGTGGATATTCTCGACGGCCCTAACATGAAGACCTACGCCGTCGCCTGGATGGGCAGCATGACCAATCGCGACGAGATTGGCCGCCGCGTTTCACCGCTGACGTATGTCCGGCCGGGCCTGCCTCCCACCATCACCATCCACGGCGACGCCGATCCCATAGTGCCCTATAGTCACGCCGTGCGTCTGCGCGAAGCGCTGGACAAGGCCGGCGTCCCAAATCAATTGGTGACCGTTCCGGGAGGGAAACACGGCGGATTCACGAGGGAAGAAACACTCAAAGCGTACACCGCAATTCGAGCATTCCTCGAGAAACACAACCTGAAGTAACCGCAGATTACGCAGATTTCGCAGATTCGAATCTGT
>Ga0184615_10002165_pt1 | contig 10577 bp, 10 predicted proteins | sample PLM4_65_coex_FD_133134 | JGI IMG/M metagenome (GOLD analysis project Ga0184615, IMG submission 133134) | Groundwater sediment microbial communities from an aquifer in East River, Colorado, USA - PLM4_65_coex | ecosystem: Environmental > Terrestrial > Soil > Riparian zone | place: USA: East... | reverse complement strand
GTATCTGCTTGCCGTCGAAGACAAGCAGATCACGGCGGCACAGAATCTGTACAGCGCATTTGAAAACCTGGTGGAACAGCCTGTCAATATCACCGTGGCGCCGCGCGCCGACGGCCAGGGCGCTCGGATCCTGAAGGTCGTTCCCATCGCGAACGATCGAGAATTGCGCTACGTCGACTGGCTCGAAAGCAATATCCGCAAGGTCGACGCGGCGACGAAGGGTCGCGTCGCCTACGTACACGTGCCCGACACGTCTGTTGCAGGGCACGCGTATTTCAAGCGCTACTTCTTCCCGCAGAGCCACAAGGACGCTCTCATCCTCGATGCGCGCGACAATGGCGGCGGCTTCGTCGCCGACTACTACATCGACATTCTGCGGCGACAGCCTGTCATCCAGTGGGCCACTCGCTATGGCAAGGATCTGCGCACTCCGCGTGCAGCGATCTTTGGTCCGAAAGTGATGATCAGCAACGAAGGCGCGGGCTCGGGCGGCGATCTGCTGCCATGGATGTTCCGGAAGTTCGAGCTTGGGCCGATCGTCGGCACGCGGACCTGGGGCGGACTCGTTGGCAACCTGGACATTCATGTCCTGATGGACGGCGCCACGATCACCGCGCCCAACATCGGTGGTTGGACGCAGGAAGACGGCTGGGTCATCGAGAACGAGGGTGTGCCACCGGACATCGAAGTGGAGGAATCGCCTCTTGCCATGCAGATGGGGCGTGATCTGCAGCTCGAAAAAGCGATCGAAGTGGTCATGCAGGCCCTGGCAGCGGTGCCTCCGCACCAGCCGAAGCGCCCGGCCTACCCGGCGCGAGTGCATCAGCCAGCGCAATGACGCCGCGCGAACCGCGCCACACCCCGGAACTGATCATGCTCGACGTGATTGACGTACCGCTGATGACGCGCATCCTGCGCAATGTGGGCATCGAACGCTTTCTGCGCGAGCTCACCGACTATATCGCGCAGGATTTTGCACGCTGGGAGCACTTTGAAAAATCCGCGCGCAGCGCGAGCCACTCCAAGTACGGGGTGATCGAGTTGATGCCGACCAATGACGGAGTAACCTACGCCTGCAAATACGTCAATGGACATCCGGGGAATCCGCAGCACGGGATGCTCACCGTAACGGCGTTTGGAGTGCTTGCCGATGTGGCGAGCGGCTATCCGTTGCTGATCTCGGAGATGACGCTCCTGACCGCACTGCGCACGGCCGCCACATCGGCGCTCGCGGCGCGTCATCTCGCCCGTTCGAATAGCCGCACGATGGCGTTGATCGGCACGGGCGCGCAGGCGGAATTTCAGGCACTCGCCTTCAAGTCGGTCAACAACGTCAGGCGGATTCGCTATTTCGACACTGACGCTGGGGCGATGCGCAAGTTTCAGCGCAACCTCGAAGGGGTGGAAGGTCTCGAATTGATCGCCGCCCGCTCGATCGCCGATTGCATCATCGACGCCGACATCATCACGACCGCGACGGCCGCCAAGGCAAGAGCATCGATTCTGACACCCGATCTGATTCGATGCGGCGTTCACATCAACGGTATTGGCGGCGACTGCCCCGGAAAGACCGAGATTCATCCGGCGGTCGTGCGCAGTGCGCGCGTCGTCGTGGAATTTTTGCCGCAATCGCGCGTCGAAGGCGAGATTCAGGTGTTGGGCCCGGACTTCGACGCGATCGAGCTGTGGCGCATCGTCAAGGGCGAAACAGCGGGCCGCCGAACGTCCGAGGAAGTCACTCTCTTCGACTCGGTGGGCTTCGCCATCGAGGACTTTTCTGCCCTGCGGTATGTCCGTGACCTGCTGCGTTCACATTCAATCGATGCACGCGTGCCGCTGCTGCCGCACGTCGCGGATCCGAAGGATCTCTATTCGCTCATCGGCGGACCGGAGCGCCACGCTACTTGAGCGGGTACCCGGTAAACGACTTTGCGTCCTTTAGAACGATGTGCGAGATCACCTTCTCCACTCCGCTTTCGCCGTCCTGCAGGCGGCCGGCGAGCTCGCGCCATGCGCGTATGTCCGGGACGACGACCTTCAGCAGATAATCGAACTGGCCGCTGACCTGAGCCGCTTCCACGATCTCGGCGATGGTCCTGATAGTCGCCTCGAAGCGCGCAAACTCGTTCGAGTTGTGACGCTTCAGCGAGATCTCGGCGAGGATGACCAGCGTCGGTCGCACGAGCTCCATGGCGACGTGGGCATGATAACCGCAGATCACGCCGGCCGCCTCGAGCTGCCTGATACGCGCCAGGCACGCGCTGGGCGACAGGGCGACGCGGGCGGCAAGCGTCTGGTTCGTCAGTCGCCCTTCCGCCTGCAGCGCCTGCAGAATTCTTACGTCCGTCCGGTCGAGACTCTTCATATGCAGAACTCTCTTTTGTTGGGCGCTGTAACCGCATGGTCTGCGGCCGTCGAGCACCGGAATCGAATCACCTTCGGGTCGAGCGGGACAGAGCCGCATAATTCAATCAGATACCGATTTCTCCGGCGTCGCTGGACAGCCCGGCGCTTTCGAGCAGACTTGCCGTCGGCACTGGCTTGTCGATCTTGCGCGACGGACCCGGGAGTGAACTGAAACAACAATGCGCGTTTATCATTCAATGGCGTCCACCGGGCACGATCCGCAGACTTTCTTTCGACGCGGCGCGACGATCGCCCACCCCGAAAGCGCCGAAAGATACCTCGTCCTGCGCCAGGCCGCCGTCGATGCCGGTTTCGATTTATGTGAGGCGGCCGACCACGGACTCGATCCGCTGCTGGCGGTTCATATGCCGGCATACCTGGATTTCATCTCGAACGGCTGGAATCGTCGCGGCGAGATCGACGCAGCGGCCGCCGAGCTCCTGACGACCCAGTTTGCGCGACCGCAGATGCACCGCCGGCCGAACGGTCTGGTCGGCCTGCTCGGATATTACACCGCCGACACCTCGACTCCGCTGCGTGCGGGGACCTGGCATGCCGTGTACGGGACAGCCCAGGCCGCGGTGAGCGCGGCCGACGCGGCGATTGCGGAGGGCCGTGCCTATGCTCTCTGCAGGCCGCCAGGACACCATGCCTATGCCGATTGCGCCGGCGGCTTCTGCTATGTCAACAACACTGCGGTAGCCGCGCAGCGCATCTGTTCGTCCTCCGGCATGCGCGTCGCCGTTCTCGATATCGACGTTCACCACGGCAACGGCACTCAGGGCATATTCTACGACCGAGCCGATGTCCTGACCGTATCGATCCACGCCGATCCGGCAAACTACTTTCCGTTTTACGCCGGCTATGCGGACGAGGTCGGTCACGGCGCCGGCCATGGTCTCAATCTGAATCTGCCGCTGGCGCACGGGTCGGGTGACCGGATCTTCCTTGACGCGTTGGACGTCGCCCTCGCCCGCATACTGGCATTCGCCCCGGCGGCCCTCATCGTGGCATTGGGTCTCGACGCATCGGAACACGATCCCATCGGCGTTCTGAAGGTGACGACCGATGGCTATGTCAAAGCCGGCCGAGCGATCGCGCGGGCCGGCCTGCCCACGGCAATCGTACAGGAAGGAGGTTATCTGTGTCCGGCCCTGCCCCTCAATTTGATCGCATTCCTGCGGCAGTTCGACTCCTGAGACAGGAACAGGGTTTCCCCGGCTCGATGCGCAGTGGCAGGGGCGGCGTGCGCCTGCGGACCAACGGGAAAGCACCGACCGCGTCCGACGTCAGAGGTTCGCAGGGCGACGCTGCGGAGGCCAAGCTCTCGGTCGCCTTCATACTGCTGCATGAATTCACGCTGTTCGCCTTTTCGGGTTTCGTGGACGCGCTGCGAATCGCCGGCGACGAGTACGACAACAGCCGGCAAAGGGAATGCCGGTGGACGGTGATCGCGCCGACATTGCAGCCGGTGCGAGCGAACTGCGGCGTGCAGATAGCTCCCTGGGAGAGCTTTCCCGATCCTTCGCAATTCGACTACGTGGTCGTGATCGGGGGCCGCATGGAGCCCCAACGCAACACCGATCCGCGCATACTCGAGTACTTGCGGCGCGTCGCGGAACAGGAAGGTTCCATCGTCGGAGTGTGCACTGCGACGTTCGTGCTCGCGCGCGCCGGCGTCATGAAGGGCCGGCGATGCTGTGTGCACTGGAATGCGCGGTCCGATTTCGAAGAAGAGTTTCCGGGCCTCGCCGTGGAATCGGACACGATCTTTCTCGAGGACGGCGATCGCATCACCTGCCCGGGCGGGCAGTCCTCAGCGGATGTGGCGCTTTACCTCATCGGCAAGCATTGCGGGGCGGCCAGCGCGCGCAAGGCTGCCGCCGGCATGGTGATTGAAAATATGCGCGGCACTCGTACGCCGCAGCCTCATGCCGAAGCGTCCTGGTACGGTGACATCCGCAGGCCGCTCGTTCGCCGCGCGATCACGATCATGGATCGGTTCATCAGCAAGGACCTGTCCGTCACGGAAATCGCCAAGCGCCTGCAGGTCAGCAACAACACCCTGTATCGCGCCTTCGAGCAGGCCGTCGGCGAATCGCCCGCCCGATTCTTTCGCATCATGCGGCTGGCCCACGGCCACTGGAGCCTGCACCACACGAACATGTCCATTGCACAGATCGCGCACGTTTACCGGTTCTCCGACGCTTCGCATTTCACGCGGATGCACCGGCTGCTGTATGACATGACGCCTGCACAGGCGAGAGCGATGGGGGACGACGGCACTCGCGCGATCCTGCAAGCCGGGCGGCCCGACGGTGTGGTCGGGCGCGTTCTCGCCGGCGGGCTGTTCATCTTCAACTGAAACCTGCCGAAACCCGTACTCGATCTGTGCGCGCGCAACCCGCTCGCGCCGCCGGCGGCGGCGGCGCGCATTTCGAGCGATCAGCCTCGAGAACCTTGGCGCCCTCGTTCCAAAAGGCGGGGGGAATCTTATAGATGAAGTGACGCCTTCTATTCATTCTCCCGTCTGCCGGGCCTCGCGGAGCCCCGCATGCCAGCGGCCCTGCCTGCAAAGAGAAAATGAACGACTTCACGTCACCGGACAAGAGCAACCCATTCCTCAGGAAACCTCTCGACCAGGTGCAGCGCGAAAGCGAGGCGCACGAGTTCAAGAGGAGCCTCGGACCCGTCAATCTGGTCTTTCTCGGCGTCGGTTGCATCATCGGCTCCGGAATCTTCGTACTGACCGGGAACGCCGCAGCGAGCTTCGCCGGGCCGGCGGTCGTCATTTCCTTCGTGATCGCAGGCCTGGCGTGCGCGTTCACCGGCCTGTGCTATGCGGAGCTCGCATCCACGATGCCGGTGGCGGGTTCCGCGTACACCTACGCGTACGCCACGCTCGGCGAAGTGTGCGCGTGGACCGCGGGCTGGCTCATGGTGCTCGAGTACGGCATCGCGACGTCGCTCGTCGCAGTCGGCTTCTCCGGTTACTTCACGAGTCTGCTTCATGATTTTGGGGTCGTCATTCCAGCGCAGCTCGCTACGCCCTATTTGAACTCGATCCCGACAGCGCACGGACTGGTGTTCACCGCCGGCCACGGCGTCAATCTGGTTGCTGCAGCCGGCGTGCTCTGCAGCACCGTGCTCCTGTCGTTCGGCGTGAGGCTGTCCGCCGTGGTGAACGGCGTCATGGTGGTGATGAAGGTCGCGGTGCTGATCGCTTTCGTCGCCGTGGGCGCCTGGTGGGTCGATCCGCAGCACTGGACGCCGCTCATTCCGCCGAACGAGGGCGGATTCGCCTTTGGATGGCCCGGCGTGATTCGCGCCGCGTCCGTCATTTTCTTCGCATACGTCGGCTTCGAAGCCGTTTCGACCGCGGGGCTCGAGTCGCGCCATCCACGGCGCGACCTGCCGATCGGAATTCTCGGCGCGCTATCGGTCTGCACGGTGATTTACCTCGCGGTTGCGGCGGTCCTGACCGGCCTCGTGCCGTTTCGGCAGTTGGGCGTTCCCGATCCGCTGGCAGTGGCCGCCAACACGATCGGTCTGCCGTGGTTCTCGCTGCTCATCAAGCTCGGCGCGACCCTGGGGCTCTTGTCGGTGATGCTCACGACGCTGTATGGACAAACACGCGTCTTCTATGCAATGTCGCGCGACGGCCTCCTGCCGCGGGTCTTCTCCGAGCTGAGCAAGCGCTGGCGTACGCCGCGCCTCGGAACGGCAATCGTAGGCGCGGTCGTCGCACTCGCTGCCGCCCTTCTGCCCATCAGCATCCTGAGCGACATCGTGAGCCTCGGCGTAGCGCTCTCTTTCATGATCGTGTGCCTGAGCGTGATGTGGCTGCGCTCGACGCAACCCGGGATGCATCGACCTTTCCGTGTGCCGTTCGACGGCATCCGGCTCGGTCGCGCGTGGATCGGGACCATTCCGAGCCTCGGCATCCTCTTGTGCATTCTCATGGCGTTGCCGCTCATCGTGGATATCGGCGGCAAGGCGTTGCACGGCAACCCGATTCCGGCGCTGCTCCTCGGCGGCTATTGCACTGCCGGCGCAGTGCTCTATTTCGGCTACGGCCGGCGTCATTCCAAACTCCGCGGAGCGCCGTTTTGACCGCCGGACCGGCCGCGCACGTGGCGCCCGGCGTCGTCAGACTGCGCAAGCCCTATCTCCTCTTCGTCGGTGACGCCGACAGCGATGCACAGGCGAAGACCGCTTTCGGCCTTCGGGACTGGGCTCGCCTAGCGAGCCTCGCGCAGCTACGACTGCCCGGCTCACGAGTCGACCTTGGTTTGCCGGAGATGACTCCGGAAGCTGCGGCCCAGGCGGGCGCCGGCTCTCTCGTGATCGGTGTCGCTCCGGTCGGTGGTCAGATCCCAACCGCGTGGCAACCGATTCTGCGCCGCGCAGTCGAAGCCGGCCTCGATGTCGTGAGCGGCATGCATACTTCGCTCGAATATGTGCCCGAGCTGCCCGCGGCTGCTCGACGCCGCGGCGTCGCGCTCATTGATGTGCGCCTGCCGCGGCACAGTTTTGCCACTGCCACGGGCCGCCGACGCACGGGCAAGCGTCTGCTCACGGTCGGAACCGATTGCGCGCTCGGCAAGAAATACACCGCACTCGCGCTCACAGAGGCGTTGAGAGTGCGCGGCATCGACGTCGATTTTCGTGCCACGGGTCAGACGGGCATCATGATTGCGGGCGGCGGCGTGGCGATCGACGCAGTCGTCGCCGACTTCGCCGCCGGCGCCGCCGAAGCACTGTCACCCGATGCTCCACCTGATCATTGGGACGTGATCGAAGGTCAGGGTTCGTTGTTTCACCCCGCTTACGCGGGCGTCACGCTCGCCCTGCTGCACGGTTCACAACCCGACGTGCTGATCCTGTGCCACGACCCGACGCGACTGCATCTCAATGCATTCCCCGGTTTCCCGGTGCCGGACCTGCAGGATGCCGCCGCGCGCTACACCGAAGCTGCGCGTCTGACGAATCCGGCGGTGCGCCTGGGGGGCGTGAGCCTGAATACCTCGATGCTCAGTCCAACAGCGCGGGCGAGCCTGCTCGCCGCGACGGCCGCGAAGCTGAAGGTACCGTGTTTCGATCCGCTGCAGACCCCCCTGAATGCCGTACTTGATCGAATCGTTCAATCATGAAACGCCGCTTGACCGTCGCGGCGCGGAGCTGGCCACTCATCGAACCGTTCGTCACGTCGCGCGCTGCGCAGACGACGTGTGAAGTCATCGTCGTGCATCTCGCGGATGGCAGCCGCACCGGCCGAGGAGAGGCCGTCGGTCTCGACTACCATGGCGAAACCGTCGCATCGATGCGCGCACAGATTGACTCGGTTCGACCGAACATCGAGGCCGGCGCCGGCCGTCGCGCGCTGCTCGATCTGCTGCCGCCCGGTGGTGCACGCAATGTGCTCGATGCGGCTCTGTGGGATCTCGAGGCGAAGCAGGCCGGCGTCTCGGCCTGGCAGCTCGCCGGTGTCGGCCCGGCAACAATCATCACCACGTGCGTGACGATCGGAATGCGATCGATCTCAGACTACGAGTCGCGAGCGCGCGCGCTCGCGAACCATCCCTGGATCAAGGTCAAAGTCTCGGCGGACGGGCCGCTTGAAGCCATCACTGCCGTGCGACGCGGGGCCCCTGAGGCGCATCTGGTCGTGGATGCGAATCAGGCATGGAGTGTGGATCTGCTGCGAGAGCTATCCCCTGCCCTTGCCGATTTGCGGGTCGATCTCCTGGAACAACCCATCCCGGAGCAAGCGGGTGCGCAGCTCGCGAATCTCGATCTGCCGCTGCCGATCTGCGCCGACGAACCGGCGAACACGCTCGCCGACCTTCCGAAACTCATCGAGTGCTACGATTTCGTCAATATCAAGCTCGACAAGAGCGGCGGTCTGACGGCCGCGCTGGATTTCGCACGCGCCGCAGGTGGCGCCGGCCTGCGGCTGATGGTCGGCTGCATGCTGGGCGGATCGCTCGCGATGGCGCCAGCAATGGTGCTCGCGCAGCTGTGCGAGATCGTGGACCTCGATGGTCCTCTGCTGCAGTCGCAGGATTGGCCGAACGGCATCATCTATCGCGACGGAATGATGACGCCGCCGTCATCGGCATTGTGGGGATGAAGAGGACCGGGCCAGCGCCCGCCCAATCGCTGGCGCAAAGCAATTTCCTTCAAGAACGCGGTGGAGCGTCGGCGGTAGAACCTCGATACGACGGCGCGGCCGGGTGCGCGCGCCTCATGCGAGGTGACGGATGACGAGTGTATCGACACTGCGGTTTACGGCAATCGTGATTGCAGGCGCGCTGTCGGGCTGCGGCGTGGCGAAGTCGGCGCAAACCGCAGACGCTCAGGTGTTGCTGCGCCCCGACAAGTTGGTGTGGGCTCCGGCTCGATCCCTGCCGCCCGGCGCGCAAAGCGTCGTACTGGACGGTGATCCGTCCAAGCCGGCGCTCTTCACGGTACGCCTGACCATTCCGGCCAACTTTCGCATCCCGCCTCACAAGCATCCGGGCACGGAACGCCTCACGGTTCTGTCAGGCTCGATCTTCCTCGGCTACGGAGAGACCTTCGACCGGCAAAACTCGCTGTACCTTCCGGCGGGGAGCTACGCGGTGAACCCGGCGGGCGTCAGTCATTTCTCATGGACAGGCGAAGAAGCGGTCGTGCAACTCACGGCAATGGGTCCATGGGTCCTCGAATACGTCGACCCCAAGGATGACCCGCGAGCCCGCGACGCGGCTCACTGACTGGGACTCTGTCGAGCCCGTCATGGAACTCCTCGCGGCCAAGGTGCTAGCGACGTCGGTGTTGATAGCCGCAGCAACGTTGACGGCGCGCCACTGGGGCGAAACCGTGGGCGGCATGTTCGCGGGTCTGCCGCTCACGTCCGGCCCGGTGTCGCTGGCGCTCGCTGTCGAGCGGGGGCCCGACACGGGCGCCGGCGACTCTCGCGCTCGCCCATGAGACGTGTGCGCGCTGCGCGCGGCAATATGTTTGCTTAAGCCAGCTTAAGAAACATTGAATGTCCATGCGCCCGCGCCCGCGGCAGGATCAAACGTGGTCCGCCGATCGGACGCGAGTATGCTCATGCTCAATGGAAACGGTACAGGGGACTACGCACGGTACTGGCGGCACACAGCGCTCAGCGACCTGCAGTTGCTCGATGCCCGTTACCGAGCACACAGCTTCGCGCGGCACGAGCACAACGAATACGTGCTAGGGTTGATCGAGCACGGCGCCGATGCCCTGACCTGCAACGGCCAATCGCACGTTGCGCCGGCCGGCAGCATCCTCATCATCAACCCCGGCGACGTTCATGACGGTCGCGCCGGCGACGAGCGCGAGTGGGTGTACCGCGCCATGTACCCCTCCATCGCGATGCTGGCGCACATCGCTGACAGCACCGGCGCGGGGCGCAGGCCAGCCCCGCGTTTCAGCAATCTCGTCATCCACGACGACGAACTGTTCGTCGAGCTGCGGGCGATTCACCGTCTCCTGCACGGCAAGGCGATCGCACTGGAGGCACAATCGCGGCTGCTGCTCGCCCTCACCAAGCTGGTTGCGCGGCACGCCGATGAGGCGCCCACCGACGTTCCGCGGGGCGGCGCGCCGGCCGCTGTCCGCCGCGCCCTGGAATTCCTCGACGCGTACGCAACCGAGGACGTGACGCTCGCAACTCTGGCCCGCGTCGCCGGGCTGAGCCCGTTCTGGTTCATACGCGTATTTGAAAGGCACGTGGGGCTGACGCCCCACGCCTACCTGATCGGGCAGCGGATCAAGTTGGCGAAGAATCTGCTCGCGACCGGCGCCTCACTCGCCCAGGTCGCTCTGGAAACGGGATTCGCCGATCAGAGCCACTTCACGCGACGCTTCCGCAGCATCGTCGGGACGACGCCCGGCCGCTTCGCCCGGATCGCCGCCCCCGCGTGAGCCGCCGCCCGGTCACGCGCCTTCGAGAGCTTGTGCGAGATCGGCGATCAGGTCGGCGGCGTTCTCCAGGCCGATGCCCAGACGCACGAGGCTCGGACTGACTCCGTCTGCCCTTAGTTGCTCGTCGGTGAATACGCCGTGCCACATCTCGGCGGGATGCACGATCAACGATTCGGTTCCGCCGAAGATCACCGCGTGGGCGAGCGTCTGTAGACGCCGGATGGCCTCGT
>Ga0184615_10002164_pt1 | contig 10580 bp, 8 predicted proteins | sample PLM4_65_coex_FD_133134 | JGI IMG/M metagenome (GOLD analysis project Ga0184615, IMG submission 133134) | Groundwater sediment microbial communities from an aquifer in East River, Colorado, USA - PLM4_65_coex | ecosystem: Environmental > Terrestrial > Soil > Riparian zone | place: USA: East... | reverse complement strand
GACGGCGCCGCGGACGGAGAGCGGCTAGACTGACCGGAGATGGCCGCGGCCCTCGTTCAATTCGGTGCGATCGTCCTCTTCCTGGGCGGGCTCATCTTCATCCACGAGCTCGGGCACTTCGTCGTCGCGAAGGCGCTCGGCGTGAAGGTGCTGCGGTTCTCGATCGGGTTCGGCCCGCGCGCATTCGGCTTCCGCCGCGGCGAGACCGAGTACTGGATCTCGGTGTTCCCGCTCGGCGGGTACGTCAAGATGGCCGGGGAGATCGGGGACGAGCCGGAGCACCTCGCCCCCGAGGACAGGGGACGCGGCTTCCTCGAGCAGTCCCCGTGGCGGCGCCTCGCGATCTCCGTCGCCGGGCCGGTGGCGAACCTCGCTTTCCCCATGCTCGTCTACTTCGTCCTCGCGGTGGCCGAGAACGGCCACCCGACCGCCGGGCCGTTCGTGGGAACCGTCGCGCCGGGATCGCGGGCGGCGGTCGCCGGGCTCCGGCCCGGAGACCGGATCCTCTCGGTCGCCGCGCCGGGAGGGCCAGCCCGGTCGGTGCGGCGCTTCGAGGACCTGCGCTCCGTGGTGGCGCCGCACCCCGAGGTGCCGCTCGTCGTCCGCGTCGAGCGCGACGGGAAGGAGATCCCCCCGCTCACCATCGTCCCGGCGCTCGAGGTGGAGCGAAACCCGATCGAGACGACCCGCCGAGGCGTGCTCGGGGTGAGCGCCAGCTACGCGCCCGCGGTCGTCGCGCCGGCCTTGCCGGGCTCGGCAGGGCCGCTCGAGCCCTTCGACCTCGTCGTCTCCGCGGGAGGAAAGCCGGTGCGTCACGTGGTCGAGCTCGAGCGCGTCGTCGCCGCGGCCGCCTGCGCCCCGATCGATCTGCAGGTCATCCGCGAGCAGCCGCTGGAGCTCCCCGGCGCGACGCTCGCCCAGCCGCGCGCCCTGGACCTCGCCGCGGTCCCCACCTGCGACGCGGAGAAGCGCCGCGCGTTCCTGCCGGCGGATCCGACCCTGTCGACCTTCGTCGCGGTGGTCGAGCGCGGCAGCCCCGCCGAGCGCGCCGGGATCCGCCGCGGGGACGCCATCGCGTCGGTGAACGGGAAGCGCGTCCTGTCGTTCCGCGACATCAACGCGCTCAGCGCCGAGTTCCTCCCGCCCCCCGCGCCCGCCGGCGAGAAGGCCGACCGCGACCGGCCGGAGGCGCGCGTGGAGGTCCGGCTCGGCCTCGCGGACGGACGCACCGCCGTGCTCGCGGCGGCCAAGGAGAAGTACGTCGACGAGATGGAGCGCGAGGAGCGGGTGCGCTGGGTGCTCGGGTTCTTCCCCGAGCGGCGCCGGATGGTCGATCAGGCGGCGCTGCTCGTCGAGGAGATCCCGATGCAGCGGAGCGTTCCGGAGATGTTCGACTACGCCTGGGACCGGCTCCGGACCGTCGTGCGGCTCACGCTCCTCGGGATCGTCAAGATCGTGACCGGCCACATCAGCTTCAAGAGCGTGGGAGGCCCGCTCATGCTCTTCTCGATCGCCTCCGAGGCGGCCGAGGAGGGCTGGTCGAGCTTCCTGTTCCAGATGGCGCTCATCAGCGTGAACCTCGGCCTGATGAACCTGCTGCCGATCCCGGTCCTGGACGGCGGCAACATCGCCCAGGCGCTGCTCGAGGCCGTGACTCGCCGGCCGCTCTCCGCGCGGACGCGGCTCGTGGCGCAGGGCGTGGGGCTCGTCCTGCTCGTGACCCTCATGCTGTTCGTGTTCAAGAACGACATCGTACGGCTGATGGGGTAGGAGAGCGGGCGTGCTCGTCGCCGCGCTCGACACCGCCACGCTCACCTTGTCCTGCGCGCTCGTGGATCTCGCCCCGGGTGCGCCGCCGCACCTGCGCTGCGACCGGACCATCGTGGCGGGGGCCGCGGGGGAGCGTCGTCCGGGCGTCGGCGGGTTCGCTCCGCGCGGGCACAGCCTCGAGCTGCCGCAGGCGCTCGTGGATCTCCTGCAGGCGGAGGGGCTCGCCATCCCCGACGTCGAGGGCTTCGCGGTCGGGCTCGGACCGGGATCGTTCACCGGCCTCCGCATCGGGCTCGCCACGTGGAAGGGGCTCGCCTACGCGAACAAGCGGCCCATCGCGGGCGCGTCGAGCCTCGCCGCGATGGCGCTCGCCGCCGCCCCCGAGGCGGAGGACGGGGCGCTGCTCGTGCCGCTCCTCGACGCCAGGAAGGGCGAGGTCTACGCGGGCTTCTACCGCGCGCGCGGCGGCCACATCGTCGAGATCGCAGATGAGGCCGCGCTCGCGCCGCCCGCGCTCCGCGCGCGGCTCGAGACGCTCGCCGCGCAAGGGACCCGGCCGCTCGTGTTCGGGGAGGGCCATGACGCCTACGCCGAGGCGCTCTCCGGCATTCCGCGCCTCGCCACGGCGATCGCGACGCCCCCCGCTCACGCGGTGGCGGCCGCGGTGGCCGAGCGGCTCGCGACGGCGGCGTACGATCCCCAGGCGCTGTTCGCGCTCGAGCCGCACTACGTCCGGGCGAGCGAGGCGGAGCTCAAGTTCCCGAAGGGGCTCGGGCCAGGGACGGGCGAGAGATAGCCATGCACGTGTTCGTCACCGGGGCGACCGGGCTCATCGGACGCGCCGTCTGCAGCGGGCTGCTGGGCCGCGGCCACCTCGTGACGGCGCTGTCCCGCTCGCCGGACGCGCACGAGCGGCTCCCCAAAGGGACCCGCGCCGTCGCCGGCGACCCCGCCGCGCCGGGAGCGTGGCAGGACGAGCTCGCGCGCTGCGACGCGTGCGTGAACCTCGCCGGCGAGCCGCTCGCGGACCGGCGCTGGACCGGAGCGCGGAAGCGGGTGATCCGGGCGAGCCGGGTGGAGTCGACGCGCAACGTCGCGGACGTCGTGCGCGAGCGCGGGCCGGCGGTGCTCGTCTCGGCGAGCGCCGTCGGGTTCTACGGGTCGCGCGGAGACGAGGTCCTCGACGAGGCCTCCGCGGCCGGGGAGGGGTTCCTGGCGGAGGTGTGCCAGGCGTGGGAGGCCGCCGCGCAGCCGGCAGCGGCGCGCGCGCGCCTGGTCCTCCTCCGCACCGGCCTCGTGCTCTCCCCGGACGGCGGCTCGCTCCCGAAGCTGGTCCGGCCCTTCAAGGCATTCGCGGGAGGGCCGCTCGGCGACGGCGCGTTCTTCCAGCCATGGATCCACATCGCGGACGAGGTCGGCATCGTGCTGCACGCGCTCGAGGACGAGCGGGCGCGCGGCCCGATGAACGCGACCGCCCCGGAGCCGGTCCGGAATCGCGAGCTCGCCCGGGCGATCGGCAAGGTCCTGCGGCGGCCGAGCGTCCTGCCCGCGCCCGCGCTCGCGATCCGGCTCGCGGTGGGCGAGATCGCGGGCGTGGTGCTCTCGAGCCAGCGCGCCGTCCCGAGGAAGGCGCTCGACCTCGGCTACCGCTTCCGGTTCCCGGAGCTCGAGGCGGCGCTCCGGGACCTGCTCCGCTGAGGTCGGCTCCGGGCACGGCTCGACCGCCCGGGTTGAACCCGGCCGCGCGCGCGGCTAGCTTGGCACGCGCATGAGCATGCGCAGCCTCCCTCCGAACCGCGCCGACGTGGACGCGCTGCCCGACCCGTACCGGAGCTTCTGGGAGGAGGCGCGCGGCGTGCTCCCGGAGGACCGGATCTTCTGCGATCCGGTGCGGACGTTGGCCTACGGGACCGACGCGAGCTTCTACCGGCTCATCCCGCGGATCGTCGCTCGCGTGCGGAACGTCCCCGAGGTCCAGGCGCTCGTCGCCGCGGCCCGGCGCCATCGCACGCCGCTCACCTTCCGCGCGGCCGGCACCAGCCTCTCCGGCCAGGCGGTCACGGACTCGGTCCTCGTCCAGCTCGATGGGTGGAAGAGGCGCGCCGTCGCGGACGGGGGCGCCACGGTGGTGCTCGAGCCCGGGGTCGTCGGCGCGGAGGCGAACGCGCTCCTCGCGCCGCTCGGCAAGAAGATCGGGCCGGACCCGGCGTCGATCGCGACCTGCCAGATCGGCGGGATCGCCGCGAACAACGCGAGCGGGATGTGCTGCGGCACGGCGCAGAACAGCTACCGGACCGTGCGCTCGATGAAGCTCGTCCTCGCCGACGGGACCTTCGTCGACACGGCGGACGCAGCCTCGCGCCGCGGCCTCGCCGAGACGCACGCGCCGCTGCTCGCGGGGCTCGCTGCCCTGCGCGCGGAGATCCTGGCGGACGAGCCCCTCGCCCGCCGCATCCGCGAGAAGTACCGGATCAAGAACACCACCGGGTACGGGCTCAACTCGCTCGTCGACTTCGAGGACCCGGTCGACATCCTCCTGCACCTCATGATCGGCTCGGAGGGCACGCTCGCCTTCATCGCCGAGGTGACCTTCGCGACCGTCGAGGAGCACGCGCACAAGGCGAGCGCCCTCATCCTGTTCCCGGACGTCGAGACCGCCGCCCGGGCCACGCAGCGGCTCTCGGGCGGCCCGGTGTCGGCGGTGGAGATGATGGATCGGGCGTCGCTCCGCGCCGTCGAGGCGAAGCCGGGGCTGCCGCCGGTGCTCCGGTCGCTTCCGCCCGGCGCCTGTGCGCTGCTCGTCGAGGTGCGCGCGGCGGATCCCGCGGCCCTGGCGCGCACCGCCGAGGCGGCCTCCGGCCACCTGGCCGGGATCCCCGTGCTCGACCCCATCGCGTTCACCGCGGTGAAGGCGGAGTACGAGCGGCTCTGGGACGTGCGGCGAGGCCTCTTCCCCGCCGTGGGCGCGTCGCGTCGCGTAGGCACCACCGTCGTCATCGAGGACGTCGCGTTCCCGATGGAGCACCTCGCCGCCGGCACGGTCGAGCTGCAGCGCCTGTTCGACGCGCACGGCTACCGCGAGGGCATCATCTTCGGCCACGCGCTCGACGGGAACCTGCACTTCGTGTTCACGCAGGACTTCGCCGACCCCTCCGAGGTGGAGCGCTACCGCCGCTTCATGGACGAGGTGTGCGAGCTGGTCGCGGTCCGGTTCGGGGGCTCGCTCAAGGGCGAGCACGGGACCGGGCGGAACATGGCGCCGTTCGTCGAGCTGGAGTGGGGCGCGAAGGCGACCGCGATCATGTGGCGGCTCAAGGCGCTCCTCGATCCGGAGGGGCTCCTGAACCCCGGCGTCATCCTGAATGACGACCCGCAGGTGTACCTGAAGAATCTGAAGCCGCTGCCGCGCGCCCACGATCTCGTGGACCGCTGCACCGAGTGCGGGTTCTGCGAGCCCCGCTGCCCGTCCCGGGCGCTCTCGCTGACGCCGCGGCAGCGGATCACCGTCCGGCGCGAGATCGCGCGCGTCTCCGCGGCGGGCGACGTGTCGCGCCGCGCTCGGCTCGAGCGAGACTACGCCTGGCTCGGCGACGACACCTGCGCAGCCGACGGGCTCTGCGCGACCGCCTGCCCGGTCGGGATCGACACCGGGAAGCTCACGAAGCTGCGGCGCGCCGAGGCGCGCTCCGGGTTTGCGGAGGGGATCGCGGGCCTCGCCGCGCGCCACTTCGCCTGGACCACCGCCGCAGCGCGCGCGGGCCTCGTCGCGATGCGGGCGGCGCCGGGCCTGCCGGTCCTGCGCGAGGCGCTTCCGCGGCCTGTGCACGGGTCGCTCGAGGACGTCGTCCGCGGGCGGGACCGGAAGGTCGTCTACTTCGCCGCCTGCGTCGCGCGCATGATGGGCCCCGCGGCGGGCGACCCCGACCAGCGCCCGGTCTCCTCCGCGATGCTCTCGGTCCTCGACAAGGCCGGGTACGACGTGCGCTTCCCTGCCGATCTCGCCGGCCTCTGCTGTGGCCTCTCGTTCGAGTCGAAGGGGTTCCCGCGCCTCGCGGACGAGAAGGCGCGCGAGCTCGAGCGCGCGCTCCTCGCGGCGACCGAGGGCGGGAAGTTCCCGGTGGTCTGCGACACGAGCCCGTGCGCACAGCGCATGAAGGCGACGATCGATCCGCGCATCGCCATCCACGACTCCATCGAGTTCGTCCACGATCGGCTGATGGACCGCCTGCGGTTCGCCCCGCGGCCGGGGCCGGTCGCGCTCCACGTGACGTGCAGCGTGACGAAGATGGGGCTCGAGGCCAAGCTCCGCGCGGTCGCGCAGGCGTGCGCGGAGCGCGTCGTCGTCCCTCCTACGGGCTGCTGCGGGTTCGCGGGCGACAAGGGGTTCACGAATCCCGAGCTCAACGCGTCCGCCCTGCGCGAGCTCGGCGCCGCGGTACAGGGTTGCGAGCGCGGCTACTCCACCTCGCGCGGGTGCGAGATCGGGTTGACCACGCACGCCGGGATCCCGTACCAGTCGCTCGTCCACCTCGTGGACGCGTGCACGTCGCCGGCCGGCGTCGCCCGCGAGATCTCCGGAGTCCCCGCGTGACCGCTTCCTCGACCCGCCCGATCAACCTCGCCCTGGTGGGCGCGACGGGCACGGTGGGACGGACCGTGCTCGAGGTGCTGGACGACCTCGACGTCCCGGTGACCTCGCTCCGGCCGTTCGCCTCGCCGCGCTCCGCCGGGACGACGCTCGGCTTCCGCGACGACGACCTCAGGGTGGAGCCGCTCCGACCGGGCGTGTTCCGCGGGTGCGACGTGGCGATCTTCTGCGCCGGCCCGGCCGTCGCGCGCGAGTGGGCGCCGCGCGCCTGGGCGGACGGGTGCGCGGTCGTGGACGACTCCCCCGCGTTCCGGATGGAGCCGGACGTGCCGCTCGTCGTGCCGGAGGTGAACGGCGGCGCCGTCGCGGGTTTCCGCGCGAAGGGGATCGTCGCGAACCCTTCCTCGAACGTGACGGCGCTCACCCTCGCGCTCGCGCCGCTCCGCGACGCCGCCGGGCTCCGGTGCGTTGTCGTGGCGACCTACCAGTCCGCGTCCGGCCTCGGGCAGGGCGGGGTCGAGGAGCTCGAGCGTCAGGCCCGCGACCTCCTCAACCTGCGCGAGCCGGATCCCCCCGCGCGCTTCCCGCACCGGCTCGCCTTCAACGTCATCCCGCAGGTGGGGCCCTTCGTCGAGAGCGGCTCGACCGAGGAGGAGGCGAAGATCGTCCGGGAGACGCGGAAGGTCTTGGGCGATCCCGAGCTGGGCATCGCCGCGACCGCGGTGCGCGTCCCCGTCTTCTTCGGCCACTCCGCCGCGGTGAACGTCGCGACGCGCCGCCCCCTCGGCGTCGCCGCGGCGCGCGCCGCGCTCTCGAAGGCGGCGGGCGTGAAGGTGGTGGACGATCCCGCGCAGCGGGTCTACCCGATGCCCATGCTCGTCGGGAGCGAGGCCGCGGTGCTCGTGGGGCGCCTCCGGGACGCCGTCTCGCAGGAGAACGGGCTCGATCTGTTCCGGTCGATCGAGAACACGCGCAAGGGAGCTGCCACCAACGCGGTGCAGATCGCGCAGCTCCTCGCCGCGGCGCGCGCCGAGTGACAAAATGGCATCCGGCCCGGACGCTTCGTGACAAAATGGCGAGCGGGCTCCCGGCGTCGCGCCCGCGCTCGAACAAATCGAGCGTCGGATCGCGAGGGTCGCAGCCTTGCCATCGTGGCGTTCCGCTTGCACAATCGCGCTCCCATGAGACGCGCCTGGTTGCTCGCATTCCTCGCTGCGCCTGCCATGGCGCTGGCGCAGACGCCGCCCACCCCGACGCAGTCGGGTGTGATCACGATCGGCGAGGCTCTCCACTCGAGCCTCGACACGTTCATCAACGCGGACGAGTGCACGGGCGCGGGCGTCGTCCGACTCGGGTGGCTGACCAACGGACCGCCCGAGACCAGCGGCGTGACCTACCAGCTCTTCGCCGCGAACAAGGACCCGAACGCCGGCAACGGCGGGGCCTGCCCGAGTGCGCCGGACCCCAGCACCAACCTCCACGCAGGGACCGTGGCGGCACGGATCAATCCGACCGGCGCCAATCCGATGCCCGATTCCGAGTACGCGACCAGCGCCATCGCGGCGGTGGCAGGATTCGACCCGGCCACGGGCGACTCGACGACCACCACCGCCACCATCTTCCTCTGTGTTGAAGGGGTGGATCCGAACTTTGTAGGCAGCGTCTTCCGCGCGCGGACAAACGCGCTCACGCTCGATCGCAGGAAGCCCACCAGCGTGGAGGGTGGCTCGGCGACGACGGGAGACGGCGCGGTCCACGTGTCGTGGACCGAACGTCCGGACACCGATAACCCGCCCGCCGAGTACTACGTCATCGACGCCACGGTCGCCGACACGACCGTCGCGTTCGATCCGATCACCGTCCATACGTCGGACCCGGTGACCACGAGCGGCTTCCGTTTCGGCGGGCTCGTCAACGGGGTCGTGTACGGCGTGCGCGTCTGGACCTTCTCGCCCGCCGACAACCGCAGCGACCCGACGTTCGTGGGGACCGCGCAGGCGCTGCCCTCATCGGATTTCTGGGAATCGTACAAGACCGCCGGCGGACGGGAGCAGGGGGGCTGCGCGAGCGGACCGGCCGGCCTCGTCGCCATCGCCGGGGCCGCAGCGGTGCTCGCGCTCGCGGCGCTCCGGAGGCGGAGGTGAAGCGAATCGTCGTCGCGGCGCTCCTCGCCGCGCTCGCCAGCGCCGCCCGCGCCGAGTCTCCCCGCTGGGGCTCGTTCGACCTGTCGGTCGGGAACTACAAGCCCGACATCGACGCGGAGTTCGCGGGGACGATGGCGGGGCCGTTCGAGCAGGCGTTCGGGACCGGGCGAGGCTGGATGTTCCGGGTCGGGGCCGCGAAGGCGCTCTTCACGAACGCAGGCTCGCTCGAGGTCGGGTTCCAGACCGGCTACCACAAGAGGACCGGGAAGGCGCTGGCCGTGGACCCCATCACCCAAACGGTCGTTGGCCCGTCAGGCGACGAGACCACCTTGCACATCATCCCGACGACGCTGACGCTCACCTACCGCTTCGACTTCCTCGCGGACCGTTACCGGATCCCGCTCGCGCCATACGGCCGGGCCGCGCTCGAGCGGTACAACTGGTGGGTGACGGACGGGAAGGGCTCGACGTCCAGGGCCGGCGCGACCAACGGCTGGTCGGTGACGGGCGGCCTCGCGCTCCTCCTCGACGTCTTCGACCCGGACCTCGCCCGCGAGATGGACAACGACTCGGGCGTGAACCACACGTACCTGTTCTTCGAGGCGCGGAAGAGCACGATCGACGACTTCGGCTCGAGCAAGAGCTGGGACCTGTCCGACAAGAACCTGTCGTACGCGGGCGGCCTGCTCTTCGTCTTCTGAGAAGCGCTAGAGGCTCAGCTTCCGGTGCTTCAGCGCCGGGAGCTCCAGCCGGACCCGCTCGAGCCGCGGCCGGCTGAACGGCGCGACGCAGACACCCTCGCCGTCCGGGCAGCGCGCGAGCACCACGCCCCAGGGATCGACGATCATCGCGTTGCCGAAGGTCTGGCGCGTGGGCGAGTGGCGGCCCACCTGGGCGGGCGCCATCACGTAGGCGAGGTTCTCGATCGCGCGGGCGCGGACGAGCACCTCCCAGTGGTCCTTCCCGGTGAAGAGCGTGAACGCCGACGGGATCGTGATCACCTCGGCCCCGAGGCTCGCCAGCTTCCGGTACAGCTCCGGGAAGCGCAGGTCGTAGCAGACGGTGAGGCCGATCCGGCCGAGCGCGGTGGGCGCGACCACCACCTTGTCGCCCGGGATCACCACCTCCGACTCGGCGTACCGTGCACCGTCGGGGATCGAGACGTCGAACAGGTGAATCTTCCGGTAGGCGGCGACGATCGAGCCGTCGTCGGCGATGACGGCGCTGGTGTTCGCGGTCATCTTCGGGTTCGGCGACTTCTCCGCGATCGAGCCCGCGACGACGAAGATCCCGCGCCGCTTCGCCACCTCGCGCACCGCGGCGAGCGTCGGCCCCTCGAGCGTCTCCGCGCCGGCGAGCCTGCCCTCCTCGGGGCCCATGTACGCGAAGTTCTCCGGGAGGCCGACGAGCTTCGCGCCGAGGTCCGCGGCCTCGTTCACGAGCCGGACCGCGACCTCGAGGTTCTTCGCGCGGTCGGCCGTCGAGGTCATCTGGACGGCGCCCATCAGGTAGCCGGACGGAGGCATCTCATTTCCTTACCATGTCCGCCCAGGCGCGACCGTGCGGAGCTTCTACACGACCTTCGAGGCGGCCCAGGTGCTGGGGGTGTCGCTTCCGACGGTGGTGAACTGGATCAAGGGCCGACGGCTCAAGGCGCACCGGACGCCCGGAGGACATCGCCGCATCGCGCGCGAGGATCTCGCGGCGTTCATGCACCGCCACGGGATGCCCGTTCCCGGAGAGCTGTCCGGGGCGGCGCCGGCCCGGCGGAAGGCGCTCGTCGTGGGCGAGCCGGGCCCGGCGCGTGAGGGGAGCGTGCGGCAGCTCGCCGCAGCCGGCTATGCCGTGGAGCAGGCGTCGCCCGGCTTCGCCGCGGGCGCGGCGGCCGCCCGGTTCGCCCCGGACGTGCTCGTCGTGTTTGCCGAGGCACCGGATGGGGGCGAGTCGATCGGCGCGGCGCGGAGCGATCGCGAGCTCGAAGGGGTCCCCATCTTGGCGCTCGCGCGCGCCGAGTGGTGCGAGGCGCTCGAGGCGGCCGGTATCGCGGCGGTGGCCGCCCCCATGCGCGAGGGCGCCCT
>Ga0184615_10002163_pt1 | contig 10582 bp, 9 predicted proteins | sample PLM4_65_coex_FD_133134 | JGI IMG/M metagenome (GOLD analysis project Ga0184615, IMG submission 133134) | Groundwater sediment microbial communities from an aquifer in East River, Colorado, USA - PLM4_65_coex | ecosystem: Environmental > Terrestrial > Soil > Riparian zone | place: USA: East... | reverse complement strand
TCACGTTCTTCAGGGATGCCGCGTATTCAACTCCGGCCACATCCGTGTTGGTGTAGAGGCGCAATGTGCCGCTCGAAAAAGCGCCTTGCACCGCGCGGGCCAGGTCGGTGTCCTCGGAGGCGATGACGGCGGCGGCCGGATCGCCCCGGGCAATCTCCCGCGCGAAGGTGGGTCCCGAAAGCGCCCCCAGCCGTGGCGTGAACTTTGGTTCTACCACTTGCCGAATCACTTCGGTGGTCCGCAGGAGCGTCCGCAGCTCGATGCCCTTGGTCGCGCTGACCAGAAGCATTTCCGGACGCAGGTGCGGCAGCATCTGCACATAAAGGGCCCGGCAATGTTCCGATGGCATTACTGAGAGCACCAGTTCCGCACCCGTCAAGGCCTCGGCAAAGTCATTGGTAGGCTGCACGTTGTCGGGCAGGGAAAAGCCGGGGAGGAACACGTCATTGACGCGGGTCTCGCGCAGACGGGCGCAGATGTCTGCTTCGTAGATCCAGAAGCGGACCGCATGAGCACGGCCAAGAATCACGGCCAGGGCGCTGCCCCAACTGCCACCGCCGATAATCGCCAGATTCATACGCGGAACTTGGGCTCCTGGCCGGCCAGCAAGCGCCGGATGTTGGCGTGATGCTTCACCACAATCAGGACTGCGGCCACAGCCGCGCCGAGTATTTGCCCGGCGGGCGGATGATACAGCAGCCAAGCAGCCAAGGGGAAGAGCAGAGCGGAAACAATCGAGCCCAGCGATACATATCTCCAAATGCCCACCAGCACGACGAAGACGGCCATCACTGCCACCACCGCCAGCGGTGCCAGGGCCGCAAAGGCTCCTAACGCCGACGCCACCCCCTTCCCGCCTCGGAAGCGCAGGAATACAGGAAACATGTGTCCGAGCAGGACGGCCACGGCGGCGGCGCTCATCCAAACCGGGTTGCCCTGGCTGGCCCAGGCGCCCAGCATCACGCCCAGATACCCCTTGGCGACATCCAGGGCCAGAGTCAGGACCCCTGCGCCCTTGCCGGCCACCCTGGCCACGTTGGTGGCTCCAATGTTACCGCTGCCTTGAGCGCGAATGTCCTGGCCGGTCTTGCCTCTGTAAATGAGATAGCCAAAAGGAATCGCCCCGAGCAAATAAGCGGCGAGCAGGGCCAGGTAGGACACCATTCGCAGATTACGCAGATCGCAACCGTTCCACAAGAGGGAAGCGGCGGAGAGGAGTGTAGGATGGTCCGGCTGGCGAAAGGCGGCTTTGGTAGAGAACGAACTCGGAAACCGGGAAGGTCCCGAAATCCGGCTGCTCCTCGAACTTGGGCATGCGTCCGTCTTTCACCCGCGCGATGGTCAGGTGTGGCGAGAAGGCTCGCTGTTCCGGCGTGATGCCCAACGGAGTAAGCGCTTGGTCGATGCAGCGAGCCAGCGACGCCATCTCCGGCGGGGCCTGAACACCGATCCACAGCACTCTGGGAAAGGAGCCCAGACCCTTAAGGCCAACGTTCATTGGGCGGCCTTGGATGCTACCAAGTGCTGCACTAATACCTTCTAAATCATTGGTTTCGCCAATAAACTTCAATGTTAAGTGGAGGTTCTTGGCGTCCACCCACTTTGGCCCGGGACGCTTGATGCGGGCGATCAGTCCGGCAATCGCACTCCGAACCGCTTCAGGGATGTCAATCGCGAGGAACAATCTCATATCGAATCCCTCGGAGCGCGGGCGTCCCGCCCGCTTCGGGTGCGGGCAAGATGCCCGCGCCCAGAGGTTCTAAATCTGCATCAGCCGGCGGCGGACCATATCCAGACCCACCTGAGCCGCCTGCGACCGCACGAGTTGCCGATCGCCAGGGAACTGACGCTCGCTGATGCGATGCCCGTTCTCGTCGGCCACCGCCAGGTAGACCAATCCGACGGGCTTGTCAGTTCCACTGCCACCGGGACCTGCTATTCCGGTGATAGATAAGCCAATGTCGGAAGCGAAGCGGCGGCGGACTCCCTCAGCCATGATCCGCGCAGTTTCCGCACTCACGGCGCCGTCGGTCTCGATAACCTTTCGCGGCACCTCAAGCCAGTTCACTTTGGCCTCATTGCTATAGCTGACCAAGCTCCCGAGGAAATAGGCCGAACTGCCGGGGATTCTGGTGATGCGCTCGCCCACCATGCCGCCGGTACAACTCTCGGCCACCGCCAGCGTCTTGTGCTTCATCAGCAGCAGGCGTCCCAAGACTTCCGGCAGGCTCTCGCCATTCTCCGAGAAGACCTTGTCTCCCAAGGCGGCTTTCAGCTTGCCCGCTAACTCGTCGACGCGTTCCCGAGCTTCCTCTTCCGATGCGCCTGTGGCCCGCAAGTGCAGCTCGATTTCACCGGGGGATGCCAGGATGGTGGTGACGGGATTCTCGTAGCGGCGGTAGATCGGCGCAGCCACCTGGTCCACCTGTGACTCGAACATCCCGGCGATCTTCAGCACCCGCGTCACCAGCGGAACTCCCGGTACCAAGCGGTCGAGACGCGGCAGGCAGTGCCGCTCAAAGACCGCCTCAGCTTCGTGGGGCGGGCCTGGGAGCAGGGCGATGTAGCGTCCGCCATCCTCGATCCACAGGCCGGGCGCGCTGCCCTTGGGATTCTCCAGCACTACTGCGCCATCCACCACCATCGCTTGGCGCAGATTGATCTCCGGCATCTCCATGCCGCGACGGCGGAAGCGCTCCCGAAGGCCTGTAGCCACACTCTCGTCCAGGTAGACGCGCCGGCCCAAGACGGAGGCCAAGGACTCGCGGGTGCGGTCGTCTTCGGTCGGACCGAGCCCGCCCATCAGGATCAGCAGGCCCGCCCCACCATCGGCCCCAAGAGCGCAGCGGATAGCCTTGTCCAGACTCTCCCGGTCGTCTCCTACCACCACCTTCCGGCGCACTTCGATACCCAGCCGGTTGAGGCGGTCCGTGAGCATCAAGGAGTTGGTATCCAGACGGAAGGGGGTCAGCAGTTCGGAGCCGACAGCGATGATTTCAGCGAACATGATCCCGTCTCTATCCCAAAAGGGGTCGCCCGCGCAAACCCCAGTTCAGGTAGTAGAGGGAATTGGAACTGGCCAGCACCAGCGCCTTTCCAAAGAAAGCCAGCCCGACCAGCCCGGCGCCGGACACAGCCAATTCCGCTTTGGCGTCCTGGGTGACCCGCACGATTCCTTTGCGCCCGCCGAGCGATGCGGCCACCAACATGTCGCCGGTTTCCTCGAAGGCCATTCCTTGGGGGCGGCCCAGGCCGCGGTAGTAGACCGATACTTCGCCGTTGCGCGAGATCCGGTGAATGGAGTCAAAACTGGAGGTGGTGGGTCCGGTCACAAACAGGTTCCCGCCGGGACCGAACGCCAGGTGGTAGGCGGCGATGCTGGGCTCCAGAGTGGCGAAAACGAAAATCTGTTTTTCGGGTGAGATCTTGAAGATGGTGCCGCTGCGGTCACCCACGTACAGGTTGTCGTCTTCGTCAAATGCCAGGCCGGTGGCGATGCCCATGCCTTCCGCGAAAGTGGACGCCGCACCCGCCGGGGTCACCCGGTAGATGGTCCCGTCGTAGCGACTGGAGACGTACAGCAAGCCGCTTCGGTCGAACGCGAGTCCCGTGGGGTTCATCAGATCGCTCACAAACGGCTTGAGATTGTAGTTCAAGTCGACCTGGTAGAGGCTCACCGGAACCTTCTGGCCTCGCGATCCGCTGAACGTGCAATAAATGTTCCCGCTCGCGTCCAATGCCGGATTGGACACCGGGTGAAGGTTCTCAGCGATGGTGACACCCACTTCAAAACTGGTGCCTTCCGAGCAGACAGAGTTTGTTGAAACCACCAGGTCGCCGGAAGCAGCGCCTTCCGGAACTTTGGCTACCAGGAAGGAATCCGAGCCCACTACAACCGTTCCTTCCACGCCGCCGAAGCTGACCCGCGGACGGTGGCCGTTGGCGGAAGCAAAGCCTGTGCCGCGGATGGATACCTCTCCGCCGACGATGCCCGCCCGAGGGCGAATGTCCGCGATCTTGGGTTTGCCGCTCATGCTAGGCAGTCACCAGCGAGACGACTTTCAGAACGCCGAATCCGTAGAAACCCGCCATCACGTCATCGGTCACGATACCGTAGCCTCCCGGAAGCCGTTCCAGTTGCCGAACCGGCCAAGGCTTGAAGATATCGAACACACGAAAAAGTATAAGACCGCCCAGCCAGTATTTCCAGACCCCGGCGCCGGCGGCGGGCACGGCCGCCAGGGTAATCAATTGGCCGATGACTTCATCAATCACCACGCGACCCGGATCGTGCTGCTGAAAAAGGCGCTCGCAGACCGCGGCGGCCCAGCACCCAGGCAGAAACAGGATGGCCGCGACGCCCAGCATCGTCCACCCGTGTCCGGCCGCTTGCGCGCCTACACAGGCCGCGACCGTCGCCACGGATGCAAACGTGCCAGGTCCGACGGGGAAGTAGCCGGCTCCGAAGGCCGTACCAAGGTAAACGCCGGCTCGATCCTGGATGGTCATCGCGGGCTTCCGGCCAGTTCGCCCGTACCGATGGTCACCAGGCGCTCGGCAGGTAGTTGCACCGTTGGCGCCGCCCGCAGCGACCCGGCCAGGACGCGGCCCACAAGATCGTAGTCGTGCGCTTCGGTGATCTCCACACGCGCCAGCGCGCCGGGCTGCGGATCCTGTCCTTCGAAATCGTTCAGGAAAACCTTGCCGTCGATTTCGGGAGCCATGCCCGGCAGCCGTCCCTCCCAGAGCATGTCCGTTTCCGCCGACGGTCCTTCCACCAGGACGTCGAACGTGCGTCCAACAAGAGCTTGGTTCGAGGCCCGCGAGATGCGCCGCTGGATGGCCATCAGCCGCTGGCGCCGGTTGTGAATGGTGCGGCCGTCCACCTTGCCGGGCAGGGCATGGCTGGCGGCTTCTTCTTCGTCGGAGTAGGAAAACACGCCGAGCCGGTCGAAGCGTGCCTCGCGGACAAAATCGCAGAGAATTTCGAAGTCGCGATCCGTTTCTCCGGGGAAGCCGACAATCATCGAGGTGCGCAGGGTCACGCCGGGAATCGTCCGGCGGATGCGAGCCAGCAGCGCCAAGAACTGATCGGCGTTCTGCCCGCGATGCATGTTCTTCAGGACCGCTGAACTGGCGTGCTGCAACGGTATGTCCAGATACTTCACGAGTGGAGCGTGCGCGGCGATGGTGTCCAGCAACCGTTGCGTAATCCGGTTGGGATAGCAATAGAGAAAGCGCACCCATCCGGCTTCGGGCAACTGTGCGAGACGCTCGAGCAGAGAGGCCAATCCGTCTTTCACGCCGAGATCCTCGCCGTACCATGTGGTGTCTTGCCCGATCAGGTTGATCTCGCGGACACCGCCTCGGAACAAGCGCTCGGCTTCCGACACCACGGATTCGAAACGGCGGCTGCGGAAGTGTCCCCGGATCTGCGGAATCACGCAGAACGTGCACGGATGGTCGCAACCTTCGGTGATCTTCACGTAGGCCGTGTGACGCGGAGTGGTCAGGACCCGCGGCGTGCTTTCGTGGTAGAGATAGCCGCCAGCGTCGTGCAGCGGCGCCCAGGAGCTCGGCGGACGGTCGGCGCAAAGATCTACGATACGTTCCAGCTCGTTTGTTCCTACGACCGCGTCCACTTCCGGAATCTGCTTTTGGATCTGGTCGCGATAGCGTTCCACCAGGCAGCCCGCCACGATCAGCTTACGGGCCGTGCCGGTTTTCTTGTGCTCGGCCATCTCCAGGATCGTCTCGATGGACTCGCGCTTGGCCGGATCGATGAACGAACAGGTGTTGACCACCAGGATCTCGGCCTCATGGGCTTGCGACGTGAGCTGGAAGCCGCCCTCGGCGAGCAGACCCATCATCACTTCGCTGTCCACAAGGTTCTTGGGACAGCCCAAGCTGATAAAACCAACTTTGCGCAAAGGAAAGGACCTCGAGAAGACTAGCTTCTATTTAACCACAGATAAACACAGATGAACACCGATGAAGACGTGGTCGTATCCGTGTTCATCTGTGTTTATCTGTGGTTTGAAGACGCCCAAGGAGGGCGTACAAGTCAGGGAGCCTCGCGGTGGCGCCGCCGAAGCGTGCCTCCTCGTAGACTTCCGTGAATGCTGCCACCACCGGAATCAGCGCGGGATCGGCAACCTCGGCAAGGACCTGGCGCGCGGTCATCGCCGGGGTCCGGCGAACGCCGCGGCTGGCCAAGAAATCAAGCAAGCGCTGGTAAACCAGCGTGACGTCGCGCGGGCTGGCCCGTCCGGAGCGCACCCGTGACCGGGACCAGGATTGCCGCCACAGGTAAACGATCCGGTTGCGGAAAACCACCAGGAGCATGGAAACCACAGCCAGGACCAGAACCGCGGGAATCACTTGCGGATCCTGCTGCAGTCGTTGGTGCCAGCCCTTGATGCGATTACGAATCGCCTCGTACCGGGCGCGGAAATAGCTCCGGGTGTCCTGGGTGGCCTGACGCGTTCCGCGATCGAGTTGGCGGGCCAAGAGGAATTGGCGAGAGAAGTCATAGCTCACCACCCAATCGGTCCAGAAGGTACGCGCGGCGTCCATCCACTTGGAGAAGTTGGAGAAGCCGCCCGCGGCTACGAGCGTCCCGGCGGAAGGCGTGGGATCAAAGGAGGTCCAACCGTACCCGGGAAAGTAGACTTCCACCCAGGAGTGAGCGTCGCGGCCACGCACCACGAACTGCTGGGAAACCTCGTTGTACTCGCCGGTCAGGAATCCGTTCACCACGCGCGCCGGAATTCCCAGCGTGCGAGCCATGATGGTCATGGCCGAAGAGAAATATTCGCAGTGGCCCTTGCGGACGTTGAACAAAAAGTCGGCCAGCGGATCGGGGCCGCCGGAGGCCTGTTCCAGCGTGTAGCCGAGCTTAGTACGCAGGTAGAGCTCCAGCGCGGCGGCCTTGTCATACGGGTTGGCGGAGTTCTTGGTGATCTCGCGCGCCAATGCCGGGATGCGTTCGTCGAGCTTGGGAAGTTGCAGGAAGCGTGCGCGGATCTCCGGAGGATAGATCTTCGCCGCGGTCCGCAGCAGATCCGGTTCCGGCGTGGCCAGGGCCGAAGTGGCGTCATAACGCATCGCCGAAAAGCTGGCGTCCCGCCGCATCACGGAATCGGTTCCGTCCAGCTCCAGCATCCGGAATCGCCCGCTGACCCGCACTGCGGTGGGCGCCAGAAACAGCGCCGCGCTGCTGATGGGCTCCAACAGCACGGAGTAGCGCAGGTTTTGCGGTCCGCGCTGGGGATCCTCGTATCCGCGCTGCAGGAAATAACTGTCGGTTGTGTAACGCTCCAGAATCACCGACCCCGTCGTGTTCACCCAGCGCTTGCCGTCGAAGCTGTTCAGACCCACGCCGCGCCAGCGCACCTTGCTGAGATCCGGAGGGATCCAGTTCATCTTCACGTGCATCACCACCATGGAGGACTGCTTGATCTCTCCCAGGTCGCCCAGTTGCACGTTGTCGGAAAAACCGGAAACGGTCTGCGACTTGGGAGCGAAGCTGCTCAAGTAGCCGGTGGTAAAGCGAGGAATGAAAAAGAAAAGCAGGGAGGAAGTCACCAGCACGCCCAGGGTCACCAGGACCGTGGTCACTCCCAGTCCCCGCAACATCCGCTGCGGATCACGTCCAACGGGATCGGCGGGCTTCACCCGGCCGGCTTCCGCTGCAATGTAGGCCCGGCGCATCTCGAAGCTGGTGAAGGTGGCGATTCCGAAAAGCAGGAAGATCGCAAACAGGCCCAGGAAGGTGGTGTTGATGGTCATGATCGCGGCCAGCAACATCTCCATGAACGCGATCAAAGCCAGGTATAAGAAGTCGCGATTGCTCTGGGCCGAGAACAGCTTCATCACCAGCAGGTAAAACACCAGGTGCCCGGTGGCGGTGACGAAACTGCCGGAGATCAGGAACAGGTCCAGGGCATAGAAGACCATGTAAGCCATGGTCAGGCGCGTGACCGTGTCCGGGTGTATGGAGACTCGTGTCAGACGCAGAAACGCCAAGCCGCGTACGCCTAAAGCTCCACCGACCAGTAGGACCGACGGCACGTCCAGCTTTCCGGTGGCGGCTACCGCAACAAAACCTGTGAGGACGAACAGATATAGCGAAAGCTCGAAGAAATACTCGACGGCTTCGCGCCCAGACCTCATTTGCTATCCATTATAGCGCCGCCAGGTACAAGGTCAGTTTCCTGAATTGCCTGACAGAAGGGCGGGCGCAGGGGCCCGCCCCTACGACTGAAATCGTGCAACGCTGCGGTAGGGGCGGGGCTCCGTCCCCGCCCGGGCTGACCCACTACCTGCCGCCAGAGCCTTGCGCGCGGGCGTGGCCAGCGGCAGCTTTGCCAATCGCGCCGGGGTGATCCACTCGAGGCCTTGGGGAATCCGCTTGGGTTTTCCGGCCCACACTTCTACAGCAATCTTCCGAAAAGTGACGGTGTGGAAGAAGGTGGCCCGGAGGCGCGCATTTCCCAAAGGAAGGTCCGGTAGAGTCCAGAAGTGCGGCCATAGACCATTGCCACTTGGCGGCTTCAGGAGAATGGACCGGCCCCTGCGAACGAGACAGAGCCGCAGAGTCAACTTCTCGGTCGCTGGTTTGGCCTTGCGCGGAGGGAAGCGGTCGACTTGGCCGAGGCGACGCGCCTTGCAGAGTCGGAGCAGAGGACACCGCGGGCAGTCAGGACTCCGGGGCAGGCAGACCAACGCGCCCAGTTCCATGATCGCCTGGTTGTAGTCGCCAGGCCGGGTTGCGTCGAGCAAGGCATCGGCTTGCTTCGTGCTGGGAGTTGGATCCGTCAACACGCGGGAAAGCACGCGGCGGACATTGCCGTCAAACACCGCGAAAGGCTGTCCGAAGACGATGCTGGCAACCGCCGCCGCGGTGTAGGGGCCGACTCCGGGCAGCGCCAGGATGTCCTCATATCGGGAAGGGAAGCCGTTTGCTGCGATGTGTCGCGCCGCGGCTTGCAGGTTGCGCGCCCTGGAGTAGTAGCCCAATCCCGCCCAGGCGTGCAGAACGGCTGTCTCCGGAGCCGCCGCCAGTGCCGCTGCAGTCGGGAACCGCTCAAGAAAGGCGTGGTAGTAGCGCTCGACGGCAGCTACGCGCGTCTGCTGGAGCATGACCTCGGAGACCAGGATGCGGTAGGGGTCGCCGGTCCGGCGCCAGGGCAGGTCGCGACGATTCCGGTCGTACCATGCCAGCAACCGGTGGCGAATGCCTTGCTTCAGGGCTTGCAAGTCGTCTAAACTTAGCATGGATTCCTTTAAGAGGTCCCCCTCGGAGTCATGCTTGAAAAAACGATTTAGCGTTCTTTTGATTTTTCTTGGCGGCCTTGCGGTATTCCTCCTGCTGGCAGGCTGCACCCGAACCAGTCGAGCCCAGAACACCGGATCAACCAAGGGACAAACCGTCCAGGTGAAGGCTGTGAAGGTGACGCGGCAGGAGATCGAGCGCCGCGTGGACACCGTGGGCACGCTGATGGCCGACCAGGAAGTGGTGGTCAGCGCGGAGGTTGAGGGACGAGTCACCGAGGTGCTTGCCGATCTGGGGGATCGCGTCCAGAAGGGCCAGACCCTGGTCAACATCCTGCCGGAAGAGTTGCAGTACAGCCTGCAACAGCAGGAAGCTCAACTCCGCCAGGTGTTGGACCGTCTGGGCCTGAAGGCGGAAGGTGAGAAGATCACCGACATCAACAAAGTCCCGGAAGTGGCCAAGGCTCGAGCCGATCTGCTGGAAGCCGAACAGCGCCTCTCGCGAGTGAAGGAGTTGGTGGCCCAGAACATCGCCTCGCGGCAAGACTTGGACCAAGCCGAAGCCCGCGACGCAGCTTTGCGCGCCTCCCTGGAAGTCGCTCGCCGCCAGGCCGAGACTTTGGTTTCTCAGGTCAGCCAGTACAGAGCCACCGTGGACCTCGCACGCAAAAAGCTCCGCGACTCATCGGTGCGGGCGCCGTTCTCCGGAGCCATCCGCGAGCGTCAGGTTCAGGTGGGCCAATACGTCCGGCCGCAGACCCCGCTGTTCGAGCTGGTCAACGTGGACCCGTTACGACTGCGCGCGGAAGTCCCCGAGAAGATGTCCTCATGGGTCCGGGAAGGCAACGTGGTCGAAGTGCGGGTCGAAGCCCATCCCGACAAGGTCTTCACTGGGAAAGTAACCCGGATCAGCCCGGCGGTCGACCAGCAGAAGCGCACCTTCGCCATCGAGGCCGTGATTCCCAACCGGGAGGCCTTGCTGCGCCCGGGCTTTTACACCAAGGCGGCGATCGTCACCACCCGAAAGGAATACGTGCTGCTCATACCGGCCAAGGCGATTCTGTACGCCTACGGCACAAACAAGGCGTTTGTCCTGGAAGGCGGCAAAGCCTCGGCGCGGGAGTTGAAACTGGGTGAACGCCTGGGCGAGACGGTGGAGGTTGTGGAAGGGCTGAAGGCCGATGAACAAATTGCCGTCACCGAGCTGGAACGCCTCGACAATGGGACTCCGGTCCAAATTCTGGCGCAGTAAGGGTGGGGTCTTGTGGCAATCCGTGGTGTTGCTGTGGCTCTTGGTGTTGCCGGT
>Ga0184615_10002162_pt1 | contig 10583 bp, 8 predicted proteins | sample PLM4_65_coex_FD_133134 | JGI IMG/M metagenome (GOLD analysis project Ga0184615, IMG submission 133134) | Groundwater sediment microbial communities from an aquifer in East River, Colorado, USA - PLM4_65_coex | ecosystem: Environmental > Terrestrial > Soil > Riparian zone | place: USA: East... | reverse complement strand
CTTCTGCTGCGGCGCGCCACTCGATTCTAACACTGACGGCCAGAACATGACCGCGCCGTCGGCAGCAAGCGCAGGTTAGGCACCTGGCGGCGTTTGCGAACTGGGCAACCTAGGAATCTCGGCGTCAGGGCCGAAGATCCACTCATGGTTGATCGCCGATTCATGGAAGTAGAGCACTTTCTGCCCTCCTCGTTGGCGCCAAAAGACGCTCATGGCAGGCAGCAGATAGTGCGGAGCGGCGCCATCCTTGCCGGGTGGGAGATACCAAGCGTGCCCGCCGGCGTTCTCACGCCTCTTATCGGTATAGAATTGCCAAGCTGATTCTGCAATGGTGGAATCGGAGGCGAGGAGTAGCGCACCCGAGACGTATGGGCGCCTGTGGTTTCGAGAACAAAAAAGAATCGTCGGGAGGCCGCCAACCTGAGGGCCAAAGGCGAGGAACTGGAGCCGGCCGAATATGGCCTCTACAAAATGGTCTGGCTGCCACCGCTGGAACGAGGGGTACCACCACTCAAAGTACGCCCCGCCGAGATCGGCACGGATGGCGCCGTGTGAATCGCGGCGGGTCTGAGCATAGCCTGAATCGTTAAGAAAGCGATATCCCAATTCACGGGTGGATCCGTGTAACCCCGCACCTCCCGGCGAGCTTGAGAGGCGGGACTCATCGATGCTCCCGAGCTCCTTTTCGGATGTCGTTTCGCGAATCCAGCTCATGCGGACATTCAACCCCACCGACTGAGGCACTAAATCGTATTTCGTTCGAAGCCGACTCCAAAGCACACGCGCCTCGGGGTCATCCGCGGCAGGACACTGAATCTTCAATCCAGACGCCACGAGCTCGGGCAGAGGTGCCGGGAACGGCTCTAGGGTGAGACGGAGCGCGCTTTCCGCTCTGGACCAGCGCAAGGTGAGTGGACGATATCCGATGGCCCGAGCGCTAATCCCATCAACCGCGGAGAGCTGGGCTTCGGAGAAAGTGAAGGTACCGCGCGGACCCGTAAGTGTATGAGCACGCTCTGTGGACGCGGCCCAGACAGTGACGGAAGCTCCCACGAGAGGAGTCCCATTTGGATCGAGCACGACGCCCTGTAGTTGAGCAATGAGCGGGATCGGGCCGAAGACGCATAGGAGGCTCTGGAGTGCAATGCCGCGGGAGATCCTTCGCATGAACATCCCGAATGAAAGCACAGAACCCTATTGCCAGTGTACCTAACTCCTATTGGACCTGCACCAACGGTGGACCATGAGTCGGTCAATCCGCGACAGGATACGCCAGCGCGGCCTAAATCGCTAACCCATCGTCAGCCCCGTCAGCCCAGCTCGATCGACCGGTCTCCGAACGCCAAATCGACCGCGAGTCAAGACATGGGTGTACAGCATCGGAGTCCGGACAACCCGGTGCGCCAGCAGCTCCTGCATCGTCAGATTATCGGCGCCAGCTTCGAGACACTGAGTCGCGGAGGAACGACGGTAACCCCGGCACCGAATATTAGCCCGCATTCAGCGCAGGAATCATTGGTTAGGCTGCGGAGGGGACAGAACTCAACCGAACATGGGATCCTTCGGCGGCTCCACCGCCTCAGGGTGACAACCTGTTATTCCGCGATGACCGCCGGCATCGGCGCGCCAGCCGCGCCCAACGCCCGGGCCAGCCGCTGCTTCTCCTGCTCGAACCCCGCCATCAACGCCTTGGCCAGCGACTCTCCGCCCCCCAGATCCACCCGCCGCGAGTCGCGCGCGGCACCATTGACGCGGAACTCATAATGCAGGTGCGGGCCGCTGGCGAGCCCGGTGGAACCGACATACCCGATGATCTGACCCTGGCTCACCCGGCGGCCCGCCGCCATTCCCCGCGCGAACGCGCGAAGATGGCCGTACCGGGTGGTGATCCCGTTCCGGTGCCGGAGTTCCACCAGGTTGCCGTACCCTCCCGCACGCCCGGCGCGCAGCACGGTCCCGTCACCCGCCGCCATCACCGGCGTTCCGCTCGAAGCCGAATAATCGGTCCCTTCGTGCTTGCGCCAGATGCCCAGCACGGGATGGAAACGCGAACGGGTGAACGACGACGAGATCCGCCGGAATTCGACCGGCGCGCGGAGGAAGGCGCGCCGGAGCGAGGCGCCGGCCTCGTCGAAGAAACGGGACTGCCCGCCGGCGTCGTCGAAGCGGAAAGCATTGAGGTGCTTTCCGGAGGCAAGCAGATCCGCGGCGAGCACCCGCCCCACTCGCACCTCACCCTCATCGGACATTTCCCGTTCGACCAGCACCGCAAAACGGTCGCCGGATTGAATGTCGCGGTTGAAATCCACCGACCAGGCGTAGACGTCAGCCAGGTCCCAGGCGAGGCGAATCCGCTCGTCGGCGCCGAAGAGGGCCCCGGGAATGGCGTCGTTCAGCGCATCGTACAGCGAGCTTTCGATCGGCCCCTCGATGCGGACCAGGTCGGTGCGCCAGGACACCGGCCGGCGCTCGGCGGTCCATTCGGCTCCGCTCCGTCGCAGCGCGAGCCGCTCTTCGGGACTCGAGCGCACCATCACCTCGACCGGGACCTCTTCCCCGGCCAGGTGACGGAATTGCACGGTGAAGCCGGCGCGGAGCCGGCGGGGATCGAGTCCGGCCCGCTCCAGCAATCCGGCGAGCCCGGCTCCGGCAACGCCTTGCCGGTCGAAGAGCTCGCCCAGCGTCTCGCCGCGCTGGAGGGTGTCGCTGCTCTCGACCACCGGGATCGCGATGGCCACCGGCACCGCCTCCGTCACCTCGAACCTGCGCCACGGCCACCGCCCGGTAAAGGCGAGGACCACCGCGGCGCCGAGCACGCCGAGAGCGAGGACGACCCGAGCCGGACGCATCAGTCCATCTGCCGCCGGATGAAGGTCGGGATTTCCATATCGGAGACCTCGGGGGTCCCCGTGGAGCTGCGCGGCGTCGCCGCCTGACGCGACGCGACGGGTCGCGGAGCCGCGACCGGTGCAGACGACGGTGCGGAGGCGGGTGCCCCCCCGACCATGCCGCCGCCGGCGACGGCGCGCTTCTTCTCGGGGAACTGGAGCACGCCGGCGCCCCGCTGAGGAGTCGCTTCGCCGGTGATGGCTCGGTCGAATCCGGTGGCGATCACCGTCACGCGGATCTCCCCCGAGAGCGCCGTCTCGGTGCAGGAGCCGAAGATGATCTCGGCCTGGTCGCCCGCCGCATCGTGAATGACCTCGCTGATCTGGGTCACTTCGCCCATGGTGATGTCGCTGCTGGTGATGTTGATCAGGACGCCGCTCGCCCCGGCGATCGAGATGTTGTCGAGCAGTGGACTCGAAATGGCCTGCTGCGCCGCCTCGAGGGCGCGATTCTCGCCCTTGCCGATCCCGGTGCCCATGAGCGCGGAGCCGCCGTTCTGCATCACGGTGCGCACGTCGGCAAAGTCGACATTGATGAGGCCGGTACGGGTGATGAGGTCGGCGATGCCCTGCGTGGCATTGAGCAGCACCTCATCGGCCTTCTGGAGGGCATCCTCGAACTTGAAGCCCTTTCCGACCACGGCCATGAGCCGCTCGTTGGGCACGACGATCATCGTGTCCACGCCGCGGCGCATTTCCATGATGCCGGTCTCCGCCTGCTTCATTCGCTTCTGCCCCTCGAAGAGGAACGGCTTGGTCACGATGCCCACCGTGAGCGCGCCGAGGTCGCGGGCCATCTGGGCGATCATCGGCGCCGCGCCGGTGCCGGTGCCGCCGCCCATCCCGCAGGTCACGAACACGAGATCGGCTCCCTGCATGGCGGCGAGCACCTCGTCGCGGTTTTCCTCGATCGCCTGGCGGCCGATTTCGGGCCGCGCGCCGGCGCCGAGGCCGCGGGTGAGCTTCTTCCCGATCTGCACCTTGAGATCGGATTTCGATTTGCCGAGCGCCTGCGCGTCGGTGTTCACCGAAATGAACTCGACCCCCACGAGCCGGGCGTCGATCATCCGGTTGACGGCGTTGCCGCCGCCCCCGCCGACGCCGATCACCTTCATGTGCGCGTGCTGACCATTGCTCTCTTCGAGTTCGAAGATCATGGGAGAGGCCCTCGCGTTCTCAGAAGAAGTCCTGGAGCCATCGTTTGACCGGTCCGAGCATCTTGTCGACCGCCGGAGAGCGCCGGCCCGCGGCAAACCCTCCCGTGGCCGTCACCTGCTTCGCGCCGTAGAGCAACAGCCCCACGGGCACCGCCATGCGCGGCGTTTCGACGCTGTCGACCAGCCCGGTCAGACCTTCGCCGGGGATCCCGACCCGCACGGGGAGCGCGAACACTTCGCGGGCCAGCTCCACGATGCCGGGGGCCTGGGCGCCCCCGCCGGTCAGAATGATGCCGGCAGGAAGGCGCTGGCGGTACCCCGCCCGGGAGATCTCGTCGAGCGCGAGCTCGAGGACTTCCTGGAGACGCATGTGCATGATGTGCGCCACCACCTGGCGGTGCGCCGTGCGCGCGCCCTGCCCCGCGGTGCCGGGGAGCTGAAAGACGTCGCTGTCGGGCACCAGCGGCTCGTAGGCCGCCCCGAAGCGCTCTTTCAGCCGCTCGGCATCCTGCTGAGTGACCTGGAGCCCGTGCACCAGGTCGTTGGTCACATGACCACCCGCAAACATTGAGCTCGCGGTGTGACGGATCTTGCCACTGTGGAAGATCGAGACATTCGTCGATCCGCCGCCCATCTCGACAATTGCACAGCCGAGCTCGCGCTCGTCGTGGGTCAGCACGGCGAGCGAGGCGGCCAGCGGCTCCAGGACGAACTCGCCGACGTGGTAGCCCGCCTTCTCCACGCATTTTCGGAGATTCTGGACCGCACTCGAGAGCACGCTGACCAGGTACACCTCCGCCTCGAGGCGCTGCCCGGTCATGCCGATCGGCTCGGTGATTCCCTCCTGCTGATCGATGAGGTAATCCTGGGGGATGGCGTGCAGCAGCTCGTGGTCGCGTCCGAAGGAGATATTGCTCGCGACATCGTTGACCCGGGCGACGTCGGTCGTCCGGATTTCGCTCCCGGTCACCGACACCACGCCGTGCGAGCTGCGGGCCGCGATGTGCTCGCCCGCCACACCGCAGTAGACCGTGCCGACCTCGACGCCCGCCATCATCTGCGCGTCCTTGAGCGCCTTGGCGATCGCGCGGGTGGTTTCCTCGATATCGCGCACGACGCCGCGCCGCACTCCCGCGGTCCGTTCGCTCGACACGCCCAGCAGGCGAAGCCGGGGATCCCGCGATTCGCCAAGAACCTCGCCGATCAGGCCCACCACGCGGGTGGAGCCGATGTCCACCGCGGCGACGAGGCGTTCGGGAGACGGGCTCACGCGCCTCTTCCCCGCACCACGACCCGGGAGGAAAAGCGCGCGTCCAGCTCACGCCAGGACCTGCCTTCGCGGGCAAGCCAGTCGCGGATCAGCGCAAGATCGCGGATCTCGTCTCCGGTCGCGTCGGCGCGGAAGATGACCCTGCCGCCGCCCATCTCGAGGACGACGTCCTGCTTGAGACGGCTGCCGCGGTCGATCCCCGCGAAGAGGTCGGCGTCGGTTTCGCGCACCCGCGCGAGCACGCCGGCCACCGTCGGATCGGCCTCGGCGAGGGGCAGATCCGCCGCGGGGCTCGTCGGGTCGAACGGCAGGATGGTCCCCCGGGCATCGAGCAGCACGAGCCGGCCGTTGCGCTCGCCGAGCGCTATGGCTTCCGCTTCGCGAATCGTCACCCGAAGAGTCCCCGGGAGCCGCCGCGCGATCCGGGCGGCCCGCACCCCCGCCATGCGCCGCACCCGGGCGAGGAACGGCGCGGTCTCATCGAAGATGCTGGCGCGCGCGGGCACCGCGATCACGCGGGCGATATCGGCCGGGGTGAGGTAGGTGCCGCCGACCAGCTCGATCCGGCGCACGTGGAAGAAGGACAAGGTTCTGGCGAGGCGGACACCGGCGTAGAGCACCGCGGCCAGCGTCAGCAGGCCGGCGGCGAGCACAAGGCGGCGCTTCATTGCGCCTCCAGGAGCGCGCGCACGTCGCGCCCCAGGTGGGTGATATCTCCGGCCCCGAGTGTGAGGAGGACATCGCCCGGGTGCAGCAGATCGGCCACCCTGCGACCGAGGTCCTCGCGATCGGGGTGATACAAGGTGCGCACGCCGTACCGGCGAGCCGAATCGGCCACCAGCTGACCGGTAATCCCCGCCACGGGCTGCTCCCGCGCCGGATAGACGTCGGTTACGACGGCGAGATCGGCGCCGGCCAGCGCCTTTCCCATCGCGTCGTGATGGAGCGCAGTGCGCGAAAACAGGTGCGGCTGAAATACCGCGATGAGCACACGGTAGGGAAACGCCTGGCGTGCCGCCGCGAGCGTGGCGGCGAGCTCCGTCGGATGATGGGCGTAGTCATCCACGATCGTCACCCCGCCGAAGGTCCCCAGCCGGTCGAATCGGCGACCCACTCCGCGGAATTCGGCGAGCGCCTCGAGGGCGCGCACCGGATCGCCACCGAGCGCGATGACCGCGCCGACAGCGGCGGTCGCATTGCGCAGGTTGTGCACTCCCGGCACCCCGAGCGCGATCGGCAGCGATCCACGGCCGGGGAGTGTCAGGGTCGCCGTGGTGCGCTCGGGTGTCAGACCGATGTCCTGGAGAGCGAGATCGGCGGCGCCGGGACCGAATCGCCAGGTGCGCGACGGAGACAGCGAGGCCGCCACCCGGTCGGCGCCGGGGGAGTCGTTCCCCACCAGCGCGCGCTCGGCGCGGCCGGCGAAGGTCACGAATGCCCTCTCGAGATCGTCGAGCGAGCCGTAGCACTCCAGATGATCGGCTTCGACGTTGTTCACCACCGCTATGGTCGGGTGCAGCGTGAGAAAGGCCTGATCGTATTCGTCCGCTTCCACGACGTACAACTCGTCACCACCGAGGCGGGCGTTGCCGCCCCATGCCTCGACCCGACCGCCCGCAAGTCCGGTGACACCGAATCCCGCGGCCGCCAGGGCCTGGGTAGTCATGACCGTCGTGGTGGTCTTGCCGTGCGTACCGGCGATGCCAACCGAGCGCGCCGTGCCGATCAATCCGGCGAGTGCTTCCTTCCTCGGAACCACCGGGATGCCACGGGCGCGAGCCGCGACCAATTCGACATGGGAAACTGGAACGGCGGCGCTCGCCACCACGGCCCGGGCGTCCCCGACATGCTCGGCGGCGTGTCCCTGGAACACCCGGGCTCCGCGCGCCACGAGGTCGCCACACCCCGAGATATCCAGATCCGATCCGGTGACCCGAAGTCCCCTCGAGAGCGCCACCATGGCCAGGGCGCTCATCCCGGCACCCCCGATTCCGACAAAGTGCAGTGCGCTTTGGCCGGAGGGGAGAAAGAGGTTCATGACGGATGACCTAATCTAAAAGGGCATCGCAACTTGAGAAAGGCCGAGGTTACCCCGAAAGAACCCCGATACGGTCCAGGATGGCCGCCACGGCGTCGGGCCGGCCCCGCGCGAGCGCCGCCCGCGCCATTTGGTCGAGCCGGCTGGGAGCTCGCAGCAGCTCGCCGATCACCTCACCGAGGCGCTGGGGCGTCAGCTCCGTTTGGGGGAGGTGGATGGCCGCCCCGGCGTCCGCCAGCACCTTCACGTTCGGGGTCTGATGATCGGCGGCGGCAGTGGGGAGTGGGATCAGCACCGAGGGCACCCCCCACGCGCACAATTCGGCCAGCGTCATCATCCCGCCGCGCGAAACGGCGAGCTGCGCCACGGCGTAGGCGTCGGCCATCGGATCGAGGAAGTCGAAGACCTGCACGTGAGGGGGACGGTGAAATCTCCGAAATTCCGCGTACGTCCTCTTCCCCGCCGCCCAGACAACCTGCATCCCCTCCCCCCCTCCCCCTTCCAACCAGGCCGCGACCACCCGATTGATCGCCAGCGCCCCTTGGCTGCCTCCGGTCACCAGAAGCACCGGTGTCCAGGGATCCAGCCCGAAACGCTGCAGGGCGGTTCCGCGGCGGGCCGGGTCGGGAGGAGAAATGGCGTTTCCGGTGTCGATCACCTCGGTATGCCGGCCGGTCTTGAGCAGCGCCCTCGCCTCCGGAACGCCGAGCCAGATCTCCCCGACTCGGCGGGCGAGCAGGCGAGTCGACACCCCGGGATACGCGTTCTGTTCCTGGATCGCCGTGGGAATTCCCCTGCCTGCGGCGCGCCAGACGACCGGTCCGGCCGCGTATCCCCCGGTGCCGATGACCAGCGCCGGGCTCTCCCGGTCGAGCAGGCGGTCCACCGCGCGCACCAGGCGGAAGGCCAGCACGGGCCAGCGCGCGTTCTTCCACCACTGCCGCCGGTAGAGCGGCTCGGCGGGGAGGAGCTCGTAGGGATAGTTCCGGGTCGGGAGGATCGCCGCTTCGACGCCACGCGCCGCGCCGGCGAGCACCACCCGCCAGTCGGGATGCTCTCGACGAACCGCGTCGGCGATCGCGAGGGCGGGCATGAGATGGCCGCCGGTGCCGCCGCCGGCGATCAGGACGGTGAGCGGTGAGCGGTGAGCGGTCAGCGGGAACATCCTCCCGTGAGGGCGGCACCTCTCACGGTTTGGCCGGTCTTCCCCGGGCGCGCCCGATGTTGACCAGGACTCCCACCGACAGGAGCGCAATCAGCAGCGCCGAGCGCCCGAAGGACATGAAGGGGAGCGCCAGCCCCGTCGTGGGCATGAGGCCGAGATTCACGGCGCCATGGAGGAGCGCCGCGAGCGCGACCGACGCCGTCAGGCCGGTTGCCAGGTACTGCCCGAAGGGATCGGGCGCCGTCTTGGCGATGCGGAAGCCGAGCCAGCAGAAAATGAAAAAGAGCAGGGCGATCACGACGACACCAAGAAAGCCCCATTCTTCTCCGATCGTCGCGGCCAGAAAATCGGAATAGCCGTAGGGGAGGTAATTCATCTTGAGCTGCCCGTGGCCGTACCCGACGCCGAACGGACCGCCCGATCCGAATCCGATGAGCGCCTGCTGGAGCTGGAAATCGCCCCCCTCGCACGGTTCGAGGAAGCACTTCAGCCGTTGCAGACGGTAGCCTTCGGCCCAGATCAGCGAGATGCCGGTGAAGAGCGCCGCGACGCCGAGCAGCATGAAATGGCCGATCTTCGCCCCGGCGGTGAAGAGGACGATGCCGCCCAGCAGGGCCACCAGGGTCGCCATCGAAAGGTTGGGCTCGATGAGGATCAGGACGGAGACGAGCCCGATGATCACGAGAAACGGGGAGACCCCCTTCTTGAATCCGCGGACCGCGTCTCCCTTCTTGGCCGCCAGCATCGCCGTCCACACCACGATCGCAAATCGCGCGAGCTCCGACGGCTGGAAGTTGGCCGGGCCGACCTTGATCCACCTCCGCGCGCCATTGGTGACCGGCGCGATCGCCTGGGTGAACGGCAGCACGACGATCACCAGCGAGACGACCGCGAGCAGCAGCAATGGCCAGGCAGACTTCCGCCAGCGGTGATAGTCCACCTGCGAGACGATCAGGAGCCCCACGGCCCCGGCCAGCGCGCCGGACAACTGCTTGACGAAGTAGTCGAACGGCCGCTCCTGCATCGTCGCGGCGGCGTACAGGCTCGCGATACCGAAGACGGTGAGCACCGCGGTGACCACCACGAGGAGCCGTGTTTCCCAGCGAAGCTCGCCGGGCTGCCGCACCACCCGGGCGCTCACCACGCCTCGACGATCTCCCGGAAACGGCGGCCCCGCTCCTCGAAGTTGTCGAACATGTCGTAACTGGAGCAGGCCGGAGAAAGGAGCACCGCGTCACCGGGACGGGCCAGCGTGCGGGCCCGATCCATCACGTCGTCGAACCCCCGCGCCTCGACCACCGGCACACCGGCGCCGCCCAGATCCCGCGCCACGATGGGGCCGGCTTCGCCGTAGGCGATCACCGCGCGTGCCCGCCCCGACAAGCGGGGCCCGAGCCGGGTGTAGGGCTCCCCCTTATGGCGACCCCCCAGGAGAAGCACGAAAGGCCGGGTCATCGACTGCACGGCGACCTCGGTCGAGGCGATGTTGGTCGCCTTCGAATCATTGATCCACAGCACCCCGGCCGTTTCGCGGACCGGCTCCATGCGGTGCGCCAATGCCCGGAACGACCGGAGACCAGCGGCCAGGGCCGAGGCATCGACCCCCATCGCCCGGGCCGCGAGGGCGGCGGCCAGCGCGTTGGCCACGTTGTGATCGCCGAGCAGGGCGAGCTCGGCGCGCGGAAGTATCTGGGCAGCGCCGAGCATCAGCCGGTCGCCCTCGCGATGGTACCAGGCGTCCGCGGGGCGCTGGGTCGAGAAGCGCAGCTGCTCCCCCGGCACACCGAGGACGACTTCGCGCGACGCCTGGTCGTCTGCGTTGGAGACCCAGATCGATGCCGGCGACGCGTGCTGGAAGAGCCGCGCCTTGTCGCCGTAGTAGTCGTCCAGCGTCGCGTACCGGTCGAGGTGATCCGGCGCGAGGTTGGTGAGCACGCCGACCCGCGGCCGGAGCGCGGTCATATCGTGGAGCTGAAACGAGGAGAGCTCGACCGCCATCGCCTGCGGCCGGGTTCGCCCCAGCGCGACCTGGGAGAGCGGCGTCCCGATGTTACCCGCCGTGACG
>Ga0184615_10002160_pt1 | contig 10593 bp, 8 predicted proteins | sample PLM4_65_coex_FD_133134 | JGI IMG/M metagenome (GOLD analysis project Ga0184615, IMG submission 133134) | Groundwater sediment microbial communities from an aquifer in East River, Colorado, USA - PLM4_65_coex | ecosystem: Environmental > Terrestrial > Soil > Riparian zone | place: USA: East... | reverse complement strand
GTACGCGTCGAGCGCGTCGCGATCCCAGGGCGCGCGCAGCGCGACATTGATACCCTGCGCGCCCGCGGCGGCGTACGCGGCCAACGTGTCGACCGCCTGCGCGGGCGTACCGACCAGCGAGCCGGAGATCATCCGCTCCGCCGTCGGTCCCCACATCGCGCGAAGCTCGGACTCGGCGCGCGCCGCGCCCTGCGCGTCGAGCGCGAGGTGGAAGGAGAGGTTCACCGTGCGCGTGATCTCCGCGGGGTCGCGGCCCGCCTTCGCGCACCAGTCGTCGAGCACCCGCGAGAGTCGCGTGAACTCCGCGGGCGAGACGTAGGCGGCGTTCCAGCCGTCGGCGTGACGGGCCGTGATCGCCAGCGTCCGCTTCTCACCGATCCCGCCGATCCAGATCGGCAGCCGCGCCTGGACGGGCGCGGGCAGGCACGACGCGTTCTCTACACGGAAGTGTTTACCGGCGAAGCTCGTGCGCGGCTGCGTGAGCAGGCCGCGCGTGATCTGGCAGGCTTCCTCGAGCATCCCCAGGCGCGTCGCGATCGGCGGGAAGTCGTAGCCGTAGGCGCGCGCCTCCCACTCGTGCCAGCCGCCGCCCAGCCCGAGCACGAACCGCCCGCCCGAGAGGTGATCGAGCGTCGTCGCGGCCTTCGCGAGCGCCGCGGGATTGCGATATCCGGGGTAGAAGACCAGGCAGCCGAGCGTCGCGCGGCGCGTCTCGACCGCGAGCGCGCCGAGCAACGAGATCGCCTCGAAGTGCGGCTGCGTGCCGCCCGCAGGCGGAGCCTCGTAGAAGTGGTCCCAGATCGAGATCCAGTCGAGACCCGCCGAGTCGAAGCGCCGGGCGAGCCGCCGGATCTCGTCGATGGGCAGGTTCTGCTGACCGAGGTGCGCGCCGAGCTTCACGGGCATCGGCGCGATTGTCGCTCAATCACGGGCCTCGGTCAGGTCTGCCTGCTCGAGCAGCGCGGCGCGAGCCTGGCGCGGGCGCGGATCGGCGGGCCGGACCTCGATCTCGTCGGAGATCGCGGAGAGCGCGTCGTACCAGAGGCCGGCCTTCGCGAGCGTGGCCGCGTCGCGGCGCTGGCCGGTGAGCTCGACGGGCTCGGCGACGCGCGTGACGTAGCCGTTCGCGATCTGATCGTCGGCGTGGCTCGCCGGATTGCTGCCGAGCGAGATCGACCACTCGTACTCGACGCCGGGCGCCAAGGTCACGCCGTGATCGCCTAGCCGCACGCGCTGGATGCCCGCTCGACGAGGGAGCGGCAGCTCCACCTCGGCCAGAGGCTCGGTGGCCTCGTCGTTCATCACCGTGAGCACCACGGTCGTGCCCGCGGGCGGCGCCGCGCCGATCCACCAGAACAGCGACGGCGACTCCGAGCTCGTCAACGCCACGTGCGCAGGCACGAGGGCGAGCGGCCTTGGCAGCCCCTGAACGCCGCGTAGACCACCGCTCACCATCGCGCGCGGGGTTGCCCGACGCGGAGGTGTGTAGACGGGGAGGGGATCCGTCTGTTGGGGGGTGATCGTCGCAACGTGCGGGGGCGCGGGCTGCTCGTCCTCGGTGCCTGCACCCGGGTCGGAAGTAGAGGTCCGGCTCTCCTCGGAGGACGCAACCATCAGGGGGGATCCATGCGGCTCGGGTGGAGCCGCAGCGGCCGGTGCCGAAATCACCGCCGACAGGAGAAGGAGCGTCATCCGCTTTCCACTCCGGCCGCTCAACGAGATGTTCCGCGTCAACTTTCGTCCTCCGGGGAGAGCCATGCTCTCCGCCTTCGAACCAGAGCATCGTCGCTTCGGGCTGCCCGGGCTGTGAAGAGATTCACTGGGCCGGAAGAGTTTTTTCAGGTCCTTCGGCGGGCTTCAGCAGGCCGGCATCGCGCAAGAGCGCGTCGCGCAGCCCCGCGGGTGCTGCGGAAAACGCGTCGTACCAGATCCCGGCCGCGGCCAGCGCTGCCGGGTCGCCGGTCGCGAGGTCGGCCGGCCGCGCGACTCGCTCGATCCAACCGACCGTGACCACGTCGCGCGAGCGGCGCTCGGCGTCGGTCGCGAGCGTGACGCTCCACTCGTACTCGAGTCCCTCGCGCAGCTCCACGCCGTACTTCGCGAGATCGATTCGCTGAATTCCCGCCGCCTCGGGGCGCGCCAGCTCCGCCTCGACCAGCGGCTCCACGCTCTCGTCGGTCGCGAGCACGAACACGAGCTTCGCGCCCTCGGGCGGCAGCACGGAGAGATCGAAGAAGAGCGACGGCTGCGCCGCGAGCGTCTCGCCGGTGTGGTCGGGCACGAGCGCGGTCAACGCGGGCAGGGTCGCACCCGCGCCGCGCGTTCCGCCGCCCACCCGGCCGCGCGGCTTGCCGCGCGCGGGCGGCTTGTACACCGGAGCCTTCGTCACGGCCGTGCCGCTCGCGGGCGCTGGCTCGGCAGCGCCGGAGTCGGTCGCCGGCAACACGAGCGCGAGCGGCAAGAGCAGCGCGAGGTGCGCGAAGTGACGCGCGAAGGGCCCGAGGAGTCGTCGCCGAGCCACGATCGCTCGAGTCTACGCGATCAGCAAGACGCGCGGAAGCGGTAGAATGCGGCGATGTCGGACCGCAGGCGCGGCTCCCGCTCGTTCGTCGCGGTCGTGCTCACCGCCCTCGTGCTCGCCGGGTTGGCCGGCGTGTCGGCGGACTCGTCCGCGCAGACGATCAAGGGCCCGGAGGAGACGCGGCCGGAGCTGCCGACGTACACCGCGCCCTCCGACCAGCCGCCGCTCGAGCTGCCCGAAGTCGCGCTGCCGCCACAGGCGGAGCGCGAGCGCCTCGCGTCCGGACTGCGCGTCCTGGTCTCGGGCTGGCGTGTGGTCGGCAGCACGGTGTTCACCGACGCGGACTTCGCGCGGGTGCTCGCGCCCTTCACGGGACGCGAGATCGGCTCGGAGGAGCTCGTCGCGGCGCGCGACGCGGTGACGCGGCTCTACGTCGACAACGGCTACGTGAGCTCGGGCGCTGTTCTGCCCGATCAGGCCGTCGCGGCCGGCGTGGTCGAGCTCCAGGTCGTCGAGGGCCGACTCGGGGAAGTGTCGGTTCGCGGCACGCGCTGGCTGCGGCGGGGCTGGCTGATCGCGCGGGCGAAGCGCGGCGCGAGCGAGCCGCTGAACGTCACCGATCTCGAGCGCGAGCTCGAGCTGCTCCAGCAGGCGCCGCAGATCCGACGGCTCGACGCGCGGCTCTCGCCCGGAGCGCGGCGCGACGAGAGCGTGCTCGATCTCTCCGTCGAGGAGGCGTTCCCGTTCCAGCTGAGCCTGCGCGCGGCGAACGACATCGCGACGAGCATCGGGGGCGAGCGCGTGGACGCGACGCTCGCCGACATCGACGTGACCGGCAACGCCGACACCCTGCGCGCGACGTACTCGCAGGGGCAGGGCCTCTGGGAGTGGGACGCGAGCTACGACGTTCCGTTCACGCCCTGGGACACGCGCCTCGCGCTGTTCTGGAACCAGAGCAAGAGCAAGGTGGTCGAGGAGCCGTTCAGCGATCTGGACGTGAAGAGCGAGCGCACGAGCTACGGCGCGACCCTGTCCCAGCCGCTCTTCGAGACGGTCCTTTCGCGCCTCGAGCTCGGCGTCACCGGAGAGCTGCAACGCAGCCGGCTGCGCATCCTGGGCGAGGACTTCAGCTTCACCGAGGGCATCGACGACGGCCGCGCGAAGGAGACGGTGTTGCGGCCCTTCGTGTCGTTCATCCACCGCTCGAGCGTCCAGGTCGTCGCGCTGCGCGTGTCGGGGAACTTCGGCATCGACGCGTTCGACGCCACGATGGCCGGTGACTCGAACATCCCCGACGCGCGCTTCACCTATTGGCTGGCGCAGGCGCAACTCGCGCGGCGGCTGCCCGAGAGCTGGCGCTCGAGCCAGCTGATCGCGCGCCTCGACCTGCAGCTCTCGCAGGACCCGCTGCTCGGGCTCGATCAGCTCTCGATCGGCGGCGCGGATACGGTGCGCGGCTATCACGTGAACCAGATCGTGCGCGACAGCGGCGCGATCGCGTCGCTCGAGCTGCGCATTCCCGTGACGCGCGACGCGTCCGGGCGCGACCGGCTGCAGATCGCCCCGTTCGTGGACTGGGGCAAGGCGTGGAACCACGAGGAGACGCTCGGCCTGCGCTGGCTCGCGAGCGCGGGGGTCGGCCTGCGCTATGCGATCGCGGACCGCGCCACGTTCGCGGTCTATTGGGGCGGAAGGCTGCGTCACGTCGACGATCAGCGCGGCGGCGGCCTGCAGAACTCCGGCGTCTCCATCGAGATGAACGTCGTCGCGTTCTAGGGTTCGCGAGCTGCGGCGAGAGACTGCCGGCGCTAGAGTCACAGTCGATGCGTCCCGTCCTCAGGGCTGCTCGGATCCTCCAAGCCATCGGCGGTCTGGCCGCGCTGCTCTGCGCCCCGCTCGCGGCCGCCGCTCCGCTGTCGTTCACGGTCACCGGGACGATCTCGGACGTCCTGGAAACGGGTATGTCGCTCGATGGGAGCGTCGGGGTCGGCACCCGGTTCTCCATCACCGGCAGTCTCGACACGGCCCGGCCGGACACTTTGCCGAGCCGGGCTGCGATCGGCATCTACCCCATCGCGACGCCGCCGGGGACGCTCTCGATCGTGATCGGCAACTACGTCCTCGAGGCGACGATCGAGGGGTACGTCGTCGACATCGTCGCCAGGCCGGGGCCTTCGGCTGACCGCTTGAGCGTCGCCATGTTGTATCCGCTCTTCGCCGGAAGCGCGGCGCCGGCGGGAACCGTCCATGCCAACGCGGGCTTCACGCTCGGCACGTTCAGCAACAGCCCGAACGCGATCGCGTCGGACTCACTCTCGGTGATTCCGATCTTTTCGCGCCATCCCGAGCTCTGGGATTCCAATCACTTCGATCTCCTGTTCGCGACCGAGGACTACCTCTCGTACGTGACCGCTTACGGAGAGATCGACTCGTTCGTGGTCGTCCCGGAGCCTGGCCTCGGATGGATTCCGTTCGCGGTCCTGGCGCTGGCCGCGCGTTCTAGGCGAGCAGCCGGTACACGCCGACCTGCTCGTCCTTGCCCTTGAGCGCGCGCGCGCCGAGCGACTCGAGCCGATAGGCGTCGCCGAGGTGGCGTGCGGTCTCCTCGGAGACGAGCACGCGACATGGAGAGGCGTCGAAGTCGTGCTCGACGTCGAGCGCCTCGAGCCGCTGCGCGACCACCACCGCGTCGCCGACCACGGTGTACTTGAGGCGGTCGGCGCTGCCGAGGCTGCCGGCGACCACCGCGCCCGTGTTGATCCCGATGCGCATGGCCACGGTCGGAAGGCCGCGCTCGCGGTAGCTCGCGTTGATGCGCGCGAGCGTCGCGCCCATCTCCAGCGCGCAGGTGGCCGCGCGGCGCGCGTCGGTGGCGACCTCCTCGCTGCTGTCGCGCGCGAACGGTACACCGAAGTTCGCCTTGATCCCGTCGCCAAAGTAGTCGTCGACCACGCCGCCGTGGCGCACCACCAGCTCCGCCATCGGCTCCATGAACTCGTTCACCCAGCGCATCAGGGTCTCGGGATCGAGCTTCTCGGCGCTCGCGGTGTAGCCCTTCATGTCGACGAAGAGCACCGTCGCGACCAGCCGCCGCGAGGGCGGGCGGCCGTCCTTGCCGAGAAACAGCGCGCGCTGGCGCCAGATCTCGTCGGCCACCTCCGGCGAGACGTGGCGCGAGAAGAGCCGCATCAAGGTCGCGCGCTGCGTCCGCTCCTGGCTCGACGACCAGGCGACGACGAGACCGAACGAGCCGAGCCAGGCGAGCTCCGGCCCCGCCACCGGCACCCACACGCCTGCGCGGAACGCGATCGCGCCGGCCGCGAAGATCAGCCCGACGCCGGCGACCACGAGCAGCGCGACCACGAGCGCGCCGCTCGAGCCAAAACGCGCGAGCGCGCAGCCGAGCGCGGCGGCGAGCAGCACCAGCAGCGCCTCCTGCAGGTCCGACAGCACGCGCAGCGGCTGCGACTCGCCGAGTCCGAAGCGGACGAGCTGGCTCGCGAAGTGACCGTGGAGCTCGACGCCGTGGATCCCGTGGGACTCGACGCCGCTCCAGCTCTTGCCGATCGAAGCCCCGCGAGCGATGGGGATGTGGAAGAAGTCGGGCAGGCTCTCCGCGGTCACGCCGATGATCACGATGCGGTCGCGAATGCGCGCCGGATCGATCTCTCCGCGCAGGAGCGGTCCGAGGCGGAACGTGTCGAAGCCGCGCGCTGCGTTGCGGAAGTCGACCAGCATCTGGTAGCCGGCGTCGTCCTGGCCGACGTAGCCGCCATCGTCGCTCGAGAACGGCGGGATCGAGGTCGGGCCGAGCCGCAGCCACTCCGGATTCTCCGGCGCGGGCGCCGGCTGCACGGCCGCGCCCGCGAGCCAGGCCAGCGCGAGGCGCAGCGCGAACGACCAACCGACGTCGTCGCGCCCGTCGTCGAGGAAGAGCAGGCCACGCCGAACGGTGTCGCCGTCCGGAAGCACGTCGTTGAAGCCGAGCCGCTCCGTGCCGCGCAGCGCCGCGGGTCCCGGCACGCGCTGGTCGCGCTGCGTGCCGAACAGGTAGACGGCGACGATCCGATCCTCGCCGCGCAGCAGCGAGTCGAGCTCCTCCGTGCCGGGATCGATGGGAATGTCGCGATGGACGTCGAGGCCGACCACGCGCGCGCCGCCGTCGAGCAGATTGCGCAGCGCGGACGCGACCAGGTGGTCCGAGAGCGGATACTGGCCGAGCTCCGCGATGTCCTGCTCGGTGATCGCGAGGATCGCGACGTGCGGATCCTTCTGCGCCGGCACGGGCGCGAGTGCTAGGTACTGGTCGTAGAGGGCGAGGTCCGCGGGCTGAAGCAGGCCCTGGCCGCGAAGCGCGAGCACGAGTCCCGCGACCACGATCCCGATGGCGACGGCGGCGACGAGTGGCGAGCGCAGCACGGCTACAGCCAGTTCGAGATGAGCAGGTAGGGCGACCAGTAGCCCGGGTGACGCCAGCGGTGGACCGCCATCACCTTCACCTGCGCGCGTTGCAGCGCCTGAGCGCGCGAGACCTGCGCGTCGCCGAGCTGGCGGTAGAATTCGGCCAGGAGCTCGGCCGACGCCTCGTCGTTCACCGACCAGAGCGTTGCGACCGCGCTGCGTGCGCCCGAGCGCACCGCCACGCCCGCCAGGCCGAGCGCGGCGCGATCGTCCCCCGCGGCCGTCTCGCAGGCCGAGAGCGTGAGCAGCTCGAGCGGCTGGGCGCGGAACCGGGTCACACCGACCAGTGACGCCAGGTCGCCCATCGCGATCTTGCCGTCGTAGGCGAGCAGGAAGCTCTGCGAGGCGTCGGCCGCGAACTCGCCGTGCGAGGCGATGTGGACGATGCCGAAGGGCTTGGTCGCGAGCTCGTTCGTGAAGCGCGCGATCGCGAACTGGCCGTCGAGGAGCGTCTCGCCGGGAAAGATCTTGCCCACCGCGGCAAGCTCGTCCGGAACGTTCTCGAGCGGCGGGAAGCCCTGGACGGATTTGGAGACGCCGGCCGTCAGGAGCTCGACGTTGGCGCGGTCGATGCGGCGCGGGTCGGTGAGCGTGAGACCGGGCGTGATCGCGAGTGGAATGCGCTCGATCAGGTACTGGTTCGTCTCGCGATCGTGGAGCGCCGCCAGCGGAATCGTGCGCAGCGCTCCGCTCGGCACGAACACCAGCGCGGACAGGCTCGGCTCGGCGAGGCGCGCGCCGAGCGGGCGCACGAGCCAGTCGTAGAGCTGCTGCGCGTGGGGCAGGAACTGGCGCGTGGTGCGCTTCTCGAGCAGCGCGCGAAAGCTGCGGACCTCCGTCGCGAGACGCTCGCGCCCGACCGGAACCGAAATGCTTTCGAGTCCGCTCGCGCTGCCCACGACGAGCTCCATGCGGTCGGGGAGCAGGATCGGATAGACCACGAGCGCGCCGGGCACTGATTCCGGCGCGGCGCGCCGTTCGGCGTCGAGGCAGTCGTCCCGGAAGTAGTCGCGCAGCTCGGCGGCCTTCTGGTCCTCGATGGTGTTGCGCGCCTCCGACAGCAGCGCCTGCTTCGGCGCGGCGTCCTCGGTCGTGGCGGCGCGGTAGAGCAGGAGGTCGACGAGCTCGTCGTAGAGCGGCTCCACGTCGCGCGCGAAGGAGCGGTCGCTCGAGAGCGGCGCGCTGCCTTCGGCGCGCATGCGTCCGAGGGTCGCCGCCGCCGCGCGGTACTCGCGCAGCGCGCCGTCCGTGTCTCCTTCGGCGCGCCGCAGCCGGCCGAGCTGCCACTGCCAGCGGTAGAGCGCGTCCGCCGCGTCGGCGGTCTGCGCGGCAAAGAGCGCGCGCCGCGTCAGGTCGAGCGCCTCCGCGCGGCGCTTGCCGCGTTCGTAGAGCTCGCCCTGCCAGCCGAGCGCATAGGAGCGCAGGCGCTCATCACCGGCCGCGCTCGCCGCGGACTCGGCCGCGCGCAGGGTCGCGACCGCCTCGGGGCCGGCGCTCGGATCGCTGGCGGCGAGTCGCGTGAGACTCCGCCCGAGATGAAGCAGAAGCGCCGGATTCGGCGCCGGTCGGGCCTGGCTTTCGTCGCGCAACATGGCGATGCGAACGTGCAGGCCGTCGACCCTTCCGGAGTCGACCGAGTCCCGCGCCGCGTTCGCCCCTGCGCGCAGCGCGAGGTCCGCTTCGCCCTTGGCGCGGGCGAGCCGCTCGGCCTCCGTGTGCGCGTCGAGCGCGCCTGCCGGGTCACCAGCGCGTGCGAGCTGATTGCCGCGGGCGTTCGCGGCTGCCGCCGGATCGTCCGCTGCGCCGGGAGGCGTGCCATCCGGCGGTGACTCGCAGCGCTCCGGCTCCGCGGCGGCGGCTTCGCGGACCAGCCCCGGAGCGAGAAGCGCGAGCGAGAGGAGCAAGAGAGCCCTCTGCCGCACGCGCCGATTGTACCGCAACGGTGTTCCGCGGCTTCGTCTATGCTCTCGCGCATGACGCTTCCGCGCCCGATCGATGGACGCGCGCTGCTCGAGCGCATTCCCGTCTTCGCGGGCCTGGGCCGGCGCGAGATCGACTCGCTGCTCGCCATCACCGGAACGCGCAAGCTGCGCGCACGCGAGGTGCTGTTCCGCAAGGGCGACGATGGCGCGACGCTCTACGGGATCATGCGCGGTCGCCTGCGGGTGGTGTCCGGGGGCGATTCCAAGGAGGTCATCCTGAACTTCCTCGACCCCGGCGAGGTGTTCGGCGAGATCGCGCTGCTCGACTCACAGCCGCGCTCCGCGACGATCGCGGCGGTGGACGCCACGGAGCTGCTGACCTTGCACCGGCGCGATTTCCTGCCGTTCGTCGAGCAGCACCCGAAGGTGGCGATCCAGCTCGCGGTGGTGCTCGCGCAGCGCCTGCGCGCGCTCTCGGACGCGGTCGAGGACGCGATGACCCTCAGCATCCCCGGCCGGCTCGCGAAGAAGCTGCTCGCGCTGGCGCAAGCCTACGGCAAGCCCGCGCCCGGCGGCACGCGCATCGACCTGAAGCTCCCGCAGCACGAGCTCGGCGAGCTCGTCGGCGCGACGCGCGAGAGCGTGAACAAGCAGATGCGCGCCTGGACCGCGGACGGGGTCATCCGGGTGGAGCGCGGCTACATCACGGTCCTGAAGGAAGAGGAGCTCGAGTCGACCGCCGGCTACGCGCTCTTCTGAACGCGCCCGCGGCGCACGAGCAGATAGATCGAGAACGCGTGCGCGTGTCGAGCGTCGGCCGGGTGCTCGGCGACCAGCGACTCGCCCCACTCGCCGGACTCGAGCTGCGGGAAGAAGACGTCGCCGGCAGGCCGCGCGTGGACCCGCGTCAGGTAGATCCGGTCCGCGCGGGGCAAGGCCTCGGCGTAGAGCGCCGCGCCGCCGATCACGATCTGCTCGGGGGCCGCAGCGTGCATGCCCAGCGCCTCGTCGAGGTCGCGCGCCACCATCGCGCCGTGCGTGGAGAAGTCGGGATTCCGCGAGAGCACCACGTTCGCGCGGCCCGGCAGCGGCCGGCCGATCGACACCCAGGTGTTCCGTCCCATCAGCACCGGCTTGCCGACCGTCGTCCGCTTGAAGTGCGCGAGCTCGTCCGGAAGCCGCCACGGAAGCGCTCCGCGCACCCCGATCACGCCGTTCTCGGCGACGGCCACGATCAGCGAGAGCACGGCCGCCCCCTAGACCGCGACGGGCGCGGCGATCGCCGGGTGCGCGCGGTAGTCGACGAGGCGGATGTCGTCGTAGGTGAAGTCGGCGATCGACTTCACGTCCGGTCGCAGCTCGAGTCTCGGCAGCTCGTAGGGCGTGCGTGAGAGCTGCAGGTCCGCCTGCTCGAGGTGATTCAGGTAGAGGTGCGCGTCGCCGAGCGTGTGCACGAACTCGCCGGGCTCGAGGCCCGTCACCTGCGCCATCATCTGGGTGAGCAGCGCGTAGGACGCGACGTTGAACGGCACGCCGAGGAAGATGTCGGCGCTGCGCTGGTAGAGCTGGCAGGAGAGCCGCCCCTCGGCCACGTAGAACTGGAACAGCAGATGGCAGGGCGGGAGCGCCATCCGTTCGAGCTCACCGACGTTCCAGGCGGCGACGATCAGGCGCCGCGAGTCGGGGTCG
>Ga0184615_10002158_pt1 | contig 10593 bp, 7 predicted proteins | sample PLM4_65_coex_FD_133134 | JGI IMG/M metagenome (GOLD analysis project Ga0184615, IMG submission 133134) | Groundwater sediment microbial communities from an aquifer in East River, Colorado, USA - PLM4_65_coex | ecosystem: Environmental > Terrestrial > Soil > Riparian zone | place: USA: East... | reverse complement strand
CGGCCGACGAAGGAGGTATCGGGAAAGGCGTCGATGCTGACCGACACCGAGTCGCCGAGATGCAGACGCACCACATCAGTCTCGTCCACCTGCACCTTGGCAAGGACCACCGACAGGTCGGCGATGGTCATGAGCAAACCGGTTTCCCGGGAAAAAGTTCCCGGCACCGCGACTTCGCCCTCTTCGACGGCGAGGCGGACCACCCGTCCATCGATCGGAGCGGTCAGGCGCGTCTTGGAGAGATTGCTCCGTGCTTCGGCGAGTGCGGCGCGGGCCTGGTCCACCCCCGCCTGCGACGCCTTCAGATTCGCCTCCGCCACGTCAAACGCCTGAATCGCCTGTTCGACAACCTCGCGTGCGATGAGCTCGGCGTTGGTCCGCTGGATTTCGATCGAGCGGTCCCGCTGGCGCCTGGACTGGTCCCGGTTGGTGCGGGCCTGGGCGAGCGAAGCCTCCGTCTGCGCCACCTGGCCTTCGAGCCGGCTCACCACCGAAAGGTACTGGTCGGGCTCGATCTGGATGAGGAACTGGCCCTTCTTGACCAGGTCACCTTCCTGGACCGCGATCGTGGTGATGCGCCCGGTGATGTCGGCGCTGACATCCACCTTGGTTTCCGCCTCGATCTTGCCGCTGGCGGTGACCGCCGCGACCAGGTCGCGCGCGGACACCGGCTCGAGCCGAACCTCGGTGGCGCGGCTGCCCTTCTTGGCGGCCGACAGGGCGAAGATGCCGCCGAGAACGACGACGACGATTGCGACGCCCACGGTCCACTTGGCACGACGTGACATGATCGATCCTCTTTCAGCGCAGTGGGCGGCCGACCGCGAGCTCGAGCGCCGCGACGGCCTTGTGGTATTCGTAAATCGCGTTCACATAGTCCCCTTCGGCCCGCGTGACGTTGTTCTGCGCGTCCGACACTTCGAGCGACGATCCGGCGCCGAGCCGGTAGCGGTCCTGAGCCAGGCGAAGCTGCTCGCGGGCCGACTGACGGTTCTGCTCCTGGACCTGGATGGACTGATAGGCGTTCATGACCCCGAGGTAGCGGCCGGAAACGTTCGCCTCCAGCAAGAGCTTCTGGGCCCGCACGCTTTCGGCCATGTCGTCTTCGGCCGCCTGCGCCTGCGCCACCTGGAGATTCCGGGTGAAGCCGTCGAAGATCGGGAGCGAAATGGTGAGCCGGGCGGCGAACGGCTGCTTGGTGAAGCTGAACGGGAACACGTTGTTGTTTCCGATCAGCTGGTCACGGAACGAGGGGAGCAGCGCGTCGCCGGTCGCATCGAGATTGGAGAACGCATTGCAGTCGGCGATGATGCCGCCGTTCGGGTACCCGACCACGCCGCCGCCCGGGAGCGAGCCGATCAGCGCGTTCTGGAAGCGGCAATTTTCCGCGCCGGACTGGGCGCTTCCGAGCCGCTGATTGAGGAGCACGCTCTCGTTGGTGAATTCCTGGGTGAAGCCCTGGATGCCGGCGCTGACGCTCACCGTCGGCAGATAGCGCGACTTGGCCGAGCGCACCCCCCAGGTGGCCGCGCTCTCCCTGGCGCGAAACGCCTTGAGCGCAGGATTCTCCTCCTGGGCGATGGTCAGCAATTCCTTCTGGTCGTAGCGCGGCTCGGTCACCGGGAAGGAATCCGAAAGCGCGATCGTTTCGGGCAGCCCCGGCAGGGACACCCCCATCCGGCGGAACAGCTCGAGCTTGGCCTCATTCTCGGTCTGCTGCGCGCGGAGCAGGGTGACGTCCGATTGGCCCTTGAGCACCTCCGCCTGTCGCACATCGAGCATGGTGGATTGCCCGACAGTGTACTTGGCCCGGGCGAGGGCAAGGAAGTCGGCGTTTCGCTGCACCTGGACGCGGGCGACTTCGGTTTGCGCCGTCGCCTGCAGCGCCGTGAGGTATTGCACCGTCACGTCGTTGCGAAGCTGCTCCGCGGCGCTCGAGATATCGGCATCGGTCGCACGGCGGTTGGCCTTCTGCTGACCGGTGGCCGAGAGCTCCTGTCCCGAAAGCTGCCAGTTGAACGAAAGGGAATAATTCGAGCTGAGCGAGGGCGAGGTCTGATTGAAGGTCGAGCCGCCGAATGTCGAGGCGCCCGAACCGGTGTAGCCCATGCCTCCGCTCGCGTCCACCGAGGGCAGGAGGTTGGCGTAGGCGTTCCGCACCGCCCAATTCGCAGCGCCGGCATCGTTGAGAATCTGCCGGTAGGCGGGGCTGTTTCGGCGGCCCAGGTCCAATGCCTCGGCAAGGGTCAGCCGGGCGGTCGGTGCGGCGCGGGTCGGAGCGACGGGAACCTGCCCGGTCGGCACCTGGGCGATTCCCCCCGCCGTCACAGTCACAGAAAGTCCAAGAAGGACACTGGCCCAGCGAGTCATGGTGTTCTTCCTTATGTGTTTCGGGCGGTCGTTGAACATCCCATATAACGGCGCGATATCGCCAAAGGTTTCAGCTTGCGACAAACATAGTCTAACACAATGTAACATAATCAGTTACGTTTCTGCGAGCTCGCTCTTTGCGGCGCCTTTCGCCGTCGCCGGCCGGGCGAGCTCTTTCTCCAGGGCGGCCAGGATGGCTTCATAGAATCGAGCGCCTTTCTCCGCACTCGCAGGGAGGTTGTAGGGGACCAGCGACAGTTCGACCAGATCGGGAGCGATATGGAGCATGAGGGAGGTATCCACTTCGCCCCCGTGCGACGGGCCTCGGCTCGATTCGCGCATCGGCGCGAGGACGCCAAGTGAGAGGATGTCCGCGACTCGGACCCTGCCGGAGGTGCGGATGGTGGAAAGCGCCTCCAGGTGCTGGTCCGCCGCGTGGGCGGTGAGGATGAGCGTGTCGCGCACGCCTGCCTTCTCTTCCCAGATCGCGATAAGTTCGTTGACCGCGCGGTGCAGCGTTTTGCGGGTCAGCGCTGACGGACCGCAATTCATCGAATCCGGGGTGGCGTGGACCCCGAACTCCAGCGCGGGGGCGCGCGCGATGCCGGTTCGGATGGAGAGATCATCCGCCAGCCGCTCGAGGATGACGGTGTCGCATCCCAGCGGCAGATGGGGCCCCCGGTTCTCCAGGGTTCCCGCCGGAATCAACAATCGCGGTTTCCCAGCCAGGATCAGCGCGGCCCGTCCTGGCGACATCTCCTTCAACCGCAGCGGTCGCGTCATCTGAACGCTTCCTTCTCGTGGTGGGTTTTCACTTTCGCCGCCGCGGCCATCGCGTCGAGCGAATGGCTGCGCGCGCCCTCCCGGGGAATCGCGCTCACGGCCATTCTGCTGCTCCTCGTCACCATTCTGCTCCGCCGTAGAGGCTGGCTCGTTTTTCCGCTGACCGCGACCGCCGTGTTTCTCGGACTGACGCAGTGGAGCCTCGAGCGCCTGGCGAACTCGTGGCCCGCCGAGCGCGAGCGCCGCATCGCATCGGCGTCCGGACGACTGGCGAACGACCTCCAGGAAGCGAGGCTCCTGGCCGATACGCTTGCGAGCCGGGCGATCCGTCTGACCGGCCTGCCCCGGGAGGAGGGCTTCACCGCCGCCGAGCGGCTCGTTCCGATTCGGGGACTCGAAGCCGGCGTCGTGATCTACGATGCGAGCGGCGCTCCCTACATCTGGGGAGGGCGCTTCCGCCTTCCTCCCTCGCCGCGCGGAGATTCGCTCGACGTTCGCCTCACTCCATACTACGCGGTGCTGGAGGTGCGGCGCCACGCGCCAGGTGGGCGCGTGGCCGTGGGGGCGGTGCTCCTTGGCGCGGAGCCAGCCGTCCCGGACCAGGAACGCGGGCTGGCCGCCCGATTCCGGGAGCGTACCGAAGTCGGCTTGTCGATCACGGCACCCCAGGCTGCCCCTGACAGTCCCGATGTGTTCGATTACGAGCAGCCGACCACTGGCGGGACGCGGGTGCTCTTCAGCGCCCAGTTCGTGCCACCGGGGCAGGGCGAAGCGATCGCGCGTGCGAGGGGAGAGGGCTCCCGGCGTGTCGCATGGGCGCTGCTGGCAGCCCTGGTGCTGGCGGTATGGCTGGTGCCGGCGGGAGCAGGACGGGTGGCCCTCGCGCTCCTTCCACTCGGGCTCGCGCTCCGCTCTCCGCTCGGACTCCTCCTTGGCGTTCCGGCGTCTTTCGATCCGGCGGTGTTTCGGAGCGAGGTGCTGGGTCCGGTGTCGTCCGCGGCCGGCCCGCTCGCGCTGGTGGGAATCGTCATCGTCCTCATCGGCGCGCTCCTCTGGGAGCGAGCGCCGGTTCGGCGGTGGCCCGGCGTCGTCGTGGCGATCCTTCTCCTTGCCGGCGCGCCATATCTCATGGCCGAGCTCGGTCGCGGCATCATTCCGCCGTCATCCGGTGTCTCGATCGGTCTTTGGCTCGCGTGGCATCTCACGCTCTTCCTGATCTCGGCGGGGCTGATCAGTCTGGCCGCCGCGCTGCTCCGCGGACGTGATCCGTCCGGGAGCACCTGGTGGACGCCAGGTGCCGGCGTGGCGATCGCGCTCACCGCGGCCGCGATCGGAACGGTGGTCTGGAACGCGCGATACGGGTGGCCCGACTGGTACACCGTGCTCTGGCTTCCCGCGCTGGTGCTGGTGACCCGGCCGGCCTCCCGGCGCGCAACCATCATCGGCATCGCGCTGGTGGCGGGAAGCGCCGCCGCGCTGCTGGCCTGGGGTGCGGAAATCGAAGGACGCCTCGAAGCCGCGCGCGCCGACATGGTGGCCCTCGGCGATACTCCCGATCCATCGGCGGAAGCGGCGCTGCGGTCGTTCGGACGCACCGTGCTGAACCGACCTGCGCCGCGGTCGACTCCAGAGCTTTACGCGCTCTGGCGATCGTCACCCATCTTCCGGGCGGGACGGCGAGGTGCATTGGGCGTCTGGCGCCCCGACGGAACCCCGATCGTCGAGCTCGAGCTCGATCAGCTCGATATGCCCAGGGATTCGGTGGCCGCGCGGATCCGCGCGATGGCCCCGAGCGACTCCTTCCGCATCTCGGCCGAGCATCGGGAGCCGGCGACCTCCTACCTGCTCCTGGTCCGCCGGGATGAGTACACCGTGGTGAGCGCGGTACTCGGACCGAAATCGGCGCTGGTACCGCGGTCGCGGCTCGCGCGCCTGCTCGCGAGCGAACCCGCACACTCGCCGCTCTACCGGCTCACCCTCGCCCCGGCGCCATCCGCGGCGCCGCCCTCCCGGGATATGGCGCTCTGGAGGAGGGAGGGATGGGTGGCCCGCGGAGAGCGTGCCGCCTTCATTGCCGGCGTCCCGCGCGACATTACCGGCACCGTGCAGCTCGGGTCTCCCGCGTCGCTGGCGGTGCGCGGCGCGCTGGTGATCGCGCTCGACGTTGCACTGCTGGCGATGCTCTGGTCGTTCGCGGCGATCCTCGGTGGTCACGCGCCTCGCCGCCCGACCTGGATGCCCGAGCTCCGGTCGTACGAGGCGCGCCTGGGCGCCGCGCTGGCGGTGTTCTATCTCGCGCCGACCGTGCTGTTTGCCGCCTGGGGCGTGAGCCGCCTCGGCGCCGAAGTCGCGAACAGCCGGGACCGGATGATCGAGCAGACTCTTCGAGACATCGTGCCCCCGGGCGCGGCACTGCCGGCGTTGCCCGATCTCGACGGGGCACTGGATTCGCTCGCGGAGCGGATCGATGCGGACCTTGCGCTGTACCGGGCAGGGGAGCACATCGCGGGATCCAGCGGCGAGTTGCTGGAGGCGCTCGGGATTCTGCCCCCGCTCATGGATGCGGAGGCGTATCATGCGATCGAAATCCATGGGGGAGAAGTCGCTTCGACCCGCGGGCCGTCGGGCGCCGTGGCGACCCGGGTCGGCTACCGCGCGGTCCGCCTCGCCGATTACGGCGGCGGCGTCCTGGCGCTGCCGCAGACCGCGGCGGATCCGATGCTCGGGAGCCGGCAGCTCGATCTCGCCATGCTCCTCCTGCTCGCCAGCCTGGCCGGAGTCGCCGCGTCGCTCCTCGCGGCGCGGGTGTCGGCCAAGGCTCTCTCGCGTCCGGTCGCGGAGCTCCGCGATGCAGCCCTGGCGTTCGGCCGCGGCGAGCCGGTGCCGCCGCTCGAGCAGCCGCCGTCGGCCGAATTTGCGCCGGTCTTTGCGGCATTCGACAAGATGACCGCCGATGTGCGTCGCGCCCGGGAGGCACAGGAGCGGGTCGCGCGGATCGTCGCGTGGGGTGAGATGGCCAACCAGGTCGCGCATGAAATCAAGAATCCGCTCACGCCGATGCGGCTCGGGGTGCAGCACCTGCGGCGGGTTCACCAGGACGGGCGCACCCCCATCGGCCCGGTTCTCGAAGACACCACGAAGCGCATTCTCTCGGAGATTGACCGGCTCGATCGCATCGCCCGTTCGTTCAGCCGCTTCGGCGTTCCCGCCTCGGAACGAGGACCGATGGAATCAGTCAAGCTTCCCTCGGTCGTGCGCGACGTGGCCGACCTGTACCGGCTCGGTCCCGAAGGTGCGGAGATCGTCGTCGAGACGCTGGCGCCGGTTCTGGTCGCGGCGCGGGCGGATGAGGTCAAGGAAGCACTGGTCAATCTGCTCGAGAATGCCCGCAACGCGCAGGCGCGCCGGATTCGCATCGTGATCGACGGCGCCACGCTCGCGGTGTACGACGACGGCTGCGGCATCCCGCCCTCGCTCCTGCCGATGATATTCGAACCCCGGTTCTCGACCTCGACGAGCGGCTCCGGACTCGGATTGCCGATCGTGAAACGCCTGGTGGAGGGGTGGGGGGGGAGAGTCGAAGTGAGCAGCACGGAAGGCGGCGGGACCGTCGTCCGCCTCCACCTGGTGCCGTCCGCATCCGCGGAGGGTGGCCCGGTACCTGCCCGTTGAGGCTCCGGGCATCCTGACAAGGCGGCTTCATGAACGTCGACCCGATTCCCAAGAACCTGATCGCCGTTCACGACCTGTTGACGGAAACCCTTGCCATTGCTCAGGATAACGGGCGTCCGTTCGACTACGGCTTCGCGTTTTTCCCGCGGACCGGGCGGTTCGAAGCCCCGGTTTTCGGGGTGGTCACTCGTGGCGGCGAGTCCACAACCCTGACTTACCGGATGCTACACGTCCTGCTGGGGCAGCGGGTCTACATTTCGGGGCGGGTTCCGGCCACGGTGCGTGACGGGATGTCGTTCGGACCGAAACGAATCCCGCCGCCGGCGCTGCTCGACCAGCCGGTGCTGCATGTCTCACTCACCTGCTCGATCGGGATGACGATGGACGACGACGAGCGCACCATGCCGCTCGAGTCGACGGTGTTCGCGGGCGACCTCAGCGCGCCGATCATCTTTCTGCTGGAGCAGCGGCCGGCCGGCTGGCCGCGGTAGGTCGCGCGTTCAGGCACGCCGGGTCGCCGCCTTCATAACACGCACGAACTCCGACACGTCCTCTCCCTCCGCGAGCCGTCGAACGACGGCCGACCCGCTGATCGCTCCCGCCGCGCCCATCGCGAGCGCCGCGCGGACGTGATCCGGTGTGGCGATGCCGAATCCGAGTACCGGCGGCGGTGCGCCGTATTTCTTGAGGGTCGCAATGAGATCGCTCAGGTCCCGGCGCAGCGTCTCGTCCGCGCCGGTCACCCCTTCCCGCGACGTGACGTAGGTGTAGGCCTCGCCCGCCGCCGCAATGCGCGCGAGCCGGGCATCGTCCGCATTGGGCGGCGCGATGAAGACCGGAGCGACGCCGTGCGCCCGCGCGGCGGCCGCCACCGCCGCCGACTCGGCCACCGGCAGGTCGGCGACGAGCACGGAATCCACGCCCGCCGCCGCCGCCGCTCCGTAGAACCGGTCCGGCTCCCGGTGACACACGAGATTGGCATACACGAGCAGTCCGATCGGAAGCTCGGGAAAGTCCCGGCGGACTTCGGCCACGATGCCCCAGCAGTCGGCCTGGCGCACGCCCGCCAGGAGCGCGCGTGCCGCCGCGGCCTGGATGACCGGTCCGTCGGCCACGGGATCGGAGAACGGGAGACCCAGCTCGAGCGCATCGGCTCCCGCCGACGCGAACGCGCGCACCGCGGCCAGACTCCGGGCAGAATCGGGATCTCCCAGCATCGTGAAGGGGATGAACGCGCCTTCCTCCCGTGCTGACAGACCCGCGAACATCGTGGCATACCGAACCCCGCCCTTCGCCGTTCCGGTCATGCGCCGCCTCCTGCCGGGCTGGTGTGACGGAGCACGGTCTCGAGATCCTTGTCCCCCCGGCCGGAGAGGTTGACCAGGATGGTCGCGGGCGGCGAAGCGCCCTCCGCCTCCCGCAAGGCGACGGCAAGCGCGTGGGCGGATTCGAGCGCGGGGAGAATCCCTTCCGAGCGTGCCAGCGATCCGAAGGCGGCGAGCGCTTCGGTGTCGGTGCAGGTGGTGTAGTCCGCCCGGCCGGTCTCCTGCAGATGAGCGTGCTCGGGGCCGACGCCGGGATAGTCGAGGCCGGCGGAGATCGAGTGGCTCTCGCCGATCTGCCCCTCGTCGTCCTGCAGCGTGATGCTGTATGCGCCGTGCAGCACGCCCGGGCGGCCGGCGGTGAGGGTCGCGCAATGCCGTCCGGTTTCGAGCCCTTCGCCGGCCGCTTCCACTCCGAGGAGGCGCACCGACTGGTCGGCGAGGAACGCCGTGAATATTCCCATCGCATTCGACCCGCCCCCCACCGAGGCGATCACGACATCGGGCAGCGTGCCTTCCGCGGCGAGCAGTTGTTCCCGGGCCTCGTCGCCGATGATTCGCTGAAAGTCGCGCACCATCAGGGGGAAGGGGTGGGGGCCGGCGACGGTACCGAGGAGGTAGTGGGTGTCCTCGTAGCTCGCCGACCAGTCGCGCAGCGCTTCGTTGATTGCATCCTTCAGCGTGCGGGACCCCGTCGTCACCGGCACCACTTCCGCACCCATCAGCCGCATCCGGAAGACGTTCTGCTTCTGGCGCTCCATGTCGACCGCACCCATGTAGACACGGGTGGGGAGTCCCAGCACCGCCCCCGTGAGGGCCGTTGCGACGCCGTGCTGGCCCGCACCCGTTTCGGCTATGAGGCGGCGTTTGCCCATTCGCCTGGCCAGAAGCCCCTGCCCGAGCGCCTGGTTGGTTTTGTGCGCCCCGCCATGGAGGAGATCTTCGCGCTTGAGATAGAGCTTCGAACCGGAGGAAGCCGCCAGGTTTCGGCAGCGATAGAGTGGAGTGGGCCGCCCGGCATAGGTTCGGAGCAGATCATCGAGATCCCGCTGGAACGCCGGATCGTCCTGTGCCGCGAGAAAGGCCGTCTCGAGCTGCTCGAGCGCCGGCATGAGGATTTCGGGGACGAAGCTTCCTCCGAAGCGACCGAACCGGCCGGCGAGTTTCATGCGTTGTCGTCTCCGCGTCCGGGAAGTCGCCTGCGCTGGGTGAAGAACTCTCGAAGGAGGCCCGGGTCCTTGCGGCCCGGCGCCGATTCGACGCCGGAGCTCGCGTCCAGTGCCCAGGTGCCCAGCGCCGCGGCGGCCGCGACATTGGAGGCCCGGAGGCCCCCGGCAAGCACCACTTCGCCTCGCCCGGGATACCGGTCCAGGAGCGACCACTCGAACACCTGGCCGGTGCCCCCCAGCCGCCCAGCCGTCCAGCCGTCCAGCAACAAACGATCGGCCCCTCCGCGCTCCGGAATCCGCTCGCGGACGCGCCGGGCCTTCCAGATCGCGGTCGCCGCCGGGACCTCCGCCCGCACCTGGGCGATCTGATCCGGACCCTCGTCACCATGGAGCTGAACCGCGGAAAGCCGCAACCGGGTGGCGAGCCCGGCGATATCGCTCGCGGGCTGATCGGCAAACACCCCGACCCACTCGAGGCCGGCGGCATCCATGACCCGACGAGCGTCGTCCGGGCTGATCCGGCGCCCGGAGGACGCGGCGAACATGACTCCACCGTGTGTCGCGCCGGCTTCGAGCGCCGCGGCCGCATCGCCGGGGGTCGTCAGCCCGCAAATCTTGGTGCGCCCATAGACGAGGCGTCGCACCGCCCGATCGAGATCGGCTTCGCGCATGAGCGCGCTCCCCACCAGGAAGGCGTCGGCGTGGCGGCGCAGCGCGCCCACGATTTCCCGACTGGCAATTCCTGATTCCGCGACGACCAGCCGATCGGCCGGAAGCCCAGGGGCGACCCGGGCCGTGGTGCCCACATCCACCTCGAGGGTGCGGAGATTCCGGTTGTTGATGCCGATGATCGCCGCCCCAAGCGCCACCGCGCGCGCGGCTTCGGCTTCGTCGTGGACTTCGGTGAGCACGTCCATGCCGAAGCGGGCGGCTTCCGCCGCACAGGCGCGCCATGTGGCATCGTCGGTCGCCGCGAGGATGAGGAGTACCGCGTCCGCGCCGTGGACCCGGGCCTCAAGAACCTGATACGGCTCCAGGATGAAATCCTTGCAGAGGAGCGGTTGCGAGACGCGCTCCCGGACCTCGCGGAGGCGCTGGAGCGAGCCACCGAAGAATCGCCCATCGGTCAGCACCGAGATCGCGTCGGCATGGCGTCCATAACTCCGGAGCACGGGCTCGAGATCGTCGCCCGGACGAATGACGCCCGCGGACGGCGAGGCGAACTTGATCTCGAGGATGAAGCCCGGACCTCCCGACCGGAGTGCCGATGCGAAGCT
>Ga0184615_10002156_pt1 | contig 10596 bp, 10 predicted proteins | sample PLM4_65_coex_FD_133134 | JGI IMG/M metagenome (GOLD analysis project Ga0184615, IMG submission 133134) | Groundwater sediment microbial communities from an aquifer in East River, Colorado, USA - PLM4_65_coex | ecosystem: Environmental > Terrestrial > Soil > Riparian zone | place: USA: East... | reverse complement strand
TCCTTCACCATGAAGCGGTACATGCCGGAGTTGATGCCGTATTCCGGGTCCTTCGCGATCACCACGCCGGCGGTAATCATCGGCCCGCCGTCGTAGATCGAGGACATCGGGATCGGCAGGCGGAAAAGATCGACCTTGCCGTCGGCCTCGATGATTTCCTTGTGGCGTGCCGTCTTCACGTACTTGGGCGGAATCGGGTGATCGATGCCCTGCTGCAACCGGTGCTCGATTTCCGGGTAGCTGGTGCAGCCCATGGAAAGGATTGCCCGATTGCGCGAGCGGATGATGCCGGAGACGACCGGCATGTCGTAGCCGATGACGTCGTGGAAAAGAAGCGCGGTTTCGGCCTGGTCCACCAGCGTGGCGATATGCCGGATGTCCACCGGTTGCCGGATGTCCACCAGTTCCTTCTCGGCGCGCAGCCGGTCGAGAAACTGGCGGAAGCTCTCGTGCTTCACGTCGAGCTTCTCCATCTTCATCCGTGCTTCTCCGGCTCGCCATTCCCGGCGGGAGGGCCATTGATCCCCTGCCAGCGCTTGATGCGGTTGTGCTCCACGCCGAAAAGGTCCAGCACGCGGCCCACCGTGTGATTGACGATGCCGTCCACGCCGCGAGCGTGGCTGTAAAAGGCGGGAACCGGAGGGTAAATGATGCCGCCCATCTCGGTCACCTGCACCATGTTGCGCAGGTGCGCGAGGTTGAGCGGGGTTTCCCGCGCGATCAGCACCAGCCGCCGCCGCTCCTTCAATATCACGTCCGCTGCGCGCGCGATCAGGTTGTCCGAGTATCCAATCGCCACCGCTGCGAGCGTCTTCATCGAGCACGGCGCGATCACCATGCCGTGGGTGACAAACGAGCCGCTCGCGATCGACGCCCCGACGTCGCGCACGTTGTGCACCACGTCGGCGAGCTTCGCCAGGTCCTTGCGCGTCATTTTGTGGTCGTACCACGCGTTCAGCGCGCCGGCGTCTGATACGACGAGGTGCGTCTCCCAGCCGCCGACCGCGCGCAGCGTCTCGAGGATGCGCACGCCGTAGATCGATCCGGTCGCGCCGGTCATCGCGACGATCAAGCGCTTCTTCCGGCCACCGGCCGCTTTCTTGGCGGTTTTCATAATGGAATCAGGCTATATCCTACACTGCTTCATATACTTCCCTCTCCCCCAGTCGGGGGAGAGGGCTGGGGTGAGGGGGGAAGGAGCGCAAGTAGATTGATTGCCCCTCACCCCAACCCTCTCCCCGTATCCGGGGAGAGGGAGAGCAATTGCAGGTCACGCTCTGGCTACTTCGGCGGCGCCGTGAAGTAAGTTCCCCTCCCGCTTGCCACCAGCGCCCCGTCCTGGTCGTAGAGGTACGCCTCGGCGGTGGAGTACTGGCTGCCCATTCGCACCACGCGCGCCTTCGCGACCAGATCGCCGGGCATCGCTGCCTTGTGATAGTCCACGCGGAGATCGATCGTCGGCACCGGCCGGCCGAGCTGTGCGGCAATCGCATAGTCGGCGGCGACGTCGAGGATCGCCGCGAGGATGCCGCCATGCGTATATCGGCGGTCGGGATTCACCACCCATTCCTCGCGCCACGCTGCCTTGATCTCGACGCCGTCCGCGCCGCTCTTCAACACAGTGAAGTTGAGCCAGCGGTTGAACGGTCCGCGAGAAATCAGCTCTTGCAGTTTGTCTGTGCCGACTCGTTGTTCACTCAAGGTATTCTCCCATCATCTATCACTCATCACTTGCTTCCGGCAGCGATTTCCTTCGCCGTCGTCTTCAGGACCTCGATGAACCGCCTGGCTACGGGCGACAAGTAGGCGTCTTTGCGATAGCCGACCCCCATGTGACGAGTGCACGTCGGCCCCTTGACTGGAACTTCGGCCAAACGCAGCCGAGACGCAACCTGGCGCACGATTCGCCTCGGGGCAAAACCCAGCAAATGGGACGATCCGATTGCCTGAAGCCTGATCTGCATAGGGCCGCCCACCAGCGTGACGCGGGGAGGGGGGAGGCCATTGTCCTCAAATACGCGATTTATCCACTTGTGTGAAATCCCATCGAGCGTCGGAAACGCCCACCGCTCTTGCGCGAGATCGGCGATTTTCACGTGGTGGAGCTTCGCCAGCCGATGATCGGTAGAGGCGTAGACGACAAACTCGTCCTCATACAGGTGCTCCTGGATGATGCCCTCGTAAGGCGGTGTGGCAAGGTTAACTATGGCCAGATCCAGTAGTCCGTTGCGCAAGGCGGGCACGAGCACTGCGTCCCCTGCCACCGTAACCGACACGGTTACTCCTTGCGCGTCGCTCAGCAGCGCGCGGAAGGCTGTCGGGAGCAGGTCGTCCGCCGCACCGGGGAGGCAGCCGAGTCGAAGATGCCCGGAGCGCCCTTCGCTGAGGTCCGCTATTTCCCGCGTGATATCGTGGAGCGACAGCCGAAGCGGGCGGACGTGAGCGAGCAGTGCGCTGCCCTCCGTGGTGAGCTCAACGCCTTTGGGCGTCCGGGTGACCAGCTTTGCCTGCATCGCTTTTTCCAGCCGGCGCAAGCTCTTGCTGAGCGCCGGCGTGCTTAATCCCAACGCTTCCGCCGCACGCCCGAGGTGACCGTGCTCGGCCACCACGGCGAAGTATTCGATGTCGCGCAGCTCCATTTCGTTAACTGGAATTCAACGAGCGGGTAAAGGTGGATGATTGCGACCGCCCCTTCCCGGTGTCAACATCAACTCGCGATATGCGCGCCGCATGGTTACGGGCGTATCCATCCGGCGAGAGAAGGAGGAGGCTATGGCAGCCAGAGCACGTTGGCTTGGGGGTATGGTGGCCTGCGTGGCGGGCCTTTGGGGAACGTGCGCGGCGATGGCCGCCTCGCAGGCGAACTATCCGAGCCGCCCGGTTCGGGTCATCGTGCCCTTTTCTCCGGGCGGCGGCAGCGATGTCATCGCGCGCCTCCTCGGCCCGCGGCTCTCCGAACGCCTCGGGCAGCCGGTGGTGGTGGATAACCGCCCCGCCGGCACCGGCATCGTCGGCGGGGACATCGTCGCCAAGTCCGCGCCCGACGGCTACACGCTGCTGCTGGTGCAGGCGGCACACGCGGCGAACGCGCAGCTCTACACGAGGCTGCCCTACGACCCGATCCGGGATTTCGCGCCGATCACGCTGGTGATCTCGTCGTCGACCGGCATGTTTCTGCATCCCGCCGTGCCGGCGAAGACCGTGAAGGAGTTCATCGCCTACGCCAAAGCCAATCCCGGCAAGCTCAACTATGGTTCGTCGGGGCCGGGCAGCACCCCGCATCTGGGCACCGAGCTCTTCAGCTCGATGACCGGGATCCGGATGGTCCACGTGCCGTACAAGGGCGCCGGCCAGGTCATCACGGCGCTGCTCAGCAACGAGGTCCAGTTCGCGTTCACCAACGTGGTCTCGACCAGGCCCCACTGGCAGGCCGGGCGGCTGCGGTTCATGGCCCATGGGGGAGCAAAGCGCCTGGAGGCCTTTCCCGACGTACCGACTATTGCCGAATCGGGTGTGCCCGGCTACGTTACGCGCTTTTGGTGGGGCTATATGGCGCCGGCTAAGACGCCGCGGCCCATCGTCACTCGGCTCCACAAGGAAATCACTGCGGTCGCCAACCTGCCGGACGTACGGCAGACCGTCGTCTCGCAGGGCTGGGAAGTCGTCGCGAACACGCCGGAAGAGTTTGCGACGATCATCCAGTCCGACGCGGAGAAGTGGGGTGCGATCGGGAGGCGCCTCGGCGTCAAGCTTGACTGAAAAGTGTTACTGCGGCAGCGGTGCACTGCCGACCAGCTGTCGCAGCCGCTCCCGGTCAATCTTGTTGGTGCCGGCGAGCGGTAATTCCTTGAGGAAAAACACGCGGCGCGGGTGCTGGTAGGCAGGGCCGTTGGCCAGCGCGAACTGTCTGAGTTCTTCTTCTGTGACCCTTGTGCCGCCGCGCGGCACGACGAAGGCGTAGGGCACCTGTCCCTTAAGCTCGTGGTCGAAGGGCATGACCAGCGCCTGATGCACTGCCGGATGGCGCTGAAGCAGCGCTTCGACCTCACCCGGGTAAATATTTTCTCCGCCCGATACGAACATGTCGTCGGTGCGCCCGACGAAATAATAGAAGCCATCAGCATCCCTGCGGCAGACGTCGCCGGAATAGTACCAGCCGTCGCGCAGCCGCTTCGCGGTTTCCTCCGGAAGATTGTGGTAGCCGAGCAGGTTGCCCGGATTCTTCAGCACAAGTTCCCCCTCGTCCGGACTCTGCCCGCAGACGAGCTTCGCTCCTGTGCCAGGGTAAGGCATGCCAAGCGAGCCAAGAGGGCGCGGCTTGCCTTCCGGGTGCGGCCCCAGCGGCACCGGCCCACCCTCGGTCACGCCGTAGACCACCAGCGGCTCGGCGTTCGGGAATTGCGCCTGTAGTTCCGTGATGAGCTGCGGCGAAGCGGGCGCCGAACCCATCATGATGGTGCGCACCGATGTCTTGTCGAATCGCGCCAGCTGGTCCCTGCGCGTGAGCATCATCGCCATCATGGTGGGAACGCCGGAGATCACCGTGCAGCGGTAGCGGCCGATCGCCTCGATGTAACGCTCGATGTCGAACTGCGGCATCAGCGGCAGGGTCGCGCCGGCCGTGAGCCCCTGTTTGATCGCGTTGAGCGCATTCTTGTGATAGAGCGGCGCGGCGACCAGGATCACGTCACGCTCGGTCGTCCCGCGCGTGTGCGCAAGGATACGGCGGCTCCAGTTCTGGCCGTAATGCGTGAGCAGCACGCCTTTCGGCCGTCCCGTCGAGCCCGAGGTATAGGGCTGTATCGCGACCGAGTCCGGCATGGGCTCGAACGCCTTGAATGGCCCGGAATCGAGAAACCGCTCGTAATCGCCCCCGTAATCCACGACGCGGAAGCCTTCAGGGATGAGGCGCTTCAGATCACTCTCGGCAAACACCGTGCGAGCGCCCGCGTCGTTGAGAATATAGGCGACTGTCTCAGCGGGGAGCTTGATATTGACCGGCACCGGCACGACGCCCGCGCGCATCGCGCCAAGCAACGTCACGACAAACTCGACGCGGTTGAGCGAGAGGATCCCGATGCGATCCCCGCGCTTGAGTCCCGCCCGAACCAGTCCGCGCGCGACTGCATTGCAACTCGTGTCCAGCTCGCGAAAGCTCACATGGCGTGGCCGCTTCTCGTCGCGCAGATCAATGATCGCCGGGCGATCGGCTTGCGCATGCTCGCCGAACAGCAGTCCGAGGTTACCGGGATAGCCGCGCGGCTCTGGGCAGGGGATGGTCATGCTCAAATGCGTGATTCGTGAATCGTGATTCGTGATTCGAAGCTTTGGTTCAGTCGATTCACGACCCACGAATCACGACTCACGCCTCTGTCGGTCACGGCGTGACGACGACCTTGCCGAAAACCTCTCGCCTCTCGATCAGGCGCAGGCCCTCGGCGGCACGCTCGAGCGGCAGCACCTCGTCGATCACGGGCTTCAGTTCGCCCCTCTGGATCATGTCCATGAGCGCCTTCAGGTTCTCGTCGTAGAAGCTGTTCGATCCGATGACCTGCAACTCGAAGCTCCAGATGTAGCGCAGGTCCTCCTTGGGGTCGTAGCCGGCGGTGGCGCCGCACACCAGGATCTTGCCGCCGCGCTTCACACACCGGAGCGTCGGTCCCCAGGTGTCGCCTCCCGTGAAATTGATGACGACATCCACGCCGCCCTCGTAGGTCCTGCGTTGCGGCTTGCCGTACTGGTCGACCGCCCACTTGGAGAAATCGGTTTCCTTGTAGTTGATGACGTGATCGGCCCCGAGATCCTTCAGCCGCTGTATCTTGTCCCCGCTGGAAGCACACGCGATGACTTCCGCCCCCAGCAACTTCGCGAGCAACACGCAACCCGTGCCGACGCCGCCGCTCGCGCCGAGGATCAGCACCTTGTCGCCTTTCTTGACGGTGTCGTGCGTGACGATCATGCGGTGCGCCGTGCCGTAGGCGACGGGGAGGGCGGCCGCTTCCTCGAACGAAACCTTGTCCGGCATGCGGATCAGTTGGTGCTCCGCAACCAGGCACCTCTCGGCCAGGCCGCCGTGCATCATCTCGCCCATCAGCCCCTTCTGCTTGTTGAGCGGGTTGACCAGGACGCGGTCGCCCGGTCTCCAGCCGCTCACGCCCCGCCCGGCTTCGAGGATCTCGCCGGCCAAATCGAGCCCGATGATCATGGGCAGCGGCACCTTGATGCCGGGCATCCCGCGCACGGTGAAGACGTCGTGGTAGTTGAACGAAGTCGCCCTGACCCGGATTACGACGTGCCCCTCCACCACCTTCGGGTCGGGAAAATTCGCCACGAACTTGAGCTCGTCGAGCCCGCCATGTCTCTCCAGAATCACCGCCCGCACGGGTTATGGCCCTTCCGCTTCGAGGGCGAGGTTCATCACCGAGCCGGAGGTCAGTATCGCGGAGAGCACCATGCTGCGCGCCGCCTCGATCTGCTCGCGGCAGATGCGCTCCGCCGTGCCGCCGTCGCCGCGGGCGAGCGCCTTGACCAGTGCGCGGTGCTCGCGTGACAGCTCCTGCGAGCGGTTGCGCAGCCCGAGACCCAGGTGCAGCAGCCGCGTCATCTCGTCGAGCAGCTGCTCGATCGCGTCGGCGAGCCGCGCGTTGCCGGCGGCGCGCGCGATCGCTACCTGGAACGCCTTGTTCGCCTCCAGGAAGCGCGAGATGCTCCTCGGGTCGCCCGGCGCGTAGCCGGCGCGGGAAATCTCATCCAGCGCGCGCAGCCGCTGGGCGTCAACCTTGCCGGCCGCCATGCGCGCCGCGGCAGGCTCCAACATGAGACGCAGCTCGAACACGTCGTGGATGTCCTTCAGCGTAACCGGCGTTACCCGGTAGCCGCGGCGCGCGATGGCGCGCACCAGCCCGTCGTGCGCGAGCCGGTTCAGGGCCATTCTCACCGGCGCCTTGCCGATCTTGTATTGCGAGCAGAGCTGCGCTTCGGAGATCTCGGTGTTGGGCGCCAGCACGCAACTGATGATGTCATGCCGGATGCGCTCGTAGGTGCGGTCGGAGAGCAGCGGCATGGGCCGGATCTCGGCCGGGCTCCGGCCGGGCAGGGGATGGGACATGGGAAGGATGCGGAACGGGTCCTTGAAATTCTATGAAGGCGCCGCTGACATGTCAAAAGCGCCGCATGGGACCATAGAATGGACGGGGCCGGGCGAGGTCCGGTACGGAGTTGTTAACATGCGTGCTCACGTGGAAGGGGCTGCCCAATGACCGTCCCGCACCCGGCCTCGGCATGGTTTGTCGTGCTGGTGACGACCGCCGCGCAGATGGTGGTCGCGATGTCGAACATCGTGCTCTCCACCATCGCGCCCAAGGTGGCCGAATCGCTGGGCGTGGCACCGGTGCTGGTCGGCTACCATGTGGGCCTGACCTTTGGCGCGGCGGCGGTCGCCTCAATCTACGGCGGCATCGTCGTGCTGCGCCTGGGCGCCGCTCGGACTACGCAGCTGAGCATGGTTGCCAGCGTGCTCGGCCTGGCGCTGATTGCGTTGCCTCACGTCGGCTTCATCGCATTGGGATCGGTGGCGGTCGGCGTCGGCATGGGGTTTGCCAGTCCCGCGGCGTCCTACCTGCTGGTCCAGCACACGTCGCCCAATCGCCGTAACCTCCTGTTCTCGATCAAGCAGACCGGCGTGCCGCTGGGCGGCGTGATCATCGCGCTCACGGCGCCGGTACTGGCTGTAACAGTCGGCTGGCGCTGGTCGCTCGCCATGATCGCAGCGGTGGGCGTGGCGACGCTGCTCATCACGGAGCGCGCCCGCGTCGCCTGGGACAGCGATCGCCGGCCCGCAGGCAGTCTGCGCAGCGCGCCATTCGGCGGCGTGCCCCTGGTGTGGCGGCAGAAAACGTTGCGCTGGGTCGCTCTCGCTGCAGTGCTGTTCTCCAGCATCCAGCGCATCCTGCTGAGCTTCACCGTCATATACCTCGTGGCGGAGGGCGGCTACAGCCTGGTGGAAGCCGGGATCATGCTGTCCGTGGCCCAGGTCGGCGGCGCGACATCACGGATTCCCTGGGGATGGCTGGCGGACCGCGTGCGCAGCGGTCTTGCCGTGCTCACGCTCATCTGCGCGATCATGATCATGTCCTCAGTCGCGCTCATTCTGCTCGAAGCGAGCTGGCCGAAGACGCTGGTGTATCTCCTCTTTTTTCTGCTGGGAGCAAGCTGCGTGGGCTGGAACGGCATCGTTCATGCCGAGTGCGCGCGGCTGAGCCCCCCGGGAACGATCAGCCTTGCCGCCGGCGGCATGTCGTTCTTCGTCTTCGGCGGCGTAATGTTCGGCCCACCCGTGTTCACAGTGGCGTACGGGATGATCGGCTCGTACAGCGGGACATTCTGGCTGATGGTCTTTGGCGGGGTGGCGGCGCTCGGCCTCCTGCAGCTCGCGCACCGGCACGGTCGGCGGCCGGCAGCGAATCCATGAAGCTTCTCCAAGCTGATGGCGCTGCTGCTGTTGATCGCCGGCGTGAGCCTGCTCGCCAAGTAGGCGGCGACGGCCTGGTGAACCCGCACGCTTAAACGGTCGTCAGGCGACGATCTAAGCGCGCGGCAGATTCCTTAATGGCCGCTTCAATATGACCGAAACGGCCCCTGATGCAGGGGAGGATGAGGGGAGTATCCCCTCATATTGTTACCGTCTCTTAGAGGAAGATTACGGCGGGGAACGTTGCCACAGCCAGCACCAGGACCAACCACTCGAGATTGTTGCGCCTGAGCCAGCCGGTGAAATGCAGGATCAGGATGATCGCCGCGATGATGTAGAAAGCATAGAAAAGCATTCACTTTTCTCCCAAAGTGCGTCCCGAACCTCAAGAATAGACCCATTTGACGCGGGACGACAGGGATCATTCTAGCGACATTGCCGCGCACAATAAAGAGGCGGTCTCCGCTGCGGAATTTTGACACAATATAGCCCTTCTCCCAGGCGGCGGAACGGATGAGCGTCATACTCGCCCTCGACCAAGGAACCACCAGTTCGCGCGCCATCGTGTTCGACGCGGCGGGCGCCATTCTGGCAGTGGCGCAGAAGGAGTTCACGCAGGTGTTCCCCCGGCCCGGCTGGGTGGAGCACGATCCCGAGGAGATCTGGGCGACGCAGATCGCGGTCGCGCATGAGGCACTGGCGCGCGCGCGGATCCACGCACGAGACGTCGCGGCTATCGGTGTCGCCAATCAGCGCGAAACCACCGTGGTATGGGACCGGGCTTCAGGGCGGGCGCTCTGCAATGCAATTGTGTGGCAGGACCGGCGCACGGCGGCTGTTTGCGACGCGCTCAAGGCGGGCGGTCTCGAGGCGCGCGTGGCCGCGAAGACGGGCCTCGTGCTCGACGCCTATTTTTCCGCCACGAAGCTCGGCTGGATCTTGGACAACGTCCCCGGGGCCCGCGCCCGGGCCGAGGCCGGCGAGCTGGCGTTCGGCACGATCGACAGCTGGCTCATCTGGAAGCTCTCGGCGGGCGCGGCGCACGTGACCGACGTCAGCAATGCCTCGCGCACGCTGCTCTTGGACATCCACTCGGGGAGCTGGGACGACGAGCTGCTCGCGATATTCGGCATTCCGGAGCGCGTCCTGCCGGTGGTGTGCCCGTCGAGCGGCGTGGTGGCGGAAACGGCGACGGGTCTCTTCGGCGCCCGCATCCCGATCGCCGGCATCGCCGGCGATCAGCAGGCCGCGTTGTTCGGGCAACGCTGCGTGACGCCCGGCACGGTGAAGAATACCTACGGTACCGGTTGCTTCATGCTGATGCACACCGGGGAGCAGCCCGTTCCATCCCGCAACAAGCTGCTGACGACGGCGGCGTGCCAGAGCGGCAGCCGACCCGAGTATGCCCTGGAAGGCAGCGTTTTCATCGCGGGCGCGGTGGTGCAGTGGCTGCGCGATGGGCTCGGCATCATCAAGTCGTCGGCCGATATCGAACGGCTGGCCGCCGGCGTCGCGGACAACGGCGGCGTGTACCTCGTGCCGGCCTTCGCGGGGACGGGGAGCCCGCACTGGGACCCCTACGCGCGCGGCGCGATCCTGGGCTTGACCAGGGGCTCGGCGGCGGCCCACATCGCGCGCGCCGCGCTCGAGAGCATCGCCTATCAGACGGCCGACGTGCTGCACGCCATGGAGGACGATTCCGGCATCAGCCTCGCGGAGATGCGCGTCGACGGCGGCGCGGCGCGCAACGACATGCTGATGCAGTTCCAGGCCGATCTCCTCGGCGTGCCGGTGGTGCGCCCGAAGGTTACCGAGACGACCGCGCTGGGTGCAGCCTACCTGGCCGGCCTCGCGGTCGGATTCTGGAAGGACGGCAAGGAGATCGGCGCGCAATGGCAGGCCGAGCGCTGCTTCGAGCCCGGCATGAGCCGTGATCGGGTGGAATCGCTGCTGGCCGGCTGGCGCAAGGCTGTCGAACGCGCCATGAACTGGGCTGAAGAATAGGGATGAGGGATGAGGGATGAGGGATGAGGGTGGATCGTCACCCCGTCACAGCTTCACCTCGTCATTCGTCTAAATCGATGCGTCAGTACGGGCGCTGCGCGAAGCCGTCGAAAGCCAGGTTC
>Ga0184615_10002153_pt1 | contig 10609 bp, 9 predicted proteins | sample PLM4_65_coex_FD_133134 | JGI IMG/M metagenome (GOLD analysis project Ga0184615, IMG submission 133134) | Groundwater sediment microbial communities from an aquifer in East River, Colorado, USA - PLM4_65_coex | ecosystem: Environmental > Terrestrial > Soil > Riparian zone | place: USA: East... | reverse complement strand
CCGGCGGCAGTTCGTGGTGATGGCGACGGGGGCGACCGTGGCGGGCACGTTGGCGGCCTGCGGCGGAGGCACGTCGTCGCCTTCGTCCCCCACCCCCACGCCGACCCCGCAGCCCGCGGTCAGCGAGGTACGCGTGCCGCTGATGAGCGTGGGCGAAACCGTCCCGGCGGCGGTCGCCCTGGTCAACGGGCTCAGCACCCCGCTCGCCGTGACGCGGATTTCGCAGACCGCGGTAGTCGCCGTGTCGCGCATCTGCACGCACATGGGCTGCACGGTCGGGCTCCCCAACGCGCCCGGCGCGAGCCTCGATTGCCCGTGCCACGGTTCGCGCTTCACCACCGCCGGCCAGGTCGTGAATGGCCCCGCAGCGCGCGCGCTCACGTCCTTCCCCGCCGCCATCAGCGGGAGCGAGGTCGTGATCACCATCAACATCTAAGCCGCGCCAACAGAGGCCGCGTGGGCGGGACGCCGTTTGGGTCCTCCAACCACTGGGACGCCGCCCGCAGCCGCGGGCCGAGCCCTCGCGCCCAAGCGAGGCGCCCGAGTGCCCAGCCCGGCCGTGGATGAAGACTGAAGCCGGACGCGTCGGCTGGCGACCGACGGGAACGCCCTCACCAGGCGTTCGGCGTTCACCTCTCCCCCCCGGGCCGTGAGCCAGGCGGCCGTCCGGCCGTCGCAACCCCTCCCTGGCGCCCAGGTGAGCTGCCCGGTGGGTCGCCGCTCCCGGTCCGGGCCGCCTCTTGAGGTCGCCTCTGGAACCTTTCTCTCGGCCGGTCCGTAACGACTTTGTTGACCGTTCGCTTCTCAACGAGAGGGGTGCCTAGTGCGCCAGACCCTACTGATTTGTCTCGGTTTGTGTTCTCTCGTGGCTGCTCCGCTCGCCAGTCAACAGCAGCGGGCTGGCGACCTGTCCTTCGAGGCCTACTCGTTCAAGACCTTCGATCAGCAGGAACACCCGGCAGACCTGGGCAAGCTCTGGGTCCCCGAGAACCGCGCCAAGGGCGGCGGGCGGATGATCCAATTGACGATCGTGCGGCTCAAGAGCACTGCCCCGAACCCGCAGCCGCCGATCGTGTTCCTGGCCGGCGGACCGGGGGTGCCGGGGACGATCATGGGCCGGGTACCGGTATATTTCGCTCTGTTCGAGCGTCTTCGAGGGATCGCCGATGTCATCCTGCTCGACCAACGGGGAACCGGGCTCTCCTCGCCGAATCTGCAATGTCCTCCGCCGAGCGCTGCTGCGCCCCCGGACCTGTGGGAGACACGGGCGAAGGCCGTGCACGCCCTCGGCGAGTTGGTGCGTGCGTGCGCCGATCATTGGCGGGCGCAGGGCGTGGAGCCCGGGGCTTACAACACCGCCGCGAGCGCCGAGGACCTGGAGGATCTGCGCCGCGGGCTGGGCGTGGAGCGCCTGAGTTTGCTGGGTCACAGCTACGGTACCACCCTCGCGCTGGCCGCCGTGCGGCGGCACGGCGATCGCCTCCACCGCGTCGTCCTGGCCGCGGTTCAAGGACCGGATCAGGGTCTCAAGCTGCCGTTCACGGCGGAGTTCGGGCTGCGGAAACTGGCCTTGCTCGCGGCCGAAGACCCCGCCGTCCAGCACGAGGTGCCGGACCTGATCGTCTCCCTCAAGCAAGCCCTGGCGCGGCTCGAGGGGCAGCCGGCGGCGATTCCTTTTACCGAGCCGGCCACCGGGAAGGCGGGCATTCTGCGGGCCGGCAAGTTCGCGCTGCAGCTTCTGGTGGACCTCCAGATCAAGGACGGCCGCAAGGTGCCGCTCCTGCCCGCGTTGGTCTGGACCGCCGGCCGCGGAGACTATTCCCTGCTCGCCCCACTACTCACCGGTCTGCACACTAGTCTCCGCAACCCTTCGCTGATGCAGTTTCCCATGACCTGTTCCGACGGCGCCTCGGCATGGCGCCGTGCCGAGGCCGCCGAGCAGGCTGCGCAAACGCTGCTGGGCAATCCGACGGACTTGGCGCTGGATCCCGAGCTGTGCGCCGCGGTCGCCAACCCGAGTCTCGGGCTGGAATCCCGTTCACCGATTTGGAGTCCCGTCACCGCGCTGTTCCTGAGCGGTTCGCTGGACAGCGGGACACCGCCCAGCAACGCCGAGGAGGTGCGTTGGGGCTTTCCGCACAGCATGCACATCATCGTGGAAAACGGCTTCCACGAAACCCTGCCCGCGCGGGAGGTCCAGGACGTCGTCGTCGATTTCTTCAGCGGTCAAGACGTCTTGGGCCGAAGAGTCGCGCTGGAACCTCCCCGGTTTCTTTCCCCGGAGCAGGCCCGCGCGCAGATCTTCGCGCCATCCCGGCCCCGCTAGACGCGGCGGGGTCAGGCCACCGCCCACGACGCGGGGCGCCGCGCGGCACGATTCAGGAAGACGGCGGCTGCGGGCGCGGTGGGGATGGTCTTTTGCCAGCCGCCGAAGACGCGCCGCACCCAGGAGCCGCGCCGGGATGCCAGGCCGTCTTCTCGCGCTTCAGGCCCTGGCCGCCTTCGCCACGGTTCTCCGCGGGCATCGTACGCCGCTTCGGCGTGGTTGAGTGAGGGGCGCCGTTTGGGTCCTCCAATCACGGGGACGCCGCCCGCAGCCGCGGGCCGAGCCCTCCTGCCCAAGCGTGGCGCCTCAGCGGACTCCCCCATCCCAGGCTCGCTGGGGGACAAGCCGCGCAGCTATTCGTAGTGAGTCCAAAGTCGCACCACTTTCACGATGCGCTCTTCCTTCAGCACCTGGTAGACGAGGCGATGCTGGATGTTGATCCGACGAGAATAAGCCCCGACCAGGTCGCCCAACAACTTCTCGAAAGGGGGCGGCGTCTCGAACGGATTGCGCGCAAGCAGCGCCAGCAGGGCCTCCGCACGCGGCTTCAATCCCGCACGGGCCAGCTTGCGCGCGTCCTTCTGGGCCTGCGGCGTGAAGACGACGCCCCAGGGGTTCACCATCCCGGCTCGGTGGCGCACTTCCGGACGGACGTCTTCATTCCCTTCCGGATGGACTCCCGCATCCCCGGCACCGACAGGAGGTACAGAGTCTCCTGGATCGCGCGCCAGTCGCTCTCAGACACGAGCACCGCGCTGTTCCGCTTGCCCTTGATCTGGATGGGCTCGTGCGCTTCAGCAGCCTGGTCCAGCAAACCGTAGAGGCGCGCCCGGGCCTCGCTTGCAGTCAGGGTCGTCATGCCCTATAGCGTACGCTTTCCAGTACGTGTGGGCAACCCTCGGCGCCAAGGGTCTTCCGCCCCTCTATCGCGCCCCCAAGACACTTGGGGAGGTTAGTTAGTTAGCCTTGTCGGGGAACGACGTTCACCAGGCGCCCAGGTGAGCCGCCCGGTGGGTCGCCGCGAGACACCCCCACTGGAACGCGGAAAAGGAACCTCCTAACATTCATCGGCGACCCGTGCGCCGGGGTGGGTTGCCGAGAAGAAACGAGGCGCTGGCTCATGGCTCAACCGGTCGGTTCGCCTGCTTCCTCGTACCGCGAGTAGGAACTAAGCAGTTTGGGATGAAGGCTCTCAGCCACGCGAAGTACGGCCGCCCAGACGTGCTCGAGCTTCGCGAACTGCCCGACCCCACGCCTGGCCCGGATGAAGTCCGGGTGCGCGTTCGGGCCGCAGGCCTGAATCCCAAGGATTCCTTTCTGCGCATGGGCCGGCCAGCGTGGACGCGGATCGTGGGCGGACGGTTGCCGCGCGGCGTGGGGTTCGATTTCGCTGGAGAACGCGAAGACACCGGTGAGCGCGTGTACGGAATGATCGATGGTTTTCGGGGCGCGACCTGCGCCGAGCGGGTGTGCGTTCTCCTCTCGCACCTGGCGCCGATTCCTGCAGGGCTCTCGTTCACCGACGCCGCGGGACTGCCGCTGGTGATGCTGACCGCGCTCCAGGCGCTGCGGGACGTCGGAGCCCTTCAGCCCGGAGCCAAGGTGCTGGTGTACGGCGCCTCGGGCGGGGTGGGCACCGCGGCGCTCCAGTTGGCGAAGGCGCTGGGGGCAAGCGAGGTGGTGAGCGCGTCAGGCGAAGGGAACCTCGAGCTGTGCCGTTCGCTCGGGGCAGACCTCGCTCTGGATTACCGAGCCGACGCATTGCCTCCGCCGGGCCGGCGCTTCGACCTGGTCTTCGACACCATCGGCCGGCAGCGCCTGGGCCCATGGCGTGAAGCGCTCACCCAACCCGGAGTGCTGGTCGGAACGACCCCGGCTCCGGCCTTCATGCTCTCGGTCGCGGCGACTGCGTTCTCCAGCCGTCGCGCGCGGCTGGTGGCGGTGCGCGGGCGATCGGCGGATTTGCTGACGATCAACCGCTTGATCGAAGCCGGCAAGCTCAAGCCGGTCATCGATTCGATCTTCCCTTTCACCTCTGCCTCCCTGGCCTTCGCGAAACTGGAGACGCGGAGGGCGCGAGGGAAAATCGTGCTTCAGGTCGACTGAAGTCAGTCGAGCAGGAACGTGTCGTCGTAAGTGATCGTGGTCGACGCCGCTTCACCGCCTTTGATCGCCGGCTCGAACTTGAACTTCTTGATCGCCTCGCGCGGCCTCGTTGAGCCCGTAGCCGGTGCCGCCGAGCACCGGCACATCGACGCAGCTTCTTGTCCGCGCGCGGCGGGGAGATGGGGATGGTGAGGTGCGGCAAGCAGAGGCGCTGCAACAGGTTGCGGGCCAGGTCATGGTCCCGGACGACTTGCCGCCGTGGGCAGCCTCATCCGGCGCAGCAGGTCCTGGAACCGCGGGTCGTCGCCTAGCCGGTCGAAAAGCGCACCCGAGAAGCCGAGGGTCTCGAAGGCACGCTCCTCGTAGGCCTTTTCCAGGAGCGCGAAGGCCTCCTCCTCGTGGCCGAGGCCCAGGTGTACGACCGCGAAGTGCTGCGGCGTGACATATCGCTTCCGCGAACGCTCCTCGAGCGCGGCCAGTATCGCTAATGCCTCGCGCCGGCGCCCGCTGACTCCATAGAAATACCCGAGCCAGGCGCCGCCGGCACGTCCCGAGAGAGAGGCCGCCTTTTCGAGCGCGGCCACGGCTTTGGGCCTGTCGCCCTGTCCCTCGTACGCCGCGGCGAGCGTCGCATACGCGCGGTCGAACTTTGGATCGATCTCCAGCGCCTTGTGCACTTGCTGGACCGCTTCGTCGTAACGGCCGACGCGCACGAGCGTTCCACCCAGCTCGACGTTGATGATCGGGGAGAGGGGACTCAGCTCCCGAGCGCGTCGGGCCTCGGCGACGGCCTCCTCGGGCCGGCGCACCGTCAGTAGATAGATAGCGTAGGCGCGGTGGCCTTCCGCGTAGTTGGGATCCAGCTCCAGGCTGAGCTGGAATTCCCTTTCCGCGCCCTCCCAGTCCCACTGGTACCGGTAGAGGACACTGGCCAGCGAAGCGTGAGCTTCGGCCAGCGTGTCATCCAGGGCCAGTGCCTTACGCGCCGCCGCCTCGGCCTTCGGCATGCACTCGTGCGGCCGCAGACCCTGTACGCCGGACAGGCGGTAGGTATCGGATAGCCCCGAATAGGCCGGCGCAAAAGTCGGGTCTATTGCCATCGCTTGCTGGAAGTACTCGGCGGCCTTCGACAGCCCTTCCGGCGATAGCTTGCTCCAGTAGAAGCGTCCTTTCAGGTATGCATCGTAAGCGGCCGGGTCGACCGTGGCCGTCCGGGCCAGCCGGCGCTGCTCTTCCGGCCTGAGCTTGACCTGGACGGCCTGCGCGATCGCCCGGGCCAGTTCCCCCTGCAAGGCGAGCACGTCGCGCAACTCGCGCTCGTAGGTCCGTGCCCACAGATGGCGGTCGGTCGGCGCGTGGATCAACTGCGCAGTGACGCGCACCCGGTTGCCGGACCGCACCACCGTGCCCTCCACCACGGCATCAACGTTCAAGTCGTCGGCAATGCGCGGCATGAGCTTGTCCGTTTGCTTGTACTGCGTCACCGACGTACGCGAGATCACTCGCAGGCCCCGGACCTGCGCCAGGTTGGTGATGAGGGCATCGGTCATGCCGTCGACGAAGTAGTCCTGCTCGCTGTCGCCGGTGAGGTCTTCGAAGGGAAGCACGGCAATCGACGCGATCTGCACAGGACCGGATCGTTCGCCCGGCCACCAGTGCCCCCTGGCGCTGAGGGCCAGGACCAGCAGCACGACCGCCAGCGCCGTGAGCGAAGCGCTCGCGCGCGAGAACCGTAATCCTCGCGCCGGCCTCGATGGCACCTCGGCGGCTGTCGGCTCGGGCGGGAGCGGTGGTGCCTCGACCTGGGCGATGAACCGATAGCCGCGGCGCGGAAGGGTCTCTACGAACCGCGGCTGGTCCGCCGAATCGTCGAGGGCATCGCGCAGCCTCTTGATCGCGCTGTTGAGGCCGACGTCGAAGTCCACGAACGTATCGCCGGGCCAGAGCGCCTGACGGGCCTCTTCCCGCGTCACCAGGTCGCCCGGCCGCGCCAACAAGAGCATGAGGATCTGGGAGGGCTGCTCTCGCAGCCTGACCTTGTGCCCCTGCTTGCGCAGCTCGCCGGTGCGCGGCTCGAAATCGAAATCGCCGAAGCGGTAGACCTGGCGGGGTTGATCGGGCGCCTGCATGAGCGACCCTCGGCACTGTACCTCTTCGCCGGGCGGCAAACCAGCGAGAGCTCAGGCGTCGTCTCTGCAATGACTTAGCCGGTCAGAGGGAAGCCAGCCGCATGACAGCCCCTGGCCATGGCGCATCCCTTCGACTTGGAGCGATCTTCCATGGGAACACTTTGATGGAGGAGAAAGGCCATGAACAACCGAGCGACCGTAGCACTGCTTCTGACCGTCGGAGTCGCCACTCCGGCGTGGACTCACGAGGACGAGTGTCATTCCTCGAACGGACGGAAATCGGTCATCGCGCTCACGAGTAACCGCCATGACACAAGCGATTCGTTCCTCACGTGGGACATCTACTTGATGGACCCGGACCAGCTGGACGAGACCGGCATGATTCCCGTCTGGCGGCACCTGCCGGGCACCGACAGCGACTTTCACCCGGTAGTGTCGCCCGACGGAAAAGGGAGGATCGTGTTCGACAGCAACCGGAATCGAGAACTTGGCGAGCCTCTCAACACCTCGCACCTCTTCCTGATGAAGGCGAAGCACGATGGTCGCCACCAGAGACTGCTGACGAAGGGCAGCTCCGCCACCTGGTCTCCGAAGGGCAAGCGCATCGCATTCCACGCGTCAGCGTCGGGCGCGGGGCTGCCCATCAATCCCAACCCGGGCGCGCCGACCTCGGACAGCGTCATCTTCGTCGCCAAGGTGGGTGACCTCCTCGAGGGCGAGGCGCCGGAGCAACTCACGCACCCCCTTGAGGGACAAGTGGACGATGACGCGGACTGGTCGCCGGCGGGGGGAAAGATCGTGTTCACGAGGAAGAACCGAAACAACCCCGATCCCAACAATCCCACCTCAGCCGAGATCTACGTGATCAACGTGGACGGGTCGGGGCTGACGCGCCTGACCACGAACACCGAAGAGGAGCGATCTCCCGCCTTTTCCCCGGATGGACAGCGCATTGCTTTCAGTTGCAGGAAGGGCATCAGGGGCGGTAACACGCTGGAGATCTGCGTCATGAACGCGGACGGCACTGGTGTCGCCAAGATGACCGACAATAGCGTGGCTGAGTTGTCGCCGCACTGGTCAGCCGATGGCACGAAGATCGTGTTCCACAGGCCGGTGGCGAACCCGCCGCCGGGACAAGGGCAGCAGACCTGGGTGATCAATGCGGATGGCACCGTCCAGGTCGGGGACCAGCTCACGAGCCCCCCGGGGTTCCACCAGTTTCCGAGCTGGGGCGAGATCAAGTCCGGGTGCCACGAAGAAGACGACGACAATTGAAACCGCGCCGGCGCGCAGAGCCGTGTAGGTGAGGAAGTCGGTCGAGCGCCGCCGCACCGGAACCCTTTCCGGATGGGAGCCCACGCATGCGACGCGCGACGACGACCCTGCTGATCGCCACGCTTTCGATGGCGGCCGCCCCGCCGGCGGCCGCCCAGCAGGGCGCGGCCGAGATCCGGGGCCGTGTGCTGGACGCCCACGAGGGCCTGCTGCCCGGAGCCACGGTGGTGCTCCGGAACCAGCAGACGGGCATGTTTCGCCAGGTCGTCTCCAGCGCGGAAGGCATCTATTTCCTGAGCGGAGTGGCGCCCGCGGTTTACGAGCTCTCCGCCAAGCTGGCGGGGTTCAAGAGGTACTCGCGTCGGGGTGTCCGCCTGGAGGTGGGAAAGACCGCCACCGTGGACATCGGCCTCGAGGTGGGCGGACTCGACGAGCAGCTCACTTTCGCTTTCCTGCAGGATGCCTCCCTGACCCCCAAAGACTTCTTTGCGAAGCAGAACAGCCTGCCCAAGCCCGACACCACTTTCCAACAATACGGGTTCACCCTGGGTGGACCGATGATGAGGGACAAGGTCCACTTCTTCGCCAGCGTGGAGCGCCTGAGCATCGACGACGCGCGCACGCTCAACATCCCGGCGCGGCCCGACCTCAACGCTACCCCCACCACGCAGAGCCGGATCTGGAACACGCTCGTCCGCTTCGACCACCAGATCGCCGCCGTCACACCTGGAACGTGCGCTGGCTGCGGGAGCACGCGCTGCAGTTCAACCAGATCACCACCGGCGGCGGCCTGACTCGAACCCTGGCCGCGGCCGGCGAGGAAGACGACCTGGATCAGACAATCGCGGCCGCTTTCAGCTCCTCGCTGGGCAACACCCGGTTCAACACCCTGCGGCTGGCCTTCACCCGGGAGGACCTGGTCATGGCCAACCCGGGTTTCATCGCCAATGGCCACCGGCAGGATCTCCTCCCACCCACGCTGCGCTACCTCACCTACTCGGACCAGCAACGAGAAGGGGCCCAGGTCCTCGTCGACAATGCCTACCCCGGGGGACGGCCGGACGGTGATCCGCGGGGGCTACGGCCGCTTCCTCGACAAGCCGCACTTTGAGATCATCTCGGCCATCGTCACCGCGGGGGTGTTCTCGAACTCGTTCATCGCGAGCTTCCCCGCCAATGCCGCCGACTCCGGGCCCTCCCGGGGCGAGCAACCCTCCGACCCGTTCCTGCGCAATGGGCCCACAGTCGACCGCGCCTTGCTCGCGGAGCTCTTCCCGCGCGGCTCGCGCGTGCGCAACACGGGCAACGTGTTCCTGGACAACCCCGATCGGCGGATCCCCTACACCGACCAGCTCTCGATCGGCGCGGAGCGGGGGCTCGATCTCCACCTCTCCGTGAGTATCGACTATGTGCATGCGTTCGGCCGCGACCAGTTCATGATCCGCGACCTCAACCCCGGCGTTCGCGTCGACACCACCCGGACCGGGCGCATCGTGCGCCAGGATCCAGCCTTCGTCTCCTCCGTGTTCACGCGCGTGAACACCGGCCGCACGGACTACGACGTGCGCCTCGGCTGCCGGTTTCGGTTCGGGCAGCGGCGGCTCGAGGTGTTCGGCGAGGTGTTCAATCTCACCAACAAGGCCAACTTCGAGCTCGCCGCCGCCGACCGGCGCTCGACCGACTTCCTCACCTATACGGCCCTGCGCGCCAGCGCCGTGCCGCGGACGGGCCAGTTGGGCCTACGGTTTACGTTTTGAGCGGCTTCTTCCCTTCGAGAGTCTTCCGCCACAAGGTCCTGGCCCTGCTCCGCGAAAGAGGGCTGCTGAGCCAGGAGCGGATCGAGCTGCTGTTGTCGTGGAGGCGAAGCAGCTTCTCCGTGCACAACCGGGTGTATGTGCCTTGCAGGGGATCGCCAGGGTCGAGGCACTGGTCCGCAACATGACGCGCTCCCCGGTGAGCCTCTCCCGGCTGTGCTTCACGCCCGGCTCGCCCGAGGTCCTCTACCTGCGCAAGGGGAGGGCATGACGAGCTCGAGCCGAGCGAAGGCGAGAGGGTGAACGCGATGGAGTTCGTGGCCCGCGTTCTGGTACAGATCCCCGACGGAAGGCGCCATTTGGCCCGCCACTACGGCTTCCATTCGAACGCGGCCCGGGGCAAACGCCGCCAGGCCGCCCGAGCCGGCCGAGCCCTCCTGCCCAAGCGAGGCGCCCGAGCGTGACACGACGACGTCTGATGGAGCGGACCGCGCGGCCCTCAGGCGCCGATGGGCGGAGCTGATCCGCCGGGTGTACGAAGTCGACCCCCTGGTGCGTCCTCGCTGTGGAAACGAGATGCGCAAAGCCTCTCGCCCACCCCCGTGCGCCCCGCACCCTGTGGCCTGCTCCGCCTGAGACCCAGCCCAGCCCGGCCGTGGATGAAGACTGAAGCCGCACGTGTCGGCTGGCGACCGATGGGGACGCCCTCACAAGGCGTTGGGCGTTCACCTCTCCCCCCGGGCCCTGCGCCAGGCGGCCGTCCGGCCCTCGCAACCCGCCCTGGGCCCGGGTCATTTGTCATTCCGCGAGTGTCATTCCGCGACACGACGGCGACGAGCGTCTCCTTCATGAAGGCCTCCTGGTTGGTGCGGTCGCGCGGTTTCGGTAATCGTACCCCGGCTGTCTGCCTGTCATGCTGGAAGCGGCAGGCTTGTCACGTTGGCTGCCGCAGGCCCTGCCACCGAGAGACCCCGTGCTGGGGGCGGTGTTCGAGAGCCAGGAACAACCCCCCTCGACTT
>Ga0184615_10002152_pt1 | contig 10611 bp, 10 predicted proteins | sample PLM4_65_coex_FD_133134 | JGI IMG/M metagenome (GOLD analysis project Ga0184615, IMG submission 133134) | Groundwater sediment microbial communities from an aquifer in East River, Colorado, USA - PLM4_65_coex | ecosystem: Environmental > Terrestrial > Soil > Riparian zone | place: USA: East... | reverse complement strand
GCAGGCCGTGCACGCGGTGCCCGGCGCCGGCCTGCGGGTGCCCATTTGGATTCTCGGGTCCAGCACGTTCGGCGCCGAGGTGGCCGCGGCGCTGGGCCTGCCGTTCGCGTTCGCCTCACACTTCGCGCCCGCGATGCTCTTCGACGCGATCGGCATCTATCGGGAGCGCTTCCGGCCATCGGCCCAGCTGGCCGCTCCGTACGTGATGCTGGGGGTGAACGTGGTGGCGGCGGACACCGACGACGAGGCGCGATTCCTGGCCTCGTCGGGGCGCCAGTCGTTCGCCAGCCTGCGCTCCGGTCGGCCGATCCAGCTGCCGCCGCCGTCGAAGGAGTGGGAGCGCGACCTGCGCGATGCCGGCGATCCGCTTCGGCGGTCGCGCGTCTCGTTCGTCGGCGCGCCGGGCACCGTGGCCGCGGAGATGCGCGAGTTCGTGGAGCGCACGCAGGCCGACGAGCTGATGGTCGTGTCGCACATCTACGATCAGTCGGCCCGCCTGCGGTCCTACGAGATCGCCGCGGCCACGATGACCGAGTCGCCCGCCCGGCCCTCTTGATCAGCCGTGCTGTCGCGCTTCGAATTCGGCGAACTCGCCCATGAAGGGCGCGGCGATGTCCGCGTTGACCTTGCAGTCCAGAAGGATGGGGCCGTCCGGCTTGCCCAGCACCGGTCCGAGCGCGCGCAGGTCATCCAGGCTGCGGATCGTGTACGCCTGAAACCCGAACGCCTCCGCCACCGCCGCGAACTCCACGTCCGGAAACACCGACTTGCCGACGGGGAGCTTGCGCAGGGCCAGAAAGTGCAGCTCGGCCCCGTACGCGCAGTCGTTCATCAGCACGATGATCAGCGGGATGTCTTCCCGGCTCACCGTCTCCAGCTCGCTCATCGTCATGAGGAAGCCGCCGTCCCCGATCACCAGCACGGTGGGGACACGCGGGCGCCCCTTCGCCACCCCCAGCGCCGTGCCGAAGCCGAGCCCGATGGACGCGAACTCGCTCGTCATCTTCAGATGGTCGGGCGTGGGCACGGTGAGGTAGGGCAGGATGCCGAGGAAGTTCCCCGCGTCGTAGACGACGTTGCGCTCCCGGGGCAGCAGCCCGTCGAGCTCGACGCCCAGCGCCCGGGGATCCACGGTGCGGGGGGTGTGCGCCGCCTCGAAGTCCCGGGTGACGTCGAAGCCGGCGATGGTGGCCAGGCTCTCGGCGGTGTGAAAGGGCTTCTCGGAGCTGCGCCGCCCGGGCAGCGCGGCCAGCAACTGCTCGGCCACCCGCCGGGCGTCGCCCACCACCGCCACGTCCGCCGTGGTCCACCGCCCGATGTGGGCGCGCACGGTGTCGACCTGGATGATGGGGACCGCAGGCACGGAGGCCCCGAAGCTCATGGTGAGGAAGTTGAGCCCGGCGCCGAACACCAGCACGCAATCGGCCTGGTCCATCATGCGCCGCCCCATCGTGTGGGAGAACGACCCCAGAATGCCCAGGTTGTACGGATGGCCGTGGAACATGTCCTTGCCGCGGGCCGAGGTCATCAGCAGGGCGCCGATCTTCTCCGCCAAGGCCTGCAACGCCTCCTTCGCCCCCGCTCGATGAGCGCCGAGGCCAGCCACGATGACGGGACGCCGGCTCTTGCTCAGGAGCGTCGCGGCGGAGTCGATGGACTGCTGGCGCGCGGCCGCCGGCTCGCCGGCCGGGATGAGCCGCGCGGCGGCCGGCCCCCAGACCTCCACGTTCGCCATCTGGACGTTAGTGGGCAGGAGCAGCGCCGCCAGCGCTCCATGACTGGCGGCGGCCACCGCGTCGGCCAGGGTCTGGCGCGCGGTCGCCGCGCTGGCGGCCGTGAAGCAGGTGAGTCCCGCGGCCCCCAGGACGGCCTGCGCGTTGAAGCCCTTGTAGTCGGGGCCGATGCCGTTGACGGCGCCGCCCCCGACGGCGGCGTCGCCGTAGATCACCAGCACGCGCGAGCCCATGCGGCTGGCCGCCACGGCGGCGTGGAGCCCGTTGGCCGTCGCCGGCCCACGACCGATGACGGCCACGCCCAGCTCGCCGGTGGCGTAGGCATAGCCCTCGGCCATGGCGATGGCATTGTTCTCGTGCCGCGCGCCGACGAACTTGACGCCGAGCCCGTCGAGCGTGACCGCGAAGACCGCCGTGTCGTCGCTCATGAGCCCGAACACGGTGCGGACGCCGAGGGCGTGGATGTCCTCGGCCAGGATCTGGAACACCGGCGCGATCCGACTGTCGTTCATCTCGCCCTCCCCGCTACTTCTTCGCCGCGAGCTGGTCCCGGATGCCGCGCAGCGCGAGCGCGTAGCCGGCGATCCCGAAGCCGGCCACGACGCTCTGGCTCACCGCGGCGGTCTGTGAGGTCGGCCCGCGGCGGATCGGGTTCGAGATGTGCACCTCGGTCGTGGGGAACTTGACCTGGGAGAGGGCCGCGACCAGCGCCGGGTAGCCGCTGCCGAACGCCGCCGGGTTGAAGATCGCGGCATCGACGCCCGCGTCGTTCGCGGCGTAGAGCTTGTTGACGATCTCCCCCTCGACGTTCGAGTGGAAGATCTCGACCTCGACGCCGAGCTCCTTCGCGTAGCCCCGGATCCGCTCGTCGTACTCGGGCAGCGTCATGGGGCCGAAGACGTCCAGCTGGACCTTGCCGCGCATGTTCATGCCGGCGCCGTGGATCACCAGAATCTTGGGCATGGTGGGGGCCCTCAGCCGTCGAGCGCCGCGACGGCCTCGATCTCGATGAGCGCGTCGGGGATCGCGAGGTTTCCGATCTGCACCAGCGTGCTGGCGGGCGGATTGGGCCCGAAGAACTCCGAGCGCACCTCGCCGTACGGCTCGCGATACCGGACGTCGGTGACGAAGACGGTGACCTTCACCACGTCGTCCATCTTGCCGCCGCCCGCCTCGACGATCATCTTGATCTGCTCGAAGATGCGGCGCGTCTGCGCCTTGATGTCGCCCTTGCCGAGGAGGTTGCCATCCTTGTCGAACGGCAGCTGGCCCGCGACGTAGATGTGGTTGCCCACGCGCCAGCCGAGCGTGTAGCGCGGCCGCTGATCCTTCATGCCGGGCGGAGCGATCGGAATGCGGGCCATGACGAGTCTCCTTTGTCGGGGAAGCCGAGGGTCCCGATCCGCGCCGAGTCTAGCACCGGGCTGGCCCTCGCCTCCACGCGAGTTCTCCGGTAGATTCCGGACTCAGCGTTCCGGCAAGCCGGCCGTGCGTGCCCCCTCGACAATGCGCTGGAACTCCTTGCGGAACGTTGGATTGTCGGAGTACTGCGCGCCGTCCTGCGCCAGGGTCTCGACCGTGAATCCGGTCTCACCTTCAGGAGCTCCACGACCGCCGCCGCCGCTTCGGCTTTCTGACCTCGCCAGGCATACGAGGCGGCGAGGTCTGTCCAGGCGCCCCAGAACGACTTACCGGTTGCCGTCGGGCACTCTACGAGCCGGGCTATCGTGGTCTCGTGGAACTCGAACATCTGTGGTCCCGCCCCAGTGCTGAAGCGGAACGCCGGTCGATCGAAGAATTGAGGGTGATGGAAGCGTCATTCGATATTTGACGTGAACACCGCTCTGAGCAGGGCGAGTTCGAAGAGGCGCTCCGGACGCGACGGCCGCGGCGATGTATTGCGAATGCAGACCTACTGGCTGGAAGAGGCGATGGCGGATGGCGGAGATGTGGTAACGCAAGGGATAGGTGGTGGGATGCGGTCGCAGTGACGAAGCGGCAAACCAACTAACCCAGGAATTACCCAGGAAGTTGCTCCCAACGAGAGCCAAAGAGGCCCAAAGGCAACGACGTGAGAAGCGCTAATTTACGAGGCGTTGTTTGTGGGGCGTTGGCTCCAGTCTCGGTTTGAAAAGGGCTCATAACCCAAAGGTCGCTGGTTCAAATCCAGCCCCCGCAACCATTGACGACGAGGGGTTAGCGGACGCAGGAGCCGCTAACCCCTTTCGTTTACCCAGACTTCACCCAGGAATGGGACGACTCGACATCCCGGACGTCCCCCGGGTGTGACCAAAGGTCCGGGTGGCAACGATGGGTCATTCGACCGGCTACGCCGACGTCGACGAGGTGCTCGCGAAGCTGCTTGCGGGCGTGCGCGGCACGCTCGGGCCGCAGCTCGTCGGCGTGTATCTCGACGGTTCGCTCGCGACCGGCGATTTCGCGGAGCACAGCAGTGATATCGACGTCCTCGTAGTGACGGAAGACGCGCTCTCCGACGAGGTCGTCGCCACGCTCGGAACGATGCACGCGCGGCTCGCGACCGGAACATCGAAGTGGGCGCAAGAGCTCGAGGTCTCGTACATCCCACGCCGTGCACTTCAGCGCTTCGATCCCGATAACAATTCCCATCCCTGTATCCAGCGTGGCAGTGATCAGCTCCTCACTGAGGAGCACGACCGCGCCTGGGTGATTCACCGGCACGTGGTCCGGGAGCACGGAGTCGCGCTTGTGGGTCCCGATCCACGCACGCTGATCGATCCAGTCGATGCCGGCGATCTGCGCGACGCCGTCGTGAGTCTGCTGCATGGCTGGTGGACGCCGGCGCCCACGTGTCGCCGGTGGCTCGACAACCCGTTCTACCGCTCGTACGCGGTGCTGACGATGTGCCGCATGCGCTACACGCTGCAGTACGGCGTGGTGGTGTCGAAACCGATCGCCGCGCGCTGGGCGCAAGCAGCGCTGGACGCGCGGTGGACGCCGCTGATCCAGGCGGCGCTCGCTTGGTCGAGTGACATCGTCCCAGATCTTGGCGACACGCTTCGATTCATCGATGACACCCGGCAGGTGAGCACGCGGTGACAGAGGAAAGGTCGCTGCGGGAGGGCCATGAAGTCCTCGGGGACGTCGACGAGGGACGGCGTTGCCCTGACGTCAGAACGCGCACGCGACGCTCAGCTCGCTCCCGGTATCGGGTCGCAGCTCGAGCCGCTCGATCCGACCGGCCGCGCGCAGGTCGTCGGCGCAGGTCGCGACGAGCGCGACCTGCGCGGCCGGCCCGCGCACCTCGGCGAGCCGGATCTCTGCGCGCATCGACAGCTTGCGCTCCGACTTCGCCCGGCGTAACTGCGACAGCGCCGCTCCGACGGTGTCCAGCAGCGTGGCGTCCCCGTCCCCGGCCACCCGGGCGATCTCGTCCGGCGACGGCCACCGCGCGCGGTGCACCGAGCCGGGCCGCCACCAGGACCAGACCTCCTCGGTGGCGAACGGCAGGAACGGCGCGAAGAGCCGCAGCAGTACCGACAGCGCCATCGCGAGCCCGGCCTTCGCCGAGTCGGCCGCTTCCTCGCCCCGGCTGCCATACGCGCGCTCCTTGACCAGCTCCACGTAGTCGTCGCAGAACGTCCAGAAGAAGCGCTCGGCTACCTCGAGCGCGGCCGTGTGCTCGTACCGCTCGAACCCGGCCGTCGCCTCTCCGACCACCGTGGACAGGGCCGCGAGCATCGCGCGGTCCAACGGAGCCCTGACCTGCGACTCCAGCGCACCGAGACCGACCACGAAGCGGGACGCGTTGAGCAGCTTAACCGCCAGCCGCCGCCCCACCTTCATCTGGCCCTCGTCGAACGCGAAGTCGGTTCCGGGCCGGCCGCTCGCCGCCCAGTACCGGACCGCGTCCGCACCGTGCCGTTCGAGGAGGTCCAGCGGTGTCAGCGCGTTCCCCTTCGACTTCGACATCTTCTTGCGGTCCGGGTCGAGGATCCAGCCGGAGATTACTGTGTTCCGCCATGGCAGCACGTTCTGCTCCAGGTGGGCGCGGACCACGCTGGAGAAGAGCCAGGTGCGGATGATCTCGTGGGCCTGGGGGCGCAGGTCCATCGGGTACACCCGCGCGAAGAGGTCCGGGTCCCGCTCCCAGCCGCCGGCGATCAGCGGCGTCAGCGACGAGGTCGCCCAAGTGTCCATCACGTCCGGGTCGGCGACGAAACCACCCGGCCGGCCGCGGTCCGCCGCTGTGTAGCCGGGCGGCATGTCTGACGACGGGTCGACGGGCAGCGATTCCTCGGCCGGCACGATCGGGTGGGCGTGGTCAGGCGTCCCGTCGGGCCGAACGGGATACCACACCGGGATCGGCACTCCGAAATAGCGCTGCCGGCTGACAAGCCAGTCGCCGGTGAGCCCGGTGACCCAGTGCTCGTACCGGTGCCCCATGAACTCCGGCACCCACCGCAGCTCCCGGCCTCGAGCCAGTAACCGGTCCCGCAGCTCGAGGTCGCGGCCGCCGTTGCGCAGGTACCACTGCCGGGTGGTGACGATCTCCAGGGGCGCGTCGCCCTTCTCGTAGAACTTCACCGGGTGGGTGATCGGCCGCGGCTCCCCGTCGATCGCGCCGGCCCCGGTCAGCAGCTCGATTGTCCGGTGTCTCGCCTGGCTCACGGTGAGTCCGGTCAGCTCACGATAGGGCGAGCCAACGCCAGGCGGTGCGTCGGGCAGAAATCGGCCGTCGCGGCCGATCACCGCGCGGGTTGCCAGACGCAGCTCGCGCCACCAGGTCACGTCGGTGAGGTCGCCGAACGTGCACACCATGACCAGGCCGGAGCCCTTCTCGGGGTCGGCGAGCGCGTGGGCGTACACGGGCACCTCGACGCCGAAGAGAGGCGTGCGCACGGTCCCGCCGACGAGCGCCGTGTACCGGGCGTCGGACGGGTGGCAGACCACCGCCACGCAGGCGGGCAAGAGCTCGGGGCGCGTCGTCTCGACGATCTGCTCGCCGAACTTCAGACGGTAGAACGCGCCTGGCCACTCGCGGTCCTCCAGCTCCGCCTGGGCGACCGCGGTCTGGAAGCTGACGTCCCAGAGCGTGGGCGCCTCAGCCGGGTACGCCTCGCCGCGGGCGAGATTGCGCAGGAATCCGCGCTGGCTCGCGGTTCGGGCGGTGTCGCCGATCGTCGTGTACGTGTGTGCCCAGTCCACCGACAGGCCAAGGTGTCGCCAGAGCGTCTCGTAGGCCTTCTCGTCCTCGACGGTCAGGCGCGCGCAGAGCTCGATGAAGTTGCGCCGGGAGATCGGGAGCTGCGCCTTCGGTGCGGTGGCCGGCGGTTCGAACGACGAGTCGTAGGGCAGCGACGGGTCGCAGCGTACGCCGAAGAAGTTCTGCACCCGACGCTCCGTCGGCAACCCGTTGTCGTCCCAGCCCATGGGATAGAAGACGGCCTTGCCGCGCATCCGCTGGAATCGGGCGACGGTGTCGGTATGCGTGTACGAGAAGACGTGCCCTACGTGCAGGTTGCCGGACACGGTCGGCGGGGGCGTGTCGATGGCGTAGACCTCGACCCGGCTCCTGGTCCGGTCGAAGGCGTATGTTCCCTCCTCGTCCCAGCGGCGCGACCAAGTCTCCTCGAGGCCGTCGAGCGTCGGCTTCTCGGGGACCCTTCGCCCGGCGTCACGCGTCGTCTCCGTCATGCTGTGGTTGTACGGACCCGCCCCATGGGGCTGGGAGCGTAGGAGACATAAAGCCAGTTCTCTTCCCACAGCGCAGATGAGGGCAGTGCCATCGTGCCGATCCTGCCAGATCGTCAGGAACGGATCAAACCGTGGCCTCGGAGAAAAGACGGGAGCGGTCCAGCGAGGCGTGAGGCGTCCATGGCAAATCCGGCACCGTGTAGCATTCTGCATATCCAGCCCCCGCAACCATGAACGACGAGGGGTTAGCGCACGCGAAAGCCGCTAACCCCCTTTCGTTACCCAGACTTCACCCAGGAATTGGTTCGGCCTTCCCATCCGCCTCACCTCGAGGGACTGCGCTACCGCCGACATCGAGGCTATCATTGGTTGGAGCAGCCGCCGGAAGGAGCAGGCGGAGTGTGCTCCAACGGTGGTGAAATGCGTCAGGGCATCGTGATGAAACCGCACATTCACCTCGCGCAGTTCCTCTGCCACGGGCCGACCTACCACAGCCTCGCGATGTGGCGGCACCCGCGCACCGCGGCGGCGGGGTACGATTGGGCGCGGCCCGAGCTGTACCAGCACATCGCCCGCGTGTGCGAGCGCGGGAAGTTCGACATGGTGTTCTTCGCCGACCTGAACTACATCTCCGACACGTATCGCGGGACGATGAACCCCGCGATTCGCTACGCCGCCCAGGCGCCCGAGCACGATCCCGTCCCCCTGCTCTCGTTCATGGGCGCGGTCACGACGCGCATCGGGCTGGGCGCGACCTTCTCCATCAGCCACCAGCACCCGTTCTACGTCGCGCGCCTCTGGGCCACGCTGGACCACCTCACGCGGGGGCGGGCGGCGTGGAACGTGGTGACGTCGCTCAACCACAACCAGGCGGCGAACCACGGGGAGGAGCGCAAGCCGACCGACGAGCGCTACGACCGCGCGCACGAGTTCATGGAGGTGTGCCGCAAGCTGTGGGACAGCTGGGAGCATGATGCCGTCGTGATGGATCGAGAGGCCGGGGTCTTCGCCGACCCGGCCAAGGTGCACCGCATCGAGCACGTGGGGCGGTTCTTCAAGTCGCGCGGCCCGCTCAACGTCGTCCGCTCGCCGCAGAACGGGCCGGCGATCCTCCAGGCGGGGACGTCGCCCAAGGGCCGCACGTTCGCCGCGCGCTACGCGGACGCCATCTTCGCCATCCAGCCGAACATCGCGGGCGCCAAAGCCTACTACGAGGACATCAAGCGGGAGACCCTCCGCGAGGGGCGCAAGCCGGAGGCGTGCCGGATCCTGTTCGGTATCCAGCCGATCCTCGGCCGGACCTCGGCGGAGGCGCGTGAGAAGCAGGCGATCCATAACGCGCTCGTGCCGCTCGAGGGGGGCCTGGCCATTCTCTCGGGGCACCTCGACTTCGACCTGTCGCAGATCGGCCTCGACGAGCTGATGGCGCACCGTACCGAGCCGCAGCTCCAGCGGATGCAGACGCGGTACCGCACGCTGACGGGCGAGCTGCTCACGCTGCGCGAGGTGGCGCAGCGTCACGGGCAGAGCGTGGGGCTCCTGCAGATGGTCGGCACGGCGGGCGAGGTGGCCGATCAGATGGAGGACTACATCGATCAGGTCGGCGGCGACGGATTCATGCTGTCGCCGATCTACACCCCGGGGGCGATCGAGGAGTTCGTGGATCTCGTGGTGCCGGAGCTGCAGCGGCGAGGCCGCTACCGGTTGGACTACGCCGGCACCACGCAGCGCGATCACCTGATGCAGGAGCGCTGACGGATGAATCCTTTCGTGACCGGCACCGCCGGTGAGCCAGTCGCGGCGGGGTAGGTGGGAAGCCATGTCCAAGGCGTTCACCGACGAAGAGACGCCCGTTCCGGACGGCGGGGAGGCGCTGCCGCCGCGCGAGCGCGATCTGCCGATCACGCGAGCGGGGCTCGCGCGGCTCCGGGCCGAGCTGGCCGAGCTTTTCGCCGCCGGGGCGTCGGAGATCGGCGCGCGCCGGGCCCGCGTGCTCGCCCAGGTGCTGAAGTCGGTCTATGTGCAGGAGCCCTCGCTGGTCGATGGGCGGGTCGGGTTCGGAACGAGCGTGACCGTCGAGGAGGCCGACGGTCGCCGCACCTCCTATGAGATCGTCGGCCCTGACGAGGTCGAGCCTGCCAGGCGGTAGATCAGCGTCGCGTCGCCCGTGGCGCGGGCTCTGCTCGGAAAGCGCGCGGAGACCTGGTCGTGCTTCGGCGCCCACGAGGCGACATCGAGGTCACGGTCGTGTCGGTGACGGTGGCACCCGATGACGTCCCTTAGCCGCCTACGCCGCGATCTGCTGTAAGCACTGCCGAGCGGCCGCCAGGTCGAACTCCGCACCAGTCTCGGTAAACACCTGGATGGCCTGCTCCAGCGACGTGCGATCACCGAGACGCCGGCCCATCTCGAGCCATGTCAGCGCTGCTTCGTACCGCGTGCCGAGCTGCGTGGCGACCGTGACGCTCCGCAAAATCGCTGGAGCTGCGGGCCGCCATGAGCCTGAGTCGGCTCTGGCACCAGCAGGGGAAACCGAAGAAGGCGCACGACCTGCTGGTTGAGGTCTATGCGTGGTTTACCGAGGGCTTTGACACGGCCGATCTCCAGGAGGCCAAGGCGTTGCTCGAGGAGCTAGCGCAAAGACCTCACTCTGCGGGCACGAGCACCGGAGCGCCCTTGGCCTTGATCACGAACACCAGGAATTTGGCCGGCTTGGTACTGCTTGCGTTCCGGTCAACGACATGAACATCGTCGGGGCCCTCGTAGAAGGTCTGTCCTGCTGTCAGTGTTACCTGTTGTCCACCCTTTACCTGCATCACAACGGTGCCCTCCAGCACGTAAACAATCGCATGTGCATTGTGTCGGTGGACAGGGCTCGACCCGCCGGGCGCATGCTCTACCGTGATCATCAGAACTTCCCTGCCGGGATTCTCCGGAAGATCTTTCGACATGAGTGACGTGACCGTGGGCTGCTGGGCCATCGCCGTGCCGGTCATGAGGCATAGCAGAACCAACGCAACGAGTGTGGTCGTCATGGTCGCCTCTTTCGTTCGTGTGGGCAGGATCCCTGGATGCCGGATCAGGCTTTTGCCTGAGAGCGCCGGATCCATTCGTCGAGACCGATGCGGCCGAGGCGCGCTTCGCCCAGCGGCACGAGCGAGCGCTCCTCGACACGGCCGCCGAAGTATCGGGCCTCGGGGTC
>Ga0184615_10002151_pt1 | contig 10617 bp, 7 predicted proteins | sample PLM4_65_coex_FD_133134 | JGI IMG/M metagenome (GOLD analysis project Ga0184615, IMG submission 133134) | Groundwater sediment microbial communities from an aquifer in East River, Colorado, USA - PLM4_65_coex | ecosystem: Environmental > Terrestrial > Soil > Riparian zone | place: USA: East... | reverse complement strand
TCCTGATTGTGCGGCGCATCTGGTTGGTCCGAACGGACCAGGGCGCCAAGCAGGGCCTGCAGACGGGTGCTCACTCGGCTTGACGGGGGCTGGGGCCTCAAGGATACTTCGCGCCCCGACAGGCCCAGGGCTCGGACCGGGCCGTCTTCCACTCAGGGAGGGTAACAGGTCATGTCTGATCGTCCGATCGTCGTGGCCGGCGCCGGCGGCTTCATCGGGGGACATCTGGTTGCCAGACTCCGGGCGGAGGGCCGGCCGGTCCGGGCCGTGGACATCAAGCCGCTGAGTGAGTGGTATCAGGTTTTCGACGACGCCGAGAACATCGTCGCCGACCTCAAGCTCCGGGAGGAGTGCGAGCGGGTCTGCGCCGGTGCGGACAAGGTCTACCAGTTGGCCGCCGACATGGGCGGGATGGGATTCATCGAGCACCACAAGGGCCTCTGCATGCTCTCGGTGCTGACCAACACTCACATGCTGCTCGCCGCTGTGGATGCCCGGGTGTCGCGGTTCTTCTACTCCTCCTCCGCCTGCGTGTACGCCGCCGACAAGCAGCTCTCGCCGGACGTGGCCCCGCTCAAGGAGAGCGACGCCTACCCGGCCATGGCGGAGGACGGCTACGGCTGGGAGAAGCTGTTCTCTGAGCGGATGTGCCGGCACTTCCGAGAGGACTTCGGGTTGGCCACCCGGGTCGCCCGGTACCACAACGTTTATGGCCCTCACGGAACCTGGGAGGGGGGCCGGGAAAAGGCCCCGGCGGCGATCTGCCGGAAGGTCATCCACGCCAAACACCGGAGGGAGCCCACCATCGAGATCTGGGGCGACGGGTCTCAGACCCGCTCCTTCATGTACATCGACGACTGCATCCGCGGAACGCTGGCGATCGCGAACAGCGAGATCCTGGACCCGATCAACCTCGGATCCAGCGAGCTCGTCACCGTGAACGAGCTGGTGGACATAGTCGAAGAGATCGCGGGAATCGAGCTGCGGCGGTCCTACAACCTCAACGCACCCAAGGGGGTCAACGGCCGGAACTCGGACAACGCCATGATCCAGCGAGAGCTGGGCTGGGAGCCGTCCATCCGCCTGCGTGAAGGAATGGAACAAACCTACCGTTGGATCCACGACGAATACATCAGGAAGTACGGCGACTGAACTGACCCCGAGCAGCAGTGCCGATTTTGGCGCGGATCATGCTCCCTGGGCTCTAGCATGATGCGGTGTCGCGTGGAACCAGCCGGACTCGAAGTCAGCCATCCCGTCCGGATGGCAGGTCTGCTGAACCTGCCCGGCCATTGCGCCCTCCTTGCCCAGCGGACGGGGGCGGCCCGGGTACGACGCAGGACAACTGTATCCATAACCCCCGAGTAAGGCGTGTCCGCGCATAGGCTTGACTCTTACTCCGTCCCGGTCGATACTCCGCTCATGGCCGCGAAAGCAGTTACTAGTCCCTTCGGCACCCACCTGCGCAACCGCTACCTGCTGGCCTCTGACGTTCTGCTGTTTTTTGCCTCTGTCATCTTGGCGTTCGCCCTTCGATTCGAGGGGTTCGAGTGGACTGTGGAGCAGAGTCATTCTGCAACAGTTTATCTGCTCGTGTCCCTTCCGATCAAAATCCTGATCCTCTGGCGCGCCGGCCTGTATCGCCGCCTCTGGCGGTACGCCGGTATGCTGGAGCTGGAGCGGCTCATCGTCGCTTCCGCCATTTCGGGGTTCGCCGGGCTCCTGATCGGCGGGGCAATTCTTCCCCTGACCGGCATCACCGGGTCCCGGGTGCCCCTCTCGGTCCTCTTCCTTGATGGGCTCCTGTCAGGAATCTTTGCGGCGGGCCCCAGACTGGCTGTCCGCGCCTATGGCCGGCGGTCGCGGGCCAGCGCGCATCAGGTTGCGCGCCGGGCCTTGATCGTCGGCGCGGGTGCGGCCGGGGAGATGATCGTCAAGGAGCTGCTGGCCCATCCTCACCTTGGCATCAATCCGATCGGGTTCGTGGACGACGACCGGAGCAAGCACGGACACCGTATGTGCAACGTGCTGGTGCTGGGGTCGCTGGCCCAGATCAAGGAGCTGGTGGCGCGGTACGAGGTGGAGGAGATCATCATCGCCATGCCCCGGGCCTCGGGGCAGGTGTTGCGACAGGTGGTGCGGGCGGCACTCGAGTCCGGGCTCAAGACCCGGACCGTGCCCGCCATCTCGGACATCCTCTCCGGTCGGGTCGCCATCGCGTCGCTGCGGCAGGTGGAGATCCAGGACCTGCTGCGGCGGGAACCGATCCAGACCGACCTCGAGCAGGTGCGCGTGCTCTCCACCGGCGAAACGGTGCTGGTGACGGGCGCCGGCGGCTCGATCGGCAGCGAGCTCTGCCGCCAGCTCGCCCGATTGGAGCCGGCCCAGATCCTGGTGCTCGGCCACGGCGAGAACTCCATCTTCGACGTCCTGGCGGAGCTGACCGAGCGCTTCCCCAACGTCACCGCGGTTCCCCTGATCGCGGATGTCCGCGACCGGGAGCGGATGCGGCAGATATTCCAGCGCTATCGCCCCTATGCGGTCTTTCACGCCGCGGCTCACAAGCACGTCCCCCTCATGGAGAGCAACCTCGCCGAGGCGGTGACCAACAACGTGCTGGGCACCAGGAACGTGGCCGAGGTGTCGGCGGAGTTCGGGGTCGAGCACCTGGTGATGATCTCGACCGACAAGGCAGTCCGCCCGACCAACGTGATGGGCGCGACCAAGCGGGTGGCGGAGCAGATCGTGCAGGAGATCGCCGAGACCCACGGGCGGAACTTCGTCGCGGTGAGGTTCGGCAACGTGCTCGGCAGCCGGGGGAGCGTGGTCCCCACCTTCCTCCGGCAGATCGGGGCGGGTGGACCGGTGACGATCACCCATCCCGAGATGCGGCGCTACTTCATGACCATCCCGGAGGCGGTGCAGCTGGTCCTCCAGGCCGGGGCGATCGGCCGCGGCGGAGAGGTCTTCGTGCTGAACATGGGGGAGCCGGTCAAGATTCTCGATCTGGCGACCGACTTGATCCGGCTGTCTGGCCTCGAGGTGGGAGAAGACATCGAGATCCGGTTCACCGGCACCCGGCCCGGCGAGAAGCTCTACGAGGAGTTGTTCTTCGACTCCGAGAACGCGGTACCCACCGGGCATCCCAAGGTGCTACGGGCCAAGAACGGGGTCTTGCCGATCGGTCTGAGCACGGTGGTAGACCTGCTGGTGGAGGGCGCCCGCAGCGGCTGGGCCGACGACCAGCTTCGCGGCCTTCTGGTCCGCCTGGTGCCCGACTTCCGCATCTCGGCGACCACCTCCGATGAGGCCTCCGAGGCGGTGGAGACCGCGGGCGCCTAGCGTCTCGCAACCACGATGATCGTCACCAGCGCCCCGAGGACCTGAGCTGCCGTGGCCAGCACACCGGTCACGTTACTCGGCTGATCCACGATCACCTTGGCCGGCACGAAGACGACCGCGCCAGGCCGAGGACGAGGCGACCGGTCGGCGAACACCACTCGCCGCTTGACCCCTTCTCGCGATCCGTTCGGCTGAGTGACGTAGGCGTGCTTGTCGTCCGACGCCTGGGTGTATCCGCCGGCCGCGTTCACGTACCAGTCCAGATTCTTGCCCGGGGTGTAGGCCACGGCCCCTGGCGAATTCACCGCTCCCTGCACCAGCACGACCGGATCGAACTCCGGGATGTGGATCGAATCGCCCCCTGTGAGAATGATGTTGTCCCGGTACTTCGGGTCCCGAAGCACTCGGGCGAGGTCGATGCCGACCCGCTCGGGCACGGTGCGGATGGAATCCCGCTTGGCGTCCGGGTCGCGTCCGTTCAGGAGTCGCAGCCGGTCGGCCCCGGTGGGCCGTCCCATGGCATATGAGCGGTAGAACTGAATCCCGCCGGCATACCCCTCCTCGGTCAGTCCGCCCGCACGTTCGATGACCTCGCTCAGACGCTCGGTCTTGCTCTTCAAGGAGTAGCGTCCCGGATACTTCACCTGGCCGCTCAGCGCGACGCTGCGCTGGAGCTCCCAGCCGGGCTGGCGCATGATCAGCACGTTGTCGAACGGTTGCAGCACCGCCTCGGGCGCGCCGGATCCCGGCGCCGGCAAGCCCGGAGGGCCCTTGTATCCGTCCGCCGGCCAGCGGCCGAACAGATAGGTGGAGTCGAGCGGCACTCGCACCGTCTCCGCCAGGGTGCCGGGCGCGTGGTCTTCGGCCAATCGGGCGATCTCCGCCTCCGCGAGGTAGGCGTCCTCGGTCAAGCCGTCGGCCAGGAGCACCGCGTCGCGTACCGTCATCCCCTCGCGGTACGGAACCCGGCCCGCGTTGCGCACCGCGCCGACGATGGCGACGTAGCGGGTCGGCTGGAACGTCGAGCGGGAAAAGACTCGGACCTCGTCCTCGTCCTGCAACGGAAGATCTTCCGTGACCTTACCGGTGGAGTCGGCGAAGGCCGAGCGGAGCTGGATCATGCTGGAGTCGTCCCGCACCCGGGTCACCAGGATGCTGCCGACGTAGACGTCCGGTTTGGGGCCGCCGGCCAGTCGGACGGCGTCGCTCAGCTTCATCCCCGGCGTGTAGCCGACTTCCCCTTCCACCCAGACGTTGCCCTTGACCCTGACGAAGCCGCGGAGCCGTTCGGCGACCCCGAACACGGTCACCGAATCGCCCGGCGTCATCGGAACGGCCGGGGCCACGCCGCCGGTGAACTGGTCGGCTCCCACCGAGACCACCACCCGCGCCCGCCCTCCCGGGCCTCGAGATTCCGGTGGAAGCACCCGATGGATGGTGACTCTGGCCTGGTAGGCGCTCGGGTCGAAGCCGCCGGCAAGGGCGATCACATCCCGGAGCGTCTCGTCCGGCCGCAGCTCGTAGACCGCGGGCCGGAGCACCTTGCCCGCGACCTTGGCGAAGCCGCCGTGCACCGGGACGAACACCACGTCGCCGGTCTGAAGCCGGACGTCGGTGGGGTTGATCCCGCGTTGCAGATACTCGTACAGGTCTAGGCTGTCCACCAGCTTGCCGCCGCGGCGCACGTCCACTCGGCGGAAGCTCCCGTTGGCGCCGGGCCCCCCCGCGGCGTAGAGCGCGGTGAGCACGGTGCCCGCGGCGGAGATCTGGTAGGCCCCCGGGCGGACGACGTCGCCGGCGACGAACACCTGAATATTGCGCAGCCGGGAGATCGAGAGCTGGAACTTGGTGCGCGCGTCGGGAGATCGCCGGATGCCGGAATACACCCGGCCCAGCCGGGAGTAGAGCTGGTCCTGGACCTGCCCCAGCGCCAGGTTGGCCACGTACACCTGGCCCGCCTGGGGGATCACCACGAATCCTTCCCGGGTCACCTCCAGCGTGTGGGCCCGCTCGACGTCCCCCGTGAGGATGAGCACCAGGACGTCTCCCGGCCCCAGCCGGTAGTTCTCATCCACCGGCCCGCCCAGAGTAGGCTGGAAGCGGGTCGAGGCGCGCCTGAACGTCTCGATCCCGAAGATCTTGAGGCCCTCGGGCCGGAGGATCTGCAACGAATCGGCGAGGGAATCGGCCCGGAGGGAATCGGCCCGCAGCATCCGCAGCGAGTCCAGGAGCTGCCGCATCGAGTCGGAGAGGGCGAAGAGCGCGTCGCGCTGCTGGAGGGAATCGTCCTCCTCGGGATCCAGGATGCCGAGGGCGCGGACGGCGTCGAGCGTGTTGGGCCCGGGCCGCACGTCGCGAGTGGTGTCGGCGCCGATCAGGTAGTCATCCAGCAGGGTCTCGGGGTACCCAGCGGCGCGCAGCCGGGCCCGAACCTGGTCCGGGGTCAGCCCCGACTGCATCAGCCGCTGCCGGAGTTGCTCGACCAGACGCGGCTGTTCCCGCAGCAACTGCTCCGCCTGCTCCGGCTGCGGCAGACGCTGCCCCGGTGGGACCTGCACCGGCACTTGGGCCGCGACCTGGGAACCGAGGCTGGCCAGAAGCAGGGCCACGAGCGAGATCAGCCTGACGGAAGGAAAGCCGCGCGACGATGGGGTTGGCATGGGGGCCGAAGATCGCTCCGTAAGCTACAGGATGTCAACTGGTTGTGGCGATGGACTCGCGCCAGAATCGGAGGGTCTTCCCGGCGATCGCCGCGTCGGTGTATTCGCTCATCACCCGCCGCCGCCCCGCCGCGGCGAGCCGCTCGCGCTCCGCGGGATCGTCATGGAGCCGTTGCAGCGCCTCGGCGATGGCAACGACATCCTCTTCGGCGACGACCACACCGGCCGAACCGACGATCTCGGGTAGCGCTCCGGCGGTGCTGGCGACGACCGCGACGCCGTGCGCCATCGCCTCCATTGCAGCGCGCGGCATTCCTTCGACCCAGCGGTGCGCAGTTCGGGAAGGGAGGACCACGCAGTCCAACCGCGGCCAGATCTCGTCCACCCGTTGGCGGGGAAGGGCCCCGAGCCAGGTGACCCGTCCCGCGATGCCGAGGCGCTCGGCGAGACCTTCCAGCTCCTCCTGGGCGGGCCCGGTCCCTACCACACTGATGGTCCAGCGACCGACCAGCTTCACGCAGGCGCGGAAGAGGAGATCCAATCCCTTCTCGGGGATGAGCCGCCCGAAGAACCCGATCGCGAGCCCGGGCTGGTCGGGTCGCACGCCTTGCAGCGGCAGCCCCACTCCCAATTGGGGAATCACCTGGCGCGCGAGCGAAGGGTGTTGCCTGGTCACCAGCTTGGCGGCCAGCTCGTTGACGGCGAGCAGTCCCCTGGCATTGCCGAGGACGCGCGATCGCCGGATCCGACCCATGGCTCCGTGGGTTCCGGGAAGGCTCTCGCGGGTGAGGACCACGTAGGGCAATCGCAGACGGCGGGCCAGAGCGGCGGCGGTGGAGGCCGCCCGGGTCCAGGGCTCTTCCTCTATCTGTATCAGTTCGGGCCGGAAGTCGATGAGCAGGCGGCGCAGCGCGCTCCGGCTCCAGGAAGGATCGGCGCCGGGAGAGGTGCTGCCGCGCACCGTGATGGGCACCGTCCTGACCCCGCCGTCGTCGCCCCACACCGTCTGCTGTTCGGCGCCGAGGCCGACCGGCGACCAGCGGTCGGGCACCGCCGCGGCAACGGAAACGCCCAGCCCCGCAAGCGCCTTGAGCTTGCCCCTCGTCGCCGGGTCGGCGTAGACCCGTGAGACCACGACGGCCCGCACGTCAGCGCACCAGCGGCTCTAGCGCCGAGACCACGCGCTGAGCGGCATCGCCCGCGCCGTAGGCGGTGCGGGGCCAGGCGCTACCGTTGCTCCAGCGCCGGCGGTGCTCGCCGATCGCCCGAGCCAGCTCGGCGGCGCCTCCTGCGGGGTCTATGGGGATGTTGGCTCCTTCCTCGACCGTTTCGATCCATTCCGTCTCGCGTCGCAGAGTGACGCACGGTGTCCCCAGCCAGTACGCCTCCCGCTGGAGCCCGCCGGAGTCGGTGAAGACCATCTCGGCCGCCCGGGCCAGCGCAAGGCTCTCGAGATAACCCACCGGAGGGACGATGGTCAGCCGCGGTCCGAAACGCGGCGCGATTCCCGCAGCGTGGAGGGCGGCCCTGGTGCGGGGGTGCAGGGCGAGGAGGACGGGGCGGTCGAGCGAGGCGAGCGCCTCCAGCACGCCGCGGAGGACAGCGGGCCGGTCGGTCAGCTCGGCGCGGTGCACGGTCGCGTAGCAGAACGGCCCGGCGCCATCGGGCCTCGGAGGCGCCGGGAGCCGATCGGCCTGGCCCATGAGCGAGTCGTAGGCCACGTCCCCGGTCTGAGCGATGATGGCGTCCTGGCGCTCGCCCTCGACCCGGCGGGTGGCCCGGGCGGATGGGGTGCAGAGGACGTGGGAGATCGAGTCCACCACCCGGCGATTGATCTCCTCCGGCATGAGGGCGTCGTCGGCGCGGAGGCCCGCTTCCACGTGAACCACGGGGATGCGCAGCTTCGTGGCGGCGAGCGCGCATCCGAGGGTCGAGTTGGTGTCGCCGATGACGATGACGGCCCGCGGCCGATGCTCCTGCAACACCTTCTCCGCGCGCATCAGGATCGCCGCGGTCTGCTCCGCGTGTCCGGCCGAGCCGACTTCCAGAATCGCGTCGGGGGCACGCACGCCAAGCTGCTCGTAGAGCAGGGCGTTGAGCTCGTAGTCGTAGTGCTGGCCGGTATCCACGGCAACGACCGAGTAACGAGCCTCGAGGCGCGATCGCAGCACGCTCGCCTTGATGACCTGCGGGCGCGTGCCGTAGCAGAGCGCGATCTGGGTGTGATGCATTCGTTTGGGGTAAGAGTAGGCGCGAGCGACGTCCGGGGTGCCGTAATCTGCCCCGGAGAGCCGTCCCTACCAAGGGGCGGCGTTGACACCGGTCGCCGTCCATGGTGAAACTTGGCTCACCGATGCGCATTCTCCATCTCGCGAAGTACTACTGGCCGCGGTCCGGGGGCATGGAGCGCGTGGTGCAGAGTCTGGCCGAGGGGGCCGCGAACCTGGGACACCAGGTCGAGGTCGTCGCGGTGGAGACGCTGGGCCGGGCCGGCGGCTCGACGCGGCAGCGCTCCTCGGTGACCCGCGCGTTCTCGCTGGCGGCGCTGGGGACGCAGGAGATCGCGCCGGGCTACATCGCCGCCGCCTGGAAGCGGGCCGACATCATCCACGTCCACCATCCCCACCCGCTGGCCGACGTCGCCTGCCTCCTCCGGGCCAGACGCACTCCCGTCGTCGTCACCCAGCACGCCGATTCCCGCCGGTCGGCGTACCGGCCGGTGACCCGGCTGGTGCTCCGGCGCGCCGCGGCGGTCGTGGTCCCCAGCCGGGCGCACCTCGCGCTCTCCAACGAGCTGATCGGGTTCGAGTCGAAGGTCGAGGTCATCCCCTTCGGCATTGACCAGACGCGGTGGGAGATGGTGCCGCCGCCGCCCCCCGGCGCGGCGCCGCGGGCGATCTTCATCGGCCGGCTGGTGGCCTACAAGGGGCTGGACATTCTCCTGCGGGCGATGGAGCGGGTGCCGGAGCTGCGGCTCGACATCGTCGGATCGGGCCCGGAGGGCCCGCGGCTCCGGACGCTGGCCCAGGCGCTCGCGATCACCGACCGGGTCCGGTGGTACGGCGAGTACCCCGACGAGGACCTCCCGCGCCGCATGGCGGACGCCGATTTCCTGGTGCTGCCGTCAGTGACCGTGGAGGAGATGTTCGGACTGGTGGTGCTGGAGGCGATGGCGGCGGGGCGGCCGGTCGTGACTACGGCATTGCCGAGCGCGGTCCGGGAGGTGAACGTGCCCGGCGAGACCGGGCTCGAGGTGCCGCTGCGCGACGTCCCCGCCCTGGCGCAGGCGCTCGAGACGCTGTCGTACGACCCGGCGCTCCGGAAGAAGATGGGGGAGGCCGGCCGCAAGCGGGTGGCGAGCCGGTTCACCCAGGCCGCGATGGCCGAGAAGCACATCGAGCTGTACGAGCGGATACGGGCCGACCGCAGGTGATGAGGATTTCTTCAATCTTCATCGCCCTGCTCGCGCTCGCCTGCGCGCAGCATGGCCGCTGCATTAGCGCCGTCCGGCGCCTGCGCCGTGTAAGCGGCCGCGGCGCCATGGCGGTAGACCAGCTGACCTCCTGAGTGGCCGACGAGCGCGCCGGCTGCGACCAGCCCCGTCGCTCCCAGGGCGGAGCTCAGTCTGGCGACGCTACCGGCGGGCCCGCCGAGCAGACCCACTCCGGTCACCGCCAAGACGATGACCGACAGCACCAGGAAGCGCTCGGCCGCCTCCTCGTGCGCGTCGAGCTGCGACGCGGGGACCACGTCCTCGATCCGCTCCTCGTCGGCCTCGCCGGTCCTGACGGACACCCAGGTGCTGACAGTGAGCGCCGCCGCAACGGCGGTCGACACCGCCCAGGCCCTGAGCACCGGAGCGCCGTGACGGATGCGCCAGATCGCTGCGAGGGCGGCCACGGGCAGGAGGAAGCTCAGAACGATCGGAAAATGGATCACGGCAGGGTGTAACGGGTCGGGCAGCATCGCAGGCTCCATGACAAGGTTCTCCGACACATTGGCGCCGCGGTCGCTCATGCGCCATGCGACAACCGACGGAGCCGCGGTATTTTGAGCCTCATCCGGCAGATGACGGAGCCGCCCGATGACCGAATCCATGCCCCCGCAAGGCCGCCTTCCGCTGACCGTCGTGCTCCTCGCCATCGCCATCGGCGGAGCGCTGGACCTGCTCCTCGACGCGCCGACCGAATGGCGCTCGCTGCACGTGGTGTACGAGCTTGGCCTGGTCGCCGTCGGCCTTCTGACCACGGCGTGCCTCTGGCGCGGATGGGGGCGTGCCGCGCGGTCGGCGGGGCTACTGCGTCGTTCGCTTGCCGAGCGGCAGGCGGAGCGCGATGCCTGGCGGGCGCGGGCCGAGCGGGCACTGGAGGGACTGGGCCGCGCGGTGGACGAGCAGTTCCGGGACTGGCAGCTCACCCCGGCAGAGCGGGACGTCGCGCTGAGGCTCCTCAAGGGGTACGGGCACAAGGAGGTTGCCGCGCTGACGGGACGCAGCGAGCGCACCGTGCGGCAGCACGCGGTGGCGGTCTACCAGAAGTCGGGGTTACAGGGTCGGGCTGAGCTGGCTGGGTTCTTTCTCGAGGACCTCGTGGTGCCGGGTGCAGTGGTGCCCCGG
>Ga0184615_10002150_pt1 | contig 10619 bp, 6 predicted proteins | sample PLM4_65_coex_FD_133134 | JGI IMG/M metagenome (GOLD analysis project Ga0184615, IMG submission 133134) | Groundwater sediment microbial communities from an aquifer in East River, Colorado, USA - PLM4_65_coex | ecosystem: Environmental > Terrestrial > Soil > Riparian zone | place: USA: East... | reverse complement strand
TCGCGCCGCCGCTCCGGCCGCTCCTCGGGCTCGAGCTCGCGTCGCCGACGCTCGCCTTCGTCGCCCTGCAGGCCCTCGACGGCCCTCGCCCCGACGCCGCCCTGCGGACGCTCCTCGGGTTCTCGCTCTTCGTCGCGCTCGTGCTCGCGCGACTCGCAGGAAGGTTTCGCGGCGTGCCGTTCACCTCCGCGTACTGGTCCTTCACCTTCCCGCTTGCCGCGCTCTCGACCGGGGTCCTCCGGGAGGCCGAGGCGGTGCCCGGATCGATCGCGGCGGCCATCGCGCTGCCGCTCTTCGTCCTCGTGAACGCGGTGGTCGCCGTCGTCGCGTTCCGGACCGTGGCCGCGCTCTCACGCGGCACGCTGCTCGGACGGGATTAGTACTGCGAGCCCCTCGCCGCGCCCGTGGGGCGTCGGCGGTAGAGTGTGGACGTGCTCGTCGAGGTCGCCATCGCCGCCGCGGTCCGCGGCACGTTCACCTATCGCGTGCCCTCGGCGCTCGCGGAGGCGGTGAGCCTCGGACAGCGGGTGGCGGTGCCGTTCGGGCGCAGCCGGCGTGCCACCGGGTACGTGGTCGGGTTCCCCAGCGCGCGTCCCCAGGGGCTGGAGCTCCGGGACGTCATCGAGGTGCTCGATCGCTTCCCGCCCTTCACGCCCGGGCTCGTGGCGCTGATCCGCTGGGCGGAGGAGTACTACCTCGGCGCGCCCGGCGAGCTGCTGCGCGCAGCGCTGCCGCCGGGGCTCAACACCCGGCGCGGCACGCAGGGGCCCGTCCGGCGTGGCGTCGAGTACGCGGGCGCCGAGCCCGATGCCGCCGGCGCGATCCCCGCGCTCGGGCGCGCGCCAGCCCAGCGTGCCGTCCTCGAGTACCTCCTCGCCCGCGGCCGGATCCCGCTCGAGGAGCTGCGGCGCGCGTTCCCGCACGGCCGCGCCGCGCTGGTCGCCCTCGCCCGCCGCGGGCTCGTCCGGCTCGACCGCGAGACGCCGGTCGCGCGTGCAGGGGTGCTCGACGCCGGCGAGGCCGCGCCGCGGCTCACGGCGGAGCAGGCCGCCGCGCTCGCCGAGATCGTGGGCGCCTTCGGCGGCTTCGCGACCTTCCTCCTGCACGGAGTCACCGGCTCCGGGAAGACCGAGGTGTACCTGCAGGCGATCGCGCGCGCCCGGGAGGCCGGGAAGGGCGCGCTCGTGCTCGTCCCCGAGATCGCGCTGACGCCGCAGCTCTCCGGACGGTTCCGCGCGCGCTTCGGCGACGACGTGGCGCTCCTCCACTCCGGCCTCTCCGGCGCGGAGCGCCATGCGGAGTGGCTCCGCCTCCGCCGCGGCGAGGCGCGGATCTGCGTCGGCGTCCGGAGCGCCATCTTCGCGCCGGTGCTGGACCTCGGCGTCGTGGTGGTCGACGAGGAGCACGAGGGGAGCTTCAAGCAGGAGGACGGCCCGGCGTACCACGCCCGCGACCTGGCGGTCGTGCGCGGGAAGCTCGAGGACGCGGTCGTGATCCTCGGCTCCGCGACCCCGTCGCTCGAGACGCTCGAGAACGCGCGGAGGGGACGGTACCGCAGGCTCGAGCTGCCGCGCCGGGTCGAGGACCGGCCCATGCCGCGGGTGGAGCTCGTCGACCTCCGCCGGCTGCGCAGGCCCGGGCAGGACCTCGCCCCCCAGGGGGCCCCGAACAAGGAGCGCGGCTTCGCCGCGGGGACTGGTCTCGCGCCGGGCCTCCTCTCCCCCCGGCTCGCGGACGCGCTCGGCGAGACCGTGGCCGCGGGCCAGCAGGCGATCCTGTTCCTGAACCGCCGCGGCTACGAGACCCTCGTCCTGTGCGAGGGCTGCGGGGAGGAGGCGCGCTGCTCGCAGTGCGCCGTCGCGCTCACGCACCACGCGCGGCGCGGGATCCTCCTCTGCCACGCGTGCGGCCGTGCGGAGCGGATGGACGCGCGCTGCCCGTCCTGCGCCGGCATCCGCTCCGGGGTCGGCGTCGGGACCGAGCAGGTCGAGGAGGCGGTCCGGGCCCGGGTCCCCGGCGCGCGCGTGGCACGGCTCGATCGCGACGCGGTGTCGGGTGCGGGCGACACCGCCGCGCTCCTGGCGCGGTTCGCCCGCCGCGACCTCGACGTGCTCGTCGGGACGCAGATGGTGACGAAAGGCCACGACTTCCCTGGCGTGACGCTCGTGGGCGTGGTGCTCGCCGACACCGCGCTCGCCCTCCCCGACTTCCGCGCCGGCGAGCGGACGTTCCAGCTCCTCACCCAGGTCGCGGGCCGCGCCGGACGCGGGGCCGAGGGCGGCCACGTCATCGTGCAGACGTTCAACCCGGCGGCGCGCGCGGTCGCTCGGGCGGTGCTCCACGACTACGCCGCGTTCGCGGAGGAGGAGCTCGAGGATCGCCGCCGGCGCGGGTGGCCTCCGTTCGGCCGCCTGCTCGCCGTCCGGGTCGAGGGATCCGAGGCGGGCGCGCCGCGGACGGCGGAGGCGCTGGCCCGCGCGGCGCGGCCCGCGCTGCGCGGGGAGGTCGCGCTGCTCGGACCGGCGCCCGCCGCCATCGAGCGGCTCCGGGGGAAGACCCGCTGGCACCTGCTCTTCCGGGCCGCCGGGCCGCAGCCGCTCTTCCGGATCCATGCCGCGCTCACCGAGGTCGCGCGCCGCCCGCCCGGCGGTGCCCAGGTGCGGTTCGACATGGACCCGATTTCGATGATGTAGGCGCCGCCAGCTTGGTCCCTCCAGGGGCCCGATCCATAATCGACCCTGAGTGCCGCGGGTCCTCCTCGTCGACGATGACATCGCTGAGATATCAGCGGTCAAGCGCGTTCTCGCGCGGGCGGGGCACCATGCCGTGCTCGCCACGAGCGCGGCGGACGCGCTCGCCGCGGTCGCGCAGGCTGCGCCGGCCGTCGTGCTCGTCGGCGCGAGCTGCGAGAACGGGGAAGCCGTCCGGCGGTTCGCCGAGTCGGAGGCGGCGCGCAGCGTGCCGATGGTCGTGCTCGGGGAGAGCGCGGCGGCGCCCGAGGGCGCGGCGGTGGTCCCCCGGCCGATCGACCCCGACCACCTCGCGGCCCAGGTCGCGGCGGCGATCGGGGCGCCGCCGGCGCCGGCTCCCTCCGGAGCAGCGACCGCGACGCGGCGCGCGCCGCCGGGGAAGATCGCGCCGCGCTCGAACGGGTCGCCCGCGCAGCCGGCCTCGTCGCGCAAGGCGGCCGCGGAGGCGCTGCGCGCGCGCGCCGAGGAGCTTCGGCGTGGCACCGCGGCTGCTCCCGCCGCGGAGCCGCCCGACCCGCGACCCGACCGCAGGCTCGACGCCGCCGACGCCGCGCTCGCCGAGCTCGAGGCGCCCGCGGGGAGATCGGGGACCGACCTCGACGTCGAGTTCGACCCCGGGCTCGAGGCGATCTTGCGGCGCGCCGAGGAGGCCGAGCGCGCGCACGCGGCGGAGAAGAAGGCGCGCGCGCGGCAGGCGGATCGCGCCACGGTGGAGGCGCTGCAGCGCGCGGAGGCGGAGCAGGTCGCGGTCGAGAAGGCGCAGCGGGCCCGGACGGCCGAGGAACGGGCGCGGGCCGAGGAGCGCGCCCGGGTCGAGGCGGAGCGGCGGGCGCGCGAGGAGGCGGAGGCGCGGAAGAGGGCCGACGCGGCGCGGCGCGAGGCCGAGAAGGGGGCGCGGGTCGAGGAGCGCGCCCGGGCCGAGGCGGAGCAGCGGGCGCGCGACGAGGCGGAGGCGCGGAAGCGGGCCGACGCGGGGCGGCGCGAGGCCGAGAAGGGGGCGCGGGCCGGGGAGCGCGCCCGGGCCGAGGCGGAGCGGCGGGCGCGCGAGGAGGCGGAGGCGCGGAAAAGGGCCGACGAGGAGCGGGCGCGGGTCGAAGAGGAGGCGCGCAAGCGGGCCGACGAAGAGGCGCGCCGGACCGGCGAGCGCTCGCGCGCGGAGCGCGATGCGCGCGCCGATCTGCAAGGCGAGCTCGAGCGGCTCCGCCGGCAGAGCGAGGAGGAGGCGCGCAGGCGCGAGGGCGAAGAGGAGGAGCTCCGAGGCGCCATCGCGAGCGCCCGCGCCGAGATGGATGCGCTGCGGCGGCGGGGTGAGGACGAGGCACGGCGACGCGCCGACGCGGAGGCCGAGATCGCCCGGCTCGCGCGCGAGGCCGAGCGGAAGATCGCCGACGCCGCGGCCCAGCCCGCCCCGTTCGACTTCCCGGTGTACCGGCCCCCCAACGCGGATCCGCCTGCGGACCCGGCGCAGGAGCTCGCACGCCGGCGCGTGGCCGCCCTGCGCCCCCCCGCGCCGGACGTCGCGCGCGCGGCCCCGGCCGAGGAGCCCCCGGCGGCCGAGCCGACGTCGCCGTCCCGACCGTCCCGACCGATCCGCGCCCCTCCGCCCGAGCTCCGCTCCGGGACGCTCGCCGACGTACCCGCACCCCGCCTGCTCGCGCTCGCCGCCCGGGCCGAGCTCATGGGCCGGATCGACTTCGACGGGGAGGCCTCGCGGTCGCTCTACTTCGAGGACGGCCGGATCGTCGGCGCGACCAGCTCGGACCCGGCGGATCGCGTGGAGGAGCACGCGCTCCGGCTCGGGCTCGTCACGCGCGACCAGTACCGGGCGGTCGCCGCCGGGGCGGCGACGCTCGCGACGCGCCGCGCCGCGGTCGTGCTGCTCGAGCGCGGCTTCCTCAAGCCGAACGAGCTGACGGGGCTCGTCCGGCGCCGGACCGAGGAGGTCGTCTTCGGCGTGTTCGCCGATCCGGGCGCGCGCTTCCGCTGGTCGCCGGCGGAGGTCGCCCCCGACGAGCGGACCGTGCTCGAGCGATCCACGCTGCAGCTCGCCGTCGAAGGCGTGCGGCGGCGCTGGCTGGCCCCGTACGTCGACGCGGTCCTCGGAGGGGACGCGACGCTCCTCGCCCCGATCGCCACCGGCCCCACCGCCGCGGACGTGGACCTCTCCCCGGACGAGCGGCGCGTCCTCGCCCTGGCCGACGGGCTCCGGACGATCGACGAGATCGTCGCCGCGAGCCCGCTCGACGCCCTCTCCACCCGCCAGGCGCTCGCCGCCATGGTCCTGGTCGGGGCCCTCGCGGTCCGGACGTTCCAGGGAGGCCGTCCCGCGGCGGCCGCGACGGCGGCGATCGACCTCGCCCGCGTCCGGGACAAGCTCGATCAGGTCCGGCGGGCCGACTACTTCACCATCCTCGGCGTGGGCCGGCTCTGTACCCCGCACGAGGTCCGCGAGTCCTTCGAGAGGCTGCGCGCCGAGCTCGACCCGCGGCGCTTCCAGTCGACGCGCGAGGAGGGGCTCGAGGCGCGCCTCATCGAGATCCAGCGCGTGCTCGCCGACGCCCGCGACGTGCTCGCCGACGACCGGCTCCGCGAGGAGTACCTGCGGGGCCTCGGCGAGTAGGGATCGGCTTCCGTCCGTGCGCGATCGCGCCGGCGGTGTTACATGAAGACCCGGAGATCACGAGAGAACGACAGATGGTCCGCGAAATCGTCATCTGGCCAGACCCGGTGCTGAAGCAGGTCGCCGTCCCCGTAGACCGGGTGGACGACACCGTCCGCCGTCTCCTCGACGACATGGTCGAGACGATGTACGCCGCCGACGGCGTCGGGCTCGCGGCGCCGCAGGTCGGGGTCTCGCGGCAGGTGATCGTGATCGACACGTCGCCGCGCCAGCCGGAGCAGAAGCTCATTCACCTCGTCAATCCGCGGATCGTCCTCGCCGAGGGGAAGACGGTCTACACCGAGGGGTGCCTCTCGATCCCGGGCGAGGCGGAGGAGGTGGAGCGCGCGGCGAAGGTGGTGGTGCGCGCGCTCGACTACCACGGGAAGCCGTTCGAGATCGCGGCCGAGGGCGACCTCCTCGCCATCGCGCTCCAGCACGAGGTGGATCACCTCCTCGGAACGGTCTTCGTCGATCACCTCTCGAGCCTGAAGCGCGAGCTCATCCGGAAGCGGATGAAGAAGGTGAAGGCCGAGCGCGCCGCCGAGGTCGCGGACGATGTGCGGCGAGCGCCGCACCACGAGTCCGCGCTGTAGGCCGCCGCTCGCAGCCGGCGATCGCGCGCCGAGCGCTACAGCCGCTCGTCGATGGCGCGGTTCGACATCGCGTCCGCCTGCTCGTTCTGCTCGCGCGAGATGTGGCGGACCTGGATGAAGCTGAACCCCTGCAGCAGGACCTTCGCCTCGTCGTGCAGCGGCCGCAGGTGCTCGGCCTTCACCTGGTACTCGCCGGCGATCTGCTTCACGAGCAGCTCCGAGTCCGAGTAGACCTCGAGCTCCTTGATGCCCATCGCCTTGGCGCGCTTGAGGCCGAGGATGAGCCCCATGTACTCGGCGACGTTGTTCGTCGAGTCGCCCAGGAACTTCCCGATCTTCGCGACGATGTGGCCGTCGGGGTTCAGGATCACCGCCCCCGCGCCCGCCGGACCGGGGTTGCCGCGCGCCGCGCCGTCCGTATAGAGCCGCGTCCGCTTCGCCTGCTCCGCCGCCTCGGCGGCAACCACGGCCTGGCGCTCGCGCTCCTCGGTGGCTGCGCGCTCGCGCCGGCGCCGATCCCGCTCGGTCTTCGAGAGCTCCATCGCCTCGTCGATGTCTTCCGCAGCGCGCTGCGCGGCCTTCTCGACATCGCTCTGCCGGCGGACCTTGATGCCCTTCGTGCCGGCGCCCGGAGCGGGCTCGCGCCCCTTCTCCGCCTCCTCGACCCGGTCCGCGGCGGCGTTGATGAGCTTGCCGAGCGTGTCCCGGTCGTAGCCGGAGTAACGCTGGAGCGCGCGCGGCAGCTCCTCGTTCGCAGCGATGAAGCGGAGCAGCTCCGCCAGCACCGGCTTGGAGCTCATCTCACGACCTCACGCCCTGCTGCCGGCACTACGCCGGCGACGGTGCAGGCGGGTTGACCGCCTCCGCCGAGTAGATGATGCGGTGACAGTTCGGGCAGGTCTCGATGGAGTTCGCCTTCTGCAGCGTGATGGCGAGCTGGGGCGGGATGTTGCGGTGGCAGCCCTTGCAGGTCATGCCGACCACCGGCGCGATCGCCACGCCCGCGCGGCGTCGCTTGATGTTCTCGTACTTGGCGAGCAGCCCCGGGTCGACCTGCTTCACCGCCTCGGCACGGCGCGCCTCGAGCCCGCGGAGCTTCTCGTCGGCGACGGCCTTCGTCTTGTCGAGGTCCTCCACCTCGGCCTGGGCGGCGGCCTCGCGCTCGGAGAGCTCCTCCTCCTTCGCCTCGAGCACCTTCTTGATCTCCCCCGCCTGCGCGGTGAGCTCCCGGAGCTGCTCGGACTGGCCCTCGTTCGTCTTCTTCGCGATGTCGATCTCGCGCGAGAGCGCGGCGTACTCGCGGGGGGTGCGGATCTCGCCGAGACGCCCCTCCCACTTCTTGACCTTGTCCCGTTCCATCGAGAGGAGCGAGTCGAGCTGCCGCCGCTCCCGCTCGTTGCCCTCGAGCCGCGCCCGCTCCTGCTCCCAGGCCTTGCGCGCCACGCCCACCGCGGCCTCGACCCCGGCGCGCCGGTTCGGAAGACCCGCAAGCCCTGCCTGGACCTCGTTCGTCTCGAGATCGATCTGCTGGAGCTCCTCCAGCGCCTTCAGCTTCTCACGCAGCGACAAGGTTCTCGCTCCTCGAACACATGGGCCCACCAGGATTCGAACCTGGATCTGATCGGTTATGAGCCGACAGCTCTGGCCGTTGAGCTATGGGCCCTCCATCCATCCCGGCGCGCCTCCTCTACCACACTTCCGCTAGCTCTCGACGAAGCTCTTCAGCCGCTTCGACCGGGACGGGTGCCTCAGCTTCCGCAGCGCCTTCGCCTCGATCTGCCGGATCCGCTCGCGCGTCACCTCGAAGTCCTGGCCGACCTCCTCCAGCGTGTGATCGCTCTTCTCGCCGATGCCGAACCGCATCCGGAGCACCTTCTCCTCGCGAGGCGTCAGCGTGGCGAGGACCTTCCGGGTCTGCTCGGCGAGGTTCATGTTGATGACCGCGTCCGAAGGGCTGACGAGCGACTTGTCCTCGATGAAGTCGCCGAGGTGGCTGTCCTCCTCCTCGCCGATCGGCGTCTCGAGGCTGATCGGCTCCTTCGCGATCTTCAGGACCTTGCGGACCTTGTCGAGCGGCAGCTCCATCTTCTCCGCGATCTCCTCGGGGGTCGGCTCGCGCCCGAGCTCCTGCACGAGATAGCGGCTGGTCCGGATCAGCTTGTTGATGGTCTCGATCATGTGGACCGGGATGCGGATCGTCCTCGCCTGGTCGGCGATGGCGCGGGTGATCGCCTGTCGGATCCACCACGTCGCGTAGGTCGAGAACTTGTACCCGCGCTTGTATTCGAACTTGTCCACCGCCTTCATCAGGCCGATGTTCCCCTCCTGGATGAGGTCGAGGAACTGCAGGCCGCGGTTCGTGTACTTCTTCGCGATCGAGACGACGAGGCGGAGGTTCGCCTCGACGAGCTCCGTCTTGGCGCGCTCGGCCTTGTGCTCTCCGTCGCTGATGGCGCGGTAGGTGCGGCGCAGCTCCTCGACCGGGACCTCGGCCTCCTCCTGCACGCGCAGGATCTTGCGGCCGGCGGTCCGCACGACCCGATCCAGCTCCTCGACGTCGTCGACGGAGCAGCCGAGCTTGCGAGCGAGCTTCTTGCGCCCGGCGTCGTCCTCACGCGTCTCGCGCAGGAGCCGGCGGAGCTCGCGGACGGGCACCCGGGTGCGCCGCTCCGCGTCGAAGAACTCCCGCTCCGCCTCCTCGACGCGCTTGATGAACGCCTTGAGCTTGAGGACGATCCGGTCGATCTGCTTCTTGTTGAGCTGGATGGCCTCGAGGTTCTCCATCATGTCGCCCTCGATGACCTTGATCTCGTTCTTCAGCTCGCGGCGCTTCACCTCCGAGAGCTTCTTCGCCGCGAGGGTCTCCTTCACCTTGGCGACGTCCCGCTCGAGCTTGCGGATCAGGTCGATGTGGTTCAGCACGTGCTCGACCTTCTTCTCCTCCTCCTTCGGGATCTTCGGCTTCTCCGGCTCGCCGCCCTCCGCCGCGTCCGGCGCGGCCGCGGCGCCCTCGACGTCGACGGCCTCCTCCTCGACCTCGACCTCCTCCTCCTCCGGCTCGGCCTGCTGCTCGTCGCCCGCGTCCTTCACGATCTCGCGGACGCGGATCTTGCCCTTCCGGAGCCGCTCGCCCAGCTCGAGGATCTCGTGGATCGCGATGGACGACGAGAGGACCGCGGCGAGCACCTCCTTCTCGCCCACCTCGATCCGCTTCGCGATCTCCACCTCGCCCTCGCGCGTGAGCAGCGAGACGGATCCCATCTTGCGGAGGTACATGCGGACGGGGTCGTTCGACTTGCCGTAGCCCGCGTCGTCCTCCTCCTCCTTCTCCTCCTCCTTCTCGGCCTTCTCCTCGGGCTCCGGCGGCTTGTCCGGCAGCTTCATCTTCTTCTCGGCGCCGTCCACGACCTCGATGTCGTGCTCGCCGAACATCGACATCACGTCGTCGATCTGGTCGGAGCTGGTGTCGGACGGCAGCGCGTCGTTCACCTCGTCGTAGGTGAGGAAGCCCTTCTCGCGACCGCGCTCCATGAGCGCCTTCACCTCGGACCGCTCGGTGATGTCGCTCATGTCGTCCTGCGGAAGCTCGTCCTCCGCGTCGTCGTCGTCGTCGGCCTCTTCCTCCTCGGCGCCCTCGACCTCGACCTCCTCATCCACCGGGCGCGCCGGCTTCCGGAGCTTGGGCCCCTTCTCGCCCTTGCCCGGCTTCTCGGGCTTGGCGGTCTCGGGCGCGGCGGCCTTGTCCCCCTTCTTCCGGAGGACCTTCTCCGCCTTCTCGGTCGCCTTCTGCGCGAGGGGGGCCTTCGCAGAGCGCGACGCCTCCGCCCTGGCGCGCTTCGCGGCCTTGACGACCCGTTCCCTGTCCTTGCGCGCGGGCCTCTTCAGCTTCGCGGCGCTCTTCTTGGTCGCCTTCTTCGCGGCGTGGCCCTTGCTGGTCATGTCGCTCTCTTCCTCCGACAGCTCGGCTGCTCGGTGGTGCTCTTGTGTAACGGCTCCCCGGCGATCGAGCCCGGTCAACCTGCTTAGAATCCTTCGGAGCTTCGCTTTCATCCGGACCGCTCGATGGATTGAAGGCGCTTCTCGAGGTCGCGCTTCATTCGGTCGATGCGCTGGAACTCGTCCGCTCGCCCCGCGGCAGCCGCGGTCCCCGCCTTGACGGTTTCGCACCCGATCGCCGCCATCTGTGTTGAGAGGCGCTCGATCTTCGCTTTGAGAACGCTCTTTCGTAGCTCGCGCTCCGCGTGCTCACGCTTCTGGCCGTGCGCGCGCCGGAGCGTGACGTCATCCGCAACTGCGGCCAACCGAGCGAGCGCCTCCTCTGCAGACAGCCCACCCCTGATAAGGTCGCGTGCCAGCTCCGAGAGGGGCCCCGCCGGCAGTTCTCCAGGGAGGTTCTCCTCCTCGGCAACCGGCGCCAGGTCTGGAAACACCGCGAGGAGGCCAAGCGCGTCCGCGGCCGGCCCCGGGAGAAGCACCTTCGCCGCGGGGCGGGCGGGCCGCGCCGAGACGGCGGGGCGCTGCGCGGGTGCCGGCCGCCTGCCCGGGTTACCGCCGGAAGGCATCTCGCCCGACAGCTCGGCGCGCAGGGCGGCCACGTCGAGCTCGAGCCGGTTC
>Ga0184615_10002148_pt1 | contig 10628 bp, 6 predicted proteins | sample PLM4_65_coex_FD_133134 | JGI IMG/M metagenome (GOLD analysis project Ga0184615, IMG submission 133134) | Groundwater sediment microbial communities from an aquifer in East River, Colorado, USA - PLM4_65_coex | ecosystem: Environmental > Terrestrial > Soil > Riparian zone | place: USA: East... | reverse complement strand
TTCGGCTCGCGGCAGAACAGGCGCATCGCCTCCTCCACCGGTCCAAGGCGGGAGGCGAATACCGTGTCTCGCTCCACTACCACCGCGGATTCCGCCAAAGCGTCGCCCGCGAGCGAATACACCATATCGGCAGAAAATTTTTGCTGCACTGTCGCCATCGTGCGCCTCCTGATTCGGAAGAACGGTCGACTGCTGGCCCCTGCATGCAGTGCGTTAGTGCCGAAAATTATGGACACAGCGCAACGTGCGGAGCAAGGACGGGCTAAGTCCTGAGCTACCGAGTCGGGGCTTCTACGTATGTGGATAAACGGGCATGTGCCCATGAACGGAAAAATAGGGCGCGTTTTGGCAGCCACGCCTTGTTGCACTGCAACGCGGGCGACGGAACGTCTCTTTGGTCAGACGGGAAGTGGATCGGGATGATCGCCGCGGCGATCCGGTTGAGATCGGTCAGCATAGCGATCACGGCATCCCCGCGGTCAGCAGCCGGCGTACGCCCTCGATCGGGTAGGAAATCCAGCTCGGGCGGTTGGCGTCCTCGTAGATCACCTCGGACAGCGCCTTCTCGAGCTCGAACAGTCGGATCACGCGCATCGCCGTGCCGCGATCCGCGGGCACGGTCGGGCAATTGCCGATCGAAGCGAAATAGGCTTCGAGAAACTCCGCTTCGGCATACCGCAACCAGTTCTGAGCCGCGCGCGTGAGCAAGGTCGGATCCTCGGCCCGTGCCTCGGTGCGGGCGCGTACCGCCGCATTTGCGGCATAGTCGAACGAACGCAGCATGCCTGCGACGTCGCGCAGCGGCGAATCCTTGTCGTGGCGCTGCGACAGAGACACGGTAGGGTCGCCCGCCAGATCGATGACGAATACGTCGTCTTTGGCCATCAGCACGTGACCCAGATGCAGATCGCCATGCACACGCGATTTGCTTCCGGCAAGTTGGACAGGAGAAAGCTCGCCAAGCCGCGCCGCGACTCGCGCGCGCAAGTCCTCCTCGAGGTGCGGTGCCGCGGCTTCGGCCCGTGTCGCAATGCGCCGCCGCCAGATTTCCAGATCGTCGGGCATAACCGGCTCCAGCCGGAATGCTGGATCGTCGGTTTCGGACGCGAGAGCGCGGTGCAGCTCGGCGGTCCGGCGACCCAGTACCTGCGCAAACTGGCGATAGGGCGCGTGGCGCTCATGTTCCGTACCGCCGTCGCCGGTCGCCACCAGCGCGACATCCTCCAGGACACGCATCAGGTAATCCACCGTGAAGCGCCACGCGTCGCCCTGATTCTGAACGAACTCGTGCAAAACGCCGAGTGCCGTCGGAGGGCCCTCCGCCGGTTCGAGATGGATCGAGCCGAGCACACGCGGAGTGTTGCGGAACGCTGTGCGCTCGGAGAGGTAACGTCCCATTTCGATTTCAGGGTGAATCCCCGCGGCAACATGCCGATAGAGTTTCAACACCATGAGGTCGTCGAGACGGAGTGACGCGTTGCTTCGTTCGCTGCCTTGCCGCGTGACCGGCACGTCATCGTGAGGCGCCGCGAAGAAATGCATCGTCGCGCTAAAGACGATCGTCCCCTGCCCTGCGGGCACGCGCTCGTTCTGTGCGATCTTCCGGATCAAGGCGCGCGCGAACCGCTCATCGGCAATAGCGTCGTGCAAAATCCCAAGCCGGGCACGCTGGCGCACCCGCGCGAGGGCGCTCGGCATGAGTCGGGCGAGCGGATCCTCGGTCGTGCTCTCCCACGCAATGGACATCGGCAAGACGTAATCCAGCGGGTCGCGATCGGCGGGCTGCACCTCGATGATCGGTAGTACCCAGCTCCGGTCCCCGTCCTGCAACTCCACGGCTTGTTTGAGCGAGATGCCGAAGTTGAGTGCGTCCTTGGCAGCGAACCAGCGCTGTGCCGCGAGAAACTCGGGCAGCACGCGCCGCATGAGCATTTCGCGGGGCTCGCCCGCAAGCAGGCTCTGCCATCCGTGTGGGATCACCAGTGTCATCAGCTCGGGCAGCGGCTGTGTCGCCACTTCATGTCCGACTTGAGGCTCGGCCTTGTCGGCCAAACGGAACCAGTAGAAGCCATATCCCGGTAAAGTGATGAAATACGGCAGGTCGCCGATCTGCGGAAACACGGCCTGGCCGAACAGCTCGATCGGCACCCGACCGCGATAGGCGGACAGATCGATCTCGGCTGCCTGGGGGGCGCGCGAAAAATTGACCACGCACAGGATGATCTCGCTTTCGTGTTCGCGGAGGTAGACGAACACCTTGCGATTCTTGGGCAGAATGAAGCTGATCGTGCCACGGCCGAAGGCGCGGTAGTTCTTTCGCACCGCGATCAGCCGCCGCATCCAGTTGAGCAGCGACGCCGGCGATCGCGCCTGCGCCTCCGCGTTCACCGCCTCGTAACCGTAGACCGGATCCATGATCGCCGGCAGAAAAAGCCGTGCTGGATCGGTGCGCGAGAACCCGCCGTTGCGGTCAGGCGACCATTGCATCGGCGTGCGCACACCGTTGCGATCGCCGAGATAGAAATTATCGCCCATGCCGATTTCGTCGCCGTAGTAGAGGATTGGCGTGCCCGGCATGGACATCAGCAAACTGTAGAGCAGCTCCACCTTCCGGCGATCGTTGTCGAGCAGCGGTGCCAGGCGTCGGCGAATGCCGAGATTGAGCTTGGCGCGCGGGTCTGCGGCATAGGACTTCCAGAGGTAGTCGCGCTCCCGGTCGCTCACCAGCTCGAGCGTGAGCTCGTCATGGTTGCGCAGAAATATCGCCCACTGGCACGAATCCGGGATCGGCGGCGTCTGGCGCAGGATATCGGTCACCGGGTGGCGGTCCTCCTGCGCCAGCGCCATGTAGATACGCGGCATCAGGGGGAAGTGGAACGCCATGTGGCATTGGTCGCCCTCGCCGAAATAGGGACGCACGTCCTCCGGCCATTGGTTCGCCTCGGCGAGCAACAAGCGGTCGGGATATTTCGCATCCAATGCTGCGCGGATCTTGCGGAGCACCGCATGGGTTTCCGGGAGGTTCTCGTTGTTGGTGTCGTCACGCTCGACCAGGTATGGAATGGCGTCGAGCCGAAATCCGTCGACTCCCATGTCGAGCCAGTAGCGCATCGTCCGGATCACCTCGACGAGAACGCGCGGGCTGTCGAAATTGAGGTCCGGCTGGTGCGAGAAGAAGCGGTGCCAATAATAGGACTGCGCCACCGGGTCCCAGGCCCAATTGGAGGTTTCGGAATCGCTGAAGATGATGCGCGTGCCGGGGTATTTGCGGTCGGTGTCGCTCCACACGTAGTAGTTGCGCTCCGAGGAGCCGGGTCGTGCGCGACGCGCGCGCTGGAACCAGGGGTGCTGGTCCGATGTATGGTTGATGACGAGCTCCGTGATCACCTTGAGCCCGCGCTGGTGCGCCTCGCGTACGAAGCGGCGGAATTCGTGCATCGAGCCGTAGCTGGGATGGATGGTGCGATAGTCGGAGATATCGTAACCGTCATCCTTCAGGGGCGAAGGATAGAACGGCAACAGCCAGAGCGCGGTGACGCCGAGCGATTGCACGTAATCGAGCTTGGCCGTGAGCCCGGCGAAGTCTCCAATCCCATCGTCGTTGGAATCGAAGAACGACTTCACATGCAGCTCGTAGAAGATGACGTCCTTGTACCAGAGCGGATCGTTCATTGCGGTTTACGCCACGGCCGAGACCGCCGGCTGTACCGGGGCCGTACGACATATTTGCTAGGAAAACGTGCCAGGAGGGGAAGCGTTCCCGGCCGAATTCACGGCTCAATGGGCCGCGATTGAGCCGGTCCTAGGAATCGGAATTATCGCGGGTCGATCAAGGCCCACGACCGCTCCTCATGGCCAGGCGCGTAGGCCGTGTTGGTTTCGGCGGGGTTCCGGTTCACCAGCGGCCGCGCAAACAACGGATGAGTCAACGAGCGCACCTCGTGCTCGAAAGTAAACAGCTTATCGCCGCTTTTGGGGTCTACGATGTCGAGGAAGCGATACTGATACTGATCGCTTTCCTCGCTCACCAGTCCGCGCTCCTTTAGCCGAGCGTGCGGGCCAGAGAAATCGGCGACGTAGACCTGCACGTGGTGCCCGTCGTACTCACGCGGCGACACATCGGCCTCGCGATAGATGAGCTCCTGCCGATACCCCACCGGAACGCGCGCGCAATTGTCTTCCACCGTCGCAGGAGTATCGAAAATCTCACGATAGAAGCGCGCAATGCCGTCGGCGGCGCCGGCCGGCACGTCGAGCTCGACATACGGAATGCCGAGCGCCGTGCGGCCGAAGCGCTCCTCCGGTTCATGACAAAGGATTTCGTTGCCCCAGGGCGAGGTCACCTCGACGCAGCGATTGCGCGCCTTGAACGCGAAGCGCGTGCCCTCGAGCTGTTTCTGCACCCCTTCGAGCCGCTGGGCCAAGCCGTCCAGCCCCGGCATCACGATGCCGACGCGGCCGCGCACCACCTGCGGCTCGCCGGTCGGCAAATGGAACTGGCTGCGCCCAACATTGATCCACATATTGTTGACGCTGGTCATGATGTAGGGATCTCGGGTCAGGCCCAGCCCGGCGACATAGAACAAGGTCGCAATGCGCTGGTCCGGGATGCGCGTGTTCACGTGCTCCAGGTGGACGATGTTCCCGGTATCCTCGGCGGCGCGGTCGTAAGATTTGCTCATCGCTTCCTCCTGTCCGAGGTTTTGCGGTCGCAACGATTCACCGAACCTTTTGAAACAAACCGTGACGCACCGGGACTCGAACCTGGGACTCTCTCATCAAGAGTGTCTCAATTTTGTTGACGCTTCAAGGTGGTATCCGAGGCTAGGCAATCCGGTCCTTGAGCTTCAGAAACGGCCGCTCGACGGCAAGGTGCAACGAAAGCGCCGCCGCGGCGGAAAATGCGAAAAAGAACGGAAGAAATACCGCGAACCGCGCCGACGATGGCCAAAGTTGCGCGTCGAACAAAGCATCTACCAACGCGAGCGTCCCGGGAATGAGGAGCAGATGAACGAGATAGAGGCTGTATGAAAGCCGTGCGGTGGCAACGAACCACGGCCGCGCGAAGGCGGATGGCGAACCGCCGCCGGCCGCACCGAAAACCAAAAGTGCCATGGCGAGGGCAATAAGCGTCGGTTGCCACAACCGCTCGGCGGGACCGATCACGTCCAGCATCGGCGCACCGGCGATCAGCACGCTGGCACCTAAGACGCCCACCCAGAACAGCGCACGCGCCGCCTTGAACCGGCCGGCGCAATCTCGATGGACCAGCGCGGTGAGAAGTCCAAGCGCCAGTGGTTCAAGGCAGAGATGGGCCGGGCTGCGAAAGATTTGAAAAAATGCCACGTACTCGAGTGGTTCGGGATGGGCCAAGTCCATGAGATAGCGGAAGAACAGACCGGCTCCCGCAAGTGCTACGAGCAAGGCATAGCGCGCGAAGCGCCCGGGCAGCATCAGCACCGCGGCGACCACGGCCGGCGCCAACAAGTAAAACTTCTCCTCGACGCCCAACGACCAAAACACGACCACGATGTTCGACGGCAGGTAGTCCTGCAGCATCAGCACGTGCCACGCGACACGGACGCCGAGATACTCGGGCGCCACGGTGAAGAATGGCACTAGGCCGAGGGCCGCGACAGCCAGCACCGCGTAATAGGCGGGCAGAATACGCAGCGCACGCTTGAGAATATAACGCCTGAAGGCGTACCGGCCCCTGTCTCCACGCGCGCGCGCCGCAAGCAATTGTGTGCCGATAAGAAAACCGGACAGTACGAAGAACAGATCGACCCCGATCCAACCGTTGATCATGGGGATTGCAAGGTCCCAATTGCCGATGGGGAGCAGGGACAATCCGCCGGAGTCCCAGAATGGACGCGCCGCGTGGCGCATCAGCACCAGCAGAATCGCCACCGCACGCAATGTATCGAGCGCCGGAATCGCGCCGGGCACGACCAAGTCTCGCGCCCAGGCCGGTGCTTGGGGAGGTCTGGCGGCGCCCACGATGGTAGCGGTCGAGGCGGAATCGAGCGTGGGCATGGCGGGCACGCGTGGCTTAGTCGGCGATGGCGAATAATTTGCGGATTTTCGGCTGACGTACTTTCCAGATCAGCGCGTCCACCACGTAGTGATGGAAATTCAGCGTCTGGAACAGGATCAGGCTGGCCGGAAGCGCCGTCGCGGCAGCGAAGGTCGCTGCCGTCGCGCCGAGGCCGAAATAAGCCACGGTCGAGATGGCAAGACAAAGCCCGAAATACGCCCAGGCCCGGCGCGGCTGGACGCACCACGACAAAAGCGGTGCGTCGGCCGAGATACCGCTCCGGAAGCGGTTGCGGTTGAACAACCAAACGAACAGGACGTACTGCGAATTGTGCCAGATGTTGATCGCGAGCCAGCCGTAGTCCATTGACGGGATGATGCAATAGCCGACCATAAAGATCGCGAAATGGCTGGCGAGGAACGCCGTATGCGTGACCGCGAGCCGGCCCTGGCGCCACGCCGCGATCCGTCCGATGACCCACACTGCGAGCAGCGCGAGCGCGGCGAGCCCTGTCGCGTCGGCGAGCCAGGGCGGCACCGGCAGGGCGCGAAATTCCATGCCGAGGAACGTGTCCGGTGCCCCCGCCGAACGGTTCAGAATGCCCCATAGCGGCACGGCGTAGAACGTCGCCTTGTGCAACCAGGGCGGACCGTCGTCGGTGACACCCGCTTTGCGACGATAGATCTGCGCGATGCCCCACGACTGGCGGGTGTAGTGGAACCATTGCCAATAGAGATAGAGGGTCGGCACGGTCCACAAGCCGAGCCCGAAGATCATCAGCAACACTCCGCCCAGCACCAAAGCGGGCAGAATGTAGAGTAGGAAACGATGCTCGCGCCGGCTGGCTCGATCAAAGCACAGCCGCGTATAGGTGGCGATCACGTGGTGATAGCCCAACCCCCAGAGGTCGGCGAGGAGGATCGGCACGAAAAGCGCCGGTACGAGCCACGCGGTTCCACCGGCCGTGAGCGCGATTGCGAGCGTGCCGACGATCAACGTGGCGTCAAAGGCCGGCCGGTCCAGACATCCCGCGACCATTCCGCCTCGTCGTTCGGCCGCTGCCCGGGCAGCGATTGCAAGCTCCGCCATGCTGATCCCCACGCGCCGGCCGGTTCGTTCTCGACGCCGGCGGCGCACTAAACCCCGCCCGCGATCATCCACTGCGGTAGTAAAGAGAACGGTAAGGAAATGGGTTAAGCAGCCATTCGCCCGACGAGGGACAGTGACGTCGAGCGCAACGGGATGCTTCAAATCATGAGGCATTTCGGGCTGTCCGGCGCCAAGCCGAACAACCCGCATGTCAAATAGCCTCTAAGGAAGCTTTCTACAGGGGATTAGATGGTGGGCGCACCAGGACTCGAACCTGGGACCCGCTGATTAAGAGTCAGCTGCTCTACCAACTGAGCTATGCGCCCCCGAAAACCGTTCTTCTTTGCCGCGGCATATAGCAATTCCAGCCGGGCTTGTCACCCAGGGGCTAAATATCGTCGCTGTGGCCGTAGCGACCGATGCGCACGTTGCGATGGATCGAGGCCGAAAGCAACAGCCCGAACCCCGCCATGATGGTGATGAGAGCCGTGCCGCCGTAGGAGATCAGCGGCAACGGCACGCCGACGACCGGGATCAAACCCATGACCATGGCGATGTTTATGAACACGTAGAGGAAGAACGTCGTCGTCACGCCCATGCCGATGAGGCGGCCGAACTGATTGCGCACCCGAAGCGAGAGGGCGAAGCCGAGTGCGACGAGGATCCCGTAGAGCGCGATCAGCCCGAGCCCGCCTACGATACCGAGCTCCTCGGCCAGCATGGTGAAGATGAAGTCGGTCTGCTTCTCGGGCAGGAAGTTGAGGTGGCTTTGAGTGCCGAGCAGGAACCCCTTGCCGAACAGCCCGCCGGAGCCGAGCGCGATCTTGGACTGCAGAATGTGGTAGCCGGCGCCGAGCGGATCCGATTCCGGATCGAGGAAGGTGAAGATGCGATTGCGCTGATAGCCCTTGAGGAACTTCCAGGCGATCGGCAAGGCCCCAGCGGCGACGACCAGAACCACGCCGAACATCCAGAGCCGCACGCCGGCGAGGAAGAACATCGCCGCGGCCATCAGGCTCAGCATCATGGCCGTACCGAGATCCGGCTGCTTCAGGACCAGCGCGACCGGTAGGAGCACCATCAGGACCGGCACGACGAGATAGCTCGGCCGCGCCACGTCCTCGAGCATCGCTCCGTGAAAATAGCGCGCGAGCGCGAGGATGAGCGACACCTTCATGACTTCGGACGGCTGAATCTGGAAAAAACCGAGATGCAGCCAACGCTGTGCGCCCATCCCAACCACGCCGATCACGTCGACGGCCGCAACCAGCCCAAGCGCGATGAAGTAGAACCAGTACGCGTAGCGCAGCCAAATGCGGATATCGACGAGCGCAACGCAGATCATCAGGGCAAGCGCGGCGCCAAACCGCATCGCCTGGCGCGACGCCCATGGGTTGACGTGCCCATTGCCGGCCGAATAAAGCATCGCCAGACCGACGCACGCCACCAGGCACACGACCAGGACGAACGACCAGTTGATCTGGCGCAGCTTCTGCGCGAAGGACAGGGTGGGATCGGCGGTGGAGAGCCTCACGTCGGTCCTCCGTCCCCGTCCTTTGCCTTGGTCGGGAGAGGACCGTCCGTGCTCGCGACCGTCGGCCCCCGATCGCGTCCGGAAGGATCGCGCAGCATCGTTTCGAGCAGGAGGTCGCGCGCGATAGGACCCGCCACCGCGGCGCCGCCCCCACCATGCTCAACCACCACCGAGATCGCATAGCGCGGCTGCTTCGCAGGCACATACCCCACGAACAGGGCATTGTCGCGCTCCTTCCACGGCAGCTCCTCGTTCTTTCTGACTCGGGTTTCACGTTCGTACTTGGTGATGCGACGGACCTGCGACGTGCCGGTCTTGCCTGCCATTTCGAAGGGTTGTTTGGCGATGCGCGAACTGCGCGCGGTGCCTCGCGGGCTGTTCGACACGGCCCACATGCCCTTTTGCACCACCTCCAGCGCCTTCGGCGAAATGTCGAGATCCGGAAACTCGATTGCCGGCTTGGGTGCGGACGCGTCGCCGCGCAGCATGTCTCGGAACAAGCGTGGTGTCACCGCCTTGGCGCCGTTGGCGACGCGTGCGGTCATCACCGCAAGCTGCAGCGGCGTCGTCAACACGTATCCCTGGCCGATCCCCGCGACGAGATTTTCACCCGGCGTCCATGGCTGGCCAAGAGTCGCGCGCTTCCACGCGCGAGTCGGCATGAGGCCTGGCTTCTCGCCCGGCACTTCCAGCCCAACCCTTTTGCCGAGACCGAGCTTGTTCGCCGCCTCGGCAATCTTGTCCACGCCGATACGTCGCGCCAAGTCATAGAAATATACGTCGCACGAGTTCTCGATCCCGCCAACCATGTCGAGCGAGCCGTGGCCCCTCTTCTGCCAACAGTGGAAGCGGGCATTGCCGAGGTCGGTCCAGCCGTGACAGGAGACACGGTGGTCGGGCTCGATGCCTGCTTCGATGGCCGCGATGGCGACGGCGAGCTTGAACGTGGAACCCGGCGCATAGACGCCTGCGATCGCCTTGTTGATCAACGGCGTCTTTTCGTCCGTGCTCAATGAACCCCACTCGTCGGAGGTGAGGCCGCGCGCGAAGGCGTTGGGATCGTAGGCCGGTGACGACGCCATGACGAGCACGTCGCCGCTGCGCACGTCCATGATTACTGCCGCCGCACTTTCCTTCTCCGCGAGCTTCTTCATTGCCAGGCGCTGCAGGGGCAGGTCGAGCGTCAGCGCCACATCTTGGCCAGGCACGCCCTCCTGACGCGCCAGCTCGCGCATCACGCGCCCGACGGCGTTTACCTCGAGCTGGCTGTTGCCGGCCTTGCCGCGCATCGCGAGGTCCTGGATCTTTTCGACGCCGCTCTTGCCGATGCGGAAACCGGGAAGCGCGAGCAGTGGGTCCTCGTCGTCCTGGTCGCTTTCCGAAACCGCTGCGACATAGCCGAGCAGGTGACCTGCCGTGCCGCCCTCCGGATATTCCCGCGTCTGCCCGACGTCGATAGACACGCCCGGCAGGTCCGGCGCGTTGACCTCGACGCGCGCGACCTCCTCCCAGCTCAGGTTTTCGCGTAGCGTGATGGGCACGAAGGCGCGATTGCGCCGCACCTCCCGCAGGACGCGCCGCCGTTGCGGTTCTGGCAGTTCGACATAGTGGGACAGCGCGTCGAGAATCCCTTCTACGTCACGGGCTTCCTCCGGAACGAGCAGCAAGCGAAAGTTGTCGCGATTTACCGCAAGCATCTCTCCATTGCGGTCCAGGATACGGCCGCGCGGCGGCGGCAGGAGCCGCAGGTGAATGCGATTTTCGTCGGCCAATAGCTTGTAGCGGCTGGATTCGAGAACCTGCAGCTGATAGAGGCGCGCACCGAGCACGCCGAACAGCAGCAACTGCCCGCCCGCAATCAGCGCCGTGCGGCGGCCGAACGATTTTATGCGCGCGTTATCGCGATACATGAACGCCGACCGGAAAAACGGCGTGGTGAATGCGCGCGAGAAGCCAGGTCACGAGCGG
>Ga0184615_10002147_pt1 | contig 10629 bp, 9 predicted proteins | sample PLM4_65_coex_FD_133134 | JGI IMG/M metagenome (GOLD analysis project Ga0184615, IMG submission 133134) | Groundwater sediment microbial communities from an aquifer in East River, Colorado, USA - PLM4_65_coex | ecosystem: Environmental > Terrestrial > Soil > Riparian zone | place: USA: East... | reverse complement strand
GGGTGTGCAACTCGTTTATCTCAAAGGCAGTTATGAATTGATCTGGTCGCGCATGGAAGTGCGCAAAGATCATTACATGAAGCCGCACATGCTTCAGAGTCAGTTCGACGCGCTCGAAGAGCCCGCGAATGCGCTCACAATTAACATATCGCGGTCAGTTGATGAAATTGTGCAAGAGATTATGTCAAAAATGTCACCCTGAGCGTAGTGAAGGGTCTCTCCATAGGTCAAGAGACTCTTCGGTCGCAACAATCGCTCGATCACATCGTCCCGATGTCCTTCGGGAGAGTGGCAACGGATACATGGAGTAATGCTTTGAATATTGGAATTCTTGGTCTGGGTGTGATGGGGCGGAGTCTGGCGTTGAACTTTGAACGCAACGGATATTCAATTGCTGGTTATGATGTAAATTTGAGATTCGACAAATCCCTCTTCAAGGACACGAACATCAAGATATTTGATTCGCTTGAAGAACTAGTCGCTGCATTGGATCAGCCGCGTTGCATCTTGATGATGGTCCCTGCCGGGAAGCCTGTTGACAAGGCTGTCGTATCCGTCAGGCCGTATCTTCAAAAAGGCGACACCCTCATTGACGGTGGGAATTCCTTTTTTATGGATACCGAACGGCGTATAAAAAACCTGGAGGAAGGCGCGATTCGATTTATCGGAATGGGAGTGTCGGGTGGAGAGAACGGGGCGCTATGGGGACCCAGTCTCATGCCCGGAGGCGTGGAGTCCGCCTGGGAGCAGGTGAAGCCTATGTTGGAATCCATCTCAGCCAAAGCGGATGACGGAATCCCGTGCGTGGCATGGATGGGCAAGCGGGGTGCGGGACATTACGTCAAGATGGTGCATAACGGGATCGAATACGGCGACATGCAGTTGATCGCCGAAACCTACGACCTGCTCCATCGCGGCGCGGGGGTTTCAAATGGAGAGCTGGCGGAAATATTCGAAAGATGGAATGAAGGCGATCTGCAATCCTATTTGATCGAGATCACATCGAAGATCCTGCGACGATTGGATGAAGAGACGGGTGAATCTCTCGTAGATCTGATTCTAGATGAAGCCGCACAGAAAGGCACGGGCAGGTGGACAAGCCAGAATTCACTGGATGTTGGTGCGCTCGTTCCCACGATTTACGCGGCCGTGGAGATGCGATTACTTTCGAGCTTGAAATCAGAGCGCGTTGTTGCAAGCAGATTATTTGGCGGCGATTCACCGAAATTTGTCGGGGACAGAGAACACCTAATTGATTTTGCGGAGCAGGCATTATATGCCAGCAAAATAACATCGTATGCGCAAGGGTTTGCATTGCTGAGACTGGCTTCAAAGGAATATAACTTTGGTTTCAATTACGCCGATATTGCCCGCATCTGGCGTGCGGGATGCATCATCCGCGCATCGTTGTTGGATGATATCGTCGCGGCATTCGAGCATAAGCCCGAATTATCGAATCTTTTGCTCAACGATGTGTTTCGTAAGATCGTCCTGGTAAGTCAATCTGCATGGCGGGAAGTGGTGAAGGCAGCGATTGATCTCGGAATCCCCATGATGGCAACCTCTGCGTCGCTTGCCTATTTCGACGCTTATCGGTCAGAGCGATTGCCCGCAAATTTGATCCAGGCACAACGCGATTATTTCGGCGCGCATACTTATCGAAGGATGGATAAAGAGGGAGTGTTCCACACAAAGTGGGAGCAGAATGCCTGATCAGAGTTTGATGCAGGTGGCGACATCGTGCTGTGCATGACACAGCTCAATTTATCGGCGGCTGCCTGTCATCGAATTCTGAGGCTCGCACGAACGATTGCGAATTTGGTGGGAATGGGGAGACCCAATCCACGTGTCTGGCCGAAAGGTTGCGCCTCCGGAAAATTGAAGTTGATGCTATCCTAGGAAGCGGCAGAACAAAAAACCGGACAGTTTGCGCTGTCCGGTTTTTTGTTATTAAAAGAAAGATATGTTTAGGCGGGTTGAGGAACAGGATGTTCGATCTCGCTTAACTTGACTGGTCTGTTCTCAAGATAGGATTTCTTGGCAGCCATCCCGATCACGACCGGAATATGACCATCTATGCCAACAACTGGAGGGTTGGTATCTTCCTGAATGCTTTGAACAAAGTCTTTCAGTTCAGCGATGAATGACTCCATATACCGTTCAAGGAAGAAGTATAGCGGTTTGGCTGAGTGGACACCATCAGCGTTAGAGTAAATATCGTTATCAGGTGTGTTATTGTGAGCCTGGACCATGCCGTCGGAGCCGAATACTTCCACGCGTTGATCGTAGCCATAGATGGCTTTGCGGCTGTTATCGATGGTTCCGATCGCACCGTTGGTGAAACGAAGCATGATGACCGCGGTATCCACATCACCTGCCTCGCCGATGCCCGCTGCCGCGTAGACTTCCTCCACTTCACTGCCGCTCAAATATCGGGCCGTATCGAAATCATGGATGGTCATATCAAGGAACATGCCACCAGAGACTTTGCCATGTTATACTTCATTAGACATTCCTCGTGTTCTAGGTTTATGCTTTACACAAAAGCATAGCCGAGAAAGGTCTTTTTTCACCTCCCTTTCACCTGCCTTGAGAAAGCCGAATAATGAGAATTCCCACTTGACACTATGGGTTTTGTTCTTTAATATTGTTTTAGGTTCAATGCTTGGAAAAAATTGACTGCAGTTTGGAATGAGGGCACTACCATGTGCCCATCCTACTCTATTTCAAAAGGAGAAGAAAGATGTCCGCAAAAAGAGTACGCAGTTTGATGATCCACGGTTTGATGGCGGTCGCAATCCTTGCAGCTTGCGCGCCTGCTGCAACCGAAGCACCGGCTGTAGCGACAGAACCTCCGGAGGTTGCCACCGAGGCCCCTGCAGCCACCGAAGAACCGGCGCCTGCGACTGAAGCGCCTGTGGAGATCACTGACACCGAACTGAATGTTCTATGTACGCCGCAGGAACAGTGGTGTCAGGGGATGAAGCAGGAATTCGAAGCGAAATACGGAATAACCGTAAACTACGTCAGAATGTCCTCCGGTGAAGCGCTTGCCCGCGTCCAGGCGGAAAAAGATAACCCACAGTTCGATATTTGGTGGGGCGGCCCGATCGATAGCTTTGTAGCCGCGAAGGGCGAAGGGCTGTTGGAGCCCTATGATTCCCCGAATTATGCCAATTTGATCGATCCGGTCAAAATGAAGGATGTTGATAACCACTGGGTGGGCGTTTACGTTGGCACCCTCGGTTTTGCAACCAACACAGACTGGCTGGCGGCGAACCCCGGAGTTGAGGCTCCAAAGTCCTGGGACGACCTGCTGAAACCCGAATTCAAGGGACAGGTTATGGTTGCCCATCCGTCTTCTTCAGGTACCTCCTACACTGCTCTCGCGACCGTTCTGCAGATCCGCGGTGAGGAAGCAGGTTGGGAATATCTAAAGCAGTATGCAGGGCAGATGTCTCAATACACAAAGAGTGGTGCGGCACCCGCGAAGTTTGTTGGTCAGGGTGAAGCTGCAGTGGCCATTGTTTTCTCTCACGATATCGTGAATGAAATCGAAAACAATAAAATGCCATTGGTACTGACTTTCCCAGAAGAAGGAACCGGATATGAAATTGGCGGTATGGGGTTGATCAAAGGCGCCAAACATCCGCAAGCTGCAAAATTGTGGTTCGACTGGGCCCTGACACCCGAAGCGCAGGCCTTAGGCCCTGTGTATGCGGCGTATCAAGCTCCAACCGTCAATGGTGTCGAACTTTCTCACCCCGAATTGCTAGAGGTCAATCTCATTGACTACGACTTTATCTGGGCAGGGGAACATAAGAAAGAGTTTGTTGACAAGTTTACAAATGAAATCGCGGGCGCCGAAAATCTAAAAGAATAAGAATTGGCTGCAAGTTCTGGGCGGCAGATTTGCCGCCCAGAATTCTATAATCGGAGGAGCATGAAGACGACTTTAGCATTACCAAAATCCTCAAAAATGCAATTTGTCGGCGTCAGGCGTCGCTTCCAGGAATTTTCGTTGATTTTCAGAGATCCAGTGCTTTTTATGAGTCTGCTGTTCTCTGGAATTTTTATCTTTGTTTTTGTCTTGTTGCCGATCATTCGAACAGTTTCGGGCGGATTTATATCTGATGAAGGCAATTTGGATTTGACTTATTTTGCACGTTATTTTGACAATTATTATGGACCCGGATTGCGCCGCGCCTTTCTGGACACCATGACCATGGGTTTGCTCACGGCTATTTTTGGAACATTGGTGGGCTTTATCTTTGCTTACGCAAGTGTGCGCTGCAACCCGCCTGGGAAAAACCTGCTGCACTGGCTTGCATTACTGCCGACTGTCTCTCCGCCTTTTGCACTTGCCTTGAGTATGATCCTGCTGTTCGGTCGGAGCGGATTGGTTACCAAAAAACTATTGGGGATTACTTTTGTTCAGGGAACAAACGATATTTATGGATTGGATGGGCTGGTTATCGTTCAAACGATCACTTTTTTCTCTGTCGCTTATTTGATCCTGCGTGCGATGCTTGAGCGTCTCAATCCATCCATGGAAGAGGCAGCCGCCAGTCTGGGTGCAAACCGAATGCACATATTCCGGACCGTGACATTGCCACTCCTGATTCCCGGAATCGCAGGTTCCTTTTTGTTGCTGTTTGTAGAATCACTGGCAGATCTGGGTAACCCCCTTTTTATTTCAGGAAATAGAACTGTACTCTCGGCACAGATCTTCCTGGCTGTGATTGGAGAGTACGATTACCAGAAAGCCTCGGCATTATCTTTGATATTGATCATTCCAACTTTGTTGTTATTCATGATTCAGAGGTATTACGTAAACCGCAGGTCATATATTTCGGTTACCGGTAAGCCCTCGGGCGCCCAGATCACCGAAAAAGATCCTTTCATTCGCTGGGGATTTAATTTTGCAGCCTATTTGATCTGTGCCTTTGTGGTTTTGCTCTATGCCACCATTGTCTACGGCTCCTTTAGCTTTACCTGGGGCGTAGACTTCACACCTACACTAAGGCATTGGTCCATGGTGGTCACGCGTGGGGTGGAAGCGATTTTGGATACAACGTTTTTGAGTGCCCTGGCAACACCGTTTGCAGCCTTCCTGGGGATGGTAATTGCCTGGCTGGTTGTGAGAAAGAATTTTAGCGGTAAACAAGCCCTGGACTTTAGTTCAAACCTCGGTGGAGCCGTGCCTGGTACGATCCTGGGGATTGGCTTTGTGCTGGTTTTCAACAAACCTCCCCTCGCACTGGCGGTGGTGATTTACGCGGTGTTAGCCCTATTTTTCGTTCTGGTGGTTGGCAGGGATGCCTGGGAAAGGCTGATCATCCTGCTGGTTGGGACCACGGCCGGTGTCCTATTGACCAGGCTTGAAGCAGTCCAGGTCTATTATGTGCTGGGAGGACTTTATCTAATTGTGGGCGTGCTCCTGTTTGTCAGCAGCAGAAAAGCGTTCGCTCCATTGTTGTCGGCATTTTTGGGGATCTATGTGATGAGTACGAATTGGGCGGCGCAGATATCCAAGCCCATCGCTGATTTTAGCCGGAGTATAGAGCGCGGCTTCTGGAGCAACGCTATTTTCCAATTCTCTGATCATATTAAAGTGATCTTTCAACCCCCTCCTTCTCTACTTGCAATTTTCCTGATCTTTGCGGGAATCCTTTTAGTTCAGGGGTTGCAGCACCGGGTGTTGCGAGTAGTTGGCGGCATCCTGGCGTTGATTATTCCATGCGCCATGTCCTTCATGGAGATTCCTTTTGCGCTGGTCGGTGGCGCTTACATCATCATGGCAGCATTTATTATCCGGAGTCTGCCAGCCTCGGTGCGGGCTGGCGTGGCTTCCCTGCAACAGATCGACCCCTCCATTGAAGAGGCGTCTAATATTCTGGGTGCAGATGCACAATACACCTTCCGTAAAGTCACTTTACCGCTCATCCTCCCGGCGCTGATAGCGGGTTTGATATTTAGTTTTACCAGGCATATGACCAGCCTTTCTGCGATTGTCTTTCTTGTGAGCGCAAAATGGAGGATTGTCACTGCCTCCATCCTCAGCGAATGGGAGCAGGGCGGGGTCAGCATTGCGGCTGCCTATTCAACTCTGATCATCCTGTTCGTCATGATTGCCATTGTATTCTTGAATATTGTCACCAACTATTTCCTTCGTGGTCGGGAAGGCGTGGACCTCAGTCAGGGATTGTAATCATTACAGAAATGAGGAATTCTAAATGTATTTGACCCTGGAAAACATTACAAAGGTTTTTCCTTCGCGAGGCAATATGGGCGAGGTCGCTGCTGTCCAGGATGTAAATCTGGAGATTCAAAAAGGAGAGTTGGTTACCCTCCTGGGGCCGTCAGGATGTGGGAAAACGACCACGCTTCGGATGGTTGCAGGTTTTGAGTTTCCTACAGCGGGCAAGATTTCCCTGGATGGTCAGGAAATAAATTCACTGCCGCCTCACAAAAGAAACATGTCAATGGTCTTTCAAAGCTATGCCATATTTCCTCACCTTACGGTTTTTGAAAACATAGCTTATGGATTGAACGTACAGAGACTGAGTAAAAAAGTGATTGCGGAACGGGTAAACCGTGTACTGGATTTAGTTCACCTGGAGGGTTATGGGGATCGTCCTCCGGGCCAGCTATCAGGTGGCCAGCAACAACGAGTGGCATTGGCGCGGGCACTAGTGATGGAGCCAAAGGTTCTATTGATGGATGAGCCGTTGTCCAACCTGGATGCAAAATTACGTGAAGAGATGCGCACGGAAATCCGCAGGATTCAAAAGGAATTGAATATTACCAGTGTCTATGTAACGCATGATCAAATCGAGGCCATGACGCTTTCCGATCGGATTGTGGTAATGAACGAGGGTATTATCGAACAGATTGGGAGTCCTGTGGAAGTATACCGATTTCCGAACAGCCGGTTTGTTGCTAACTTTATCGGCCGGGCCAATTTCATTGATGGCGTTGTCCTTGCTCAAGACGGTTCGGAGTTGACAGTAAGGTCGTTGGGCGAATCGATCACGCTATCAAATATAAAGCGTGAGTTCCACGTGGGGGAAGATGTGACCTTAATTGTTCGTCCTGAGATGATCCAGATCAAAAAGACAGGTGGTTTGTACAATGGGGTTATCAGGCGAGCTGTTTATCTTGGCGATGAGATCGAATACGTGGTTGAAATCAGTGGGCTCTCGATTCTGGGTACTGAAACAGATCCGCATGTAACCGAGCTTTTCCCCGAGGGGGAGAACGTTACTCTTGGCTTTGCAGAGGACTGTATCCAGGTGCTACCAGCGAGGAAAAAAACAGAGTGATGGCACGGCTTCATAGCGCCGTCATCGAGTTTGTTCCATAATCAACAAAAGATATCCATCATGAAAAGCTACGATGTTCTCTATATTGGCAACTACACCAAGGATACGATTATTTCACCAGCTGGCACAAAAATTGTGGATGGGGGAGCTGTCAACTATGCGGCGCATGCCGCGGCGCGGCTTGGTATGGATGTGGCTGTTGTCACCCGCCTCGCTAAAGAGGACAGGCATGTAGTCGAGAGATTCACACAATCTGGCATTGATTGCTATGCCACCTATACTCCCCAGTCCACATTACTCAAACTGGAATATCCAACCGCGGACCCGGATATCCGAACACTTTCGGTCACCAGTGTAGCCGGCTCGATCACTGCAAGCGAAGTGGAGAAACTCGACGCCCGGGCTGCTGTGATCGGCTCCAGTCTGCGAGGCGAGGTGGGAATGGATGTCATTCTTACATCCAAAGACAAAAAGATGCTTGTGGCTGCTGATATGCAGGGCTTCGTCCGCGTCCTGCGCGGTGTGGAACTGAAATATGAATCGTGGGATGAAATGGCGTCCACGCTGGCGCTGATTGATGTGGTCAAAAGCGATGCCGTTGAGGCAGAGTTTCTCACCGGTGAAAAAGATATCTACAAAGCTGCCAAATTCTATGCCAATATGGGTCCCCGGGAAATCGTGCTGACGCATAAGGATGGATTACTCATTTACGCGGATGGCAAATACCACGAGATGGAATTTTATCCTACACGTCTGGATGGCCGCAGTGGGCGCGGCGACACGTGTATTGGTACCTACATTGCGATGCGCCTCTCCAAATCACCGCACGAAGCGGGCGTCTGGGCCGCGGCGGTCACAAGTCTGAAAATGGAGGACCTGGGACCATTCAATCGTTCCATCGGCGAAGTTGAAGCCTTCATCCATGATAAATACAATCATGGATCGATTCGCTGAAAAGCAAGCCAGAATCGATCGGTGCCGGGCTGAAGCGTTTGCTCTCTATCCGTTGCTATGGTCAAAAATGATCGCAAAATGGAAGACATCAGATCCGCAGGCTCAGGTCCGGTTGACGTATTCCGCAAATTATCTTTTTCGTACGAATAATGCAAAACCAGACCTGTTAAATTGTCTGGTTTTGCAGCTCACGGGAAGAAAGATAAATTCAGCTAAGCTGAAGCGCGGGAGCCGTGATCTCGCTTAATCTAACTGGTCTATGTTCCAGGTAAGATTTTTTCGCTGCCATTCCAATCACAACTGGGATGCGTCCATCGATGCCAGTTACCGGAGGAGACGTATTTTCCCGAATGCTCTGAACAAATTCTTTCATTTCGACAACGAACGACTCCATATAACGTTCCAGGAAAAAGTAAAGCGGCTTGGCAGAATGGACGCCGTCCGCATTGAAATAAACATCCTGGTCAGGTGTGTTATTGTGTGCCTGAACCATGCCGTTTGAACCGAACACCTCCACGCGCTGATCGTAACCGTAGACGGCTTTGCGGCTGTTATCGATGGTGCCAATCGCGCCATTGGCAAAACGAAGCGTGATGACGGCAGTATCCACATCGCCTGCTTCGCCGATGCCGGGATCGACCATCACACCTGCAGCGGTATAAACTTCCTCGACCTCACTTCCACTCAAATAGCGCGCCATATCGAAATCATGGATGGTCATATCCAGAAACATCCCACCGGAGACTTTGACATAGGAAACCGGCGGCGGCGCCGGATCACGGCTGGTGATGCGCAGGATCTGTACGTCGCCGATCTTGCCATCTGCAACCATGGATCGCACTTTGCGGAAGTTCGGGTCAAAGCGGCGGTTGAAACCAATCTGAAGTTTTACGCCGGCTTTTTCGACGGCTTCCAGCGCGGCATCGATCTTTGACAGGTCATGATCGATGGGCTTCTCGCAGAAGATGTGTTTGCCAGCCTGTGCTGCCTCGATTACAATCCTGGCATGCGTGTCGGTGGAGGAACAAATCGCAACAGCATCGATTGTCGGGTCGGACAGAATTGCATGATAGTCTTCTACAACGGTGGGAATGCGAAGCTTGGTTGCTGTCTCCTGAGCGGCTTTCAAGTCGACATCTGCAATGGTTGTGGCCTCCACGCCGGGGATGCGGGTGGCGAGATTTTCAGCATGAATTTTTCCAATGCGTCCGGCACCGATCACGCCGAAACGCAGGTTGTTTTTAGTTGTCATGGTAATGTTCCTTTTCAATACTTCAAGCTTTCACTGCGTGGGATTTCAGGCCGATGCCTGCCAGATAATCACGGTTGCGTTGTGCGGACTCCTTCGGCTTCCCCATGCCGGGGAGTACATCCTGTTCCACAACAATCCAGCCCTCATAACCGATTTTTTCCAGTTCGGCTTTGATCAGGGGGAAGTCGATCTCTCCCTTGCCGAGTTCACAGAAAATCCCGTTCCGCACGGAAGTGAAGTAATCCCAGTTTTCTACGCGTGATCTCGCCGCAATTTCTGGATGACAGTCCTTGAAATGGACATGCCAGATCCGATCTTTATGTGCATGAAGCCCGGCGATTGGATCTCCACCGCCGAAGCGATAATGACCCGTATCCAGGCATAATCCCAGTAGAGACGGATCAGTGCATTTCATGAGGACATCGATCTCGATGGGCCGCTCCACGTAGCCCGCGCAATGATGATGAAAGACAGTACGTAAGCCCGTTTCTTTCCTGACCGCGCTCGCCACTTTCTCCGCGCCCTCTGCAAAGATTTTCCACTCTGCTTCATCCAATCCATGCTTGGGCAGGATGCGTCCGGCATTCTGTGTTCGTTCTGGGATCTTGCCATTATCATCTGCCAGAACGATAAAAGGCAGATCGCCTTCCGCTTCTGCCATCAGGCGCGCCGTGCGGACTGCGGCTTCGATTCCCGCCGCATGTGCCTTCGGGTCCTTGAGCATGACCGGTACGAACGCGCCGAGGAGAGTGAGTCCGCGTGAATGGATTTCCTCACGCAGTTGGACCGGGTCGGTGGGCATAAAGCCCCAATCGCCGAGTTCCGTGCCTTGATAGCCAGTGTCGACGATTTCGTTTAAGACCTGTGTATACCCAGCGGCCTCTCCCTCAAGATCAAATTCGAGAATCCCCCACGAACATGGTGCATTTGCAACTTTGATCATAGTAGCTCCTTGTTGATAGCAAAATTGATCGCTAGAATTTTCTCGTCCACTCTTTGGGCCAGCGTTCGACGACGACCTTCTTCTGGGTGAAGAACTCGACCGCATCCATGCCCTGCCCGTGCATGTCACCGAAGAACGAATCCTTCCAACCGCTG
>Ga0184615_10002145_pt1 | contig 10632 bp, 9 predicted proteins | sample PLM4_65_coex_FD_133134 | JGI IMG/M metagenome (GOLD analysis project Ga0184615, IMG submission 133134) | Groundwater sediment microbial communities from an aquifer in East River, Colorado, USA - PLM4_65_coex | ecosystem: Environmental > Terrestrial > Soil > Riparian zone | place: USA: East... | reverse complement strand
TCACCACCGAGTGCGCCGTGGTCGACCGGCCCGAGCCCGCAGCCGCTGGCGGCGGCGGCGCCCCCGACATGGGCGGAATGGGTGGCATGGGCGGTATGGGTGGCATGGGCGGCATGGGCGGAATGGGCGGAATGGACTTCTAGTCTCAGGGGGGGGCCCGGCGCGCCCCCGCGGAACATCGGCGCGCGGGCCCGATGTCGGGCCGCGCGCCACCCCCGCCGTTCGGCTTCTCAATCGGACGAGCCGTCTCGGCTCCGCCCGAATCTCACGCATCGCGCTTCGCTTGCCGGACCCCTAAAACACAACGGTGCGCCGGCCGAGCGCGATGATGCGGTCTTCGAGGTGCGCACGGACTGCTCGCGCCAGCACCATGCGCTCGACGTCGCGGCCTTTGCGCACGAGGTCGTCGATCGTGTCGCGGTGCGAGACGGCGACGACGTCTTGCTCGATGATCGGGCCCTCGTCGAGCTCGGTCGTCGCGTAGTGCGCCGTGGCACCGACGCGCTTCACGCCGCGCTCCCACGCCTGGTGGTACGGCCGTGCGCCGCTGAACGCCGGCAGCGTGCTGTGGTGGATGTTGATGATCCGCTCGGGCAGCTGGCGGATGAAGCGCTCCGAGAGCACCTGCATGTACCGGGCGAGCACGACCAGGTCGATCCGCTCGCGCTCGAGCAGCGCGATCTCGCGCTCCTCCTGTGCGGCCTTGGTCTGCTTGTCGATATTGAAGACGTGGTACGCCACACCGAACTGCGACGCGATGCCCGCGAGGTCCGGGTGATTCGAGACGATCAGCGGGATCTCGCAGCGCAGCTCTCCGAGCCGATGGCGGATCAACAGGTCGTAGAGACAATGCTCGAACTTCGAGACGAAGATCGCGACGCGCTTGGGCCGATCGGAGTAGGCGATCCGCCAGCGCATCTGATACCGGCCGCACTCGATCGCGAGCAGAGCCTCGAGCTGGTCGCGGGCGATGTCGAGCTCCGCCAGATCGAAGTGGATGCGCTGACTGAAGATCCGCTCGTGCGCGTCGAGGTGCTGCTGCGCCTCGAGGATGTTGGCGCCGTGGTCGTGGAGCAGCTGCGCCAACGCGGCCACGAGCCCCTTTCGGTCGGGACAGCAGACGAGAAGCGTCGCGGTGAGCGACGCGCTCACGGCGACTCACCCGCAAACGCCTGTCCGATCGCGATGCAAGCCTGACGCGCGGTTCGCCCGCTGCGCGTCCCGCGCTCGAGCGCGAAGCGGAGCGCTCGCGCTTCGAGTTCGGCGCGCGGCACGCGATCCGCGAGCCCGAGCGCGCGCGCGTGGAGGTGGACGATGCGCAGATAGACCTCCTGGTCGAAGGCGAAGAACGGCAGCATGAGCCCGAAGCGGTCGGAGAGCGAGATCTTCTCCTCCGCCGTCTCGCCGGGATGCAGCAGGCCGTCGGCATCCAAGCGCGCCTCGCGATTCTCCGACAGGCGCTCGGTCAACAGATGCCGCCGGTTCGAGGTCGCGATGATCATGGCATTCGCCGGCCGTGCCTCGAGGCCGCCGTCGAGCTCCGCCTTCAGGAGTTTCCAGCTCGTGTCACCCTCCTCGAACGACAGATCGTCACAGACCACGCCGAAGCGCTCGCGCTTGCCGCGCAGCAGCGTCCAGAGCGAAGGCAGCTCGAGCAGATCGTCGCGCCGCACCTCGACGAGCCGGAAGCCGGCGGCGGCGAACTCGCCCAGCAGCCCGCGAACGGCCGACGACTTGCCCGTGCCGCGCTCGCCGTAGAGCAGCATGTCGAGCGCGGGGTCGCCGCGCGTGAAGGCCGCGACGTTGCGGCGCAGCTTTGCGACCGATCGCTCCACTCCGATCAGCGCGTCGAGCGGGTACACATCCGGATATGCGATCGGCTGCAGGCTGCCGCCGCGCCAGCGAAATGCGAGCGCCTTCTCGGCATCGGCGCCCGCGGCCGGGGTCTCGGCACGCGAGAGCGCGTCCTCGAGCCGCTCGAGCACGCGCTCGACCCGCGGCAGGAGCGCGTCCCAGCTGCGCGTCACGTCCGCCCCCGCGCCATCGCGCTCAGAGCTTGAGCCGGCTGCGCGTCCCGCCGCCGCGCGGCGCGATCAGGCCGATCAGAATCCCCACCAGCACGATGCCCGCACCCGCCGTCAGGGACTTCCAGCGCGCGCTGGCATTCATGCGCGACACATCGGCCTCGAGCACCTGGTTGCGCTCGCGCAGCGCGGTGAGCTGTTCGATCTCCGCCGTCTGCGTCACCAGCTTCTTGTCGAGCTCGGTGATGCGCCCTTCGGCCGAGACGAGCTTCTCGCGCACGCGCGGCAGCGCCATGCTCGCCGGCTCCTCGGCCGACAGATAGCCGTCCGGGATCCAGCCCTCGAGCTCGGAGTTCCGCACCCGGATCCAGTCACCCTCGCGGCCGAGCCGTTGAACCACCGTGCCCGCGGGCAGCACCTTCAGGATGCGGAACTCGAGACCCGGTCCGGCGCGCAGATGCGCGCGCACCTCGCCGTCGATGTACTCCGCCGCGGCGACGCGCGAGCTTGCGACGGCGAGAAGGACCAGAAATGACCAGCGTGCCACGCGCATTCTCTACCACCTCGAGCGGGCAGGTTCCACCTAGAAGAAGATTCGCGAGAAGACGAGCGCGGCGGCGATGCCCGTGAAGTCGGCCGCCAGGCACGCGAGCACGGTGTGGCGCGCCGCGCGCACACCCACGCTCCCGAAGTAGAGCGCCAGAACATAGAACGTCGTCTCGGTGCTGCCGCTGATGACCGAGACGAGATAGCCCACGAACGAGTCCGGTCCGTGTGTCGTCATCGTCTCCGTCATCACCGCCATCGCGCCGCTGCCCGAGAGCGGCCGAATCAGAGCCATGGGCAGCGCCTCGGCGGGAAAGCCGACCAGCGACGTGACGGGCGACACGGCCCGGGTCAGCGCGCCGAGCGCGCCGGACTTGTCGAGCATGGCGACACCGACGAGGATCGCGACCAGGTACGGGATGACCATGATCGCGATCTCGAACCCCTCGCGCGCGCCGGCGATGAACGCGTCATAGACCTTGACGCGGCGCGCGAAGCCGAAGAGCACGATCGCGGCCATCAGCACCGGCAGGAGCCAGGTGTTGAGGACGTCCTTCGCGCCGGCGAGGCCGCTCGTCTCGGGCGCACCGAACATCAGCTGGCGCACGAGTGCGGCGGCGATCAGAAGACCGAAGCCAGCGAAGACCAGGCGCCGAAGCCCGTCGGGCTGCGCGTGAACGCTGGCGATCTGCTCGGCTTGCTCGATGCCTTGGATCGCGCCGGCGACGGCGCTCGCGGGCGCTGCGCCGCCCGGCGCGGCGGCGGCCGCCCGTTCGACCGAGAAGAGCGCGCGGCCTTCGAGCAGCTTCGCCAGCACGATCGCGGCGAGCGTCGAGAATGCGGTCGCGAGCACGGTCGGCACGACGATGCCCGCGGCGTTCGTCGAGCCCAGACTCGCGCGGATGGCGATGACACCGAGCGGGAGCACCGCCACGCCGGACGTATTGATCGCGAGGAAGAGCGCCATCGCGTTGGTGGCCACGCCCGGGCGCGGATTCAGGGTCTCGAGCTCGCGCATCGCCTTCAGCCCGAACGGCGTCGCGGCGTTGCCCAGGCCGAGCACGTTCGCCGCCAGATTCAGGATCATCGCGCCCATCGCCGGATGGTCGGGCGGCACTTCCGGGAACAGCCGCCGCATCGCGGGCGCGAGCGCGCGCGCGATCGACGCCATGAAGCCGGCCTCGCGCAGCACGCGCATGAAGCCCAGCCAGAGCGCCATCGGTCCGATCAAGCCGAGGGCGACGACCATTACGGCGCGCTTCGCCGCGTCGAGCGCCGCCTGATTCGTCGCCGGCATCGTGCCCGTGAATGCTGCGACCCCGACCGCGCCGGCGATGAGCGCGATGAAGATCGAGTTCAGCACTAGCGGGGAAACGCGTCCGGGAGCCCGCCGTCGACCGGCAGCACCGCGCCTGTCGTGGGCGTCTCCTGGCAGGCGAAGAAGACTACGGCGCGTCCGACATGCTCCGGTGTCACGCGCGCCTTCAGCAGATTGCGGTTGCGGTAGAACTCCTCGAGCGCTTCCGGAGCCAGCCCGCGGGCCGCCGCGCGCGCGGGGCCAACCTCTTGCCAGAGGCCCGACGGATTTTCGGGCCCGCCGAAGACGGCGTCGGCATTCACCAGGTTCACGCGCACGCCGAGCGCGGCCCCCTCCAGCGCGGCGACGCGCCCGAGCTGGTGCGCGCCGGCCTTCGATGCGCTGTAGGCGCCGAGCTCCAGGCCCGGTGCGAAGACGTTCTTGGTGGAGACGAGCACGATGCTGCCGCCCGTACCCTGTCGGCGCATCTGGAACAGCGCCTCGCGGAGCGTCAGGAACGCGCCCTTCAGGTTGACGTCGACGGCGGCATCGAAGTCCTCGAGGTCGAGATCGGCGAGCGCTCCCGCGCGCGCGACGCCCGCGTTCACGACCACGATGTCGACGCCGCCGAAGAGCTCCGCCGCGCGCAGGAAGGCGTCGCGCATGTCGCCCTCGTCGGTGACATCGGCGTGCACGGTCTCACAGCGCTCGTCGCCGATGCGCTCGCGCAGCGCTTCGAGCCGCGTGTCGTCGTTGTCGACGAGCACGACGTTCGCGCCCGCGCGCAGAAGCTCGCGCGCGACGCCCTCGCCGATCGCGCCCGCGCCGCCCGTCACCAGCGCGACCTGGCCCTCGAGCGGCGCCGCCGCCCCGCGCCCGAGCTTCGCCTGCTCGAGGCTCCAGTACTCCATGTCGAAGAGCTCGCTCTCCGAGATTCCCTGGTAGCGGCCGATCGAAGCCGCCCAGATCTTCGCCCGCACCGTGTGCACCGCGATGTCGGCGGCGATGCGCGCGGCGCGGCGGGTTTCGCCCACCGCCACGAGCCCGATGCCGGGCAGGACCAGCACGCGCGGCGTCGGGTCGAGCATCGTGCGCGTCACGCCCTTCGCCGCGGCGTTTCGGTCGAAATATTTCGCGTAGTCGAGGCGGTAGGTCTCGATCTCCTCGCGCAGCCGCGTCGCCAGCGCCTCGAGATTCCCGTACGGCGGACGCTCGAGAAAGAGATAGGGCCCCTTGGTGCGGATCACGTGGTCGGGCGTGAGCGGTGGCGCCGCCGCGAGCTCGGGCCCCTGTTCCGCCGCCGCAAAGTGCAGGATCTCGTCCGAGCTGCGGTGCTCGAGCACGAAGCGGCGGAACGGCCGGTCGAGCTCACCCGTGCGCACGGCCAGCGCGCCGCGCACGACCGACGCGATCTCCTTCCACTCGCGCATCGCGATGACCGGCCGCGCATCGAGCGGGCGCCGGCCGTCCATCTGCTCGGCGAAGAACGCGTGCGCGCGATCGACCAGCGCGATATGCCGCGTGTAGCTCGTCCTCGCGTCGTCGCCGAAGGTGAAGAGGCCGTGCTTCTCGAGCACCAGGCCCTCGACCGTCGGGTCCTTCTCGAAGACCTCGACGGCGCGCTTGGCGAGCGCGAAGCCCGGCATCGCATAGGGAACCCAGCCGACGCGGGCGCCGAAGAGCGCGCGCACGCGCTTCTCGCCGTCGGGTTGATTGGTGAGCGCGAGAATCGCATCCGCGTGCGAGTGATCGACATACGCGGCGGGCAGGAAGGCGTGGAGAAGTGTCTCGATGCTCGGCGTCGGCGCGAACGGATCGAGCAGCGCGCGCCGCTGCTCCGCGACCATGTCCTCGTCGGAGAGCGCGTCGAGCGCACGCAGCGCGAGCAGCCCCTCGAGTCGCAGCGCCGGCAGGCCCGCGGGCTCGATCGCGGCCAGATCCCAGCCGGAGCCCTTCACGTGCAGGACGTCGATCTCGCGCCCGAACAAGTCGCGCGCGCGCGCCTTCAGCGAAGTGTTCCCGCCGCCGTGCAGAACCAGGTCGGGTTCGGCTCCGATCAGCCGCGACGTGTAGACACGCAATGCGAGAGCAGCGCCTGCCGCGGAGTAGCGCTCCCGGTATTGCGCTGCCTCCGCTTCACTCCAGCGGCTCTCCATCGCGCCACAACCTAGCAGAGGGACGCCCGCGGGACCCGGCGCGCGGACGGCCGCGCGCTTCGCTTGCTCGCTTGCCCCCGCAGACGCGCGCCGATACCCTGGCCGCGTCGGATCCGGGCCCGCTCTGCCAAGAGCGTCTGGCCCGGCCTGGTCGATGCCGTCGACGAGCGGGCGGTGACCGGGGCGGGAGCTGGGTCCCGCGCGACTCTCACACGCTGCGTAAGGAGGTGGTCTAAACGTGTACCAATCAAGCACAGTGACGGCAGAGGTGGTTTCCATCTAGGTACGCCTAGAAACCGGTGGCGGACCTGGCATGGCCCAGGAACCACCCGAACCCCGAGGGTCCGCTTGGTCACTGAGCGGGCTTCCGCCAAGGCGGACGCAGCACCTTCGGGGTTTTTCTCGCCGAACGAAGCATGCAGACGACGGGAGCAGCCGAATTGGAGTTCGAAGCGCGCTGCCGGCGACTGCTCCCGAGACTCGAGCGCGAGGTGAATGGCCTGCGCTTCCACGTCGCGGCCGTCGATGCCCCGGCGATCCTCTCGTCGTGGACCTCCGCGCACGTCGCGCTCGCCCTGCGCCATCTGGACCCCGCCGCGGCCGCGCAGGAGCTGCGCAACCTGTACGCGGGCTGCCAACGCGACAATGGTCTGCTCGCGGCGGAACGTGTCGCGGGCGACCGAGAGCGCGCATTGCGCACCGCACAGGTCGGTCCGATCTTCGGCGAGGACGAGCGGTCGCTCTTGACCGCGCCGCCCGTCGCCGCGTTCGCGACTTCGCGCCTCTCGCTCTCCGACGGCGCGGGTCTCCGCGATCTGCTCGAGTGCGCGACCGCTGAGCTCGATGCGATCTGGGGCGAGCGACTTCCGCCCGACACGCCGCTGCCCGTGATCCTGCACCCGCTCGAGTCGGGCGTCCCCCGCTCGGCGCTCTTCGCGAAGCTCCTGGACGCCGAGGACGACGACGAGTGGCGCGACGACAGCGCGACGCTGATCCGCTCGGCCGCCGCCTGTCAGCTCGATCCCGAGCGCGCGCTGCGCGCGGGGCATCCGTTCGTGATCGAGGACCCGGTGTTCTGCGGCTGGCTGTTGCTCGCGCTCGAGGAATGCGCGCGCGCCTGGGAGAAGCTCGGTGACACGAAGGTGTGTCTGAAGCTGCGGATCCGCTCCGAGATGATCGCCGAGGGGATTGCCTCGCGGCTCTGGTGGGACGAGCAAGAAATCTACGCCGGCTGGAACCGCGGCCGGCAGAGCGCGCTGCGCGCGGTCACGGCCGGGGGCCTCGTGCCCGCCGCGGCCCGCGCGCTGATCGAAGAGGGCACGCCCAAACGCGCCGTCGAACGGCACCTGCGGCCGGCCGCGTCGGCGCTGTGGAGCTCGCGCGGCGCCTTCCTGACGCCGCCGCAGCGCGCCGAGCGCGACGAAACCGACACGCGCGCGGTTCGGCGCGACGCCGCCGCTCCGCTCGCACACTTCTGGTCGCACCTCGTGCTCTCGCGCGCCGATCGCCAGGCCGACGCGCGCATCGCCCGCACGCAGCTCGAGGCGTTCGCGCTCGGCCGCGGCTTCCTCGACGCCTACGAGATTCGCCAGGACGAGCCGGAAGTCGCCGCCGAGGACGCGTCGATGTGGCCGATCCTCGCGCTCGAGATGCGCGAGCTGGAACGCGCAGGGGTGTAGACTACGCCGCGACCCATGGGCATCTACGCGCGCTACGTCTTCCCGCACATCCTCGACTTCGCCATGCGCCGCATGAATCCGCTGCGCGCGGAGGTGCTCGCACCCGCCAGCGGCGACGTGCTCGAGATCGGCTTCGGAACCGGCCTGAACCTGCGCCACTACCCGGCGAACGTGCGGCGGCTCTGCGCGGTCGACCCGCTGGATGCGCTGCCCGCGCGCGTCGCGGCGCGCATCGCGAGCGTGCAGTTCCCGGTCGAGCGCCACCAGCTTCGCGCCGACGGCCGCTTGCCCTTCGACGCGGGGCGCTTCGACTGCGTGGCGATGACCTGGACGTTGTGCACGATTCCCGACCCGGCCGCGGCGCTGCGCGAGATGCGCCGCGTGCTGAAGCCCGGCGCACCGCTGCTCTTCATCGAGCACGGGCGCAGCGATGACCCGAAGGTCGCGCGCTTCCAGGATCGCTGGAACCCGATCCAGAACGTGATCGGCGTCGGCTGCAACGTGAATCGCAAGATCGACGTGTTGATCCGCGAGGCCGGCTTCGCGTTCGAGAAGCTGGAGCGCTTCAAGGCCGACGGGCCGCGCTTCCTCGCCGAGATGTACCGGGGCGTCGCGCGCCGCTGATTCGCTTGCAGTCGCTGGCGCCCGGGCGTAGGCTCGTTCCACATTCAAAGACTGTGTTCTGAATAATGGAACGATCAAGCGAGCTCGGCGGAACGATCGACAAAGCCCTGGAGCTGCTCTTCCACCTGCATGATCAGCCGGAGGCGCGCGGCGTGTCCGAGCTAGGGCGCGCGCTGCAGCTGCCCAAATCCACCGCGCACAGGCTGCTCGCCTCGCTCTCGCGCCGCGGCCTGGTCGAGCGCGACGCGCTCGGCCGGTATCGCCCCGGCATCGCGCTCGTGGCGCTCGGGCTGGGCGTGCTCGAGCGCGAGCCGCTGGTCGAGGCCGCGCGGCCCGTGCTCGAGCGCACGGCCGAGGCGCTCGGCGAGACGATCTTCCTCTCTGGCGCGCGCGCGGGTCGGCTCTACGTGCTCGACAAGCAGGAAGGCACGGGCTTCTTGCGCGCGGCCCCGCGGGTCGGCAGCGAGATTCCGGCCCACGCGACCGCGATCGGCAAGCTCTACCTCGCGTTCGCGCCCGACGAGCTGCTGCGCGCGGAGCCGGAGCTGCATCGATTCACGCGCGCGACGCTCGTCGATCGCGAGGCGCTCTCGCGCGAGATCGAGCGCGTGCGCGCGCGCGGCCTCGCCGAGATGCACGACGAGTGGATTCCCGGGCTCTCGGGCATCGCGGCGCCGATCCGCCTCGGCGAGCGGCTCTTCGGCGCCGTCGCGCTCGCCGCGCCGAGCTCTCACTTCGACGCCGCGCGCGAGCGCGGCTTCCGCAAGGGACTGCTGGCCGCGGCGGCGGAGATCGAGACACGCGTGTCGGGCGGGCGCACGGCGCCCCGACGCGCACGCACAGGAGGTGACACATGAAGGTGTGGATCGAGGGTCGGGTGGTGGACGGCGACCAGGCGCGCATTCCGGTCACCGACCACGGACTGCTCTACGGCGACGGAGTCTTCGAGGGCATCCGGCTCGCCGGCGGGCGCGTCTTCCGGCTCGACTCGCATCTGGCGCGGCTGCGCCACTCGGCGCGCGCGATCGGTCTCGAGCTGCCGGGTGGAGTCGCCGGCATCCGCGCGATCGTGCTCGAGACGGCACGCGCCTGGGGCCGCCCGGACGGCTACGTGCGCCTGCTCGTGACGCGCGGCGACGGCGCGATGGGCGTCGACCCGACGCGCTGCCCGAACCCGCGTGTGATCTGCATCGTCTGCGAGATCGAGCTCTACCCGGAGGCGAAGCTTCGCAGCGGCGTCGACATGGTGACGGTGAGCGTGCGCCGGCCCGGCCCGGACGTGCTCGACCCGCGCGTCAAGAGTCTCAACTACCTGAACAGCGTCCTCGCCAAGCGCGAGGCCCGCCTGCGCGGTGCGGACGAGGCGCTGATCCTGAATTCTGCCGGAATGGTGGCCGAGGCCGCGGTCGCGAACGTCTTCGTCTTCCGCCGCGGCACGCTCTTGACGCCCCCGCCGACCGACGGCGCGCTCGAGGGCGTGACACGCGGAAGTGTCCTCGAGCTCGCGGCCGGCCTCGGTCTCCGTGCCGAGGAGCGCACGCTCTCGCGCATGGATCTGCTCTCGGCCGACGAGGTCTTCCTGTGCGGGACGGGCGCGCGCATCGTCGGCGTGCGAACGCTGGATGGAGCCGAGATAGGGGTGCACACGCCGGGGCCGATCACGGAGAAGCTCGCGCGCGCCTTCAGCGAGCTGGCGCGCACGGATGGTGTGATCTTCCTGGACTAGCGCGGCCGGCGGATGCGCGAGTGGTGAGCGATCTGCTCGGCGGAGTAGGCGTGCTCGGGGCCGACGACGCAGGCGCGGCGCGCGTCGCAGGCGGTGGCGCAGGCGGGCAGCGTGAGTCGCACCTGGTAGCAGGCGGCGTGATCGACGCCGTGGGCGCCGACGACTCCACCGTGGCAGGCGCTCGCGCACGGCGCGGGACAGCCGTCGCAGGGTGCGAAATCTTCGGGCTCGCGAAACGGAACGGTCTCAGGCAGGAGGATCACCGCGCGGATCGCGATCCACGGCCCGAAGACGGGATGGATCAGCACGCCCACGCGACCGGGTGAGCCGAAGCCGGCGCGGTGCGCAAGCGCGACGAGCGGAAGGTACACACCGTCGCGTCGGTCCGCGTAGAAGCCGATCGCCGCGGGTCCGTCGGACGTGCGCGCGGCCTGGGCGAGCGCGCGCCGCGTGTACACATCGACGGGATCTGTGGGGAGCGCGCGCTCGGGCGCTGCGACGAAGCGCTGCCACAGCACGCGGCCCGCGTTCCCGACGACGAGCGCGCCGCGCGCGCCGGGCGCGAGCTGCGCCGAGCACC
>Ga0184615_10002144_pt1 | contig 10632 bp, 7 predicted proteins | sample PLM4_65_coex_FD_133134 | JGI IMG/M metagenome (GOLD analysis project Ga0184615, IMG submission 133134) | Groundwater sediment microbial communities from an aquifer in East River, Colorado, USA - PLM4_65_coex | ecosystem: Environmental > Terrestrial > Soil > Riparian zone | place: USA: East... | reverse complement strand
GGCATGCCCTCGACCACGTCGAAGAGCACGACGTCGCCGAGCTCGCGATAGGCGAGCGTCTCGGCGAGCACGCCGCCGATGTTCCCGCCGCCGATCAGAGCGATTTTCTTGCGCATGGGGGTCCTCGACGCTGACTAGCGTTTCATGTTCTCGACGATCACATCGCCGAAGCCGCTGCAGGAGACGCGGGTGGCGCCCTGCATCTGGCGCTCGAAGTCGTAGGTGACGCGCTTTTGAAGGATCGCCTGCTCGAGGCCGCGCTCGATCAGGTCCGCCGCCTCCACCCAGCCCATGTATCGCAGCATCATCACGCCGGAGAGGATCACCGAGCCGGGGTTCACCTTGTCCTGGCCGGCGTACTTGGGCGCGGTGCCGTGGGTGGCCTCGAAGACGGCCGCTTCATCGCCGATGTTGGCGCCGGGCGCGATGCCGAGGCCGCCCACCTGCGCCGCACAGGCGTCCGAGAGATAGTCGCCGTTCAGGTTCGGCGTGGCGCAGATGTCGTACTCCTCCGGACGCAGCAGCACCTGTTGGAACATCGCGTCGGCGATCCGGTCCTTGACCAGGATCTTGCCCGCCGGCATCTCGCCCTTGTGCTGGTCCCAGAGCTCGTCCTCGGTGACGATCCGGTCGCGGAACTCGCGCTTGGCGAGGGCGTAGGCCCAGTCGCGGAAGGCGCCTTCCGTGAACTTCATGATGTTGCCCTTGTGGACCAGCGTGATGCTCTTGCGCCGGTTCTCGATCGCGTAGCGGATCGCCATCCGCATCAGGCGCTCGGTTCCGGTGATGCTGATCGGCTTGATGCCGATGCCCGAGTCCGGCCGGACCTTCTTCCCCAGCTCCTTGTCCAGGAACTCGATCAGCTTCTTCGCCGCCGGCGTTCCCTGCTCGAACTCGATGCCCGCGTACACGTCCTCCGTGTTCTCGCGGAAGATGACGACGTCGAGCTTGCCGGGTTCCTTCACCGGCGAGGGCACGCCCTCGTACCAGCGCACGGGCCGCACGCAGGCGTAGAGATCGAGGATCTGGCGCAGGCCGACGTTGATCGAGCGGATGCCGCCGCCGACGGGCGTGGTGAGCGGGCCCTTGATGGCGACCTGGTACTCGCGGATCGCCTGGGTCGTGTCGTCGGGCAGCCAGCTGTCCTTGCCGTAGACCTGGTTCGCCTTCTCGCCGGCGTAGATCTCGTGCCAGACGATGCGGCGCCGCCCGCCGTACGCGCGCTCGACGGCCGCGTCGAAGACGCGCACCGAGGCGGCCCAGATGTCGGGGCCGGTGCCGTCCCCCTCGATGAAGGGGATGATCGGGTCCTCGGGGACGACCAGGCGGCCCGAGGCATCGCGCGTGATCTTCCGGCCCACGCGGGGCGGGGTCAGTTTCTGATAGGTCGGCATGGCGGCGGCATGTTAGGAAGCTTCGCGCGGCGGCGCGAGGCGTAGCTGCAGCTCCTCGAGCTGCTCGGGCTCGACGGGGGTCGGCGTGTCCATCAGCAGGTCCTGGCCGCGCTGCGTCTTCGGGAAGGCGATCACGTCGCGCAGGCTCGCGAATCCGCCCAGCACCATCACCCAGCGGTCGTAACCGAAGGCGAAGCCGCCGTGCGGCGGGGCGCCGGCGTCGAGCGCGTTGAAGAGGAATCCGAAGCGTGACTCTGCCTGTTCTTTGGTGTAGCCCATGATCTCGAGGATCCGGCGCTGCACGTCGGCGCGGTGGTTGCGCAGGCTGCCCGAGCCGAGCTCGACGCCGTTCGCCACGATGTCGTAGTGGGTGCCGCGCACGCGCTCGGGGGCCGACTCGAGCAGCGGGAGATCCGCCTCGAGCGGGGCGACGAAGGGCTGGTGCACATAAGTCAACCGGCCATCCTCACCGCGCTCGAGCAGCGGGAAGTCGACCACGAAGAGCACGTCCCAGGGACGGCCGTCGACGCGGCCGAGGCGGGTCCCCAGGTCCGTGCGCAGGCGCGAGAGCACCCCATTCGCGCGCACCGGCTGATCGGCCTGGAAGAAGAGCAGGCTTCCCGCACGCGCACCCGTCGCTGCCATGATCGCAGCGTGCTCGGCTTCAGACAGGAACTTCGCGATCGGCGACTGCCACTCGCCGGCGGGGCCCAGTCGTATCCACGCCAGACCCTTCCCGCCGAGCTCTTTCTTGACGAAGCCCTCCAGGCGGTCGATCTCGCTGCGCGAGAGCCCGTCGGCGGCATGGATCGGCAGGCATTTCACGATGCCGCCGGCCTCGACGCTCGTGCGAAAGGCGCGAAAGCCGCTGTCGCGGAAGCCCTCCGTGAGATCGACGAGCTCGAGCTGGATGCGCGTATCGGGGCGGTCGCTCCCGAAGCGCGCCATGGCGTCGACATAGGAGAGCCGCTGAAACGGACGCGGCAGCGCGATTCCGGCCGCCTCGGCGCAGCAGCGCGCCGTCAGCTCCTCGAGCACGACGAGCACGTCCTCGACTCCCACGAAGGACATCTCGAGATCCACCTGCGTGAACTCGAGCTGCCGGTCGGCGCGCTGATCTTCGTCGCGGAAGCAGCGCACGATCTGGAAGTAGCGGTCGAAGCCCGCGACCATCAGCAGCTGCTTCATGAGCTGCGGCGACTGCGGCAGCGCGTAGAAGCTCCCGGGCTGCAGCCGGCTCGGCACCAGGAAGTCGCGCGCTCCCTCCGGCGTCGATTTCGCGAGCATCGGCGTCTCGATCTCGAGGAAGCCCAGGTCCGTGAGCGTGCTCCGAACCGACTGGTAGAGGCGATGGCGAAGCCGCAGCGCGCGCTGCAGCGGTGGCCGCCGCAGGTCGTGGATGCGGTGGCGAAGTCGCGTCGACTCGTCCGCATCCGTCTCGGCTTCGATGGCGAAGGGCGGCGGTGTCGCGCTGTTGAGCAGCCGCAGCTCGTTGACCGCGATCTCGACCTCGCCGCTCGGAAGCTTGGGGTTCACCGTCTCCGGCGAACGCCGCTCGACCCGGCCCCGCACCAGGATCACGTACTCGGAGCGCAGCTCGCCCGCGCGCTGGTGACACTCCGGAGAGACGTCGGGGCGGAACACGACCTGCACCAGGTCGCCCCCCCCGCGCAGGTCGACGAAGATCACGCCGCCGTGATCGCGACGGCCATGCACCCAGCCGCCGAGCACGACCTCGCTTCCCACCAGCGCGGACGTCACCTCGCCGCAGGCATGCGTGCGGCGCAGACCGCCCATCTCGTCGAAGCCGGCGCGAGCCTGCGTCACGGCGCCCCTCGCCATCCGACCAAAGGCCTCCGATCGGAAGGAAAACAGAGTGAAATCGCGAGGTTGGTTAGCGCACTGCGGCGCGCGCTGTCAAACCCCGAGGCGCTTCAGGCGCCCAGATCCGCGGCCGAGCAGACGCAGTTGCGGCCCAGGGACTTGGCCCGGTACATGGCCTTGTCGGCCAGGTCGAGCAGCACCTCGTGCTCGCGCCCGTGGGTGGGATAGGCAGCGACTCCAGCGCTCAGCGTGAGGCGGATCGGGGCGCCGCGACTGCCCTCGAACACGGTGGCAGCCACGGTGCGCCGGATCCGCTCGCCGACGGCGAGCCCTTCCTCGACCCCCGTGTCGACCAGCAGGATCGTGAACTCGTCGCCGCCGTAGCGCGCGAGCGTGTCGACCTGACGGATGCACTGCTGGAGCACCTCCGAGAGGCGGCGCAGCACCTGCGAGCCCACCAGGTGGCCGTGCTGGTCGTTCACGAGCTTGAAGCGGTCGAGGTCGAGGAAGAGCACACAGAGCTGCTTGCCGTAACGCTCGGCGCGTTGGATCTCGTGCTCGATCGCCTGGCGCAGGAAGCGGGCGTTGTAGACCTCGGTCACGTCGTCGATGAAGGCCCGCTCCTTCGCGCGGTGGTAGCGCTCGGCGTTGGTGAGGGCGAGATCGGCGTGGGCGGCGATCAGCCGCGCAGATTCGATCTCGTCCGCCTGGAAGGAACGGCCGTCCTCGAAGATCCACAGCACGCCCGCCTCGCTGTCGCGGCCGGCGACCGGAATCGAGAGCAGCCCCCCCGGCGACAGGCCGATCTCGCCGAACGCATCGATCAGCGCGCCGCGCGAGAGCACCTCGAGCTCGCCGAGGGATTCGGGCTCGATCGGCTTGCGTTCCGCCAGCAGATTCCGCAGATCGCGCGCCTGCTCCTCGCTGAAGCCGCGGAAGGCCATGCCGTCGGACATCGGGATCGCCGTGCGGCGGAACAGCGCCACGCCGCGAGCGCGACCCATCCGATGCAGCAGCAGATCGAGCGCGACGGCGTAGATCTCGCCGGGGTCGAGGCAGCGCACCAGCGTGCGGCACGCCTCGGCCGTGTGCAGCGCATCGCGCAGCCTCGCGTTCTCGTCGAGCAAGGCGCGGCGCGCGAGGATGCGCTCCACGACCAGGGCGAGCTCCTCGGGCTGGATGGGCTTGACCAGGTAGTCGACCGCGCCCATCCGGAGCGCCCCGATGGCGCTCTCGATCGAAGCGTTGGCCGTGAACAGGACGAAGTCGGTGCCGGGCTGCTCCCGCCGCACGCGCTCGAGCAGCTCGAGGCCAGAGAGGCCCGGCATGGTGAGATCGGAGACGACCAGGTCCGCCGGCTCCCGCGCGAGCGCTTCCAGCGCCGCTTCGGCGCTCTCGCAGCACTCGATCCGTGCCTGCCCTGCCAGCGCCTCGCGCGCCAGCTCGCGGGTGAAGCGATTGTCGTCGACGACGACGATCCGGTTCGGGCGTCGCGTGCCGCCGGTCATCTCCGCCTTTTCACTCCCACCACCATGAATCGGCGATCGGAGTTGCCGCCTTGAGAAATGCTTACGAGGTAATTTAGCCCCGCCGTGCTCCGGGCGCAGCAGCGATGGAAGCGGGAGCGAATCCCGGGCCCGGACGCTTCCCTAGAACATCCGACCCGCGGAATCGGCCTCGGGCGGCGGCAGCACCTGCGCCCAGGTCTTCCCGGCGTCCTTGCTGCGCATGATCTTGCCCTGTTGCCCCACGATCAGACCCGTGAGCCTCTGGGTGTCGAAGCCGATGTCTCGCATGAAGGTGAACACGGTCGGGATGCTCTGCGCGGGCGGCGCAGCCCAGCGGATGCCGCCGTCGTCGGAAACACGGATGAAGCCCTTCTCGCCCACCGCGATCGAGCGGCCGTCCACCGCCGCCACCGAGAAGAGCGCCTGCTTGCGGTCCGTCTGCTCGTAGCTCCAGCTGCGGCCCCCGTCCTCGCTGCGCAGGATCACGCCGCCCAACCCCGAGATCAGCCCGCTGTTCTCGTTCTTGAAGCGCACCGTGAAGAGATAGGGGTTCTGGATCACGGAGACGCGGACGTTCGGCTTCTCGGCCTTGCGCCCCTCGAGGTAGCGATCGAGGAAGGTCGGATCGTCATCCAGGAAATCCTCGAAGTCCCACGGCGGCTTGCTCGGCATTCGCAAGCGGTCCGACATCACGCCCGTGTCTTCCAGGATCGAACGGGTTTCGTCGAGCCGAGCCGAGAGCACGTCGAAGAGCTCCGAGGGGTCGTCCTTGCCTCCCATCGCGGCGATCTCCTGTGCGCTCGCGAAGGACTCGATCAGGACGTTCAGGTGCGCAGAGTCGACGATCTGCGCCGCGAACTCCCGCAGCCGCTGCGCGTCGCCCTCGCCGATCTCGATCTGGTTGTACGCGAACTCGATGGGATCCGTGCGCACGGAGCCCAGGATCTCTCCCCGATTCCAGGTCGCGCCGCGGTCGTCGGACCAGAAGATGTAGCCGAACTCTCCGACGGTCCAGCACTTCTGGCTGGGGTCCGGCAGGCAGAAGACGTTGTTGATGCCGACATCCTCGTAGACCTTCTCGTTCTTTCGCACGCGCTCCTGGTCCTGCATCGAAAGCCACACGAACATCGGGTGACCGAGATCGATGGTGAGCGATTCGTCGTTCCAGGTCGCACCGCCGTCGCTGGTATGGATGCGCGTGCCCCACTCGCCGACCGCCCAGGCGGTATTCGCGTCGATCGCCTGGACCCCGAAGAGATGAGAGCCCTCGTCCACCTTGAGGTTCGGCTGCAGCTCCCAGGTCTGGCCGCCGTCGGTGGTACGCAGGATCGTGCCGGTCTGCCCGACCGCCCAGCCATGGCGGTTCTCGGCCATCGAGACCGAGTAAAGAAGCTCCTCGGTCTTCGTGTTGCCCTTGTGCCAGCTGTCGCCGCCGTCGCCGGTCCAGTATGCGGCCCCGTGATAGCCGACCGCGACGGCGTGTTGCTCATCGGCGACGGAGACGGCGAACAGGTCGTCGTAGATGTCGATATCGCCGGGCTGGGTGCGCGGGCTGAAATCGTGACCGTGACAGCCGATCGCTGCCAGTGCGGTGACGAGACCGAAGAAATGGATGAGAGCGCGCGCGGGGGCTAGCTGCATCGAGGGGATCTCCCATGGATCGAACGGCGACCGTGTGGGGCACGGCCGCCCCGGAAGACGTTGCTGTAGACTACTGATTCGCGCGGTGTCAAGAAAGAACGATCATGCAGCACGCGGGTACCCAGCCGGCCTCGGTCCAGCGCGCGGCCCTCGAGGCGGCGCCGGCGCGGGAGCGTCACTCGCCGACGAGCCTTCGGCTCGTCCTACGCCGCAGCGGCGTCGAGCCGTTCTTGCGGCTTTTCGCCTGCGCGCTGGCGATCGCAGGCGGCTGGCTGGCTCTCTGGCTGCGCGCTCCATTCGCGAGCGCAGCGCAGCGCTCGGCCCGGCGCGAGGCGTTCGAAGCCCGCGCCGCGGCGCGCCTGGCCGCGACCCTCGGGAGCCTCAAGGGGCCCTTCGTGAAGGCGGGCCAGTTCGCCGCGAATCGCCACGACCTGCTGCCCGCCTCGGTGACCACGCCGCTCGCCGCGCTGCGCGACCGGGTGCCGCCCCTCCCCTTCGCGGAGGTGCGCGCCACGGTGGAGCTCGAGCTCGGCGCACCGCTGGCCGAGCTGTTCGCCGAGTTCGAGCCCTCGCCGCTCGGAGCGGCCTCGATCGCCCAGGTGCATCGCGCGCGCCTGCCCGACGGCGAAGCCGTGGCGGTGAAGGTCCAGTACCCGTGGCTCGAAGCCTCGTTGCGCGCCGACCTCGCCTGGGTGAGCGCCGCCTCGCGCGTCTTCGCGCGCCGGCGCGGCGCCGTCGATCGCGAGCGCCTCTTCGCCGAGTTCGCCGCCGGCCTGCGCGAAGAGCTCGACTTCGCGCGCGAGGCGCACGTCGCGGCCGAGATCGCGGCGAATCTGGCGCACGACCCGCGCGTGGTCGTGCCGCGCGTGTTCGCGAGCCACTCCTCGCGCCGCGTGTTGACGATGAGCTACGCGCCCGCCGTGCGCGTCGACGACCGCCCGGGCCTGGCCCGTCTGGGGGTCGCGCCGCGCGCCGTGCTCGAGATCCTGACGCGCGCCTACGCGAAGCAGGTCTTCGTCGATGGTCTGTTCCACGCCGACCCCCACCCGGGAAACTTATTCGTGCTCGACGAGCCCGGCGCCGCGGCCCAGCCCCGTCTGCTGTTCGTGGACTTCGGGCTCTCGCGCCGACTCGATCCCGCGTTGCGCCGGGAGATGCGGCTCGGGATCTACGCCCTGCTGCAGCGCGACCCCGGCGCGTTCCTCGACGGCATGCAGCGCATGGGGATGATCTCGCCCGGAGCGCGCGAGGGCGTCGCCCGCGCGGTGGGCGAGATGTTCCGCGGCATCGCCGGCCGAGGCGGGCCGCTCGGGGTGCCAGCGGCGCAGGTGCTCTCGCTGAAGGACCAGGCGAAGACGCTGCTCCAGCAGACACCCGGGCTGCAGCTCCCGAACGACCTGCTGCTGTTCGCGAAGACGCTCAGCTACGTGTTCGCGCTGGGCGCCGAGCTCGACCCCGAGGCGGACCTGATGCAGCTCTCGCTCCCCTACCTGCTGCAATTCCTCGCCGGCCGGGAGGCGCCCGTCAGTCGCGCTCCCGGCGCGAGAGACGCAGGCCCTGCAGCCGGATGAACCCGGCGGCATCGGCGGGATCATAGGTGTCCGCGGGGCCGGCATCCTCGAAGGTCGAGAGCGCCTCCGAGTAGAGCGACACCGGAGAACGACGCCCGGTCACGCGGACGCTCCCCTTGTACAGCCTCACACGCGCTTCGCCCGTCACGCCCCGTTGGGAGGCCTCGATCGCCGCCCGCACGAATTCCATCTCCGGAGCGAACCAGAAGCCGTTGTAGATCATCTCTGCGAAGCGCGGGGAGAGGCGGTCCCGCTCGTGCATCACGTCGCGGTCCATCGTGATCGATTCGACGCCGCGATGCGCCACGTGCAGCACGCTGCCCCCGGGCGTCTCGTAGACGCCGCGCGACTTCAGCCCCACGAAGCGATTCTCGACCATGTCCACCCGGCCCACCCCGTGCGCGCCGGCGACGCGATTGAGCTTGGCGAGCAACCGCGCCGGGGTGAGCGACTCCCCGTCGAGCGTGACGGGCGTCCCCTGCTCGAAGCCGATCACGAGATCGACCGGCTCGTCCGGGGCGCGTTCCGGCGAGCGCGTCAGGATGAACATGTCCTCGTCGGGCGCTCGCCAGGGATCCTCGAGGATTCCGCCTTCGTAGGAGATGTGCATGAGGTTGCGATCCGTGGAGTACGGCTTCTGGAGCGTCACCGTGATCGGGATCGAGTGCTTCTGGGCGTAGGCGATGCAGTCGGTGCGGGAGCGCAGGTCCCACTCGCGCCACGGCGCGATCACCGTCAGCTCGGGGGCGAGCGCGCGGAAGGCGAGCTCGAAGCGGACCTGATCGTTGCCTTTGCCCGTCGCGCCGTGGGCCACCGCATCGCATCCCGTCGCCCGGGCCACTTCGGCCTGGTGCTTGGCGATCAGCGGACGCGCGAGCGCGGTGCCGAGCAGATAGTGGCCCTCGTAGACCGCGTTTCCGCGCAGCGCGGGGAACACGTAGTCGCGCACGAACTCCTCGCGCACGTCGCGCACCACGCAGTCGACGGCGCCGGTAGCGCGCGCCTTCTCGGGAACTCCCGAGAGCTCCTCTTCCTGACCGATGTCGGCCGTGAACGTGACCACCTCGCAGCGGTAGCGCTCGATCAGCCAGCGCAGGATGACGGACGTGTCGAGCCCGCCGCTGTAGGAGAGGCAGACGCGCTTGACGGAGCGGGCCGGCGACATGGGGAGACCTCCGGCCGCGCAGTGTATCAACCCCGAGGCTCGGAGCCGCTGCGCTCCACCGATCCCGAGGCTGGCGGCAACTACGCCCCACCGAGCAACGCGGCAAGTCTGGCAAGCGGGCGCCAGCCCGCGCGCAGCGAGCCGCAGGCGAGCGTAGTTCACTAGGACTTGACGTCGAGGCGGATGGCGGTGGTGCGCCCCATGAGCGGGTCGGCGGCGGTGCGGATCTCACCCCCGAGCCCGCGCACGATCTCCATCACGATCGCGGGGACGGGCTCCGTCGGGTCGGCCATCGCGCGGCCGTCGGCTGCCGGCGCGTCGCAGATCGAGATCACGATCGAGCGGGCATCGCCGCGGCCGACCGGGCGGGCCGCGATCGTCACGGCCGGCGACTCCCGTGCCGTCGAGAGGCGTTCCTGGAGCAGGCGGACGAGCGCGAGCTCGACGCGTGAACCGTCGCCCCGCACGCGCGGCAGCTGCGCCGGGAGCAGCACCTCGAGCTCGATGCCGGCGGCTGCGAACTCACCGCGCATCCGGGACGCCGCGTCCTGCACGACGCGCAGCGCGTCGAAGCTCGTCTCCGGTCGCGCCGCGGCGGGCGGGCCCGTGATCAGCGTGGTCAGCTCGTCGCACCATTTCTGCACGCGCGCGAGCGCGCGAGCGCCGTCCTCGATCAGCGTGCGGTAGCGCTCGTTGCGCCGGCCCCCCGTCTGCTCCAGCAGCTCGTCGAGCACCCGGCGCAGCTCGCCGACGGGTTCGGAGATCTCGCGTTGCAGCGCGATCAGCCTCTCCTCCGCTGCGCTCGACTCGACCAGCAGGATCACGACACCCACGCGGGCGTCCTCGGCGACGATCGGAGACGCCACCGCCGCATAGGCGACTCCGCCGTGGCGCAGGCGGAAGCGGACCGTGCGTCCCTGCTCGCAGCACTCGACCACCGCGCGCAGCACGGCCTCCCGCACGCCGCCTTCGAAGAGGGCCGAGAGCGGCTGCCCCGTCGCGTCGTCCCCGCCGGCGCGGAAGCGCGACGCGAAGGCCGGGTTGACGTAGGCGGTGCGGCCTTCCGGGTCTCCCACCACCACGGGCGCGTCGAGGAACGTGAGAAGCGAGAGCGACCCGATGCTCATGCCGCGACCCCGACGATGCCGGCAGCGAGCAGGCTCGCGAAGGTGCGCAGCGCCTCGAAGGGCCCCATGCCCGAGACCGAGAGCAGCTCGTCGAAGGAGGTGCGTCCGTCGATCAGCGACAGCACGAAACCCGCATCCGCCGGCAGGTTCACGTCGGTGATCCGGTCGAGCGGCACCTGCAACCTCGGGACCTGACGGCAATCCCCGATGCGCTCGCGGTAGATCTTCACGAGACGGCTGCGCAGCAGATCGACGTAGCCCTCCAGCTCGACCCGCGCCGGATCGAGCGATACCTCGTCACGATCTGGGAGAGCGGCGCGAAGCCGGAGATCGTGCTCACGAAAGCCGACCGGATCGAGGATCCCGCGGCCTTCGTCGCCGAGGTCGAGACAGCGGCTCCCG
>Ga0184615_10002143_pt1 | contig 10632 bp, 10 predicted proteins | sample PLM4_65_coex_FD_133134 | JGI IMG/M metagenome (GOLD analysis project Ga0184615, IMG submission 133134) | Groundwater sediment microbial communities from an aquifer in East River, Colorado, USA - PLM4_65_coex | ecosystem: Environmental > Terrestrial > Soil > Riparian zone | place: USA: East... | reverse complement strand
CCGGGTCGCATTAGCGGTGGAGGGAAGTCCCAATTTCTTGCCGCTGTAAGTATCCAACAAATAACTTCGCAGCACTCCGCGATCCATAATCGTTTTCTTTCTCGTCGCCAGCCCTTCGCCGTCGAAAGGCCGCGATCCGAGCGCTCCCGGAATCGTTCCGTCATCGACGACCGTTACCAGATCGGATGCGATCTTCTCTCCCAGCTTTCCCATTAAAAAGGAAGCGCCTTTGTACAGCGAGTAGCCGGAGATGGCGGAGGAGAGCTGGCGCAGCAGCGTCGCCGCGATTTCAGGATCGAAGACCACCGGACACTCGCAGGTCTTGGCTTTGCGCGCCCCCAATCTTCTGAGCGCGCGCTCCGCCGCCCGCTTGCCCACGGCTATAGGAGATTCGAGGCGGGAGAACTTTCTCTGCGAAGAGTACCAGTAGTCGCGCTGCATGGAACCATTGGAGCTGGCGACCGGCGCGACCGACACTCCGTACGACGAGCCACGGTATTCGCCCGAGAAGCCATGGCTGTTGGCATAGAGCACCCGGCTGATCCCGGCCGAAAACTCGCCTCCCTCGGAATTGGTGATGCGCGCATCGAAATCCAGCGCCGCCTTCTCCGCATCGAGCGCCACGCGGCTTTTTTCCTCGATGGACAGCGACCGGCCGCGATCGTCGAGCAAATCCAAATCGGAAATCGTCCGGGCGAGATCCTCCGGGGCCGGAAGACCGCTGTACGGGTCCTGGGCGGTCGCGCGGGCCAGCGCGCACGTGTCGTCCACCAGTCGTTCGATCGCGCTCTTCGAAATATCCGAAGTCGAGGCGCTGGCCGAGCTGGCGCCGAAAAACAATCTGAGGCCGAGCCGCTTCTCCTGCGCCTGACTGACTTTGTCGATCTCCCCGAGACGCACGGCCACGAACGAGCTGTCGCTCTCCGCCATGACCAGGTCGCCCTGCGTGGCCCCTTTTCTCTTCGACTGCTCGAGAATGTCGCTCGCCAGCTCTTGATTTAATTCTAAGCGTTCCATGTTTGGTTAATCGGTTTATTTGTCTATTGGTTGATTGGCATTTCTCCGCACCTGCCGTTAACCATTCAACCAATAACCATTTAACCAGCCGCCGTGCCGCCGACGGTCAATCCGTCGATGCGGATCGTCGGCAGCCCCACGCCGACGGGGACCGACTGCCCGTCTTTGCCGCAAGTTCCCACTCCCTCATCCAGCTTGAGATCGTTGCCTACCATGGACACGCGCGTCAGCACGTCCGGGCCGTTGCCGATCAGCGTCGCGCCTTTGACCGGCCGCGTGACCTTGCCGTCTTCGATCAGATAGGCCTCGCTCGCGGAAAAAACGAATTTGCCGCTGGTGATGTCCACCTGGCCGCCGCCGAAAGAAACAGCGTAGAGACCTTTTTTAACCGAGCGGATGATATCGGCGGGATCGCTGGCGCCGGCCAGCATGAAAGTATTGGTCATCCGCGGCATGGGAATACAAGCGTAGCTTTCGCGCCGGCCGTTTCCGGTGGGAGACATTTTCATCAGCGACGCGTTCAACCGATCCTGAAGATAGCCGCGCAGCACGCCTTTGTCGATCAACACCGTGCGCCGCGTCGGCGTTCCCTCGTCGTCGATGTTGAGCGAGCCGCGGCGCGACGGAATCGTGCCGTCATCGACGACCGTACAGAGTTCCGAAGCGACTTTCTGGCCGATGCGGCCGCTGAACGCCGATACTTCTTTTCGATTGAAATCGCCTTCCAGGCCGTGGCCGATCGCCTCGTGAAGCAAGATGCCCGGCCAGCCGGGCCCCAGCACTACGTCCATCGTTCCCGCCGGCGCGTCCTCGGCCCTGAGGTTGAGCAGCGCCTGGCGCACCGCCTCGCGCGTGTAGCGCTCGTAATTTTCTTTCTCCGTAAAAAATTCGAAGTCTACTCTACCGCCGCCGCCGTAGCTGCCGATCTGCCGGTTGCCGCGCTCTTCGGCGATGCAGGTGACGTTGAGACGCGCGAGCGGCTGGATGTCGCCGGCGACCCATCCTTTCGAAGATGCGACCAACACAATCTTTTGCTCACTCGCGAAAGAGACGAAAACATTCTTGATCCGCGGATCGATGGAGCGGGCCAGCCGGTCCATTTCGTAGAGCAGCGCGGTCTTTCTTTCCAGCGCCGCGTCCGTGGGCGCGGCCCGCACCGGATAAAGATCGTGCGCTTCTATTTTCTCTTTTCCCACTTTCGCCGGCGTCTGCGACTCGCGGTTGTGCGCGATGTACTCGGCCGCGCGCGCCGCCACCGCGAGATTCTCGATCGTGATGTCGTCGGTGTAAGCGTATCCGGTCTTCGCCTCCGCCAATACCCGGACGCCGACTCCATTCGAGGTCGAACGAGATCCTTGCTTGACCAGCCCCTCCTCCAGACCGACCGCTTCGTTGACGCGGTACTCGAAATAGAGATCCGCGTAGTCCGCCTTTCGTTCCAGCGCCTGTCCCAGGATTTTGTCCAAATCCCGCGACGTCACGCCGAATTGACGGTCGAAAAAAGATTCCGCTCGAATAACCTCTTGTGCCATGGCGTGCCTCTTTGTAAACTCCTAGCACCTTTTCCCATGCGTGGAAAGGCGGTTTTCGCCGAATCTCTCTTTTCCTCCGCTCAAATCTGTAGTATAAATAGCGGGTATAAAAAACCGCGATTTAATTTTAATTCTGGCCAAATACCGAGGGACAAATGTTGAACGCGCGGGCAAAAAAAGTCGTCCATGTAGTTGGAACGGGAACCATCGGCGAGCCGCTGATCGGAATTCTCACCACCTTTCGCGAAGCCTTCGGCATCGATGAAGTGACCTTCCATAAGCGCACGCCCCTTTTGACCGATCGCTCGAAGGTGACCGTCCTCACGCAGAAAGGCGCCAAACTGTGCGTCGATAAAGACCGTTGGGAAAGTTTTAAGCAGATGGGGATGGCGCCTTCCTACGACGCCGAGGAGGCGCTCGACCGGTCCAGCGTCGTGATCGATTGCACGCCGGTCGGAAACGAGAACAAAGAGAAATTGTACAAGCGCTTCGCCGACAACGGCCGCGGATTCATCGCTCAGGGAAGCGAATACGGCTTCGGCAAAATGTACGCGCGCGGCATCAACGACCGGGCGCTCGATCGCGAGACGGACCAGTTTCTTCAGGTCGTGAGCTGCAACACGCACAACCTGGCGGTTCTCATCGACACGATCGCGCTCGGACCGGAAAAAGAAAACAACCTTGAGGAGGGCCGCTTCGTGTGCATGCGGCGGGCCAACGACTTGAGCCAGGAGGGAGACTTCATTCCCGCGCCGGAAGTGGTAGAACACGACGACCCGCGTTTCGGCACGCACCAGGGAAGGGACGCGCACTACGTATTTAAAACTCTCGGGCTCGACCTGGACATCTACTCCTCCGCCCTCAAGCTCAACACGCAATACATGCACACGATCTATTTCAATCTGTCGCTCAACCGGCCGGTGAAAATGGAAGAAGTGATGCGCCGGATCAAAGGCAATCCCCGGATCGCGCTCACGAACAAAAAATCATCGGCGTCGGTCTTTTCTTTCGGCCGCGACCACGGGATTTTCGGGCGCATACTCAACCAGACCGTGCTCGCCTCGAATACGCTCACGATGAAGGGCGACCGCGAGCTGGTCGGGATGTGCTTCACGCCGCAGGACGGCAACTCGCTCCTCAGCAGCCTCGCGGCGACGCTCTGGTTTCTCTATCCGGATTCCTACGAGAAGCCGCTCGAAGTCCTGCGGCCGTACTTCTTCAGCGAAATCTAGCTTGGTTACTTGTTATGGGTTAATTGGTTACTCGAATAACCAATAACCAGCAACGAATAACTATTCTTTCACGCCGTCCGGCGAAACCCCCTCGAAGCGGACCGCATCGCCGGTTTCGATTCCTTTTTGTTTGGCCAGTCCGCCTTTGATCTCCAACACGAACCGGCTCGGCACGCCGACCGATCGGGTGGTCGTCGAGAACGGGACCGCGTCGCGGGCGATCCCAACGATTTTCAAATCGCTCCCGATAAAAATCATGTCGAGAGGGATCGGCGTGTTCTTCATCCAGAAGGTGAGCACTTCTTCGGCGGGAAACAAAAACAACATGCCCTGATCGTCGGCCAGCTCATTGCGGTATTGCAGCCCCATCTCCCTCTTGGCCGGCGTATCGGCGATCTCGACGCGCGCGGCGTATTCCTTGCCACTCTTGGTCGAGACGATCACTCTGGGATCGGACCGGCAGGCAGGAACGCCGGCGGCAAGCATCAGAAGACAAAAAATCGCGGGCGACGCAATAGCGAGGGCCACTTTGGAACGGACTGGTAGCGGGCGTAACGGCGTAGCGATCGGCTTATCTCCGAAGGTTATTGGCCACGATCTCGGCGATGTCTAAAATCTCGGGGGCGGCCTGTTCGTCTTGCGCTGCCTCCTCTGTAAACATGCGCATGCAGAAGGGACAGCCGGTGGCCACGGTTTGGGCGCCCGTCGCTTTCAGCTCGCGGTAGCGATTGGCTGCCACCCGCTCCCGCCCGGGCTCTTCTGCCTTCCAGAACTGAGCGCCGCCCGCGCCGCAGCAAAAACTATTTCTTCGGTTTCGATCCGGCTCGGAGAGCTTCGCGCCGGCGGATTCGATCACCCGGCGCGGCTCATCGAAAATCTCGTTGTGCCTCCCCAGGTAGCACGGGTCATGGTAGGTGGCGGCGCCGTTTGTGTCGGGCCGGAGATTGAGTTTCCCGGCCTTGATCAACTCGTCGATGAATTCGCTGTGATGCTTGACGGCGTAGTTGCCGCCGAACTGAGGATACTCGTTCTTGATGGTGTGAAGACAGTGCGGGCAGGTCGTGACGATAAGCCCCGGCTTGAGCGCATTCAAAGTCTCCGCATTCTCCGCGGCGAGCTGTGAAAAGAGATATTCATTGCCGGCCCGGCGCGCCGCATCGCCGGTGCATTTCTCTTTAAGACCGAGCACTGCCCAGTTGACGCCCGCCGCATTGAGGATCTCGGCCATGCTGCGCGCGATCTTCTGCGCCCGAGGATCGAAAGCGGCCGCGCATCCTACCCAGTAGAGAACCTCGGGTTGAGGGTTCTGCTCGAGAGTGGGAACCGGAAATCGAAGCGCCCGGGTCCATTCCAAACGGCTCTCGGGGGCCATCGCCCACGGGTTCCCCACTTGCTCCATGCCGTTGAAAGCTTTTTTAAGGTTGTTGGGGAACTCGGTCGCCGTCAGCACGCGCTCGCGGCGAACATCTATAATATGGAGCATCGGCTCGTTGCCGACCGGACACACTTCGATGCAAGCGTTGCAGGTCGTGCAGGCCCAGGCCGCTTCGGCATTCAACGCAAAATCCAGCAGCGGCCGAGGGCTCTCTTTGCCGGCGCTGAAGTCCCCGCGGATGCGGTTCAGCTCGAAGCGCTCGTTGATGAGAATCGCCGCCGGACTGAGCGCCTTGCCGGTAGCGTATGCGGGGCAGACGTCCTGGCAGCGATTGCACATGATGCAGCTATACGCGTCCAAGAGGCGCGGCCAGGGAAAATCCTCGAGCTTGGCCGCTCCGAAAGATTCCTCGTTTTCGAAATCCATCGGCGCCAGGGCGCCGGGATTTTTTTTGTTGAGCGCGAGATTGATCGGCGCCAGGAGAATATGGATGTGCTTGGAGCGGGGAAAATAAGGCAGGAAAAGCATGATGGAACCTAACGCGCCCCACCAGAAGAGATGCTCGAATACCGTGACAGCGCCCGGATCGACGCCGGCAAAGACGCCGGCAAAGGCGGAGCCGACGGGCTGAAAAGGATCGCCGGCTTCCCGCGAGAGCTCGGCCGCCTTGGAAAGAAGGCGGCTGCCCACGTGAATAAAAATAAAAACCGCCACGATCGACGAGTCTCTGCGGATGCCCGGCTTCACATCCTCATGCAGCGGCACGTTGGGAGCAAAGGAAAAATCGCGGGGCCGAACCAGGAAGCGTCGCAGCGCAAGCCCTACAATCCCGACGAGCACTCCCGCGGTGAGGAGATCGGCGATCAGGTTGAACGGATTCCATACGGTCCCGCGCGCGCGGAACGGAAAGAAACCTTCCAGGGCATCGACGACGTTGACCAGGAAGTAATAGACAAATCCATAAAAGACGAGCGCGTGCAACAGGGAGACGAGCGGCCGTTTGTTGAAAACCGTTTGTTGCGTGAGAACCTTCCAGAGAGCGTCGAAGATACGTTTCGGCAGATTGTCGAAGCGGTCTTCCGGCTTTCCGCGACGAATTGTCTTGTAAACTTGATAGAAGCCGGTGCCCGCGAAATAGAGCGCGCCGAAGGTAAGAAGAAGAAACAGAAACTTTTCTATCGTCGTGAGCATCGCCCGGATGTTCTTAGCTCTTTGGAGTGTTGGAGTATGGGAGTATTGGAGTACTGGGTTTTAAATGCATCACTCCATGACTCCATCACTCCAGTACTCCGGTATCTGCGCTTATCGTTGGTAGCCGAGGCGGCTGGATAGCTGTTTTCCCGCGTTGGTAATCAAAGGCACGATTTCCTTTTCGACGCGCTGTGGCGTCAGCCTGTGGACCGGCCCGGAGATGGTCAGACTTCCGACCAGGCCCCGTGTGTGGTCGCGGACCGGCACGGCGACCGACATCACTTCCTCGATAAACTCGCCGTCATCGACGGCGTACCCGGCGCTGCCGACTTCCTGCAACTGGCGTAAAAGCGTCTGCCGATCGACCACCGTCTTGTCGGTATAGCGTTGCAGCTTTTCCGGCAGCGAGTGTATCAAATCCTCGCCCGACTCGAATGCCAGGTGCACCTTGCCGGCGGCGGTGCAATGCAGCGGCAGAGTTCTCCCGATCAACGACACCACCCTCACGAGATTTTCCGGTTCGATGAAATCGAGCGGCACGATCGCCTGGCCTTTCTTCACCGCTACGTAACAACTTTCATTGGCCGACTTCGCCAGTTCCTGCAGCATCGCCTTGGCCTGCACCAGAAAGTCCATCTGTTTGATATAGATCTGGCCGAGCTGAAGACACTTGAGCCCGAGGCGATAATTTTCCGTCGCTTTATTTTGTTGGATGTAACCGCGCGCCTCCAGCGTGGCGAGCAGCCGAAAAATATTATTCTTGTGGAGCTTCAACCGCTTGCTCAACTCGGTCACGCCGATTTCATCGGCGTTGCCGTTGAATTGCTCGATGACATCGAGGGCGTGCGACACCGATTGAATCGCGTAATTGGCCTTTTCTCGCCGCACCGTTTTTCCTCCGGAAAAAATGAAAATGCTTTGAATGAACCGCCGGCAAAAAACCGTTTTAACTTAGTCCCGAAGCGCGAGATTGTCAAACTTGCGAAGCCGCAGAGAATTTTACGGGCGCTGGTCGCGAAACGCCGGCTCGAATGGGCCGGCGCACGGGTCACTTCTACTCTCCTTGACGTTCTTGGGCCAGAGTGTGTAAACATGTTTACCATGAAAGTCGGCTCCAAGGGATACTACGGGCTGCTCGCGCTGACTGATTTGGCGCAATATTCCAAGGGACGACAGCTCGCGCAGGTGAAGGAGATCGCGCGCCGGCAAAAAATCCCGGAGGAGTACCTCGGGCAAATCATGGTGCTGCTCAAGCGCGCCAATCTGGTTTACGGCGCGAGAGGACCGGGAGGCGGCTACCGTTTGGCCCGCCCCGCCGAGAGCATCAGCGTGGCGGCGGTCTTGAAGGTCTTGGAAGGTCCGCTCATGGGAGTCGAATTGAGAAACACGCGCGACCGCCTGCCGGTCTCTACGCCTGCGCGAAGACTCCTCGAAGCATGGACCCAGGCGGTGGAAACCGCGGAGAAAATGCTCGACGAGCTCACCGTCGCCGACCTCTGCAAGCCGGAAGACCCCGCGCAGATGTACTACATCTAAACCAATTTTGAATTTTGAGTGTTGAGTTTTTAATTTCGGACTTTAAGTCGTAACTCTCCCATCACTTTCAGCCCGTCCTAGTTAGCCCGAAAGATCGTCTCCGCGCGCGCCGTGTGACATCTTAATTTGGACCTTTTTGAACGGCCTGAAGTTTTTTCGCCACACTCTTAAGCGCACCATTGAAACATTAAAAAAAGCGCTTGACGCACCGTGCAGGATTAGAGTATCAGATTCACAAAGTTTCTAATTCCGGCATTAGGAAAGCGCCTATGGCTGGTCCCAATCTGAAAGGCTTAATCCTTTCTTCCATGCCACTCATCTACTTCAAGACGGGTACGACATTCGCAGTGTCCAGGAACTCCTAGGACATCGCGACGTCAGTACCACGATGATTTACACCCACGTGTTGAACCGCGGCGGCCGGAGGTGAATAGCCCAGCAGATCGCTTATGACGGTTGGATCTTGAGCCGGGCGAGCGCTGCGTATGGCCGCTGTGCTCTGTCGCAGAGCTGAGTGAACGGTTGCGGAGCGATGCCAGTGAGCGCCAGCCGAGATTGGCTGCGGATGGCTAGGGAAATAGGCCGCTCAATCCGGCCGTGTTTTGTGGCCAGCAGATTATTGACAAGTTGGAGTAGCTGGCCGATATTGCGACCGATTCGGATTTGACTAGTGGAGCCGTATTAGGAGATAGGCCGACCAGCATTTGTCGCCTGCTAAAGCGGCTCACTTAATAGGTCCGACAACGATAGAGGAATCCCATTTAAGGTGGCAATCAATCAAATAAGACTGAACCCGTCTGCAGTTGCTCGCGCATTGGGAGCGGTGGCTTTTCTTCTGGTTCTTGCCAGCATCGGAGGTCAGTTGACCAAATACTTGCTTGGGCATGACCGCGTTTATGGACTCGTCTCCCTCTTTTACGTCGACGCAGAGCAAAATATCCCAACCCTTTTCTCTGTGCTTCTACTGTTCTGCGCAGCTTTACTTCTTACGGTCATCACCGTATTGAAGAAGAAGCAAAAGGATCCTGATGTATCGAGATGGGCGATCCTTGCTTTCGGGTTTCTGCTCATGGCAGTTGATGAGGCATTGTCAATTCATGAAAAGCTGGTCACGCCGGTACGCGAGCTTCTGGGGGATGGTCCCCTCGGTATCTTCTATTTCGCTTGGGTCATTCCTGGCATTGCAGTTGTACTCGTCCTCACGCTGTTCCTCCTGAGATTCCTTCTGCGTCTTCCCGCAAAAACGAGGTTTACTTTCATTGTTGCTGGGACCCTCTTCATCGGAGGCGCCCTCGGCCTCGAGCTTGTCGGGGGCCGCTACGCTGAATTGCACGGACAGGAAAATATGACGTACAGCATGATTGTAACTGTTGAGGAGAGTCTCGAAATGGCGGGCGTTATTGTTTTCATCTACGCGCTGGTGAAATATATCGCTGACCACTACGAAGAAGTGCGATTCCGGTTTGATGATTTCGAGGGAAACTCGCGATCGAATGCCCCTAAGACCTAACCAGGCGCTCCAGCGGACGCGGCGAGGACGCCGCGCCGCTGAGCTCTATCGTTAGGCAGCAATAGAAAGGGACCGTGAAGTGGTTTGATAGCAGTACCTCAATTAAAAGGAGGAGATCATGAAGACGGAGCTCGTGTATCTGACTTGGGTAACGGCATTAACCGGTTTGCTGTGGGTTCCCTACATCCTGAACCGCATCACTGTTTGGGGTCTCTCTGACGCGGTCGGCTACCCCGCGAATCCGAAACCACAGTCGGCGTGGGCCACCCGCCTGATGAAGGCTCATTCCAATGCAGTCGAGAATTTGGTTGTATTTGCTGCACTGGTACTTGCGGCTCATGCTGCTGGTATCAGCAACGGCGCCACGGCCACGGCTTGTGTGGTGTACTTCTGGGCGCGCGTGGCGCACGTACTGGCATACACGTTCGCCGTTCCGTGGGTTCGCACGCTCGCGTTCGCCGTCGGCTTTTTTGCGCAAGCAACTCTCGCGTGGCAACTGCTCGCTAAATAGTGAAGTTGCCGCCTAGCGTCCCTTGACGCTCGGCTCTAATTAGGTTACAAATTGGCCATGACTCGGCTGGAGAAAAACCTGAATGGCTCGACGTGGTGGCGCGGGAATATTTTCCCGCGTCTGCCGCTTGGCTAGCTCCAGCTCTCCATTGTGATTTGAAAAAAGGCCATAGGCAGACTGTCTATGGCCTTTTTGTTTTTGGCCCAGGCCGTTGAAAAAGGCTCATCTGCTTCGTTGCGCTCGGTCCGCTTCGCGTCAACGTACTAGAAGAGTACGCCTCCGCTCGCAGACCTTCGCGCGCCTCGCACCTGAGACCTTTTTGACCGGCCTGGAAGCAAATTTCTAAAAGGCTACTAATGTTTCATCCGTCTTGCGAAGAATTTTCGCGCCTGGCCAAACAGGGAAACCTGATCCCCGTTTACCAGGAGCTGCTCATGGACCTCGATACGCCGCTCTCGTTTTTCAAGCGTCTCGAGCGCGACCGCTACTCGTTTCTCCTGGAGAGCGTCGAGGGCAGCGAGCGCTGGGCGCGCTATTCCTTTCTCGGAACGCGGCCCTATCTGGTCTTTAAAATTCCGGGTAGAGTAGGGGACAGGCGCAACCACCTTTAGGTCAACCCTTGGCTGTATCCGCCGTTTCCAGCTTCGTGCCCGTTTAGGATTGTCCATAGATAGAAGTCCAGTCCCCCCTCATCAAACCGTACGTGCCCAATTAAGGCATACGGCTTT
>Ga0184615_10002142_pt1 | contig 10636 bp, 10 predicted proteins | sample PLM4_65_coex_FD_133134 | JGI IMG/M metagenome (GOLD analysis project Ga0184615, IMG submission 133134) | Groundwater sediment microbial communities from an aquifer in East River, Colorado, USA - PLM4_65_coex | ecosystem: Environmental > Terrestrial > Soil > Riparian zone | place: USA: East... | reverse complement strand
CCGAAGCGCGCCGCCACGTCGCTGGTGCGGACCGTGCGTCGAATGCAGTTCGCGACCAGCACGATCGCGGAATTGCCGGCGTCGTGACCGAACTCGTCGTTGATTGCCTTGAGGTTGTCCATGTCGACCATGAGCAGCGCATACGGCTGGGCCTCGGTCTGCGCGCCGGCGTGCAGCTTGCGGAACTGCTCGTTGAAGGTGCGCAGATTCAGCAGCCCGGTGAGCGAATCGGTCTGCGCGAGGTTTTCGATGCGGCGGCGTGCCGCGAAAACGTCGGCGGCCAGCGTACTGGTCAGGTAACCGACCAGCAGGAACGGCACGAGGCGCGCTATCGCGCCACCCAGGTACTGCGGCGACCAGCCCGGCGCCTCCGGGGTCGCCACGGACACCATGACGTACAGGGCGCAAACCGCGCCCAGCTGGATCAGCGTCATGAGCCGTCCGAGTGCCAGCGCGGTGAGCGTGACCGGCAACAGATACAAGCCGAGGAGCGGGCTGGCGTCGCCGCCGGTGAACCACAGGGCGAGCGTGATGAAAAGCACCATCGCCCAGCTCTCCGCGGCCAGCGTGAGAGGCGTCTGGCGGGGGAGCAGGCTGCGCATCCGGAACAGCACGCACAGCACGGAGAAGACACCGAGCGCAATGAACACAGCACGCGGGCTGCTCACCGAGGCGGGCGCGAGCAGGCAGTAGGCCGCGACCACCAGGATCAGCAGCCCCTCGATGACGGCCACGCTGCGGATGAAGCGGCGCAGCTCCTGCTGGCGGATCTCCCGATTCAGTCTGCCCAGAAGGCCGCGGATGTTCATCGCTGCAGCCGCAATTCCACGGCATCGCGCACCGCTCGGCCGCGCAGCCGCTCGATGAGCTCGAGCGCAAAATCCATCGCGGTGCCCGGACCGCGCGACGTGATCACCTTGCCATCGCTCACCACCGCCGCATCCGCGAGCAGCGTGAGCCCGGGGGTCTTCGCCGGATCGAGAAATCCGGGAAAGCTGGTGGCGCGGCGCCCATCGAGCAGGCCTGCCGCGGCGAGCACCGAGGGCGCGGCACAGATCGCCGCGGTGAAACGCCCGCCGGCAGCCATGCGCCGCAACCGGTCGCGCAGACGCGCGTCCTCGGCCAGGTGTTGCGCGCCGGGCATGCCGCCCGGCAGAACGATCATGTCGAACTCGACTTCGTCGAGTGCCGCGAGCGTGGTATCGCTCTGCACGGCGATGCCGTGCGCGCCGCTCACGGGGCTGGCGCGCAGTGCTGCAGTCGTGACCTCTATGTCCGCGCGGCGCAGCAGATCGATGACGGTGATCGCCTCGAGCTCTTCGAATCCGTCGGCGAGCGGGACGAGCACGGTGGGCATGGTCCACTGAAGCTAAACCACGCCGCCGCACCCGCCAAGGGGGATTGGGACGAACGGGCCGTCAACGACGACCGGCGGCGCCCGTGGGGATATTCGCAGCCGCACGCACTGACGTCGCCGTCCCGGCGCCGAAAATCCCCGCGGCCGGCCCGCGCCGAGCAGGCCTTCAGGTGCCGTGAGACGCCTTGGACTGGCTCTGCACCACGAGCTCGTCCTGTTTGAGGCGGGACAATGCCAGCTGCACTTCCGCATCGCGCTCCACCAGCGTCGCATCCGCCGCCACGGGCGGCTCGTCGCTGCCGGCGGGATCGCGCTCGACGATGACGTCGGGCGTGATGCCTTTTTCGTGGATCGAAGCCCCCGAGGGCGTGTAGTAGCGCGAGGTGGTGAGCTTGATGGCGCGCCCATCGGACAACGGCATCACGGTCTGCACCGAGCCTTTGCCGAAGGTGGTGCGTCCCATCAGGATCGCGCGGCCGTGGTCCTTGAGCGCACCGGCGACGATCTCCGAAGCCGAGGCCGAGCCGCCGTTCACCAGCACGACCAGCTCGGCGCCGTCGATCAGGTCGCCGGGCGTCGCGTCCATCTCGAACTTGGCGTCCTTGGCCCGCCCGCTGGCGCTGACGATCACGCCCTCGTTCAGGAACGCATCCGAAACCGTCACCGCCGCTTCGAGCACGCCGCCGGGATTGTTGCGCAGGTCGAGCACCAGGCCGCGGAACCCGTCCGGGCTCGCCTCGCGCAGCGCGCCGATCGCCTTGGCGAGGTCGGCGCCAGTGGTCTCGCTGAAGTGCGTGATGCGCACGTAGCCGTAACCCGGCTCGAGCAGCTCGTGCTTGACGCTGTGCACCTGCACGTTGGAGCGCTCGAGCACGAAGTCGATCGGTGCGTCGGAGTCCGCGCGCCGCACCGCCAACCGCACGGAGGTGCCGGGCTTGCCGCGCATGCGGTTGATGGCGTCATCGAGGCCGGAGCTGTCGACCGCCACACCGTCGATGCTGACGATGATGTCGCCGGCGCGAATGCCGGCGCGCGCTGCGGGCGTGCCCTCCATCGGGGTCACCACTTTGACCACGTCGTCCTGCAGGGCCACTTCGATGCCGACGCCCGAATAGGCGCCCGTGGTGCTGATGCGGATCTCGTCGTATTCGTTGTTGTCGAGAAAGGCCGAATGCGGGTCGAGAGCCGAGACCATGCCGCGCACGGCGCTCTCCATCAGGTGGTGGTCGTCCACGCGCTCGACGTAATCGTGCTTGACGCGCTCGAGCACTTCGGCCAGCAGGCGCGCGTCTTCCCAGGGGAGCGATTCCTGCTCCGTGGCGGGCACCTGGCGGTCGGCCATCACCCCGCGGGTGACGGACAACGAAGCGCCCAGAGCCACGCCGATTGCGAGTGCCAGGACTGTCGGAACCTTGATCGACATGCGGCGACTCCGGGGCGCGCGGTCAGAACTCGAGATCGGCCCGCGCAGGCCCGCAAGCGAAAATCCGGAAATCCAGGCGAGGACAGCCTGCGGGCTGCGACTCACCTACTATGTCGCCCGCTCGCGCGGGCGGTAAATCAGGCTTTTCCCTAATCCCTCGTGACGCATCGGCTGGAGCGCTCATCCGGCCGCGAGCCCGGCCAGCATCGCCGTCTCGCTGAGCGGATCGCGCCGGGGCGAACGCGAGAACGCCTCGAACACCGGCAGGTCCCGCAACACGTCGATGAACGGCTGCGGCTTGCCGAGACAGAAGCCCTGGCCGTAGTCGACTCCCAGGGCGGCAACGCGCCGGCGGATCTCGTCGGTCTCGACGTATTCGGCGACCGTCTCCATGCACATGGTCCTGGCGAGCTGCGCGATGGCGCGCACCATCGACTGCGAGCGCGAGTCGACGATCACGTCGCGCACGAAGCTGCCGTCGATCTTGAGCAGCGTGACCGGCAGCGCCTTGAGATAGGCCAGGGAGCTGAAGCCGGTGCCGAAATCATCGAGTGCGAAAGTGCAACCGAAGTTCCGCAGCCGCTGCATGAACGCCTCGGCGCGGCCCATGTTGGCCACCGCGGCGGTCTCGGTGAGCTCGAAGCAGAACATGTCGGGCGGCAGGCCGCTCGCACGCACCGTGCTCTCGACGAATTCCAGAAAGTCGGGCTGCGCGATCGAGGGCCCGGAGATGTTGATCGTGAAGCAGGCCGAATGCTCGCGCAGCAGCCCCTGGTTGTCGGCCAGCGCGCCCACCGCGTGCTGCACCACCCAGCGATCGATCGCGGGCATGAGCTGGTAGCGCGCGGCCGCCGAGAGGAATTTCTCCGGCGCGATGCTGGCGCCGTCGGCGCCGATCATGCGCAGCAGGAGCTCGAAATGCGGCTCCTTCTGGCCGCCCTGCAGCGGCAGGATCGGCTGCAGGTCGAGCCGGAACTGGTCCGCGCGCAGCGCGTCGCGCAGCTGCGCGGCGACGTTGATGTCCGTGTGGCGGCGGATGATGCTGACGTCGGCGTCCTGGTACACCTCGACGCGATTGCGCCCGCGATCCTTGGCGGCCTTGCAGGCCACCTCGGCAGCGGCCAGCCCGTGCGCCAGCTTGGAGCGCGGGCCCGACAGGCTCGCCACGCCGATGCTCAGCGAGACCTCGGGCGCTTCGCCCTCCGGCTGCTCGCCGCGCACCGCGTGCGCGGAATCGCACAGCCGCCGCGCGACCTCGGCCGCCGCCTCCAGCTCGCAGTTGGGCAGCAGCAGCGCGAAACGGTCGCCCGAGATGCGCGCGCTCAATGCGCGAACCTGCGCGGTGCGGCGCGTGAGCTCGGCGACGCGGGCGATCACGTCGTCACCGATGTGCATGCCGAAGTTCTCGTTGATCAGGTGCATCTGGTCGATGTCGATGTAGACGACGCAGTGCTCCTCGCCGCCGGCGCGCGCCAGGCTGACTTGCGCGTGACGGTCGAAGGCCGCGCGCGTGAGCAGGCCGGTGGCGCTGTCGTAGTTGGTTTGCAGCACCGCCGCGCTCTTGCGCGCCAGGAGCCGGGCGATGCGCGTGTGGCGGTGGTCGAAGTCTTCCATGTCCTCGGTGCGGAACAGCGCGAAGAAACCCACCACCTTGGAGTTCTGGCGCACCGGGCAGGAAAGGATCTTGTAGGGCAGCGCATCGCCGCTCGCCGCGACCTTGTTGACCACCAGCGTCTTGCCCTGCAGCCGCGCCCAGGTGAGGAGGTGGCGGTGAGTGCGCGTCAGCACGTCCGCACTCTGCGCGCCGTTGACGCCGCGCGCGGCGCGGCAGATGGCGATGCCCTTGTCCGGGATCACGAGCGCGCCGAACAGGCAATTCAGGTGATCGATGCTGCGCTGGACGATCCAGCGCAGCTCGTCGGTGTCGTCGGTACCGGCGTCGGCGGAATCGGTGGCGCTGTCCGCGGTGATCGCGAGCAGCAGGTCGAGGTCCTTGTCGCGGGTCTCCAGATGCCGGCTGAGCTCGCCGATGTTCTCCTGCGCGACCAGCTCGCGCTGCAGGCACTCGAGCGCCGGGCGCAGCAGGCTGTGCACGAACGACCACGGACGCGCCGCGCCGCCGTCGCTGCGGCAGGTCACGGCCAGGACAGCGAGCAGCTCGCCGGATTCCTCGCACAGGCGGAACAGGTAGACCGGCGTGTCCTCGTCGATCTGCGCGAAGATTCCTTCCTCGGCGCCGGCCTGCGCCAGGCGGGCGCGATCCACCAGCGGCTGCAGGTCGGCGCTGTCGACGTCACTGCCGGAGAAGCACTGCACGCCGTCCATGTCGAAGATGTCGATGCTGGAAGCGCGCGGCAACAGCATCTTGACGAGCTGGCCGTAGGGCTCGAGCGATTTGCGAAGCGCTGCTTTGATCGTTGCGGTTGCTTGCGCAGACATGGCCAGACTCGACGCGCGCGCGACCCCCCCAATACTGGATATCCGAGGGCGTACCATCCATCAGGCGTGGTTCCAGGTCTTTGACGGGGTTGGCGATTCGACAGATTGTGGGAGGAACGACGCCAACAGTTCCGACGCGCGTCTCACCGCCGTTGCCGACGTCCCGGGAGAGCGGCAGGGCGGGGGCGAGTGAACTTATTCCCCCACCGGGGCGGCACCGGCGCGACGTGGTTCACAAGGCGCTCGGCACGGTCAGCGCCGCGGCAGCGGCTTTTTGATCCATTGGTGCGGATCGAGCGGCCGCGACCCCTTGCGGATCTCGAAATACAGCTCGGTTTGCTCGCGGCCGCCCGAATCGCCCGCCGCAGCGATGACGTCGCCCGGCGCCACCCAATCGCCGACCGACTTGAACAGTTGGTCATTGTGACCGTACAGGCTCAGGTACCCGCCGCTGTGCTCCAGGATGGTGAGCAGCCCCATGCCCGGCAGCCAGTCGGCGTAGATCACGCGTCCGAAATAGACCGCCCGCACGCGCGCGCCGCGTTCGGCACCGAGCACGACGCCGTTCCAGTTCACGCCGCCGGCGCGCCGCTGGCCGAAATCGGCCACCAGCCGGCCGCTGAGGGGCCAGGTCAGCCGGCCCTTGGCCTTCTCGAAGGGTTCCTCGCTGTTCATGGGAAAGTCGGAGATCACGCGCCGCAGGTCGGCGAGCAATTTCTCGAGCGTGCTCTCCTCGCGTTGCAGCTTGGCGAGCGAGGCGACCCGGTTCTCGAGCCTGTGCTCGAGCTCGCCGAGCACGCGGCCGCGATCCCGCCGGGCGTCCTGCAGCGCCGCGAGCTCGGTGCGCGCGCGCTCCTCGAGCACGGCCAGCCGGCGAGTCTGCTCCTGCAGAGCGGCGCCGAGCTCGGCCAGTCGAGCCAGCTCGGCGCGGATGGCCGCGATCCTCTCGGCGCGCGCCCGGCCGAAATAACCGTAGTAGATCAGCATGCGCCCGAGCCGTGCCGGATCCTGCTGATTGAGGAGGAGCTTCACGTGCTCCTCGCGGCCGATGCTGTATGCGGCGCGTAGTTGCCCGGCGAGAGCCGCGCGCTCGGTTTCCAGGGTGCGCTCGCTGCGCGCCTTTTCCTGCTCGAGTTCCTCGCGCCGGCGCTCGCTCGCGCCGCGTTCGGAGCGGGTTTCGTCCAGCCTGCGGCGCGCGGCGGCCACCGACAGCTCCGCGTCGCGCAGCCGCGCCGCCAGGCTGTCGCGCTCGGTGGTGCTCTTGCGGATGGCCTGCTGCAGCTCGCTGATCCGGCCGCGGACCTTGCGCAGATCCGCTTCGGTCCCCGCTTCATCGGCACCCTGCGCGAGACTCGCGGCCGCGACCAGGGCCCACAGGTAAGCGGCCGGCTTCACTGCTATACTCGCGACCTTTTTTCGAAGGTCCGCATGCAGCAATTGATCGAATACTTTGGCAATCATCCCTACCTGGCGGCGGCCGCGGCGCTGATGCTGGTGGTCGTGATCGTCTCCGAGTTGCGGGCGCGGATTCAAGACTACGCCGCGATCGCCCCGACCGATGCGATCCGGATGATGAACCAGGGCGGGCTGGTGATCGACGTGCGCGACAGCGCGCAGTTCGCCGCCGGCCACATCGGCGAGGCGCGCAACATCGTGCCGGGCGAGCTGGCCGGCAGCGCCGAGCAGCTGAAGAAATTCCGCGAGAAGCCCGTGATCATCTGCTGCGACAACGGCATGCAGGCCGGCGCCGCGGCGCGCGAGCTCGCGCGGCTGGGTTTCGCCAAGGTGTTCAACCTGCGCGGCGGCCTGGGTGCCTGGCGCCACGAAAACCTGCCGCTGGTGCGCAGCGAGGGCAAGAGCGCCGCCAAGGCGCAGGCGAAACAATGATGCGCACAGCATGCCCCCGGAAGTGCTGATATATGCAGCGGGCTGGTGCGCGTACTGTGCGCGTGCGCGGGCCCTGCTGGAACGCAAGGCAGTCGCGTTCCGCGAACTCGACACGGACGATGCCGACCTGCGCGCCGAGATGATCCAGCGCAGCGGCCGGCGCTCGGTGCCGCAGATTTTCATCGGCCCGCGCCACGTCGGCGGATTCGAAGAGCTCTATGCGCTCGAACGATCGGGCGAGCTGGATACACTGTTGAAGGAGACCCCATGACCGAGAATGCAACGCCCGGCGCTGCGCCCGCGACGCCGAACGAGATGCCGCAGCTGGTCCTGCAGCAGATCTACCTGAAGGATTGCTCGTACGAGGCTCCCAACGGCCCGCGCATTCCCGCGGCCGAATGGAACCCGAAGTTCGCGCTCAACCTGAACACCTCGAGCAGCGAAGTGGCGCCGGAGCTGCGCGAAGTGATCCTGACCGTGACCGTCGAAGCGAAAGTCGGCGACAAGGTCGCCTACCTCGTCGAGCTCAAGCAGGCCGGGCTGTTCCTGGTGCGCAATTGCGCGCCCGACGATCTCAAGAAGATCATCGGCAGCGTCTGCCCCAGCGTGCTGTTCCCTTATGCGCGCGCCGCCTGTTCCGAGCTGATCACGCAGGGCGGCTTCCCGCAGTTCCTGCTGCCGCCGGTGAACTTCGAGTCGCTGTTCGAGCGCTCGATGTCCCAGCAGGTGGCTCAGGCCGCCGCGGTCAACTGACGCCGGACGGACCGGATCGCCGCGCCCGCGCCCTGCTCGCCCAGCTCGACCGCAGCGATGGCGAGCCAACCGCAAACCGGCGCCGCCCCAGCCGACGCAATAGCCGTTCTCGGCGCGGGATCCTGGGGAACGGCGCTGGCGATTCAGTTCGCCCGCACCGGCCGGCCGGTGCGGCTCTGGGGTCGTGACATCGCGCAGCTGCAGACCGTGGCCCGCGAGCGGGTCAATCGCCGCTACCTTCCCGATTCGCCGTTCCCCGCTTCGCTGAGCGTCGTTACCGATATCGATGCGGCGCTCGGCGGAGCGCGCGACGTGCTGATCGCCGTGCCGAGCCACGCCTTTCGCGCGCTCCTCACGCAGGTGCGGGGCAAGCTGCAACCCGGAATGCGGCTGGCGTGGGCCACGAAGGGATTCGAGCAGGGGACGGGCATGCTGCCCAACCAGGTGGCGCGTCAGGTCCTGGGCGCGGACTGGCCGATTGCCGTGCTGTCGGGACCGACCTTCGCCAGAGAGGTCGGGGCCGGACTGCCGACCGCCATTGCCGTGGCCTCGCCCGATGAGGCCTTCGCCGAAGCCATCGCGCACAGCATCTCGGGTCTGAATTTCCGCGCTTACATCTCGACCGACATCGTCGGGGTCGAGGTCGGCGGCGCGGTGAAGAACGTGCTCGCGATCGGCGCCGGCATCGCCGACGGCATGGGCTATGGGGCCAACACCCGCATCGCCCTGATCACGCGCGGTCTCGCCGAGATGACGCGTCTCGGCGAAGCGCTGGGCGCGCGCCGCGACACTTTCATGGGGCTTGCCGGCCTGGGCGACCTGGTCCTCACCTGCACCGACAACCAGTCGCGCAATCGCCGCTTCGGCCTCGCCATCGCTGGCGGCAAGTCCATCGAAGAGGCGCTCGCCGGCATCAACCAGGCGGTCGAGGGCTACCACGCCGCGCGCGCCGTCCACGACGTGTCGCAACGCGAGCGGGTCGAGATGCCGATCTGCGACGCCATCTATCGAATCCTCTACGAAGGCCTCGCGGTTCGCGACGCCGTCCAACAGCTGATGGCGCGGGAGATCCGGCTCGAAACGGACTAGGCCTGCGGCCAGCGGCCGAACTGCAGCTGCCGCCAGGCCTCGTACAGCACCAGCGCGACGGCGTTCGACAGATTGAGACTGCGATTGCCCGCGAGCATTGGAATTCGCACCACCTGTTCGGCGCCGACGCGCTCGAGGATCTCGCGGCGCAGGCCCCGCGTTTCCGAGCCGAACAACAGGGCATCGTCGGGCCGATAGGCGACCTCGCTGTAGCGGCGCGCTCCACTGGTTTCGATGGCGAAGATGCGCACACCGGCCAGTGCGCCGAGGCAGGCGTCGAAGCCGGCGTGCACCTTGACGTCGGCCAGGTCGTGATAGTCGAGCCCGGCGCGGCGCAGGCTGCGCGCCTCCAGGTCGAAGCCGAGCGGCTCGACCAGATGGAGCGTGGCGCCGGTGTTCGCGCACAACCGGATCACGTTGCCGGTGTTGGGCGGAATCTCCGGCTCGCATAGAATCACGTGCATGGCGGCCGAGCCCCAATCAGTCGACAAGCCAGTCGACAAGTCAGTGCGCAACCCGCTCGCGGTCGATTTCTGCGGGCTGAAATTCAGCTCGCCGCTCGTGCTGCTGTCGGGTTGCGTGGGATTCGGCGAAGAGTACACGCGCGTGGAAGGCTTCTCCAACCGCGACGCCGGCGCCGTGGTTCTCAAGGGGACGACGCTCAGGCCGCGGCTCGGCAACCCGCCGCACCGCATCTGCGAAACGCCGATGGGCATGCTCAACGCCATCGGGCTGCAGAACCCGGGCGCCGCTCACGTCGTCGAACGCATCCTGCCGGGCCTGGACTTCGGCGAGACGCGCTTCATCGCCAACGTCTGCGGCTCCACCATCGAGGAATATGCCGAGGTCACGCGCCGCTTCGACGCTTCGCCGATCGACGCGATCGAGATCAACATCTCCTGCCCCAACGTCAAGGAGGGCGGCGTCGCCTTCGGCAACTTCCCGGAGATGTCGGCGCGCGTGGTGGCGGCCTGCCGCCGCGAGACGCGCAAGCCCCTCATCACCAAACTGTCGCCGAACCAGACGGACATCCGCGAGAACGCGCGCCAGTGCATCGAGGCGGGGACCGATGCTCTCGCCGTCATCAACACCGTCATGGGCATGGCGATCGACGTGCGCACGCGCCGGCCGGTGATCGGCAACATCCAGGGCGGCCTGTCGGGCCCGGCCATCAAGCCGATCGCGCTCCTGAAAGTGCACCAGGTCTACGAGGTCGCCGGCCCGCGCAACATCCCGATCATCGGCCAGGGCGGCATCACGACCGCCGGCGATGCGATCGAGTTCATGATCGCCGGCGCCAGCGCGGTCGGCATCGGCACGGCGCTGTTCTACGATCCGCTCGTCTGCAGGAAGATCAACGCGGGCATCGCCGGGTACCTGCGCGAGCACGGCATGCACAGCGTGCGCGAGCTCGTCGGCTCGCTGCGCACGGGCAAGGACACGCAGGACACACCGCTCGCGGGCTGAGCGCATCGCCCGCGCAAGAGTCGACGTTCGCTGCGGGAGCGACGCGGCTTAGCCTCGAGCCGGTGGGGCCTGCGCGTCTTGCGTGGCGGCGGGCTGACGTTCGCGATAGGAGAAGACGATGCCGCGCTTCTCGAACTCTTCGAGGATGCGGATGTTGATCGCCTGCTGGATGTCCATGTAGAAGTTGAAGTCCGGGTCGAGCACGAAGTAGACCACCTCGT
>Ga0184615_10002140_pt1 | contig 10641 bp, 8 predicted proteins | sample PLM4_65_coex_FD_133134 | JGI IMG/M metagenome (GOLD analysis project Ga0184615, IMG submission 133134) | Groundwater sediment microbial communities from an aquifer in East River, Colorado, USA - PLM4_65_coex | ecosystem: Environmental > Terrestrial > Soil > Riparian zone | place: USA: East... | reverse complement strand
CTCCGGCGCCGATGCCGACTCCCACGCCGACTCCCGCGCCCGGCGCCGCGCCGCCGGCCGCGCTGCCTCCCGCCGAAACCTCGCCCGACTTCGACGGCGACGGCAACGCGGATCTGATGCTGCGCGAGGGCGCCAGCGGTCGCATGCTGGTCTGGACGATGAGCGAGCACGGGCCCAGCGCGTCGGTGCACCTCGGCGCGCTGCCCGCGAGCTCGGCGATCGCGGGCAATGGCGACTACGACGGCGACGGTCACGCCGACCTGCTCACGCGCGACGACACGACGACCGCCGTATCGATGCAGATGCTGGTGAATGGCGTCGTGGTGGGCGGCGGCCAGGTGGTCCCGGCGCTCTCGCTCGACTGGGAGCTGGCTGGCTCGGGCGACTTCGACGCCGACGGTCGCGACGACGTGTTGCTGCGCAATCCGGGCTCCCGGCGTCTCGAGATCTGGTTCATGAACGGACCCGAGATCGTGACGCGCACGCTCCTGCGCGATCCCTTCTCCTTGAATTGGCAGGTGGTGGGCGTCGCCGACTTCAGCGGCGACCAGCGCGCCGACATCCTCTGGTACAGCTCGTCGAAGAAACGGGCCAAGGTGTCGCTCCTCAACTCGGGGCTGCGGATCCGCAAGAACGTGAGGCTGTTCAAGTCCACGCCGCAGGCAGACGTGGTGGCGACCGGCGATGCCGACGGCAACGGGCTACCCGACGTCGTGGTCCGCACGCGCGACACCGGCCTGTTGCGAATCTGGTTCACGCAGCTCAAGAAGGGCCTGCCCCGAGCCGCCACCGCGCTCGCGCTCGACCACGAGGCATTCGTCCCGAGCGGCAGCCAGGGCGATGGCCTCGCCGGCTTCGAGGTGCAGGGTGGTGGCGACTTCGACGGCGACGATCGCATGGACCTGCTGGTGCGCGACTCGAAGGCGGGCGACCTGCGGGTCTGGTTCCTCGATCAGGCGACCGTGCAAGACGAGGTCCGGCTCAGCGATCCGGGGGCGAACTGGGTGTTCGAGGGCGTCGGCGCGGAGAGCCCCTCGACGCATCGCTAGCGGAGCCTTCGGTTCAGCCGATCGCGGCCCGGCGGATCACATCGGCGATGTGCTCGACCGTCGCCGGCGAGCAGCTCGGCCGAACCGGGATCGAGAGCGCCTCGGCGCAGGCCCGTTCGGACTCCGGGAAGCTTCCCGGTGCGCAGCGCGCCGCGCCCAGCGCGGGCTGCGAGGCGGCCGGCATCGGATAGTAGTGCCGCCACTCGATCCCCTCGGCTTCCAGCGCCGCGCGCACGACCGGCGCTCGGCGACATCGGATCGTGTAGTGGTTCCAGACCGGCGTCTCGTCGCCTCCGGCGCCGGGGATCGCGATCCCCTCGCAGCCGTCGAACGCCTCGGCGTAGATCCTCGCATTGCGGGCCCGCGCCCGCGTCCAGCCCCCCAGGTAGGGAAGCTTCGCGCCTAGCGCCGCCGCCTGGATCGCGTCGAGGCGGGCGGTGCTGCCCAGCACCTGGTGGGCGCCGTCCTGCGCGCAGCCGTGGCTGCGATAGAGACGTACGCGCTCGGCGAGCTGCGGGTCGTCGGTGGTGACGCAGCCGCCGTCGCCGACCCCGCCGAGATTCTTCGAGGGATAGAAGCTGAAGCAGCCGGCGTGTCCCCAGGCGCCCGCTCTGCGGCCCGCGCGGGCCGAGCCGATGGCCTGGGCGGCGTCCTCCACGATCGCGATGCCCCGCGCGCGGGCCAACGCCTCGAGCCGCGGCATGTCCGCGCAGCGCCCGAACAGATGCACCGGCAGGATCGCCCGTGTGCGCGGCCCGAGCGCGGCCTCGACGCGCGCGGGATCGACCCCGAAGCCATTTTGTTCGATGTCGGCGAAGACCGGGCGCGCGCCCGCCAGCAGGATCGCCTCGACGGTGGCGAAGAAGGTGAAGGCGCTCGTCACGACCTCGTCCCCCGGCACCACCCCGGCCGCGCGCAGCGCGAGCACCAGCGCGTCCGTGCCCGAGCTGACGCCGACCGCGAACTCGACGCCGACCTGCGCCGCGAACTCCGCCTCGAAGGCCGCCGTCTCCGGACCCAGGATGTACTGCTGCGAGCGCAGGACGCGCAGCACCGCGGCCTCGACGGCCGGGCCTACTTCGAGGGACTCGGCGGCCAGGTCGACGATCGGGATCCGCCACGCCATGGCTAGGGCGAACCGCTCGCGTCGGTCTCGACGGCCTCGCGCAGCTCGTCGAGGAACTCCGGCAGCGCGGACGTGACGCGGTTCCAGTTGGGGATCTGCGGTGCGCCCATCGGATCGCGCACGAACCCCAGGCCGGCGGCGCGCAGGGCGCCGAGGAACGTCTCCACCGCGAACTCCTCTTCGTGGCGATCGAAGACCAGGCCGTTCAGCGCGGCGTCGTCACTGTAGGAAACGATCGCGTCCTGCGCGGTGCGCAGGTAGGCCGCCGTCAGCGTGTTGAGGAAGCCGGCGTCGAACTCGACGCCGTAGCTGGCGAGGTTGCGGATCAACGAGGACGCGATGTCGAGGACCATCCGGTGGAGGCCCCGCGTGGCATCGGACTCCGACAGGTCCTGGTGCTTGTGGTCGTAGTTGTCGGTGAGCTCGACCTGGCAGATCCGCTTCGGCGAGAGGTTGCGGTAGACCTCGACCAGCAGACCGACCTCGAGCCCCCAGTCGCTCGGAATCCGGTTCATGCGCGCTTGGTCGACGGTCATCGAGCACTCGCCCGCGAGCGGGTACCGGAAGGAGTCGAGGTACTCGAGCAGCGGGTGGGATCCCAACACCGCCTTGAGGGCCCGCAGCAGCGGCGTCACGAACAGCCGCGTGACGCGCCCGTACAAGCGCTCGGTGACGCGGCTGTAATAGCCCTTCGCGAACTCGTAGTGCAGGTTGGGATTCGCGGTCGGATAGCACAGGCGCGCGAGCAGCTCCCGCGAATAGTCGCGGATGTCGCAGTCATGGACCGCGATCACGCGCGACAGATTGGTCGAGAGCAGGTAGCCATAGGCGAGCCAGGTGCAGCGCCCCTTGCCATTGCTGCCCGTGTCGAGGCCCTCGTTGCTCAGCCGTTGGAAGAGATGCTGCACGCGCGGGCCGTCGTTCCACAGCAGGATCGGAGGGTCTCCGTTCAGCGTACGGACGCCTTCGAAGAAGTCCCGCATCTCGTCGTATTCGGCGCGTTCCCGGGTGCCCGAGAGGCTCACGACGATCTGGCGGAGGTAGCGGACACCCCGCAGCGCATCGACGATACCCTTGAGGCCGGGGCCGCGGATCTCCGAGAACAGACAGGGGAGCACGAGCGCGATCGGTCGAGCCCGGCTGTAGGACAGCAGCTGACGCTCGAGGCGCGCGAGGTCGGGCGCGCCCAGGCGGTGGAGCGTGGTGATCACCCCACTCTGATGGAAATCGGACATGTGGGGCGGGAGGCTGGCATCCAGGACGCCCGCGTGTCAACCCGCGTCTCGAAGACCTACTCGAGCGTGGCGTCGTTCGCGAACTCCTCGATCAGGCGCAGCACGCTCGGATCGATCTCGAGGAACTCGATGCCAACGTCCATCGTGATGGGGTCCATCTCGGTCGCCCAGACCACCGTGCCCACCGCGACCGCGGTGTACTCGCCGAGGTTGAAGGTGACGCGCAGGACGTCGCCGAGATTGATCTCGCAGCCCACCGCCTCGAACCGGATGCCGCCGGGCGAAACATTGCGGCTGACGCCGAGCAGGTCTCGGGTGTCGACGGGCGCGAAGGAGATCACCTGGTCGGTCGCGATCCGCCGGTACTTGCGTCGATCCCGATCCTTCTGCGAGTCCATCGTGATTCCCCGCCGTGGACGCAGCGCGTCCCGTCCCTGCTTCGGCCGGCGGGGGACCGCCCTTGAGGCGGAGAGCGAAGATTCGGTCAGCGGCGGGGCGAGAAGAGGTCGAGTTGCCGATCGGACTCGTGCTGGGGAACCAGCTTCGCGAGCTGGATGCCCAGGCCGCGGATCGGCCGGACGGAGGCCTGGGCCCGTCCGAGCAGGTGCTGTGCCACGGCGTGGATCTCGGCGGCGCTCGCCAGCGGGGTCGAGAGGGCCTGGCTTCGGGTGGTGGTGCCCTGTTCGGCGTAGCGGATCTTGAGCGTCACCCGGCGCGCCCGGAGCCCCTGGACGCGGAGCTCGGCCTCCAGCTGGCGCGAGAGCTGCTGGAGGTGGTCGACCAGGGCGTCGCGGTCGAAGGGCTCGCCCGAGAGGGTGGCCTCCCGCGAGAGACTCTGGGGGTGGCGCGCCGCGCGCACCGGCGGATCGTCGACGCCCGTCGCGCTGGCGTGGATGCGCAGGCCGTGCGCGCCGAAGAGCGCCTCCAGCCGCTCGCGCCCGAGGGCCGCTACCGCGCCGATCGTGTGCGCACCCTGCTCGGCCAGGCTGCTCGCCGTCTTCTGGCCGACGCCCTCGAGCCGGGTCACGGGGAGCGGGCGCAGGAAGGCCGCTTCCTCACCCGGCGCGATCCGGCGCACGCCCTCCCCCGCCTCTTCCGCTGCCAGGCGGGCCAGCAGCTTGGTGCGGGCGATGCCCACCCGCAGCGCCAGGCCGAGCTCGTCCTTCACGCGCGCCACCCAGGCCTGCGCGATCGCGTCTGGACTGGCCGGGAGCCCGCTGGAGTCGGCGTAGACCGCGCCGAGACCCGCGGCCTCCAGCTTTTCGACCTCGCGCCGCAGGCAGGCGATCAGCCGGCGCGAGGCTTCGCGATAGCGCGCCATGTTCGTGCGCACGGCGCGCGCGGGCGGACACAGCGCGAGCGCCTCGAGCATCGGCATCTCGGTGCGCACGCCCGCGGCGAGCGCGTCCGGCGTGGCCGCCTGCACCAGCCCGCGCTTGCGCGGATCGCCGCCCACGATCACCGGACGGGCCGCCAGCTCGGGCGCGGCGGCCCTCTCCACGCTGGCATAGAAGCACGGCACCTCGGCGTAGAGAACGACGCGCGCCACCTAGCGCTCGGCCACCGGCTCGAGCACGAGTCGAGAGCTGCTGAGCTCCTCGACCAGCAGCGGGCTGGTCGCGAGCAGGCTCGAGCGCCCCTCGCGCCAGCGTTCGAGCCCGTCGCTCGCGTGCGGGTGGCGGGGGTGCTCGGACTGCCCCGGCGCGAGGCCGACCAGCGCCTGGTCCATCGCGGCGGTATCGATCGCGAAGCGATAGGTCGACGCCAGCAGCACGCCGAAGTCGTCACCCTCCGCGTACTCGGCGGTGTTCAACGTACTGCCGCTGCCTCCCGCTGCGAAGGGGCCGAGCGCCGCCAGCTCCGCGTCCCGCGACTTGGCCGGGCCAAAGGGCCGGAAGCGCAGCTGGTGGAGGCCGCCCCAGTGCCACTTGCGCCGATTCGAGCCGAGCCGATAGGAGAGCTGCAGCCAGGCCTCGCGCAGGCTGGCACGCACCGCCGCGCCCACCACCACGGGGTCCGCCCAGCCGCCGCCGGCGTTGCGCTCGGCCGCCGCGTTCACGATCCCGAACACGACCTGGCCCGGGTCCACGAACGGGAGCGCCAGGTAGCGCCGCGTCAGATCCTCCCCGAGGTGGCGCTCGAGGAGCTCCTCCGTCAAGCAGGACAGGAACACGTGGAAGGCCGCGGCTCCCACGCTGTCCGGTGTCGAACGCCCGTCCCATTCCCGCAGCAGTCCGATCAGCTCGTTCGCCTCCGGCGGGAGCCGCTCGCCGCGCTGCGCCAGCACCAGCGCGCTCGCGACCAGGCTGCGGGCGCGCGCCTCGCCGACGTCGCCCTGCAGCGCGACCACCTGCCGCAGCTCGAGCGGCCCGGCGGCGGTCGCCTCCCGCAGCAGCGCATCGATACGCTGTGCGCGCTCCCCCGACCGCCACAGCCACTCCGCCGCCGCCCCGTCCGTCTCCGCCGCGAAGGCATTGTCGGCCGCAATCGCCCAGCCCTGCCCGGCGACGAGTCGCTCGTTCGGGAGCTGCGCAAAGTCCACCGGCCCCTGCCAGTCGTACCAGCGCGCGCGCCCCGGCAAGGGCACCAGACCGGTCGAGAGCGCGTGCCGCGGGATCCATCCCGCCACCTGCATCCCCGCCGCGCCGTCGGCGTCGGCATACACCACCGCGACCGCGGGCTCGCCGACGCGCTCGAGAGCCGCGAGCAGCTCGCCCTCGCCGCGCGCCCGCGCCACCGCGAGCCAGGCCGGAAGCCCTCCGGCTGCGCTGACACGCGATCCCGCCCAGGAGATCGCCAGCGGTGCGCGGTCGTCTCCGAGCAGCGGATCCAGCAACGGCCCGTGACGCGTCGACCGCACCGCCAGCGTCTCGTCGTCGGCTCCGCGCACGCGCAAGACCTCGACGCGCTCCTCCAGCTCGTCCCAGCCGCGGCCGTCGTGGTAGCGCGCGGGATCCGTGGGATGGAGCGTTTCGGTGTAGAGGTCGACGGTGACGGCCCGGGCGTTGGTCACGGCCCAGGCGACCTGCGGATTGCGTCCGGTCCAGACGATCGGAACACCCGGCAGCGTCGACCCCGCCACGTCGAGCGCCCCTCCCTGTAGATGGACGATGTGCAACATCGGCGGCCAGGTGGGCTCGAGATGCGAGTCGCCCGCCAGGATCGGGTGTCCGGAACGCGTGTGCGCTCCGCCGACCACGAAGGCGCTGCTGCCGAGGCTGCGGCCGCCCAGGTGCGCCGCGCGCCGCAGCGCCGAGAGCGCATCGGACCTGGCGGCGGTGAGCGGAAGCGGCAGCCACTCCGGTGTGGCGGCGTCGCCCGCGCGCGGCGGGAAGAACGGCCGAGCGCCGAAGCCCCCCAGGCGCTCGATCAGATCCGAGAGCACCAGGCTCACCTCGAGCGAGTCGGCCAGCCCCCAGGCGTAGAGCTCCAGCACCGCCAGAGAGTCTTCCGCCCGCCAGTCCTCGAGCGGGAGCGCGCGCCGCTGCACGGCCACGGGCGCCGCCACCTGCCCATCGCGGATCCGTTCCAGACGCGCGTTCACGCCGCGCGCGTAGGCGACCAGGAGCGCGCGCGTGCCGCGATCGAGCTCGCCGAACTTGCGTTCGGCGAGCCCGCCGAGGTCGAGAATGCGAGCCAGGCGATCCGCCGGCAGGCCCTCGCGCCCGAGGATCTCGGCCGTGCGCCCGCGCGCGAGCCGCAGCAGCCAGAGCATCTGCGCCAGCCGGTCCTGCGCGTGGACGAAGCCCAGCGCGAACAGCGCATCCGCCTCGTTGCGCGCCCGGACGTGGGGTACGCCATTCGCGTCGCGAAACACCTCGACCGGCGCCGAGATCCCGGCCGTGGCGAGGCGACCCTCGGTCTCCGGGAAGGCGTCCCGGATCGCGGCGTTCTCGCGCAGCCTCGACAAGGATGCGCCGATCCCGAGCAGCAGCGCAGCGACCAGCGCGAGACCGCCGGCGAGCTGCGCCCGCCGCCGACGCGCCACAACGGCGCCCGCCGCCTCGCTCATGGCGCGATCCGCGTCGGTTCGATCCCGCCTTGGACGGTCAAGTCACCCCCAGAAAAGACTTGCCGCGAGCCAGGGTAGCCTCCGGGCCCGATCGATGGCGCCCCCGGGGCAAGGTGGTTACCCTGCCCGCCTTCCCAGCTAGCGGAGGAAAGCACCCGTGGCGACACGTGTCGGCATCAATGGCTTCGGAAGGATCGGGCGCCTCGCCTTCCGGGCGGCCCGGGGCAAGAACCTGGAGATCGTCGGCATCAACGACCTGACGGACGCGAAGACGCTCGCGCACCTGCTCAAATACGATTCGGTCCACCGCCATTTCCCGGGCGAAGTGAAGCCCGCCGACGATGCCATCCTGGTCGACGGACGGAAGATTCCCGTGACGGCGGAACGCGATCCGGCCAAGCTGCCCTGGAAGAAACTGGGCGCCCAGATCGTGCTCGAGTCCACCGGCGCGTTCACCGACCGGGCGGGGGCCGCGAAGCACCTGGAGGCCGGGGCCGAGCGGGTGATCATCACCGCGCCGGCGACCGACCCCGACGTGACGATCGTGCTGGGCGTCAACACGGACGCCTACGACCCCGCCAAGCACCGCATCGTCTCGAACGCCTCCTGCACCACCAACTGCCTGGGACCGATCGCCAAGGTGCTCCACGACGAGTTCGGCATCGAAAACGCCTGGATGACGACGATCCATGCCTACACCAACGACCAGGTGACCCTCGACTTCCCCCACAAGGACCTCCGGCGTGCGCGCGCGGCGGGGATCTCGATGATCCCGACCAGCACCGGCGCCGCCCGTGCGATCGGCCTCGTGCTGCCCGACCTGAAGGGCAAGCTCGACGGCTACGCGATGCGCGTGCCCACCTCCGACGTATCGGTGGTCGACCTCTCGGCCAAGCTGCGCCGTCAGACGAGCGCCGAGGAGATCAACGCGGCGATGAAGCGCGCCGCCGACGGGCCGCTCAAGGGGATCCTCGAGTACTGCAACGAGCCCCTCGTCTCGGTCGATTTCCTCGGAAACCCGCACTCCTCGATCCTCGACGCGCTGAGCACCAAAGTGATGGCCGGCGACTTCGCGAAGCTGCTCGCCTGGTACGACAATGAATGGGGCTACTCCTGCCGGGTGGTCGACCTCGCGCTGCGGATGGGGTCGCGATGACGCCATGTCGATTCCGACCCTGAGCCAGCTGCTCGCCACGGGGGTGCGCGGCGAGCGGGTGTTCGTGCGCGCCGATCTGAACGTGCCGCTCCAGGCGGGGGCCATCTCCGACGACTCGCGCGTCCGCGCCTCGCTGCCGACGCTGCGGCGGCTACTCGAAGGCGGGGCGCGCGTGCTGGTCGCCTCGCACCTCGGCCGTCCGAAGGGCAAGCGCAGCCCGGCGCTCTCGCTGCGGCCGCTGGCTCCGCGCCTCGCCGACCTGCTCGGCACGGGGGTCTCGTTCTGCGAGGAGTGCATCGGCGAGCAGGCGGCCGCGGCGGTCGCCGAGCTCGGCCCCGGGCAGCTGCTGCTGCTCGAGAACCTCCGCTTCCACCGGGGCGAGGAGCAGAACGACCCGGATTTCGCGGCGGCGCTCGCGGCGCTCGCGGACGTCTACGTGAACGATGCCTTCGGGACGGCCCACCGCGCGCACGCCTCGACCGTCGGCATGGTCTCCAAGATGGCGCGCGCGGCGGCCGGCGATCTGCTCTGCTCCGAGCTCGAGCACCTGAGCGTCGTCCGCGAGCCGCAGCGTCCGCTGCTCGCGATCCTGGGAGGGGCCAAGGTCTCGAGCAAGCTCGGCGTGCTCGAGGCGCTGGCCCAGCACGCCGACACGACCTGTATTGGCGGCGCCATGAGCTACACGTTCCTCGCGGCGCGCGGTGAAGCGGTGGGCGCTTCGCGGGTCGAGGCCGATCAGTTCGACGCCGCGCGGCGGGTGATGCGCGCCGCGGAGGCGTGCGGCCGCCGTCTGCTGCTCCCCACCGACCACGTGGTTGCGCAGCAGATCCAGCCTGGAGCGCCGAGCCGCGTGGTGCAGCAGATCCCCGACGGCTGGATCGGCGTCGACATCGGCCCTCGGACGGCGCAGAGCTACGCCCGCGAAGCGCACGACGCACGCACCGTGTTCTGGAACGGCCCGATGGGCGTCTTCGAGATCGACGCCTTCGCCCGGGGAACGGAGACGCTGGCGCAGGCCGTGGCCTCGTCGCGGGGCGTCACCGTGGTGGGTGGCGGCGATTCGCTCGCGGCGATTCAAAAACTGGGCGTCGCGGGCCGCATCACCCATCTATCGACCGGTGGCGGGGCCTCGCTCGAGTTCGTCGAGGGCTTGACGCTGCCGGGCGTCGCGGCGCTGGAGCGCTGAGTGCGTCTACCGATCTTCGCCGCCAACTGGAAGATGCACAAGACCGTGAGCGAGGCCCTCGATTTCGTCGAGCGCTTCCTGCCGCTGGTGCGAGGCGCCACGGGTGTCGAGGTGATCCTGGCGCCGCCCTTCACGGCGCTCGACGCCGTGGCGCGGCGGATCGCCGGGAGCCCCGTCCTGTTGGCAGCACAGAACGTCCATCCCGAGCCGAAGGGAGCCTTCACCGGCGAGATCTCGACCGCCATGCTCGCCGACCTGGGCTGCCGCTATGCGATCATCGGCCACAGCGAGCGCCGCACGCTGTTCGGGGAGACGGACGAGGGCGTGGCGCGCAGGGCGCAAGCGCTGCTGGCGCGGGAGATCCGGCCGATCGTGTGCATCGGCGAGACCCTCGCGGAGCGCGAGGCGGGCCAGACGTTTGGGGTGCTCGAGCGTCAGATCAGCGGGAGCCTGGCGGGGATCCCGGCCGCGCGAGCCGAGGAAGTGGTGATCGCGTACGAGCCGGTCTGGGCGATCGGCACGGGACGCACCGCGACGCCGGAGATCGCCCAGGAAGCCCACGCCTTCGTGCGCGACCGCCTGGTAAAACAACTAGGCGCGGTGTCCAAGAGCATGCGCATCCTATACGGTGGCTCGGTCAAGCCCGACAACGCGGCGACGCTGATGGGGATGCCCGACATCGACGGCGCACTCGTCGGCGGAGCCAGCCTCGACGCGAAGGATTTCGCCCGCATCGTGCGCTTCGAGAGCGAAGGAGTCCCGAGATGACCACGTTCCTCACGATCCTCCACGTGCTCGTGTGCGTCTTCCTGATCGCGGTGGTGCTGCTGCAGCGCGGCAAGGGGGCGGAGATCGGCGCGGTCTTCGGGGGCGGCGG
>Ga0184615_10002138_pt1 | contig 10648 bp, 7 predicted proteins | sample PLM4_65_coex_FD_133134 | JGI IMG/M metagenome (GOLD analysis project Ga0184615, IMG submission 133134) | Groundwater sediment microbial communities from an aquifer in East River, Colorado, USA - PLM4_65_coex | ecosystem: Environmental > Terrestrial > Soil > Riparian zone | place: USA: East... | reverse complement strand
GACCCCGAGCTCGGCCGCGTGCCACCCCGCCACCTCTTGCAGGTAGCCGGACAGCGCCGGCACCTCGAGCGTGCCGAACGCGTCGACCTCGTAGGTGTGGACCGGGAATGACGCGCGGCGCGCGAGCCTCTCGCCGCCCGAGGCCACCCTACAGATCCTCCGCGAACCGGACCGTGGCGAGGATCGCCTCGACCCGCTCCGCGTCGAGGGCACCCGGGCCGTGCTGCGACGCGTGGACGTTCACGCACAGGCCATCCCGGTAGAGGAACGCGTGGACGTTCCTCCCCACGCCCGGAGCTTCGTACGACAAACGGGCGACGGGCGGCGGTCCCGCGGGGCGAACCGCCGTGAGCTCCGACACCGTCGACGAGATGGCCGCCACCGCGGCTTCGCGGCAGCCCACTGCGTCCTTCGCGGCGCCCGCGGCATGGAACCCGACCGTCACCGCGATCCCCGTGCGCGGCTCGACGCCGAGGACGAGAGGGCCTGGCCCCTCTCCTTCCCGCCGCGCGGCGACGTGGAAGCCGGGGAGATCGATGAGCACCGCCCAGGTCTTGCCCGGCCACGCGACGCGGAGCGGGACGGTGCGCGCGTCTGGCATCGGCTCGAGCGTGCCGGCCTCCCGCCGCTCGCCGTCCGGGACGTGGCGAGCGGTCCGGACGAGCTCGAGCAGCTCCGCCCTCTGCGGGCCCGGTCCGTCGTCGAGGAGCGTGAATGCGAGGATCACCGGCCCCACCGACGCCGCTCCCTGCAGCATCTGGCGCCACTCGCCGGCGGCGGGGGCGCGCTGGCCCAGGTCGCGGTCGGTGGCGGTGAACCAGAAGCCCTTCACGCCCGGGCCGGAGATTTCCTGAAGCGGGAGCTCGCGCTCGACGCTCCCGGCCAGCGCGGCACGGCGGGCGAGGTCGGCGAACAGCCGCGCGGCGTCGGCGCGCGCGTCCGGCAACTCGGGCTCACCGGGGATCCAGAGCGGGGTGACGAGCGCCGTGAACCCGGCGCCCGGCCGCCCGAGGCGGATGGGGGTGAGATCGGCCTCGCCTTCCTCCTCGCCCTCCTCGACGGTCCACTCGGGGGGGATGGAGAGCACGAGGCGCCCGTGATCCCGCACCACGAACGCGCGCTCGCTCCAGCCGGACGCAGCCGCCGGCCCGCGCTGCGCCTTCACGGGATGCGACGAGGCGCACGCGGCGAGAACCGCGAGCGCGGCCGCGGCGATGAGCCGGTGAACGGTGCGGCCGGAGGCCATCAGATTACCTATATGGCACATGAAGCGAACGAGCGCCGCCGCCCTTCGCAACCGCGCCCCGCTCGCCGCCGCGCTCGCCGGGATCCTGCCGCAGACGGGGCGGGTCCTCGAGCTCGGAAGCGGCACGGGCGAGCACGCCGTCCACCTCGCGCGCGCGTTCCCCGCGCTCGTCTTCCAGCCGTCCGATCCCGATCCGGAGGCGCGCGCCAGCATCGCCGCGTGGGCGCGCGAGGCCGCGCTCCCCAACCTGTGCGCGCCGCTCGACTACGACCTGCGCGTCGACCTGTGGCAGCGCCGGCCGGCGGACGCCGTCCTGTGCGTGAACGTCCTGCACGTCGCGCCGCCGGAGTGCATCGAGGCGCTCTGTCGCGGCGCCGCGCGGGTCCTCTCCGGAGACGCTCCGCTCGCCGTCGGCGGCCCGTTCCGCCGCCGCGGTGCGCCGAGCGTCGGCCGGCTCGCGCGGCTCGACGCCCAGCTCCATGCGGCGGACCCGGCGCTCGGGGTGCGCGAGCTCGAGGCGTTCCACGACGCGGCGCGGCGGCACGGCCTCCTCCCGGACGCGGAGCTCCCGCTGGCGGAGGAGGGAGATCTGCTGCTGGTGCTGCGCAAGGCCAGGTAGGATCCGGGGCCCATGACCCCCGCGCCCGCCGCGCGCCCGATGTCCTGGTTCGTGCGCGGCGACCTCGACGGCTTCTTCGGCCTCGCCCTCGACAACCTCGTCCAGCTGCTGCTCGTCGACGCGCTCTGCCGCGGCGTCCTCGGCTTTCCCGCCGCGCTCGTCCACGGACGGATCCTCCCGGGCGCCGCGGTCTCGATCCTGATCGGCAACGCCTTCTACGCGTGGCAGGCGCGGCAGCTCGCGCGCCGCACCGGCCGGACGGACGTCTGCGCGCTCCCGTACGGCATCAACACGGTCTCGCTCTTCGGGCACGTGTTCCTCGTGATGCTGCCGGCGCGGCTCGCCGTTCCCGACCACGATCTACATCGGCCACCCCGGGTGGAAGGCGCTCGGCGCGCGGGCGGGGTACTCGATCCTGAACGGCGCGTTCGTCACCCTCGTCGCGCTCACCGGCACCCTCGCGCTCATCGCCTGGGCGGTCCCGGTGGACGCGGGCATGGCGATTCAGCGCGGGTCGAGGAAGCGGGCGTTGTGGCGGAGGATGCGCCGGCGGATGACGTCGATCTCCTCCGCCTCGAGGATGTCGCGCTCCACGAAGAACTGGCCGATGGGGCGCTGCAGCCGGAGCTGCTGCCCGAGCGCGGCGAGGAGCTGGAACGGGGTCAGGTACCCGAGCCGCACGGCCCACTCTCCGAAAGGCGTCCCGTTGGCCGCGGCCTCCCTGCGCCGCTCCAGGATGACGGCGACGTCGTCCGGGTGCAGGAAGCCGAACTCGACGGCGATCCTGCCGAGCGCGGGACGCTGCGCCCGCTGCCACGCGATCGCCTCGACGAGCTCGGTCCAGCGCACCCGCCCGGAGTAGTAGAGGAACTCGGCGAACCGGAGCCGCCGCTTCGGCAGGTCCTCCGGACGGACGCTGGCGCGGATGCGCGGACCGCGTGCGGGCTCGGCGGCGCGGGGCGGGTCCTCTGCCGCGACCCGGACCCGCTCCGCCCCCGTCGTCGCTTGGGGCGCGGTGCGGGTCGGCCGCGGCGGGTGCCGGGCGGCGGGCGGCGGCACTCCGGCCCGCGCGCGGGGGAGCGCGCCGGCCCTCAGCGTCGAGAGCACCCGGTACGCGTTCGAGACCGCCTCGAACTCGCGGGCGAGCTCGCGTTCCGAGCGCCCGAGCGCGCGGGCGCGGTCGGGGTGCGTCTCCATCGCCCTGCGCCGGTAGGTCGAGCGAAGCGTCTCGCGCCAGCCGCCGCAGTCCGCCGCGAAGGCCGGGCCGAACAGCACGCGGCCCGCGCGGGCGACGTCCTCGAACGTGATCTCCTGGGTTCCGAGCACCGCGCCGCTCCGCCGCGATATCGCGCGCTCCCATGCGATAGCGCGTGTGCGGCGGATCAGCCAGTTTTTGGCCGGAGGGGATGCGCTCTAGTCGGCGAGGAAGTCCGCGGCCCAGCGCGCGTGGCCGCCCGCGTCGACCTTTACGCGCGCCTCGCGGGCGCCGAGCTTGGGATGGACGACCCGGACCCTGTAGGTCCCCGCCGCGACGCGACACTCGCCCGGCGTGTCCCCGTACCGGACGCCGTCCACGAAGACCGCCCCGAAGGGATCGGCGACGACCGTCAGCACGCCCTCGCCGCTCGCCGCGGCAGGGATGGGAACGGAGTCGATGCTGCCGCGACACTCGTGCACCGAGCGCGCGGCGGTGCGCGTACGCGCCGCGCGGCGCGCGGGGGCATCCGGGGATCCCCGGTCGGCGACCGCCGGGACCGCGGCGGCCGGAGGCCGCGCCGGCAGCGCTGCCTGCGGCTGCTCGCGGACGCTGCCCTCGGCGAGCGCGGTCGCGACGGCCACTGCCGGCGCGGCGGGAGCGGGCCGGGCGGGCGCGCGGGTGACGGCGCGAGGGAGGGGCAGCGCGAACGCGAGCGCGGCGACCACGGCTGCGGCGGACGCCGTGGCGACGGCGATCCGCGCGCGCCAGCGCTTGCGCACCGCGACCGCGTCGCCCGGCGTCGAGCCTCGCTGCTCCTCCACGAGGTCGACCAGCGCGGCGAGGACCTCGCCGCAGTCGCGCGGCCGCAGCGCGGGATCCTTCGCGATCATCCGCCCGACGAGGTCGGCGAGCGCGCTCGTGCCCGGAACGTCGAGCCGCGGCGCGCCGCCGCCGTCCATGAGCTCGGACGGGTCGGCGAACGGGCGCGCGCCGGAGACCATCTCGTGCAGCACGACGCCCAGCGCGAACACGTCGGTCCGCTCGTCCTCGGGCTCGCCCTTCCATTGCTCCGGCGCCATGTAGGCGACGGTGCCGCCGTGGACCCTCCCGCGACCGAAGGCGAGGGCCATCCCGAAGTCGAGGACCTTCACCGCGCCGCCGTCGCACAGGAAGACGTTCCCCGGCGTCACGTCGCGATGGACGACGCCACGCGCGTGGGCGTGGGCGACCCCCTTCGCCACCTCGATGGCGATCGCCAGCGCCTCGGCGGTGGGCAGCGGCCCCTCCAGCAGCCGCTCGCCGAGCGTCCGCCCCCGCAGCAGCTCCATCACGAGGTAAGGCCCCTGATCGCAGTGCCCGACGTCGTGCAGCGTCACGATGTTCGGGTGCGAGAGCTGCGCAGCAGCCTCCGCTTCGCGGAGGATGCGCTCCTCCTTCAGCTCGAGGTCCCCGCCCATCCGCACGACCTTGAAGGCGACGGCGCGCCGCAGGGTACGGTCGAACGCCTCGAACACGACCCCGAACCCGCCCTGCCCAAGCTTGCGGACCAGCTCGAACCGTCCGACGACCTGGCCGCACCTGAGCGCCGGGAGCGCCTTGGCGTCGTCGGGCGGAGCGCGAAAGAGCTCCCGGAGCAAGGCGGTGATCGCCCCGGGAACCACGGACTCCATGCCCTTTTCTCGCTCCACGGGACGCGCCCCTCGCGCAAGCGCGATGATACCATCCCGCCCGGGGGCTCTTCGCGACCTGGCGCGTCGGAGGTGAGTCACATCCGCGACGGCGTGCACCTCTCGATCTCGATGCGTCCGACACGCGCGAATGTGAGCTGCGCGCTCCTGGCGTGGGCCGCCGCTGCCGCCATGGCTGGCCCGTCCGGCGCTCGGGCCGAGACGCTGGCGGTCCTGGCCGTCGCGCCGCCGCCCGGACCCCGCGCCGAGCTCGTCGAGGCGACCCTCCAGCTCCGGCAGATCGTCGCCGAGTACCGGGCGGGGACGCTCGGGACTCGCGAGACGCGGGAGCGCATGACGGGCGCGCCCCCGGCCGCCGCCCTCGGCGAGCTCCATCGCGCCTGCGACGCGGCCCGCGTCGCCTATCTCGCGGGCCAGTACGAGCGCTCGCTCGGGATGCTGCGCAGCATCGCCGACGACGTGGAGAAGCTCCCGGACGGCAAGGACAGCTTCGCGCTCTGGACCAAGGTCATGATCCGGCTCGCGCGGACCGAGCTGGACCTGGGTCGCACGGAGGCAGCGCGGCCGTGGATCGATCGCCTCGTGCGCGCGGCGCCGGATCTCGCGTTCGACCCGTCGCTCCACCCGGCGCGGCTCGTCGACGAGGTCGAGAAGGCACGCGCGGCGCTGAAGAGGGCGCCCACCGGGACGCTCGCCGTGACGTCGTCCGCTGCCGGTGCGCGGGTGTACGTGAACGGCCGCGAGGTGGGGGTCGCCCCGGTGCGGCTGGTCGTGCCGCGCGGGCGGTACCGGATCTCCGGAGCCACTCAGGGCGCCACCGTCGGGCCGATCGTGGCCGAGGTGCGCAGCGGCGAGGCCGCCGTCGTCCTCGACTTCACGATCCCGGAAGCGCTGCGCCCGCTCCTCGGCCCCGGCCTCGCGCTCGCCTTCGGAGACGGGAAGATCGTGACGGCGGCCGGTCATCTCGGCCTCGACCGGATCCTCGCCGTCGGCATGACGGAGGAGAGCGGCGCTTCGTACGTGGTGGGCTCGCTCTACGACGTCCGCCGAGGGGCGCTCGAGCGCGAAGGGCGCGTGCGGCTCACGAACGGCATGTTCCCCGACGGAGGGGCGAGCGCCCTCGCCGAGTTCCTCGTCACCGGCCGCGTCGCGTCGGCGCTCGTCGAGGTGCCTGGCGGGCCGTCCGCGACGCCGCTCGAGCGCATCGCGAGCGGCACGCCGCCTCGCGTCGAGCCGCCCCGGATCCCCGCGGCGGCGCCGGCGGACGCTTCGCGCGGATGGGCGTCGCTCGGGCTGCGGCTCGGGTACGCGAAGGGTCTCGGCAACGTCGCCTACCACACCAACATGGACGAATGGATCTCCGCGCAGGTCCCGGTCCAGCTCGATGTCCTCGTCCGCGTGAGCCGGAAGATGTCCGTCGGCGCGTACGGCGCGTGGGGTTTCGGCAAGGGCGGCGGCGATGTCTCGAGCATCTGCGGGCGGCCGGGCGCGAGCTGCATCCTCACCATCGTGCGGGCGGGGATCCAGGCGGAGTACGAGTTCACCCCCGGCGCGACGGCGCCCTGGATCGCGTTCGGGCTCGGCTACGAGTGGAGCTTCTTCCACACGGAGAACGGGACCAACGCCGGGACCGTGGAAGTCGTGTACCGCGGGTTCGAGGTCCTGAACGTCCAGGGCGGCGCCGACTGGAAGATGGCCCCGCACTTCTCGCTCGGACCTTTCGTCATGATGAGCGCGGGGCGCTACGAGCGTGGCACCGTCAAGGGGACCGGCGCGAGCGGCAGCGGGATCGGCATGGACGGCGACCTCCCGGACAAGTCTTCGCACACCTGGGCCCAGGTCGGCCTCCGCGGCAGGTTCGACCTGTAGCGGCGCTCCGCGATCGTGCTCACTGCGCGTCGAGCTTCACCGTGACCGTCGTCCAGAGCGCAGCAGGGCGGCCGTCCGCGTCCGCGCCCGCGGACCACGGGCACGAGCGGATCGCGGCCGCGACCGCCGAGACGATCCCGTCCGGCAGGGGCGTCAGCGGGTGCACGAGGCCGGGCTTGCCGGTCGCGTCCACGGCGAGCTTCACCGTGGCGCCGCCTCGCGACCCGCGGAGCTCGGCCGGAATCCGGAGCGCCTTCTGGACGCAGGCGGGGTCGCGCAGGGCAGGACGCAGATCGCCCGGCCCGGCGTACTCGGCGGGCGGGCCCGGTGACGCGTCGAAGGCCTGGCGGACGAGGAACGGTCCCGAGGCCCCCTCCTCGGAGGCGGGGAACTCCCAGCGCTCGACGACCCCGCGGACGCACTCCTCGAGCGGCGCGTCGGCCGGTCGGCTCGCGACGCGCAGATCGGCGGGGTGGCCGTCGCCGTCGAGGAAGACGATCGCGAACACCTCGGTGCGCTCGGCCGCGTGCGCACGCGCGGTCTCGTAGCACTGGCCGAGGAGGGGGCGCCGGAGCGCCACGAGAAGCTCCACCGCGGCGTCACCTCCCATCCCGGAAGCCGCGGGCCCGTCCACGCCGAGGCGGGCGCGCAGCTCCTCGGGGACGGCGGCGCGGATCGCCTCGGGCGGGCGCCGCAGGTCGGCGAGGGCCCGCTTCGGCCGTGCGCCGGGACCGCCGCGCGCGGTGAGCTCCCCCGGCGAGAACCCGCCGCTGCCGGGGATGCCGAGCACGAACGCCCCGGGGTCGTCGACCAGCCGCGCCGCCGGTGTCTGCGGCCCGGGAGCCGGGATCTTCGCGCCGGCCGCGTCGCAGGCGGGGGCGATCCCGGCGGCGCAGCCGCGCGCGTGGAGCGCGGCCGGAGACAGCCCTGACGCGACCTCCGGCCGCTTCTGCACGAGCAGCGCGAGCCGATGGCAGGCGAGCGCGAGACCGGCGTCGCAGGCGCGACCGAAGGCACGCGCCGCCGTCCTCGCCTCGCGCGGCGCGAGCTTGCCGCCCTCGTGGGCGGTCCCGAGGTTTGCACACCCCTCCGGCACGCCCGCGTCGCACGCCGTCCGGAACAGGCGGACCACCGGCGCGCCAGGGTCGGCGCCGGAGGCGCCCTTCGGCGGCCACTCTCCCACGCCCTCGGCCAGCAGGGCGCCCTGGTTCGAGCAGGCGATCGCGGCGCCCTGCTCGCACGCGCGGCGCGCCAGCGCGCTCGCCCGGTCGTCGCTCTGGGCGAAGCCCCGACCCACCGCGTAGAGGACGCCGAGATCGCTGCACGCCGCGGGGTCTCCGATCTCGCACGCCTCGGTGAGGTACGCGGCCGCGAGCCGATCGTCGCGCTCCACCCCGTCGCCCGTGAGCCGTGCGCGCCCGAGCTCGCGGCACTCGACCGGGAAGCCGCGCGCGCAGCGCGCGGCGAGGCCGGCGTCCTCCGGCGTGGAGGCGACGAGGCGCGAAGCTGCGAGCGCGACGGCGAGCGCGACCATGGCCTCCTCGGTCTAGCACGAGGCATGGTGAATCACGACCGCGCGCCCTCGACCGGTCGCAGCCCCATCGTGAGGCGGTCCGAGAGTCGCCCCTGCTGCCGCACCCGGCCGGCGTCGACCAGCATCCTGCCGGCCCAGCGGAACACGTTGAACTCCGCCACGAGCCGGCGCATCGCTCGCATCCGCTCGGCCTGCTGAGCCGGGGGCATCGCGAGCGCCGTCGCGAGCGCCGCGCTCGCCTCCTCGAGGTCGTAAGGGTTCACGACGAGCGCCTCGGTGAGCTCCCGGGCCGCTCCGGTGAATCGGCTCAGCACGAGCACGCCGCGCTCGTCCTCCCGTGCGGCGACGAACTCCTTCGCGACGAGGTTCATGCCGTCATGGAGGCTGCTCACGTAGCAGACGTCCGCCGCGCGCAGATACCGGAAGATCGCGGGCGGCTCGTGATGGGCGCGCAGGAGCACGATCGGGCGGTAGGTCCCCGCGGCGAACCGGCCGTTGATCCGCGCCGCGAGCCCTTCGACGCGCTCGTTGAGCTGGCGATAGGTCTCGATGAGGGTGCGGCTCGGCGCGGCGAGCTGCACGAACGTGAACCGCCCGCGGAGGTGGGGAAATCGCTCGAGCGTGCGCTCCACGGCGAGGAACCGCTCCTCGATCCCCTTCGTGTAGTCGAGCCGATCGACCCCGACCCCGATGAGCGCGTCCGCCGAGAGCCCCAGCTCGGCGGCCACCGTCGCGCGGCACTCCGCGGCCGGTGGCGCCGCCGCGGCCCAGCGGTTGGGCCAGTCGATCGAGATGGGGTAGCTGCGCACCAGGCACTCGCGCCCGCCCTGCACGATCGCCTGCCGCTCGCGATCGATGCGCGACTCGAGGAACCGATCGACCGCCTCCACGAAGTTGTTGCAGTGCTGCTGGGTGTGGAATCCCACGATGTTGCTTCCGAGCAGCCCGTCCAGCACCTCGCGCTCCCACGGGCAGATCCCGAAGCGCTCGGCGCTCGGCCAGGGGATGTGCCAGAAGGTGAGGATCGTCGCGCGGGGAAGGTGCTCGTGGATCATCCTGGGCGCGAGCGCGAAGTGATAGTCCTGCACGAGGACGATCGGATCGGGCCCCTGGACCTCCTCGCAGACGGCCTCTGCGAACCGCCGGTTGACGCGCTCGTACTGCAGCCAGTCCGCCGCGCGGAACTCCGGCCGCGTGTGCGCGTTGTGACAGAGCGGCCAGAGGCCCTCGTTCGAGAACCCGTAGTAGTAGCCCCGCTCCTCCTCCTTCGTGAGCCACACGCGCCGGAGCGCGTACGACTCCTCGCCCGGGGGAACCCTCACCCGGTCGTGCCGGTCCACCGTCTCGCGGTCTGCCGAGCCGCTGCCGTGCGCGATCCACGTCCCGGAGCACGCGCGCATCACCGGCTCGAGCGCGGTGACGAGGCCGCTCGCCGGGTGGACGACGCGGATCGCTCCGTCCGGCCCGCGCTCGTGCACGTACGGCTCCCGGTTCGCGACGATCACGACGCTGTCGCCGTGAAGGTTCTCGCGAAGGACGTGCTGGAGCCGCGCCGCCGACCACGGCGCCACGGTCGAGCCGCGCTCCGCTGCGAGATCCGCGACGAGTCCCCGCACGTCCGCGAGCAGCGGCTGGAAGGCGTTTCGCGCGCGCAGCTTCGCGTCGCCGCCCCCCCAGCGCGCCAGCAGCAGGACGCGGCGAAGCTCGTCCGTCCAGCTCCTCCACCACGCGCGGCGCACGAAGACCGTGAGGATGGAGGCGAGGAGCGCGACGAACCCGAACGCCGCGAGGGTGAAGTGCCTCATCGCGAGCTCGCGTCGCGCCATGAAGCTGAGATCGTGGACGAGGACGAGCGCGCCGCGGACCACGTCATCGTCGTCGATCCGGTGAATGCTGACGTGCACGCGCCCGCCGTCGATCTCGTCGGAGAAGTCCAGCTCGGCCGGGAGGACCCCCTGCGGAGCACGGGATCGCAGCGCCTCGCACGAGAACTGTTCCGGAAAGGACTTCGTACGGCTCACCGAGGCGAGCGTCGGCGTGCAGACCTCCACGGCCATGATCCGCTCGTCTCGCGCGAGATCCTCGAGCAACGCGGCGACCTTGCGACCGTCCCCGCTCTCGAGGTGCCCCGCGAGCGCGCCCTGCGTCCCGACCGCCGCGAGGCGGGCGCGCAGCGCGATGTCGCGCATGAACCAGGCCTGCGTGGCCTCGTTCACCGCGAAGGCGGCACCCCAGGCCAGCACGGCGAGCCCGAGGAGCAAGGGCGCCGCAAGTCGCCAGATCGTTCGCACGGCGGCATGCTAGGCGCGCCAAAGTTTGATCCGCAACCAGCGGAGAGCACCCCGTTGGGCGCGCGCCCCGGATCACCTACACCGCCCCTCGCCAGGCACTCCGGACGGGGCCCCGATACATCATCCGGTAGACGAGCCGGCCGTCCTCGGCGCGCGACAATCGGTGAAGGCAGCGCCCGTCGTGGGTGCTCCGGCGGCCCTGT
>Ga0184615_10002137_pt1 | contig 10652 bp, 8 predicted proteins | sample PLM4_65_coex_FD_133134 | JGI IMG/M metagenome (GOLD analysis project Ga0184615, IMG submission 133134) | Groundwater sediment microbial communities from an aquifer in East River, Colorado, USA - PLM4_65_coex | ecosystem: Environmental > Terrestrial > Soil > Riparian zone | place: USA: East... | reverse complement strand
TCGTTGGTCCGAACTGCATTGGCGTCCTCGCGCCGGGTCATGGACTTAACGCAAGCTTCGCGCACCGCATGCCGGCGGCGGGACGAACGGCCTTCATCACGCAGTCGGGCGCCATGTTGACGGCCGTGCTCGATTGGGCGGTCGCGCGCGGTATCGGCTTCTCGCACCTCGTATCGCTGGGCGGCATGGCCGACGTCGACTTCGGCGACATGCTCGACTATCTCGCCGGCGAACCGGGCACCGACGCCGTGTTGCTCTACATCGAAAGCATCACGCACGCGCGCAAGTTCATGTCCGCGGCGCGCCGCTGCGCGCGCATCAAGCCGGTGATCGTCGTCAAATCGGGCCGTCACGAAGAAGGCGCGCGCGCGGCACGCTCCCACACCGGCGCGCTTGCGGGTTCCGATGCCGTGGCCGATGCCGCCTTCCGGCGCGCGGGTCTCCTCCGTGTGCTGACGATCGACGATTTGTTCGGCGCCCTTGAAGCGGTCTCCAGCGGCCAGCGCATCACCGGCGATCGCCTGGCGATTTTGACCAACGGCGGCGGGGCGGGCGTGCTCGCCACCGATCACCTGATCGACGAAGGCGGCCGTTTGGCCCAACTCTCGCCCGCGACGATCGCGGCGATGAACGGTTTCCTCCCTTCAAGTTGGAGCCACGCCAATCCGGTCGACATCATCGGCGATGCCGGGCCCGAGCGCTATCGCGCCGCGCTGGAGGCGTTGATGGCCGACGACGCAGCCGATGCCGTTCTTGTTCTGAATTGCCCGGTCGCCGTGGCGGATTCGACAGTGGCGGCCGAAACCGTCGCTGCGGTCGTTGCCGCCGCGCGCGGCGTCGGCAACGCAAAGCCGGTCTTCGCATCCTGGCTCGGCGAAGCGTCGGTCGCCGACGCGCGCAAGCGTCTCGATGAGGCGAGGCTGCCGGCCTTTGCCACGCCTGAAAAAGCCGTGACGGCCATAATGCAACTCGTGCATCGTCGTCGCGCGCAAGAACTATTGATGGAAATTCCCCCGGCCGCCGCCGCGGCAAGCGATCGCGATACCAAACCGGCGCGTGAAGCCGTCGATACCGCGCTGGCGCAAAAGCGCGAATGGCTGACGGCCCTCGAAGCTAACACCGTCCTGCGCGGCTATGGCATTCCGACTGTCGAACTGCGCGCCGCCAAAACGCCGGAAGAGGCGCACCGCACGGCCGTCGCGATGGGCTTTCCTGTTGCGCTCAAGATTCTGTCGGCCGACGTCATCCACAAAGCCGACATCGGGGCCGTGGCGCTAAACCTGAAGGATGGCCCATCCGTCGCGCGCGCCGCCTCGACGATGCTGCTCAAAATCGCCGCCGTTCAGCCCGACGCGCATATCGACGGTTTCATCGTGCAGCCGATGGCCTCGCGGCCGGGTGCCCACGAACTCATCTGCGGCATCTCGGAAGACAGCCTTTTCGGCCCCGTCATTTTGTTCGGTCAAGGCGGCACGGCGGTCGAAGTCGTGAATGATCAGGCATTGGCGCTGCCGCCGCTGAACGCCGTGCTCGCCCGCGATTTGATCGACCGCACCCGCGTTGCAAGACTTCTCAAGGGCTATCGCAATCGTCCGCCCTCGGACATGCGGGCGATCGTTGATGTCTTGCTCGCGCTTCAAAACATCGCGATCGACCTGCCGGAGGTGAAGGAACTCGACATCAATCCGCTGTGGGCGGACGATCAAGGCGTACTTGCGCTCGACGCGCGCATTCGCGTGGCGCCCGAGCCCCGTCCGGGAACGGAACGCTTTGCCGTCAAGCCCTATCCCGGCGAACTTATCCGCGACATCACCGACCGCAAAGGCAAGCGCTATGTCATGCGCCCGATCAGGCCGGAAGACGCCGGTGCCATTCAAGATGCAGTGTTGGCGAGCGATCCCGAGGACGTCCGGTTGAGGTTTTTCTCAAGCATTCGCCGGCTGCCCGACGTCCTGGCGATGCGCCTCACGCAGATCGACTATGACCGGGAAATGGCGTTCGTCGTCATCGATGAGGAAGGCGAGGGGCCCAAAGGCGTGGGTGTGGTGCGCCTGGCGCTCGATCCCGATCGCACGCGCGGCGAATATGCCGTCATGGTGCAAAGCGATCGCATCGGAACCGGCCTAGGGTTTCGCCTGATGCAGGAGATCATCGCATACGGGCGGCAAATCGGCGTCAAGCAAATCTTCGGCGATGTCATGGCGGAGAACGAACGCATGCTTGGCATGTGCGCCGAACTCGGCTTCGCCCGCTCGGGTACGCCCGAACCCGGTGTCGTGGAAGTGACGCTCGACCTCTAAGGCGCACCAACAAAATGCGGCGCCGGAGCCGATGCTCCCGCGCCGCATTCATTTACGAGACTAAAGCTTACGCCGCGTTCGCGACGGCTCCGTCGACGATCTTCGGATTGCTGCCTTTGACGTTCGTAATGGCAATCTTGCGCGCGCGCTTCTCGTCGGGGATGACGCGAGCGATGTCGATGTGCAAGAGGCCATGCTCAAGCCGCGCGCTCCTGACCTCCATGTGGTCGGCCAACTGGAAGCGCCGCTCGAAACTGCGCCCGGCGATGCCTTGATAGAGATAGTGCGTCTTCGGCTCTTCGCCGTTGCGCTTGCCGGTGATCGTGAGCACGCCTTCCTTGACCTCGACGTTCAAGTCGTTGTCGCCGAAGCCTGCGACGGCCATCGAAATGCGATAGTCGTTCTCGCCGAGCTGCTCGATGTTGTAGGGCGGATAGCTCTGCGTCGTCGGGTCGAACTGCGTGACGGACTCAAGCAAATTAGCAAGCCTGTCGAAGCCGACGGTCGAACGGTAGAGCGGGCTGAAATCGAAACTGCGCATGGGTGTTCATCCTTTCAAGCGATGATGCGGAAATCCGCCAAAGGCCGGATTTTCTGTCCAAAACTGCCCATCGGAACCCCTGATTTGGGCGTCCCTGAGCGCCTTTTCAGATGGGGACAGGATTTGACGGCGTCAAGCCCGTCAATGCTCGGCTATGCTAGGGTTATAAACGATTCCAAGTTGGGCCAGCCGCGGCCGCTTTCGCCCCAAACCCAAAGAGTGTCCCATGTCTCAGCCCCCCAACACCCCGCCTCAAGCCCGCCTGCCAGGGCTTGGCTTTCCGATGCAAAGGGGTGGCGCTCCAGGCTGGAATTACCCGGTCAACCCATTCGAACTTCAAAAACAGCTTGAGCATGGCATCGAACATCACAAAGCCGGCCGCGGCGAAGAAGCCGAAAAAGTCTATCGCGCCGTTTTGGCAAAAGTGCCGAACCAGCCCGACGCGCTGAATTTGCTCGGCGTCCTCGCCATGGAAGCCGGCAACCATGACGCGGCGTTCGATTTCTTGGAGCGCGCCGTCGCGGGCAGGCCCAAGGATCCGGCGATCTTGAACAACTACGGCAACGCGCTTTCCCTCGTGCGCCGCTTCGAGGACGCGATCCAGCACCTGGAGTGCGCCCTCGCGATCAAACCCGACATGGCCGACGCTTGGCTCAATTTGGGCCGCACGTTGAATCATGCCGGACGGTCGGAACGCGCACTGAAATGTTTCGATCGCTTGATGAAGCTCAAGCCCGACAGTCAGTCGGCAAAATCCGGTATCAGCCGGGCGCTATTGGGGTTGGGCCGCACGGCCGAAGCCGAACAAGCCGCGCGCGACCTCGTCGCGGTCGCGCCGCAATCGTCGAGCGGCTATGTGAACTTGTCGAATGCGCGCAAGTTCAAGTCGGACGATCCCGAAATCGCGCACGTGGAAGATCTGATCGCAAGCAAGGATACGGGCGCGAAGGAACTGCGCGGCCTCTACTTTGCGGCCGCGAAAATGTGCGACGACGTTGGCCGCTACGACGACGCGTTTCGCTATTACGACGCGGCGAATAAAATGGCCGCCGGAAAATACGACACCAAGGCGATCGAACAAAACTACGCCGATCTCAAGAAAACCTACACGCGCAAATTCTTCGAGGAGCGCAAGGATTGCGGCCTCGACAGCGAGCGGCCGGTTTTCATCGTCGGCATGCCGCGCTCCGGCACGACGCTCACCGAAACGATCATTGGCGCCCACCCGCAAGCCTATGCCGCGGGCGAACTTGAAACCGTGAAGCGTTGCGAACGCGAAATGTCGGCCCTGGTCTTCAAGGACGAAGGTCCGCAAAAAAACGCGCGGCAGCTCACCTGGGTCGGCGTCGAAGTTCTGGCACAACGTTACTTGGACGCCATCGACACCAAGGCAAAGAACGCGAACGCGATCCGCATCACCGACAAAATGCCCCACAATTTTCAAGCCGTCGGTTTCATCGCGCTGATGTTCCCGAAAGCGCGGATCATCCACACGCGCCGCAACCCGTTCGATACATGCCTGTCGATCTGGCAGCAGAATTTCAATGATTCGCACGCCTACGGCCGTCATTTCGCCGATCTGGGGCATCACTACGCGCACTATCTCGATCTGATGGAACACTGGCGCCAGGTCTTGCCCGGCCGGATGCTCGAGATCGACTACGAAGATTTGGTCGAGAACCAGGAACAAGTCTCGCGCAATCTGATCGACTTCGTGGGCCTGCCCTGGGACGAGGCCTGCCTTCGGCCCCACGAACTCCAGCGCACGGTCCTCACCGCCAGCGTCTGGCAAGTCCGCCAGCCGGTTTACAAACGCTCGGCCGGACGTTGGAAGAACTACGAACAGCACCTGGGGCCTTTGCGCGACGCGCTCAAAGCAGCAGGGCACGCAGTCTAATTTCGTGGTGCGCGGAGCGCGCGCGACCCTTCAAAAAGTGCGAATCGGCTGTGACTCGAAAGCCACGGCGCGGGCCGGATTGTGCGAAATGAGCCAATATCTTGTGTTGCACAAACGGGATTTCCCTATATTCGCCACTGGTTAACCAAGAAGATTCGCACGATTAACGTGTCGTTAACCATGGGGTGTCCTTCTGAGGAAGACGAACGGTGCGGGCGTCCGCGCCACGGCGAATTCAGGAGGGACGAATGGAATTGAGAGATATTGCACTGGCAACGACGGCGCTCGTGGCAATCGCAGCACTTGCGACTCCTGCTTCGGCGGGCGGCTACATGGGTAAAATCAACCTGAGCGGCGGTTTTGCTTGGGAAAACTACGACTACGGCAGCGAAGGTAGTAGCGACAACAATTACTCGACGATGCACGGCAGCGGTTCGGTCAATGTTCCTTACAACGACCGGGTCAACCTGCAGTTCGACATTTTCGGTGCGGAGTCGCTCGACAACCAAGGCGGAGAGAGCGGTAACTCGTTCTACGGCGGCTTCGGCGCCGGGGCGCATATCAATTATCGCGATCCAGCGATGGGTGCGCTTGGCGTGTTTGCGGCGGTCGGGCGCGCCAACGGTTCCAGCAGTTGGGCAACGGATACGGTCGTCTTCGCGGCAGGACTCGAGGGGGAATATTACTGCAACGCTTGGACGCTTCGCGCCCAAGCTGGCTACCTCGATTCAGACTCCAATGGCGGCTATCTCGTGCAGCAAGCGGGCTTCGTCCTGGCGGGCGCCAACTACTATGCCTCAAAGAAACTCAAACTTTCGGGCGAAGTAGGTTACCTGGATGGCGCGACGTCGGCTACCGACGCCGCGTCGGACGTAACGGAATGGAATTGGGCCTTCACCATTGAATACATGTTCGGCCAATCGGTTCCCGTGTCGACGTACCTCGAATACCGCGGTCAAGCTTCCGAAACTTATGATTCCCCGTCATATGACGTGGATCGACATGCACTGAATGTTGGCGTTCGCTTCTACTTTGGCGGCGATGGTGACCTGCAAAAAGCGGATCGCGAGGGCGCAGGTTCTAGTTCGCCCGACATATTGACCTGGTCCAGACGCAATACCGATTGAGGCCTCTACATTTGAGACGGAAAAGTTGAAACGGGCGGACAAAGCAGCCCGTCCGTTTCAATCGGAAGCAGCGAGCAAGACGCCGAAAAACGGCACGCTCGAAAGGTTGCCGGTGAGGTGTCTGAGCTGACGAAGACCCAAGTCTGCAGCTTGGAAAACAACGAATTGTCAGGAGGCATGCATGCGTATGAAACGAGTATTGCTGGCATCGACGGCGCTGGCACTGCTCGCGGGGGCACAACAGGCTCAAGCGGGCGATCTCTACATTAGTGTATTCGGCGGCGCGAATTGGGTAGCGGATTCGTCGGCCAACTTCACGGATACCGGCGGCACCGACACGACCACCTACTATCAGTGGAACACGGATGCCGACACGGGCTTTGTCTTGGGCGGTGCCGTCGGCACGCATTTGGACAATTGGGCCAAGGGTCTGAAAGTGGAATTGGAAGCCTCGTACCGGCGCAATGATGTCGCCGGCGGTTGGGCGGTATCGCAGATCACCGACGGCGGCGAAGACGCTGCAACCGGCGCAATCGATGCGAATATTTCTACGTTCGCGATGATGGCCAATGTTTGGTACGAGCACGACATGGGCTGGAAAGTTCGGCCCTATATCGGTGGCGGTCTTGGCTGGGCGAACGCTAAGCTGGATGGTGCAGGCATCACGACTGACGGAACTGACACCTTCACAAGCTTCGACGAGCACAATAGCGGGTTTGCCTGGCAGCTTGGCGTGGGCTTGAACTACGAGGCCATGCCTGGCGTCGACCTGGGTTTGGGTTATCGCTATTTCAACGGACCCGACTTCGACGAACCGTTTGGTATCGATCCATGGTTCGCCGGCAAAGAGTTCTTCGGCAAAGTCGACAACAACAGCCATTCCGTCTTGATCAATCTCACCGTCGATATCAACTGACCGGCATTGGCCGGACGTGACGCTACGGGCGGGCCCTTCGGGGCCCGCTTTTCTTTTGGTTTCGGCCGTAGATTGTCCAAAAGCCGAACGTGCAAGCCTGCGGCTTCTCCTGCTATAAACCCGCCGCACGACGGGGCGGGCACTTTGACGGGCGTCGCGTCCGCCACTATGTGTTGGCCGCACAATTAGCAACAAAGGGATGTCCCATGAGCGAAGCTGCAGAAATTGCCACCATCACCGAAGGCATGAAAAAGGCCCTCGGCACCGGAAATTCAGGCCTGAACGCCACGTTGAAGTTCGATTTCGAAGGCAAGGGCAATATCTACATCGACGGTAAGGCAAACCCGAACACCGTTTCGAACGAGAATATTCCCGCCGACTGCACGATCACGGTCGCCCTCGACACGTTCAAGAAAATGGTCTCGCGCGAACTCGACGGCACGACCGCCTTCATGCAGGGCAAACTCAAGGTGGCCGGCGACATGAGCGTTGCCATGAAGCTCGGCCCCATCCTCGCCAAAGCCGCCGGCTGAGGCGTTCGTGGGCCCCGGCGGGCCGTTTCCCGACCTCGTCACGGTGCCGGGCAATCCGGCGCCGCCTGGCGCCGTCGTCGAGTGGCTGACGGCCAGCGACGGCGTGCGTCTGCGTACGGTGCGCTGGATCGGGCCGGCGAACGAATCCCATGGCACGGTCTTGCTCGTACAGGGCCGGACCGAATTCGTCGAAAAGTACTTTGAAGTCGTGGGCGAGTTGATCGCCCGCGGCTTTTCCGTGGTGACCTTCGATTGGCGCGGGCAGGGATTGTCGTCCCGTCAAACGCCGGAGCACACCAAGGGTCACGTCCGCGATTTTTCGGAATTCGACGGCGATCTTGCGCTTGTGATGGACCGCATCGTGCGCGAGCACGGTAAGAAGCCGTATCACGCACTGGCCCATTCGATGGGCGGCAACATTGTGCTGCGCTATCTCCACGACTTTCCGCACGAGTTCGATCGGGCCGTCCTGACGGCGCCGATGTTGGCCGTCAAAACCGCGCCGTATCCGCTCTGGCTCGCCAAAGCCATGGCCTCGGTCTTCACCGGCACCGGCTCGCATTCTTCGTTTGTTATCGGCGGCGAGAAGCAAAATCCCTTTGAACAGGTTTTCGAAACGAACGGCGTGACGAGCGACAAGGGCCGCTTCGAACGCTTCATGGCCTGCCTCGGGGCGGAACCGCGCTTGGCCTTGGGCGCGCCGACATTCGGCTGGCTCGAAGCCGCGTTCCGGTCGATGGAACTCGTTGCGAGCGAAGAGTTTGCCCACGGCATCGAAACGCCTGTGCTTCTGATCGGCGCGGCGCTCGATCAGTTGGTCCATCCCGGCGCCGATCTTCTGCTCATCAAGCGCATCAAGCGCGGCATGTACGTCATGCTGCAGGCCGAACACGAAATCATGATGGAACGCGATGAGATCAGGCGCGCGTTCTGGGCCTGCTTCGATCCGTTCGTCGGCGTCGCCGAGGCCTATCGCGGCGCGGCGAGGGCCTCAAGCACCGCCGCGTGAAGCTTGGGATCGCCGCAGGCGACAACGCGCCCGCCTTGCTGCGCCGGCCCGCCGTCCCACGACGTCACATGCCCGCCCGCGTTTTCGATAATGGGAATCAGCGCCTGGATGTCCCATGGCTTCAGCGCCGCCTCGACGATCACATCGATGAAGCCCATGGCCAAAAGTCCGTAGGCGTAGCAATCGCCCCCGAACCGCGTTAGCCGAGCCGCGCCCGCAAGCGACCAAAAAGCGCGCTGTTCGGCATCGTCGAAATAACCGACCGGGGATGTGGTGGAAAGCACCGCGTCTTTGAGCTGCGCGCACCGCCTCGTCTTCAGCGTCTGCATTTCGCCGTGCGCATGCCGAAAACGCGTGTGACCGTTCGATGCGACCCAGCGCTCGCGCGTGAACGGCTGATCGAGCACGCCGATGATCGGACGGCTGCCGTCGTTGAGCGCGATGAGCGTGCCCCACTGCGTCATACCGCACATAAAGGCGCGCGTTCCGTCGATCGGATCGACGACCCATGTGAACGGCGACGCGCCGTGTTCGTGGCCGTGCTCCTCTCCCATCACGCCGTGCGTGGGAAAGCGCAGCTTGATCCGTGAACGGATGACCCGTTCCGCTTCATGGTCGGCCTCTGTCACGGGGTCGAACCCGTGATCGCCGAGCTTGTTGTGGATAAGAATGTTCTCGCGGAAATGCGGCAGAATCACTTTGCCGGAAAGGTCGGCAAGCTCTTCCGCAAAGCTTGTGAGATCTGAGATTTCGGCGGCACCCAACGTCGCGGTCATGCCCGTAAGAGTCATGACCGCGCCGTGGACTGTCAATCGCGAAGGCTACATGCGCGGCTCGTTGCCGCTCAGCGCCTTGGCCAGTTCGAGAAGCCGCCGGCGCGGGCCTTCGTTGAGCCCGTAATAGGCCCGGATCAGGTCCATCGTTTCTTTGTTCTGCAGCAACCCGTCGTCGCCGGCCGCCGACTGGTCCTTCGCGCTCTCCAAGCCGTCGAAAAAGAACGACACCGGCATTTCCAGCGCGCGCGCAAGGTCCCACAGGCGCGAGGCCGACACGCGGTTGGCGCCGCTCTCATATTTTTGGATCTGCTGGAACCGGATTCCCACCGCCTGTGCCAGCTGCTGCTGAGTCATTCCCAGAAGCCAACGCCGATGACGCACGCGTTGACCGATATGAAGATCAATAGGGTTCTTCACGAGCCTCCCCCGAATTGCTGCGCGATACCCAATTCGCACTTTAAACGAACCAAGCAACTCTACGTTCAATCACTGGCTGTTCAATCAAAAGTTGGTTGCTTAACGCGCCCCCAACCAATCACTGAAAATCCAGCGAAAGCAAACGCTTATCAATGAACTCTGATCTGACACTCAACCAAAACGAGCGGTTTGGCCAGTGTCAAATTCCCCACACTGTGGCAAAAACCATGGCTATCCCTCGGACGCGCTGGCCCGTGCATATCTCTTGCGGTCGTTGGGATCCAGCCAGCGCTTACGGAGCCTGATGGAGGCGGGGGTCACCTCGACCAACTCGTCGTCCCCGATATAGGCAATGGCCTGTTCCAGGGTGAGGATCTTGGGCGGCGTCAAGCGCACGGCCTCGTCCTTGCCGGCGGCCCGGAAGTTCGTGAGTTGCTTGGCCTTGAGCGCGTTCACGTCCAAATCGTTATCCCGGCTGTGCTCGCCGATGATCATGCCCCGATAGACCTTCATCCCGGCCTCGATAAACATGAACCCGCGCTCTTCAAGGAACCAGAGCGCATAGGTTGCCGCTTCGCCGTCGCGATCGGAGATCAGCACGCCCTGCCGCCGCCCCTCGATCGTGCCGCGATGCGCGCCGAACTCGTGGAACACCCGGTTCATGATGCCGGTGCCGCGTGTGTCGGTCAGGAACTGGCCGTGATAACCGATCAAGCCGCGCGACGGCGCGTAGAACGTGAGGCGCGTCTTGCCGCCGCCCGACGGGCGCATGTCCGTCATCTCGGCCTTGCGGTTGCTCATCGCCTCGATCACGACGCCGGAATACGCTTCGTCGACGTCGATCGTGACTTCCTCGATCGGTTCGAGTTTCTCGCCGTTGGGTCCGTCGCGAAACAGCACGCGCGGGCGCGAGATCGAAAGCTCGAACCCTTCGCGCCGCATCGTCTCGATCAAGACGCCAAGCTGCAGCTCGCCGCGGCCGGCAACCTCATAGGAATCGGCATTTTCCGTTTCGCTCACCTTGATGGCGACGTTGCCCTCGGCTTCGCGGAACAGGCGCTCGCGAATGACGCGGCTCTGCACCTTGCTGCCTTCGCGTCCGGCATAGGGCGAATCGTTGATGCCCAGCGTGATCG
>Ga0184615_10002136_pt1 | contig 10664 bp, 4 predicted proteins | sample PLM4_65_coex_FD_133134 | JGI IMG/M metagenome (GOLD analysis project Ga0184615, IMG submission 133134) | Groundwater sediment microbial communities from an aquifer in East River, Colorado, USA - PLM4_65_coex | ecosystem: Environmental > Terrestrial > Soil > Riparian zone | place: USA: East... | reverse complement strand
ACCATTGGCGGAAATAGCAAGCGTTCCGCCCGGATACTGATAGATCTCCGAGGAGCGGGAGGTCGGAGCCGTGGATAATAAGCCGTTGCTAAGCCGGAATGCTTGGACGTTATCGGTGATCGGGCTGAAGTAGACATAACCGTTGAAATAGACCGGCGAACTGTAGTTGCCGGGTTCCGGCGTACCAAAGGGGAAGATATTCTCTAGTGACTGAACAATCTGGTTGTCATTGTTCGGATTGTAGTGCCCCATATTGTCCCGGTCGATCAGGTAAATCGTGCCGCTCTTGCCGGCACTGACTATCAAGTGCGGGTTGGGACCGCTCTGGTCCGGAATGGACAGCAGACCCCCGGACCCAAGATCGATATTGCCGGCGTTCAGAATTGCCTGGACATAGGGCGTGAAGTAATCCAAGACGGTGCCGTTGGGGCTTAGCTTCACAAAGCTGTCCCCATAACCGGTCCCTCCGCTATTCGCGTCGAAGGTCCCGTCCCCTGTCACGAAGTATATGTTTCCAGCAGGGTCTGATACAAAGCCTCCACCGCTCATCCAGATGCCCGCTCCTTCCCCATTTGCGGTTACACAGTGTGCCACAGTCTGTTGAAGAGTTGTTGCGTTATATCCCAGCACCCAGCCGTGATACGGCTGGTTGTCCCCGTGGCTGGAAAAGCCAATATAAATCACTCCATTGCTCAGGGTGAGTGCAGGTCGCTGGTTTTCCCGAAGGGGGAGGAAGGAGAGCTGTCCGCCCTGCGATCCCATACCGGTCCCCGGTACGGTTGCCTGAAGAGATACCGGGCCGCCAAACTTCTCGGCGCCGGTAGTGATATCGAGAGCATGCAGCCGCTGTACATAGTTAGTTGTGCTGCCAACTACTTCCTTGGTCTTTGCAACCACATACAAAGTCCCGCTCGACGGATCAATTACCGGAGTACCGGTGATTCCAATCTCAGGCTTGATATCGCAACATTCACCCGTATCATCGGCCGGAATAGGAGTAACGCCGGCTGCCGGATTAATGAAGCTTACGTGCCACAACGGATTGCTGCTCAATCCGTCGGCATCGAAGGCATAGACGCTGTCGTGCTCCGTTGCGACATATACGACATTATGAAAGCCCTGACCCGGTATGTTCAGATTTGTTACATAGAGCGGAGAAGCATAAGCCTTGCCATCATAAGTATAAGAGAAAAGCTTGCCAAATTGCGCAGGGTTTACGTTGGCTGGAGTCAATACCGTTTCGTTAAGATTCTGGCCGGTCCGCTGATTGTCATTATTACGGGTGAACATTCCCGGGTAATTCGTAATGTAGACGGTCGCATCAGCCGACTGCAATCCATCCGAGGTGGTTACGGTTACAGTGTGAATACCGACGCTGTTCGGCGGTGAGTAAAGTCCCGAGCTTGTAATCGTTCCTGAAGAGGGCGAACCACCAACAGTGCCATCCACAGACCAGATAAGACCGTTTCCGTTGGATGAGAACTGCTGTGTCCGCGTGAAGGTCAGCGCCACAACGTGCGGGGCGATCGAAAACCCGGTGAGCGCGCTCGCCACATTCGAGTAAGGGCTGAGGTTCTGAGCAGCATCAGTCGCCCGTACCTGGTAGCGGTACGTGGTGTTTGCTGTCAAACCCAAGTCGTTATATGTCGTTCCCGTGCCTGTTGTCGTCCCTATTTGCGCAAAGTTAGTACACCCGACGCCTTGGCAGCGCTCCACCCGGTACCCCGTCACTCCGACGTTGTCAGTTGACGCCGTCCAGATCAGATTGATCTGGCTGCTCCCGCTGACCGCTGCCGCCACCAGGTTGCCCGGAGCCGTCGGTGACTGTGTATCCGGGGTGGCATTTATCGGCGTGTTCATATCCGCCTGGATCTGTGTCGGCATGAGCGCAACGTTGTAGACCCGGACCTCATCGATCATTCCCTGGAAGTACTCTCCATAGAAGTCGGCGCCGATGTGTAGCGCGTTGGTAGAGGTCGAAAGGGGAGTGGTTTGGGGTTGACTGGCCACCTGCACGCCGTTCACGTATAGACGGACCGTTGTTTCATCGAAGGTGGTGGCGAGGTGGGTCCACGTATTGACCGGTAGAGGTGAAGTCGCGTATGTATTCTGATTGACAGCGCCGAATGTACCACCCACAGCCGGGCTGTTCTGATTGGAACCGGCCATGAGGTAGTAGCGGTCCAGATCCTTGCACACCACCGCACGCCAACCTGACGGGGCGACGGTTGGGTTGACCCATGCCTCCAGCGTCATGCCTGTCGTGAGATCAAGGGATGCCGAATCGTTAATCGTAACCGTCGCATTTGTGCCATTGAACACCAGCGCGTTGCCGTACTTGCCCGTACTCGTCCACGTCGCGTTTGTGATCGTACCCCTGTTCCCGTACATCGACGCGTCCGCTATCGTTGTGCCCGTGCCCTCCTTGAATGAATATGCCGCCACCAGTTCCGGAATCGATGATAGTGTGGTCGCACTTGCCACGTTCGAGTATGGACCAAGGTTCTGAGCAGCATCAGTCGCCCGTACCAAATAACTATAATTGGTGTTCGGCGAGAGGCTCGTGTCGATGAATGTAGTTCCAGAGGGGTACGCTAGCTTCACGAAGTCAGTACAACCGGCTCCCTGGCACCGTTCCACCCGATACCCGGTCACCCCCACGTTATCGGTAGCTGCAGTCCAGCTCAGACTGATCTGAGTCCCACTGACAGTGGTCGCCGACAAATTGGTCGGAGCCGTGGGTGGCTCAGAATCCGGAGCTGGCGTCGTCACGGTTGCCAAGTTCGAGTATTGACTCAGATTCCCCGCTGCATCGGTTGCCCGGACCTGGTAGCTGTAACTGGTGTTTGCGACTACATTCACGTCGTCGTACGTCGTCCCAGTTGATGCCCCAATCTGAGTAAAATTCGCACACCCCAGGCCCTGGCACCTCTCCAAGATATATCCGGTAACTCCCACATTGTCCGTGGATGCTATCCATACCAAACTGATCTGGTTCCCACTAACCAACGGCGTAGTTAAGTTGCCCGGCGCAGTTGGCGGTTGCGTATCTGGAGTAGCATTTATCGGCGTGATCATATCTGCCTGGATCTGCGCCTGTGTCAGTGCAATGTTGTATACCCGCACTTCATCGATTGTCCCCTGGAAGTATTCCCCGTAAAAATCGGCCCCGATGTGCATTGCACTAGTAGAGGTAGTAAGGGGGGTGGTTTGGGGTTGGCTGGCCACCAGCGCACCATTCACATACAATTGGACAGTGGACCCATTGAAGGTGGCGGCAAGATGTGTCCATGTGTTGACCGGCAGAGGGGAAGACGCATAGATATTCTGATTACCCGCGCCAAACGTTCCGCCGAATGCCGGGTTGTTCTGATCGGAGCCGGCCATGAGGTAATAGCGGTCCACGTCCTTGTCCACCACCGCGCACCATCCGGGCGGGGTGACAGTGGGGTATACCCACGCCTCAAGCGTCAAGCCGGTCGTAAGATCAAGAGAAGGTGAGTCATTTATCGTGACCAATGTACTCGTCCCATTGAATACCAGCGCATTTCCGTACTTGCCCGTATTCGTCCAGGTCGCATTGGTGATTATGCCCGTGTTCCCGTTCCCGGATGCGTCCGTAACTGTTGTGCCTGTCCCCTCGTTGAACGAATAGGCCGCCACCAGACCTGAAATCGTGGTCACCGAATACGTGACGCTGTTGTCTGTGCTCGTTGAAGCCGTGTTGCCATTTCCCGCAGCGTCCTGGGCCGCGTTGAGGGGCACAATGGCTATGACCGTACCGCTGGTCATGCCGCTGACGGCCACGTTGTAGGTCGTACCGCTGCCGGTCACCGCCACCGCCTTTGTCCCGCCTGCCGTTCCGCCAATGGTTACATCGCTGCTGGTGAACCCTGTCACCGGCTTGCTGAAGATGACTGCGAAGTTGATCGGCGCGGCACCTGTAGGATCGGCCTGCCCGGCAGCCTGGTTGATCGTTACTGTGGGGGTAGTAGTGTCGTACGTGACGCTGTTGTCTGTGCTCGTTGAAGCGGTGTTGCCGTTGCCCGTAGCGTCCTGGGCCGCGTTGGCGGGCAAAGTGGCAATGACCGTGCCGCTGGTCATGCCGCTCACGGCCACATTGTAGGTCGTTCCGCTGCCGGTCACCACCACTGTCTTCGTGCCGCCGGCCGTCCCGCCAATGGTCACATTGCTGCTGGTGAATCCTGTTACCGAGGTGCTGAAGATTGCCGTGAAGTTGATCGGCGCGGCACTGGTCGGATCGGCCTGACCAGCAGCCTGGTTGATCGTTACCGAGGGCGCCGGCGTATTATACGTGACGCTGTTGTCGGTGCTCGTTGAAGCGGTGTTGCCATTGCCCGCAGCGTCCTGGGCCGCGTTGGCCGGCACAGTGGCTATGACCGTACCGCTGGTCATGCCGCTGACGGCCACGTTGTAGGTAGTGCCGCTGCCGGTCACCACCACAGACTTCGTCCCGCCGGCTGTTCCACCAATGGTCACATCGCTGCTGGTGAACCCTGTCACCGGTTTGCCGAAGATGACCGTGAAGTTGATCGGCGACGTGTTGGTCGGATCGGCCTGCCCCGAAGCCTGGTTGATCGTTGCTGTGGGCGCGGTCGTGTCGTACGTGACGCTGTTGTCGGTGCTCGTTGAAGCGGTGTTGCCATTACCTGCTGCGTCCTGGGCGGCGTTGGCGGGTACAGTGGCAATGACCGTACCGCTGGTCATGCCGCTGACGGCTATGTTGTAGGCCGTGCCGCTGCCGGTCACTACCACCGACTTCGTCCCGCCGGCCGTTCCGCCAATGGTCACATCGCTGCTGGTGAACCCTGTCACCGGCTTACTGAAGATGACCGTGAAGTTGATCGGCGCGGCATTGGTCGGATCGGCCTGACCAGCTGCCTGATTGATCGTTACCGAAGGCGCCGACGTATTCACGATTGTTACATCATTGGCGGTATTGTTGCCGGGAGAATTGTCGCCGCCACCAGACACGGTGGCAGAGTTGGTCAAGCTGGCAGGTGCGTTGCCGGCCACGTTCACGGTCAGGGTGATCGCAGGGTAGCTGGCGTTAGCCGCCAGTGCATTGCTCCGCGTGCAGGTGCGTGACGCGAGGGTACAGGTCCAGCCGGTGCCGTTTATAGCCGTTGCAGTCAAACCCGTCGGGAGCGTATCTATGACCGTTACCGTCCCGCTCGTTGGGGCCGGTCCGACGTTACTGGCCGTTATGGTGTAGGTCGCACCGGACTGTCCTTGAGTAAAGTTGCCTGTGTGGGTTTTCGTGATGCTGAGGTCCGGACGTCCAGCCTTGAATGCAACCATCTGCATGACCCATTGTCCCGCTGAGGTGAGGGAGGCGGTTGCATTGTAACTGCCTATGGCAGTCACTGTCCGGTCTTCCGCTATATCGCTATCCGGGGAGGTTATGATTCGATTTGTGAACCCGGTGCCCGCAGCTCTCGTACTGGTCAAAACAAGGTTTGCCCCAAAGATGAGATCATTCGCATTTGTCGTAGTTGCCGAACCGCTATTACTCGTCGAGTTGTTCCCCGTTGCGGCGGCGGTAACGTCCACAGGACTTGATATATCAAGTCCGCTGTACTCGAGAATTCGGATGTCCGGGTATACTGCGGCCACGTTGAACCTGACCGTGACGGTATTCCCGTTTGCCGCTGATGCTGCGATATTCTTGGCATAGTAGATGGACTGGCTCGCGGCTCCGGCCCGTACCGTCGGGCCGACCGCAAGCTGGTAAACATTGCCTTTCGTGTCGGTGACTGAATTAACCACTGCGGTGCTGTCGTTCCACCCCACGACAACTACATTCAGGTCCCCGGCAACCTGGGCGGAGGTATAAGTCACCGTGACCAAGGTTTGCGGTGTCTGTGGGGTCGCAGATTTTACCTGGACAAAGCCTATCGCTCCTGCGTTCGTAACCAGGGCAAAAAGGAAGAAAAATGCACAAATACTTAGGATTCTATTTATCGTATTCATCTCAGCCCTCCCATTTAAGTGCCAGATCCTTTCTTCAAAATGTCTGCTCCTGATAACGACAACGTGCATGGTTAAATACGATTGCTGAAAAAATTATTTCTCAGCCGAGTTGCTCAGGTATTCCTCCAACCAGGTTTCACCCCGGAAGTGACTATACTGTTCAGCCCTGAGCCGATCGGCCAACCGGTTGGGCGGAAGCATCACATCGTTATAGGTAATTACGCTGTCCTTCATGATATCACGATTAAGCTTGCAACCATCAACAAGACCCTCTGGCAGATAACGTTTTTCACACATCTCATCGGCGTTGACTGCCTCGCCATAGGTCATGTACATACCGTAGTCGTCGAGCACCTCGCCAGACTTGAGATCGCGTTTGGCCACGGCGCATACCTCGACAACAGGTCCTCCCAGTGGCGCCGCGACTGCATCGCGGAAAAGCACAACCCTGGCGATCGCGTTCGGCACTTCGAAATGGACGATATGATACGGAAAGAAGAAAGAGTAAAGTGGGCCCTCACCCATTTTATACAAGTTCAGGTAGTGCTGCTGCTTGGGATCGGGGTGCTCGGCCAGGCAATAGACCTTTGTCAGCGGTGTGCCGACAACATAATCGACAATGCCGCCGAGAGTGCGAAGTTCATCGATATCATAGAGTTCACCCATTTTCATGACGTCGCCTCGATATTCGAGACCCCTGGACATCCCCCGTGATTTCACTCCGAAGCCTGTTGCGTTCGCAACTATGGCCTGCTCACAGCTGATCTTGGAACCATCGGCAAAGCTCGTAACCAGTGTGGGGTTCTGGCCCCACTTCTCGGCAAAACCTTTCTGTGTGGTGGGATTGCGGTAGGGATCCTGGAGACCTTTGACATTGCCGAGTACGCGCGGGATCAGGCCCATCCCCTTGACCCAGCGATAGAGATTTATCTCAACGCCGGGTTCATCCCCTTCGCATGCAGAGATGATGACCCCATGTTTCTTTGCATACACTTGCAGGATCGGTCCAATCGTCGCGTCGAATTCGGCATTCATCAGTACAACGTCTTTCTTGTGTTTGAATGCCTCAAGGGCTACATGCGCCCCAAATTCCACTGAGCCTGTCACATCGACCAGGACATCAACAAAATCGGATCTCGCTATAAGAAATGGATCTTCCGTCACGACCGGTTTTCCTGCACGGATTGCATCGTCCATCTGTGCCTGCGTTGTTGCTTCAACGATATCCTCAAGACCGGAATAGCGGTATACGTGAAACGCCTTCTCCACATGCCGGTTCTGCACTGCTACCATCCGCATGCCGGGGATGCTGTTCACGATCTGATTAGTAAGACCCTGTCCCATGAAGCCGGCGCCGATCATCCCGACTCGGATTGGCTTTCCCTGCTCTTCACGAGCTTTCAGTGCATTGTCAACTATGATCATAAGTAATTATCCTTTTTTCTGGTGTATTTTCAAAACAAACGCTTTGAAAGACGTAGTCGACGGTCAGTTACGACACGATTCGACCGTTACTCAGATGCTCATGCGCTGTTTAACATCCGCTTCGATCAGTTCCAGGAATTTCCAATCTATATCTTTGTCGGAAATCACTGAAACCGGCAACGGCCATTCCAGTCCCAGGCGGGGATCATTGTAATGTAAGCCGCTTTCGACGCCGGGTGTATAGAATTCACCCACCTGGTAACTGGTTTCCGTCTTGTCGCAAAGGACTTGATAGCCGTGGGCAAATCGTTCAGGAACATAGAGGGCACGGTGATTGTCTTCAGTCAACTCGACCGCAATGTGTTCGAGGTATGTTGGGCTTTCAGGACGAAGATCGACGATGATGTCAAGAATCGCCCCTCTCGTGCTACGTACGAGTTTCGTCTCGGCAGAAGGTGGATACTGGAAGTGCATACCGCGCATGGTGCCTTTTATGTGGTTATAGGCGACGTTTGCCTGTGCGATGATCGGCTTCAGTCCGTGCTCTTCAAACTCTTTCTGGCAGAAGGCTCGTGCAAAAAAACCCCGTGAATCCTCCCGGCGTTCGATTTCAATAATATAAGCGCCTTTCAACTTGCTTTCTGTGAAGATCATTTATCAGTACCTCCTGTTTTAGTTTGGAATTTGTGAGAGTTCTTTCTGCTTGCAAAACCAAAGCTGAGTTGCGAAATTGAGATCAATGTGATCGGCAGTCGGTTGACAATCAACTCTTCATTCCTTGTTAGCCCATTGGAGATTTTCCGTCAGAAAACCCTTTTCACGAAGATAGCTCAATTGTACAAGTCGCATGAAATGGGATTGGCGGAACCGTTCATCCTTGAAATTCAGAGCCAGCAAGCCGTCCCTCAGCCCGGTAATGGAGGTGTCCAGGTCGCATACCGGCAAGTGATCCGGCGCGATTTTCTTGAAAAGATCGAAGTTGACCCTGTATGACCGCTTGTCGGGCTGGGCATCGGCGTTTATCTGCACTTCAACTCCGGGTATGAGGCGGGCAACTGCCTCGGCCAGTTGCCTGACCTGGTAGTTTCCCTGCTCCCTCCCAACATTGACGGCGAAAAAGTCGCCCCCAATCGACGAATCTCTGCCGATGGCCCAATCTATGGCGCGGGCCATGTCCTTGACATCGATAAGAGGTCGCCACGGAGTACCGTCGCTGAGTATCGATATCTGTTTTGAGGAGACCGCACCGGCCACGAAATCGTTCAGGACCAGATCGAGCCGCAACCTGTCGCTTATTCCGCAGGCGGTCGAGAACCTCAGGCTGGTAACCGTGAAGCCGTCACCGGCCAGCGGCTGCAAGTCCCTTTCAGAGAATACCTTGGAGCGGGCATACGCCGTCAATGGGTTCAACGGCGCGTCTTCGGTTCGCGCACCACCCTCCGCGGAACCGTACATGCTGCAGCTGGATGCAAATACAAATGTCCCGACCCCTGCTTTTTTGGCCTTCTTAGCGAGGTTGATGGTGGCGCGATGATTGATCTCCATGGTGACATCTTCATACTTGCTGCCTATGGGATCATTGGAAATCGCCGCCAGATGCACGATGGCATTGACATTGTCCAGAATATTTTCAGGAAAACTTCTCACATCGCCAAAATACTGCTGGTCGAGCCTGAGCTCGGGGAGAAAATCCAGAGGGATCGAGCAGGTGGAGTAGTATCCAATATCGAATCCAATTATGGTTGCATCAGGGTAGGATCGGCGCAACTGTCTGACAACTGGCGGTCCGACGTAACCCATGTTTCCGGTGACAAGTATTTTCATGCTGGTATCCTTTCCAATTCTGATGTTGTCGGCTCTATTGCCGCTTGGCTCCATATGTCCCGCATGGGAGAAAACTTTATGTTGTTCAACAGATATCTTATCTTTGCTTCCATTCTCTCCAGGTTCAGATAGTGCCTGAAACGGGATTTCAATCGGGCACGGATTCGCGGTTGATTCGGATCGATTTCCCACGGGTGAAAATAAACCACAGCCGGTTGTCCTTCGCGTTCATTTATATGTTTTATGGCCATGCCTATCAGCTGGGCAGGGAAAAATCTCAGGTACCCGCCACCGGCAACAGGCAATCTCATCTGCCGCCACCCAATCCGCAACGGGATGGTGGATATCGGGAATTCTTTTATTTTACCAGATTTGGTTTCGATTTCATGTATGAATCGCTTTCCGCCGGGTATTCCATATATATCATGGATAATGGGAAATATGCTGGAATCATAGGTAAAACCTTCCTCGACCAGAATTTCAAGCGCCCATAATGACTTACCCGTGATGGAGTAACTCGGCGCCCTGTAACCGTAAATCTTTATTCCGGATATCTCTTCCAGTAGCGATTTCGATTTTCGCACATCCGCGCGAAATTTATCAGGCCCGATCTTGTATATCAACTCGTGTCCATAACCGTGGCAGGCGATTTCATGGCCTCGTCTGGATATTTCTCGCACTAGACCGGGACATCGCTCAGCTACCCAGCCCAGAACAAAAAAGGTGGCCTTGACGCCGTATTCGTCGAGCATATCGAGGATCTTCATGGTGTTGTCATTGACCCGCAAGGGATAGCCACACCAATCTTCGCGCTTCACGTGCCGTTCGAAAGCGGTTACCTGGAAATAATCTTCAACGTCGATGGTTAGGGCGTTTATCATTGGACCTCAGTTGAACAGTGAAACAGTCAAACAGTCGACAGTTAAAATCAGCGTACAGCAAAAACAGTGTACAGGGTGCAGCGTACAGTTAAAACCAGCAAACAATGGGCAGCCACAGGTATTGGCCTTTTCTGTCCGCTGTACCCTATCCACTGGATTGATTACACAAATTGTACCAAACTTGAAACAAGCAAATTACCAAGTAATACCAGTGAGATATGAGATCGCAGGAATTCTTCAGCGATCGATGTGATGTTATAAGTAATGGGAGCCTGGGTTTTTCGTGGAGTCTTAAGCCTTGGAATAAAGGAAGATTTGTCGGGATGTTAAAATAGTGGCAAATGTTTAAAAAACAGTGTCCAGGGGACAGGGTACAGAGACCAGAAAGAACAGTGAACAGTGAACAGTGAACAGTGAACAGTGAACAGTGAACAGTGACCAGTGACCAGTGACCAGTGACCAGTGACCAGTGACCAGTGACCAGTGACCAGTGACCAGTGACCAGTGACCAGTGACCAGTGGACCCAACAGACCCGATTT
>Ga0184615_10002135_pt1 | contig 10666 bp, 9 predicted proteins | sample PLM4_65_coex_FD_133134 | JGI IMG/M metagenome (GOLD analysis project Ga0184615, IMG submission 133134) | Groundwater sediment microbial communities from an aquifer in East River, Colorado, USA - PLM4_65_coex | ecosystem: Environmental > Terrestrial > Soil > Riparian zone | place: USA: East... | reverse complement strand
GTGCGATCCGAGCCCGACCGGCACGCCGTGGGCGATGACCGTGACCGCCCCGCCGAGGGTGTCGCCCTTCGCCTTGGCTGCGTCGACGGCGCGCACCATCTCCGCCTCGAGAGCGGCGTCCACCGCGCGCAAAGGGGAAGTGTTGTCGACTCGCCGTATTTCGTTCCAATCGGGCGTCGCGCGTCCAGCGCCAATTGAACCGAGAGCGACCACGCCGCTCGCGATTTCGACGCCGAGTTGGGCGAGAAGCATCCTGGCGAAGGCGCCGGCGGCGACCCTCGCCGTGGTTTCGCGCGCCGACGCGCGCTCGAGAATGTCGCGCAGATCCCGGCGGAGATACTTTTCGCCGCCGGCGAGGTCGGCATGTCCGGGGCGCGGGTTCTTCAAGCGCCGCAACTCGGAGAACGCGGGGTCGATGCCGGAGGCCTCCGCCGACATGGCGCGCTGCCAGTTCGCCCAGTCGAGGTTCTCTATCCAGAGCGAGATGGGGGAGCCCAGGGTCTCGCCGCCGCGGACTCCGGCGCGGATCTGGGCGACGTCCTGCTCGATCTGCATGCGGCGCCCACGGCCGTAGCCGTGCTGGCGGCGCGCCAGATCGCGCGCCAGGAGCCCGGTGTCCACGGCGAGTCCGGCGGGCACACCGGTGAGAACCGCGGTGAGGCCCGGTCCGTGGCTTTCGCCCGCGGTGGTGAGAGAAAGGCGGCGCAACAAGATGACGTCAGTCTACCGCGGCGGCCGGGCCGGCGTCGGGCCCTGCGTCCGGCCCCGTGCGGGGCAGAAAGCGCGCGAAAGGCGCCTTGAGCTCCTCGGGGAAGCGCACCGGGCGGCGGGTCCCGGAATCCACCCAGACATGCTCGGTGGAGGCGGTGGCAAGGAGCGCGGTGTCGGGTGCATTTCCGCGCGCGATCCGATACTCGAAACTCACGCCGCGGCTGCTGACGCGTTCGACCCAGCAGGCGGTGCGAACCGTGTCGCCGTAGCGGGCGGGCGAGCGGTAGGAGAGGTGTACGCCAGTCACCAGCAGGAGGAGTCCGCGCTTCTCGATCTCGGCGTAGTGGAAGCCGGCCTCGAGGCAGAGGCGGGTGCGCGCCAGCTCGCACCAGACGATGTAGTTGGCGTGGTGGACCACGCCCATCTGGTCGGTCTCGAAGTAGCGCACCTCGACGTCGACATCGACGTGGTGGGCCGGCAGCCGGTGGCTCAGAGCGGCCTCAGTGCGGCGGGTAGGCGGTGAGGTAGAAGTAGGCCGCTTCGAGCTCGTGGTCGCGCAGGTAGGTGACCTCCGGACCCTTGCCCTTGAGGCCGGCCTGCCCGCGGTGACGGGCTCCCGCGACGAAGGCTTGGGCCGAATGCGAGGCGGTCATCCCCGAGAGCGGCGGAATCGGCGACTCCCTTGGGCGCTTGCCGGTCGCTGCTGAGGCTTCATGGCAGGTCTGGCAGGTGCCCTTGACGATCAGCTCTCCTACCCGGTCGACCGGGACTACGTGCATGCGGTCGTTGTGCTTCGGATCCGGAATCGCCGCCAGCCGCTCGAGATAGGCGAGCAGCGCCTCCGACTCGTCGTCGACGAGGAGCGCGAAGCTGGGCATCGAACGTCCGCCCGCACTGATCTGGTGATGCAGGAGCTTGTCGGCGAGCCTGGCGCGATCGGCGGCGGTGTTTGCACTATCCGCACCCTGCTGCCTCTGGAGCTCGGCCGAGGTGGCGCGGACGAGATTCACCAGCGGCAGGATCTCGGGCGGCATCCCGCGCCCGCCGGCGCCGTGGCAGGAGCGACAGGTGAAACGGAAGAGATCGGCACCGCGCGCGTTGAAGCCGTCGCGGAGCCAGCTGCCGTCCTTGGGAGCCGGGGCCGAGAACTCTGGATCCTGTTCGTTCGGGCCGAGCGCCCCGACGCGTCCGAGGGACGACCTGTCGAAGTTGCGGCCGAGCTTGTCGAGCCAGGAGGGCCCGGTGGCCGGGGTCGCTTCTGGCGTTGCGGCGAGCACCGTGGCGGCGAATCCGGCGGCAGCAAGGAGCCCGATCAGGGAGGGGCGCAGGCGGGCACGAAATCCGTGAACGGGATGCATGGCGAAAATCTAGCACGGCAAGCACCATCGGGGGGCCGCCTCGCCGGTAGGCGCGGTCGTACGCTCGCGGAATTCGATATCCTCGGCGTTTCCGGGAGAGCGCGTCGTCAATCCCAGCCCTGCCATGCCCATCTATCCCTATCAGAACAAGCTGCCCGTTTTCGGGGCGAGGGTGTTTCTCGCCCCTTCCGCCGATCTCGCGGGGGAGATCGCAGTCGGGGACGACTGTTCGTTCTGGTTTCACACCGCGGCCCGGGGCGACGTCAACTCGATCCGCGTCGGGGCGCGGACCAGTGTCCAGGACGGCACGATCCTCCACGTCACACACGAGCGCTTTCCCTTGGCGATCGGCGCCGACGTCGTCATCGGCCACAGCTGCATGATTCACGGCTGCACGCTCGAGGACGCCTGCCTCGTCGGCATCGGCGCGCGAGTCCTGGACGGCGCGGTCATCGAGAGCGGTGCGCAGGTCGGCGCCGGGGCTATCGTACCTCCGGGCATGCGGGTGCCCTCCGGCCAGCTCGCGTTCGGGATCCCGGCGAAAATCGTGCGGGCACTCTCCGCCAGCGAGCGCGATGCCATTCGCGAGATCGCGCGCCGCTACGTGCGCGTCAAGGACGACTACCTCGCGGCGCTCGGCAGAGGCTACTGACGATGGCGAAGCGCTTCCAGGCGCCCAAGGGCACGCGCGATCTTCTGCCTCCCGACACCGCCCTGTGGGCCGCCGTCGAGGTGGCTGCAAGGCGGATCTTCGGAATCTACGGCTTTCGCGAGATCCGCACGCCGATCTTCGAGGAGACCGAGCTCTTCGCGCGCGGCGTCGGAGAGTCGACCGACATCGTCGGCAAGGAGATGTATTCGTTCGTCGACAAGGGGCAGCGCAGCCTGACGCTCCGTCCCGAGAGCACGGCCTCGGTCGTCCGCGCCTACGTCGAGCACGGCATGCAGCGGCAACCGCAGCCGGTCAAGCTCTTCTACATCGGCCCACAGTTTCGCTACGAGCGTCCGCAACAAGGACGTTACCGCCAGTTCCACCAGATCGGCGCGGAGCTTCTGGGGGGTAGGGGAGCGGAGTCCGACGCCGAAGTCCTCCTCATGCTGGTCGCGTTCCTCAAGGAGCTTGGCTTCAAGGATCTCAATGTGATGTTGAATACGGTCGGCGACAGTGAGTCCCGCACGGACTATCGTGAGCGCTTGGTGAGCTTCCTCGAAGCGCGGCGCGAAAGGCTCAGTGAAGAGAGTGTGCGCCGCCTCGCCACCAACCCGCTCCGCATTCTCGACAGCAAGAGCCCGGCCGAGCAGGAGCTGCTCGCGGAGGCGCCGCGGTTGCGCGACTCCCTGACCGCAAAGAGCGCGGCGCATTTTGCGGCCGTCTGCCGGACGCTCGAGCAGTTCGGCGTCGCTTACGAAGTCAGCCCGCGCCTCGTGCGCGGTCTCGATTACTACACCAACACCGTTTTCGAGATCGTTTCCGAGGGCCTGGGCGCTCAGAACGCGATCTGCGGCGGCGGAGCCTACGAAGGCCTCGTCGAGGAGCTTGGGGGCCAGCCGACCTACGGCGTTGGCTTCGCCATCGGCGAAGATCGCCTCGTCGAGGTACTCCCGGCGGATTCGCCGGCCAGGGAGCAGGCGTCGCATTTCGCACCTGGGCCTGTCGTTGTTGCGGCAGCGGGGAGGCTGCCGGTAAAGGTGGGCGAGCTTTCGCCGCTGTTCAGTCTGGTGGAGCGCTTGCGCCGGCTGGGGATTCCAGCCGTCGAAGCGACAGGCCGGCAAGAGAACGTGTTCGAGAGGGCGAACGCGATCGCTTCTCCTGTCGTCGTTTTCATCGGCCAAGACGAGCTCCAGTCTGGCCGTTATTCGATGCGAGCGCTGGAATCAGGGGAGCGTGGGGAGTTCGACGAGGCCGGACTCGTGCGAGAACTGAAGAAGTACTTTCCCGTGACCAGCCCTTCGCAGCGCGGCGCGGGAACGACCACGCCGCCCGCGGACTCGGTCACAGAAGGCGAAGAGTAAAGACGCGCTACGGGCACGAGGTGAAGTGATGAAGCGCAGAGGAGCGGGGACGTTGTCCCGCGCAGAGATCGGCACGAGAGTCCTTTTGCAGGCCTGGGTGCAGCGCCGGCGCGATCACGGCGGCGTGCTCTTTCTCGACCTTCGAGACCGCAGCGGCGTCGCGCAGGTGGTGGCGAAGCCGGACGAGTCCGCGGCGGCGCTCGCCGCCCTCGATCCGGTGCGCTCGGAATGGGTCGTGGAGGTCGAAGGCACCGTCGTCGCGCGTGATCCGGAAGCGGTGAATCCGAAGATGGCGACCGGCGAGGTCGAGGTTCTCGCCGAACGCGCCGCCGTGCTCTCGAAGGCCGACGCCCTGCCGTTTCCGGTCGATTCGCGCGCCGAGGTCGCGGAGGAGACACGGCTCAAGTACCGCTTTCTCGATCTGCGCCGGCCGGAACTGGCAAGGAACTTCATTCTCCGCCACGAGATCACCCGTGCAGTCCGCGCCTACTTCCACGAACAGGGTTTTCTCGAAATCGAGACGCCGATCCTGACCAAGTCGACTCCGGAAGGGGCGCGCGACTATCTCGTTCCGTCGCGGGTCCATCGCGGCGAGTTCTACGCCCTGCCGCAGTCGCCGCAGCTTTTCAAGCAGTTGCTCATGATCGCGGGATTCGAGAAGTACATGCAGATCGCGCGCTGCTTCCGGGACGAGGATCTGCGCGCCGACCGGCAGCCCGAATTCACCCAGATCGACCTCGAGATGTCGTTTCCCTCCGAGGACGACATCTTCGAGCTCATCGAGGGGCTGTTCGCGCGCATCTTCCCGATGGTCGGCATCGCGGTCTCGACGCCTTTCCTGCGCCTGACCTACGACGATGCGATGGCGCGCTACGGCGACGACAAGCCCGACCTGCGGTTCGGGGTCGAGATCGTCGACGTCACTGCGATCGCCGCGGCGTCGTCGTTCAAGGTTTTTCAGAAGATCGCCGGCGAGGGCGGCGTCGTCCGCGCCATCGTGGTCCCGGGCGGCGCGGCGATCAGCCGCTCGCAGACCGACCTGTGGAGTGACTTCGCCAGGAAGCATGGTCTTCCGGGTGTGCTGCTGCTCAAGCGGGCGAATGGCGAGCTTTCGTTTTCGGTCAAGCAGGGCCTCGCGCCGGCGGAGATGGAGGCGATCGCCGGCGGTGTCGGGCTGAGGGATGGCGAGGTCGCCGTACTGGCGGCGGGCCGGCCGATGGTGGTTTCGCCAGCGCTCGGAGCGCTGCGGCTCGATCTTGCGCGGCAACACGGTTGGATCCCGGCGGAGCGCTACGAGTTTCTCTGGGTCACCGGGTTCCCGCTGCTCGAGTGGAGTGCGGAGGAGAAGCGCTGGTTCTCCATGCACCATCCGTTCACCAGTCCCGATCTCGCCGGAGAGAGCTCGCTCAGCGCCGATCCGGGCGCGCTCCGGGCGCGCGCCTACGACGTGGTGCTGAACGGCACCGAGCTCGGGGGCGGATCGATCCGGATCCACGACAGTCAGGTGCAGGAGGAAGTCTTCCGGTTGCTCGGAATCGGCGAGGAGGAGGCGCGGCAACGTTTCGGGTTCCTGCTCGACGCGCTGCGTCTGGGCGCTCCGCCGCATGGCGGCCTGGCGCTCGGTCTCGACCGCATCGTGATGCTGATGACCGGCGCGTCGTCGCTGCGCGACGTCATCGCGTTTCCGAAGACCGCCTCGGCAAGCTGCCTGCTGACCGCGGCGCCGTCGGCCGTCGAGGCGCGCCAGCTGCGCGATCTCGGCCTGCTGCTCGCCCCGGTACCCAAGGGTTGAGGGCCGAATGAGCCGGGGCGGCGAAGCGCTCGTCCTCCGTCACCCGCGGGGCGAAACGAGGATCGTCATCGGTCTCGGCTGTCTCTCCGGAGCGCTGGCCGAGAATGCCGCGCTGTGGAGCGGCCGGACTGTTTTCCTGGTCTCGAGTCCGACGGTGCTGCGTCTGCACGGTGCGGCCATCGCAGAGCTCCGGGCCCTGGCGGGAAGATTGGTCGAGCTCCAGGTCCCCGACGGCGAGGCGGCGAAGAGCCTGGCCGTCACAGGGCGACTGTGGGAGGAGATGGCGCGGGCCGGCGGCAAGCGGGACAGCGTCGTGGCGGCCTTCGGCGGCGGCAGCGTCGGGGATCTCGCCGGATTCGTCGCGGCGACCTTTCTGCGCGGCGTCGCCTTCGTGCAGCTGCCGACGACGCTGCTGGCGCAGATCGATGCCGCGATCGGCGGCAAGACCGCGATCGACATCTCGGCGGGCAAGAACCTGGTCGGCGCCTTTCACCATCCCGAGCTCGTGGTGGCCGAGGCGTCGGTGCTCTCGACCCTTCCCGCGGTGGAGCTCCGGTCGGGACTGGTCGAAGCGATCAAGATGGCGGCGTTGCTCGATCTCGAGCTCCTGGCCTGGATCGAACGCGATCTCGAGCGCCTGCTCGCCGGCGAGCCGGAAGCGCTCGCGCCGGTGGCGCGACGGGCGGCGGCGGCGAAGGTCGGGGTCGTCGAGCGTGATCCGTTCGAGGCCGGCGAGCGCCAGTTGCTCAACTACGGCCACACGCTCGGGCATGCCCTGGAAGCGGCCGCGGGCTACGGCGCCATGCTTCACGGCGATGCCGTCGCCTGGGGGATGCGCTTCAGCCATCGGCTGGCGCTCCGGCGGGGCGCCGACGGCGAGTTTCTGGCCCGAGTCGAGCGCCTCCTCGACCGCCTCGACGTTCCGCCGCCGCCGCCGGTCGTTGCCTCCGAGCTCGCCGGCACCTTGGCGCGCGACAAGAAAGCGCGCGAATCGGGGCTGGTCTGGATTCTGCCGATGGGCCCGGGCGCGGGCGAGCGGACGGGGGGGATCGCGGACGCCGAGATCGCTTCCGAGCTCGAGTCGTTCCTGACGACGATCCGCGACGGCGCGGGGCCCGTATAATGCCTCCGGGAGCATCGTCCGGCAGCCGCCGGCGATGCACCTCAATGGAATGGTCACTCTACCTCGACTGATTCGACGACTGAAGCTCCGGCATGTAGCGTTTCTGTTGCTGCTGCTTTCGGGCGCCATCCCGCTCGCGATTACCAACGGGCTGCTGATCGCCCAGAACCGGGAGCTCCTGGTTACCGAGGAGAAGAGCTTCCTCACTTCCTCGGCGCAGTCGCTGTCGCGCGAGCTCGACGAGTACCTCGGCGGTGCCCGGCGCGAGCTGGAGCAGATGGGCGCCGGTATGCTCGCGCCTCCCGGACCTGCTGCGGTCGAAGAGCGGCTGCGCGAACCGTGGGTGACCAACTACCTGCAGCGTTTCGTGCGCGGCACCAGCCAGCCGATCGCCTTGCGCGTCCTCGATCTCGCGGGCACCGGCTGGAGGTTCTCCCTGCCCGATCTCGGCGACTCCTCCGAACGCGCCCTCGACGAGGCGTTCGATGCCGCTCTCGGTCAGCATCAGGCCATCTATCGCTTCGCAGTCCTGCCGCGAGCGAACGAGCCAGTGGCCGCCCTTGCCGTCCCGATCCTCAACGAACGCGGAGAAACTTCCATGGTCGTCGAGGTCCTGGTCCGGCTGCGGCTCATCGAGGCGGTGCTCGAGCGTGAGGCCCAGGGACAGGCACAGGTCTTTCTCGTCGACCGGGATGGCACTCTCCTCTGGTCGGAGGGCGCCAGCCCCTCGATCCAGCGCGCCCTCGCGAGCTCCAACCTGGTGCGCGACTTCGCCCGGAAGCCGCTCAACCTGACCGCGGAATATACGCTCGACACCGAGCGCGGCTCGGTCTCGATGCTGGGGATGGTGAGTCCGGTCGTCGAGAGCGGCTGGGGGGTGGTCGTGCATCGCCCGGTGGCTGCGGCGTTCGAATCGGCGCGCCGTATGGTCATCAGCGCGCTGCTCGCGACGGTACTGCTGCTCCTCCTCGCGGTGCTCTTCGCCATCTTTGCCTCGCGCTGGATCGGGCAACCGATTCGTCAGCTCTCCGAGACCGCACACGGCATCGCATCCGGCAACTTCGGCGAGCGCCTCCCCGAAGGGCGGATCGTCGCCGAGCTCGCCGATCTCTCGTCCGATTTCAATCGCATGGCCGGCTATATCGAGGAGCATGTCGCGAAGCTCAAGGAGGCCGCGCGGCAGAATCGCGAGCTGTTCATCAGCTCGATCCGCGCCTTCGCCGCCGCGATCGACGCCAAGGATCCCTATACGCGCGGACATTCCGAGCGCGTCGCCGAACTGTCGCGGCTCATTGCGCGTTCGCTCGGCCAGAATGAGGACTTCCAGCACAAGCTCTGGATCGGAGCGCTGCTCCATGACGTCGGGAAGATCGGGGTCGAGGATCACGTCCTGAACAAGAGCGGAAAGCTGACGCCGGAGGAGTTCGAGCAGATGAAAGCTCACGCGGTGATCGGCGCGGAGATCCTGCAGCCGATCGAGGCGCTGCGCGAGATGCTGCCAGTGGTGCGATGGCACCACGAGAACTGGAACGGCAAGGGCTATCCGGACCAACTCCGGGGCGCGGCGATCCCGCTGATGGCGCGCATCGTGGCGGTGGCCGACTGCTTCGATGCGATCACGACCAACCGGCCCTACCAAGAGGCTTACGAGCCCCGCTATGCGGCGGAGCTGATCACTCAACTTGCCGGGTCGCGTTTCGACGCCAAGGTGGTCACCGCGTTCTTGCGCGCCTTCGAAGGCGGCTCACTGATGACAGAAATGAACGAGCTGACCCGCCCGGGTCTCGAAATCGAGCTCCCGATCGCGGCTAGAATCTAATCAGACCCTGATTCGACCGGGAGACCCGACTTGCCCTTCCAGTACATTCTCGCCAACCTGCTGGCCCAGAACGAGGGTGCCGTAGGCGTGCTGTTTCTCGATGATACCGGTGAAACGGTCGACTTCGCCTGCTCGGACTACAGCCCCTACCAGATGCGCGTGGTTGGCGCCTACGTCGGAATCTACCTGCGCCAGAGCGAGGCCTTCCTCGCCAGTTCGAACCTGGGGAAGGCGACGTTCCTGCACGTCGAGAAGGAAGGGCTCCACCTCTACACGATGCCGCTGCCCGACGGCTACTATGTCGTGCTCGTGCAACGGCGGCCGGCGCTCGCCGCTGTGGCGAAGCGCACGATGGAAGCGGCCTGCGACCAGCTGCAGCGCGCGCTCTTCGTGCAAGGCTGAGCGGCGATGAACGAGGCGAAGGCGCAAGAGCCGCCGGAGCTCGCGGGGCTCTGGCAGAGGCTCCGGAGCGGGCTCGCGCGCACTCAGGCGAAGCTCTCGGAACGGGTCGGTGCGGCCCTGGATCGGAGGCCCCGGCTCGACGAACCCACACTGGTCGATCTCGAGGAGGCCCTGATCGGAGCCGATATCGGGCTCGCAACGGTCGATTTGCTGCTCTCTCGCCTGCGCGAGCGCGTGCGCCGGGCCGATCTCGGGAGTGAAGGTCGACTGCGTCAGATGCTCGCGGAAGAGATCGAGGTGCTGCTGCGCGAGGGCGCCGAGGAAGCGGCCCGCGCGGTCGGGACATCCCGTGGCGGGGAGGGCGCGGCGGGTTCCGGCTCGCCGAGCTCCTTCGACGACCGGCCGGGTCCGCGACTGACCCTGGTCGTCGGCGTCAACGGTGCGGGAAAAACGACTTCGATCGCCAAGCTCGCCCGGCGCAGCCAGAGCCGCGGCGAGAGTGTTCTGCTTGCCGCAGCGGATACCTTCCGCGCGGCGGCGATCGAGCAGCTGGTGATCTGGGGGGATCGGCTCGGCATCGAGGTCGTCCGCCAGGCGGCGGGAGCCGACCCGGCCGCCGTGGTTTTCGATGCCATCATGGCGGCGCGCGCCCGCAAGATTGATCATTTGATCGTCGATACCGCCGGCCGGCTCCACAACAAGGAGCATCTGATGAACGAGCTGGCGAAGATCCGCCGGATCGTCGAGCGCGAGGCTGCCGGCTGGCCCGTGCGGACCCTGCTGGTTCTCGACGCCACGACCGGGCAGAACGCCCTGGTGCAGGCGCGGGAGTTCCTGCGCGTCGCCGCAGTGGACGCGGTGCTGCTCGCCAAGCTCGACGGCACGGCGCGTGGCGGCATGGTCGTCGCAGTCGTGCGGGAGCTGAAGGTCCCGGTGCTCTACCTCGGAGTCGGAGAGGCACCGGAGGACCTGGTCGACTTCGAGCCCCGGGAGTTCGCCGCTGCCCTCGTCGCCTGATCCCCTCCGCCGCGCCCTGGCGCTCGCCGGGGGCGGTCGCGCCACGACCGCGCCGAATCCGATGGTGGGAGCCGTCCTGGTTCGCGACGGCGAAGTGGTGGGCGAGGGCTTCCATGTGCGCGCCGGCGAGCCGCATGCCGAGGTTCTGGCCCTGGCCGCCGCCGGCGAGCGGGCGCGCGGTGCGACGCTGTACGTCAATCTCGAGCCCTGCAGCCATCACGGACGGACGCCGCCCTGCGCCGACGCCCTCGTCACGGCCGGCGTCGCGCGGGTTGTGGCCTGCCATCGCGATCCCGACGGCCGGGTTTCGGGGCGTGGGTTCGCTCGCCTGCGCGCCGCGGGGATCGTCGTCGAGGTGGGTGCGTTGGCGCGCGCAGCGGTCGAGCTCAACCTTCGTTTTCTGGTGAACCGGATTCTCGCCCGTCCCCAGG
>Ga0184615_10002132_pt1 | contig 10669 bp, 9 predicted proteins | sample PLM4_65_coex_FD_133134 | JGI IMG/M metagenome (GOLD analysis project Ga0184615, IMG submission 133134) | Groundwater sediment microbial communities from an aquifer in East River, Colorado, USA - PLM4_65_coex | ecosystem: Environmental > Terrestrial > Soil > Riparian zone | place: USA: East... | reverse complement strand
GCCGGCGGCGCCGCGGCCGCGCGCGCGGGCGTCGACCCTGTCTCCTACGAGCGCGTCCTGGTCATCCGCCTGGGCGCGCTCGGCGATTTCGTGCTCTCGCTGGGGCCGATGGCGGCGATCCGCCGCCATCACGCCAATGCGCGCATCACCGTGCTCACCACCACGCCGTTCGCGGGCCTGGCGCGCGCCAGCCCCTATTTCGACGAGGTGTGGATCGACGAGAGGGCGCCGTGGTGGCGGCCGTGGCACGAGGCCGCGGTCAAGCGCCGCCTGCGCCGCGCCCGGTTCCAGCGCGTCTACGATCTCCAGACCTCGCGCCGCTCCGCGCGCTATTGGCGCGCGATGGGCCGGCCGGAATGGTCGGGCCACGTCGCCGGCGCCTCGCACCCCCATCTCGATCCCGAACGCGACGGCCTGCACACGGCCGACCGCCAGCGCGCGCAATTGGCGATCGCCGGCATCGCCGACGTGCCCGCCGCCGATCTCTCCTGGGTCGAGGCCGATATGCGCCGCTTCGGCGTGCGCGAGCCGCACGTGCTGTTCGTGCCCGGCGGCTCCGCGCATCGCCCCAAGAAGCGCTGGCCGGCCGAGAAATACACCGCGCTCGCGCGCATCTTCGTCCGCCTCGGGATCACGCCGGTGCTGATCGGCGGCGAGTCCGAGGCCGAGGTCTTGGGCGAGATCGAGCGCCACGTGCCCGAGGGCGTGAACCTCTGCGGCAAATCGAGCTTCGAGGAGATCGCCGTGCTCGCGCGCACGGCCCTCGGCGCGGTCGGCAACGATACCGGCCCGATGCATCTCGTCGCGGCCGCCGGCTGCCCCGCGCTGGTGCTGTTCTCGTCCGAATCCGATCCGGCGCTCTGCGCGCCCAGGCCCGGCGCCCAGGGCGGCAAGGTCGCGGTGCTCCGCAAGCCCGACCTCGTGGCCCTTTCGGTGGCCGAAGTGCAGTCGAAGCTGCCTTTCGCGATGCAGGTCACGCGCTAGCCCAGCGGCGCCCGCTTGCGTGGATGCGTCGCCGAACCCACATTGACAGGCCGGAACCCGTTAAGGTACCCAAGCGCCATGAATTCGCGTGCCGCAACCAGCACCACGACCGCAACGACCCGCTCCGGCGGGCCGAGGGTTGCGCGCGCGCGCTGACGACGAGCGGCGCCAGGACGAACCCCGAGGCCCCGGCCGGCGACGGACGGGGCCTTGTCGTTTGTGCCCGCCACCGAAAAGAACGACACACCCAGCCGATCAGTTCCTCCCATGGTCAACGTGACACTCCCGGACGGCAGCGTCCGCTCCTTCGAGAAGCCGGTCTCCGGCGCCGAGCTCGCGGCCGCGATCGGCCCCGGCCTCGCCAAGGCCGCGCTCGCAGTCCGCATCGACGGCAGGATGAAGGACCTCGCCTCGGTCATCGACCGCGACGCCAAGGTCGCGATCGTCACGGTCAAGGACCCCGACGCGCTCGAGCTGATCCGCCACGACGCGGCACACATGCTGGCGCAGGCGGTGCAGGAGCTTTACCCCGGCACGCAGATCACGTTCGGCCCCGCGATCGAGAACGGCTTCTACTACGACTTCGCGCGCAAGGAGCCGTTCACGCCCGAGGACTTCCCCAGGATCGAGGCGCGGATGCGCGAGATCGTCGAGCGCAACCTGCCGATCGAGCGCGAGATCTGGGATCGCGAGCGCCTGAAGGCCTGGTTCAAGGATCACGGCGAGAGCTTCAAGGCCGAGTGGATCGACGAGATGCCCAAGGGCGAGGAGATCTCGGTCTATCGCCAGGGCGGCTGGCTCGACATGTGCCTGGGGCCGCATCTCCCGTCGACGGCGAAACTCCCCAAGGCGTTCAAGCTCACCAAGGTTGCCGGCACATACTGGCGCGGCGATCCCAAGAATCCGGTGCTGCAACGCATCTATGGCACTGCCTGGGCAAACGAGAAGGAGTTGAAGGACTACCTTCATCGCCTCGAGGAGGCCGAGAAGCGCGACCATCGCCGGCTCGGGCGCGAGATGGATCTGTTCCACCTCCAGGAAGAGGCGGTAGGCAGCGTCTTCTGGCACCCCAAGGGCTGGACGCTCTGGCGCGTGCTCGAGCGCTATATGCGCGCGCGCCTCGAAGCCGCCGGCTATGTCGAGGTCAAGACGCCGCAGCTCGTCGACCGCAAGCTCTGGGAAGCCTCGGGCCACTGGGACAAGTTCAAGGACGCGATGTTCCTGGCGACGCCGCGCGCCGAGGCCGCGCATGCCGAGGAGGGCGAGCGCGTCTACGCGATCAAGCCGATGAACTGCCCGGGCGCGGTGCAGATCTTCAATCAGGGCCTCAAGAGCTACCGCGACCTGCCGCTGCGCCTGGCCGAGTTCGGCGCGTGCCACCGCTACGAGCCCTCGGGCGCGGTGCACGGCATCATGCGCGTGCGCGCCTTCACGCAGGACGACGCGCACATCTTCTGCACCGAGGACGCGATCGAAGCCGAATCGGTCGCGTTCTGCGATCTGCTGCGGACGATCTACAAGGATTTGGGCTTCGCCGATTTCTTCGTGAAGTTCTCGGACCGCCCTTCCGTGCGCGCTGGCGACGACGCGATCTGGGACAAGGCCGAGGGCGCCCTCCGCGCCGCTTCCAACGCGGCGGGCCTCGAGCTCCAGCTCAATCCGGGCGAGGGCGCCTTCTACGGCCCCAAGCTCGAATTCGTGCTGCGCGACGCGATCGGCCGCGATTGGCAATGCGGCACGCTGCAGGTCGATTTCGTGCTGCCCGAGCGGCTGGATGCCTCCTATGTCGGCGATGACGGCCACAAGCACCGGCCGGTCATGCTGCATCGCGCGATCCTCGGCTCGTTCGAGCGCTTCATCGGCATCCTGATCGAGCACTATGCCGGCAAGTTCCCGCTCTGGCTGGCGCCGGTGCAGGCGGTCGTCGCGACCATCGTCAGCGATGCCGATGCTTATGCGCGCGAGGTCGAAGCGGCGCTGGCGGGAGCGGGGCTGCGCATCGGGCGCGACCTCCGCAACGAGAAGATCAACTATAAGATTCGCGAGCACTCGCTCGCCAAAGTACCGATCCTGTTGATTCTAGGCCGAAAAGAAGCCGAGGAACGCAAGGTCACGATCCGTCGTTTGAGCGAGGAGCGGCAGGAGAGCCTTGCGCTCGATGACGCGGTTGATAAATTGAAAGGCTTGGCGGCGCCTCCGGTGCCGCTCGCCTGAATGCGCCCGGGCTCTAAGGCCGGCGCTGAACCGATGGAGACGGCTACATACGCAGACCTCTAGGCTCCGCCCTTCCCTCGCGCGATCGCGACGGGACGAGGGTCAATGACATGATCACGTCGCCCTCCGTGCGTCTGATCGACCAGGACGGCAATCAAGTCGGCGTCGTCAATCGCTTCGAGGCGATGCGCCGCGCAGAGGAAGTCGGGCTCGACCTTGTCGAGATCGCGGCCACGGCCAGCCCGCCCGTCTGCAAGATCCTCGACTACGGCAAATACAAATACGAGCTGCAGAAGAAGGCCGCCGACGCGCGCAAGAAGCAGAAGGTCATCTTGGTCAAGGAGATCAAGATGCGGCCTTCGATCGACATCCACGATTACGACGTCAAGATGCGCCAGATGAAGACCTTCTTGGGCGAAGGCGACAAGGTGAAGGTGACGCTCCGCTTCCGCGGCCGCGAGATGCAGCACCAGGAGCTCGCGATGAAGCTCCTCGACCGCGTCACCGGCGATTTGACCGAGCTCGGCAAGGTCGAGCAGTTCCCGCGCCTCGAAGGCCGGCAGATGAGCATGGTGGTGGCGCCGAAGTAGCGGCGCCGCGTCTGCTTCGATCCCCACGCCTCGGGTTCGCCCCAATCCGCCGCCATGAAATCGGCCGGGTAGGGGTTGCTGACGATGGATGGCCTGAAAGCGCTCCGTTCGCCGGCCGATCGCGGCTGGATCATTCACCCCAACGCGTTGGCCGCCTCGCGCCGGCATGTCTGGCTCGGGCCGGCGATGCTGGTGACGCTCGTCCTTCTCGTCGCCGCCCTGTTCATCCCGACGATGACGGTCGAGCGCGTGCCGTGGATCTGGCGCACGAAGTTCTCGATCTGGCGCGTGGTCGAGGGCCTCTATGGCGACGGCGAATACTTCGTCTGCGGCGTCATCGTGCTGTTCTCGATGATCTTCCCGGTGGTGAAGCTCCTGACCGGGCTCTGGATCTGGGCCCGCGTCGACGCGATCAGCCCGGCCGCCCGCCGCGCCGTCGCCTTCGTCGGCCTCCTCGGCAAGTGGTCGATGGTCGACGTGTTCGTCGTGGCGCTGCTCGTGGCCGCGATCCAGGTCTCGCTCATCACCAATGTCGCGATCCACGCCGGCATCTACGTCTTCACCGGCGCGGTCCTCGCCTCGATCGCGCTGCTCAACTTTCTGGAGCGCGCCCTCGCCCAGCCGCGGGTCAAGGTCTAGGCCCGGCACCGTAAGGTCACAGGAGACGCGGAGACATGGAGAAGGAGAAAGAAATGCGCCCCAGGGGCGCGCAGCGAACAATCCTTCGCTTCTCCACGCCTCCATGCCTCCTGTTGACTGATGCAGCCTCGCCACCGCATCGCCGATTCCGCCGCAGTTGCAAACGGTTGCTTAGCGCGGGCGGCGCCGCTATAAACCGCGCCTTCCTCCACCGGGCGGTACGGCTCTTGTCTGGCTTCGGCCGGACGCGACCACGGGCATGCCTAGCCGCCTCGAAGCGTCATCCCAGTCCGAAAGGATCGCAAAATGCCCAAGATGAAAACGAAGAGCGCCGCCAAGAAGCGGCTCTGGTTCACCGGCAGCGGCAAGCCCAAGCGCGCCTTCGCCGGCAAGCGCCACAACCTCACCAAGCGCACCAAGGATCGGAAGCGCGAGGCGCGCGGCACCACGCTGGTCGCCAAGGGCGACGTCAAGCGCGTGAAGCGGTATCTCCTGCCCGGCATGGCCTGAGCAGCGGCTTCGCCCCACCTGGCCTTCCCCGCGAGCGGAGAAGGCGGCCGTCTTCGTCGTCCGATCCCTGTCTTCTTGATCTCTGGAGTCGTCAATGTCTCGCGTCAAACGCGGCGTCAAGCGCCACGCCCGCCACAAGAAATGGCTCAAGGCCGCCTCCGGCTCGGTCGGCCGCGCCGGCAGCACGATCAGCGCCGCGCGTCCCCGCGTCGAAAAGGACATGAAATACGCGTATCGCGACCGCCGCGTGCGCAAGCGCGATTTCCGCGCGCTCTGGATCCAGCGCATCAACGCCGGCGCGCGCGAGCTCGGCATGACCTACAGCAAGTTCATCGCCGGCCTGAAGAAGGCCGGGATCGAGCTCGACCGCAAGGTCTTGGCCGATCTCGCCGCGCGCGACCCCGCCGGCTTCAAGGCGGTGGTGGAGAAGGTCAAGGCGGCGACGCCGGCTTGAGCGCCAAGCCTCGCCGGTAGCAACGAAATTCACCGCGAAGACACGGACCGACGCAGAGCGTCGGCGGCACGAAGGATAAGATTTGCGCCGCAGGCGCAACTAACTAATCTTCGTGCCTTCGTGTCTTCGTGGTGAAATTGCCCGACGCCGGACTCAGGCCATGAGCAATTTAGAAGGATTGAAGGCTGAGCTTTTGAGCGCCGTCCAGGGCGCGGCCGACATGGCCGCGCTCGAGGCGGCGCGCGTGGCGGCGCTGGGCAAGAAGGGCCGCTTGACCGAGCTGATGAAGGGCCTTGGCGGGCTCGATGCCGAGGCGCGGAAGGCGCAAGGCCAGGCGCTCAACCAATTGCGCGCAGCACTCGATGCCGCGATCGAGGCCAAGAAGGCCGAGCTCGAGGCGAGGGCGCTCGATGTCAAGCTCGCCGCCGAGCGCATCGACGTGACGCTCCCGGCGCGCCCCTACGTCCAGGGCCGCATCCATCCGCTCTCGCAATGCATGGAGGAGGTGGCCGCGATCTTCGGCGAGATGGGCTTCACCGTCGTCGAGGGGCCGGACATCGAGAGCGACTGGCACAATTTCACCGCGCTCAATATGCCGCCCGACCATCCGGCGCGGCAGATGCAGGACACCTTTTATCTGGCCGCCCCCGGCGGTAGCCGCCACACCAACCCTACCGCCGTGGGCGGCGAAAGCACACCGCACCTCCATCAAGGCGCGATGGTCGCCGAGGGACCCGAGCGCGCGGTGAAGCTGCTGCGCACCCACACCTCGCCGGTGCAGGTGCGCACGATGCTGGCCGAGAAGCCGCCGATCCGAATCCTGGTGCCCGGCCGCGTGTTCCGCAGCGATTGGGACATGACGCACACGCCGATGTTCCACCAGTTCGAGGGCCTGTTGATCGACGAGGCCACGCATATGGGGCACTTGAAGGGCTGCCTCGTCGATTTCTGCCGCGCGTTCTTCGAGGTCGACGACGTGCCGGTGCGCTTCCGGCCCTCGCATTTCCCGTTCACCGAGCCGTCGGCGGAAGTCGACATCGGCTGCTCGCGGAAGGGCGGCGAGCTCAAGATCGGCGCCGGCGATCCTCGCGAAAGCGGGGACTGGCTCGAGATCCTGGGCTGCGGCATGGTCCACCCCAACGTGCTCGAGATTTGCGGGATCGATTCCACGCGCTACCAGGGCTTCGCGTTCGGCATGGGCGCCGAGCGCATCTCGATGCTGAAATACGGCATCCCCGACGGGCGCGCGTTCTTCGATTCCGACATGCGCTGGCTGCGCCATTACGGCTTCGTGCCGCTCGACGTGCCCTCGCTCGTGGGCGGCCTCGGGCAATGAAATTCACGCTCGCCTGGCTCAAGGACCATCTCGAGACGTCCGCCTCGGTCGCCGAGATCGCGGCGGCGTTGACGCGCGTCGGGCTCGAGGTCGAAGGCATCGAGGACAAGGCCGCGGCGCTGGCGCCGTTCGTGGTCGGCCACGTGGTCGAGTGCGCGAAGCACCCCAATGCCGACAAGCTCTCGGTGTGCAAGGTCGATATCGGCACGGGGCCGCCGATCCAGGTCGTCTGCGGCGCGCCCAATGCGCGCACCGGCATGAAGGGCGTCTATGCGGCGCCGGGCACGCACATCCCGGGCACCAAGCTCGACTTGAAGAAGGGCGTCATCCGCGGCGTCGAATCGAACGGCATGCTGCTCTCGGAGCGCGAGCTCGGCATTTCCGACGAGCATGAGGGCATCATCGATCTCCCCGCTGATACTCCGATCGGCAAGCCTTACGTCGAGCTGGCCGGGCTCGGCGATCCCGTCATCGAGATCGCGATCACGCCCAACCGGCCCGACGCGCTCGGCATCCGCGGCGTCGCGCGCGATCTCGCCGCCGCCGGCCTCGGCGCGCTGAAGCCCTGGCCCTATCCGCCGGTCAAGGGCGCGTTCAAGAGCCCGATCGCGTGGAAGATCGAAACGCCGCCGGGCACGGTCAACGCCTGCCCCTATGTCGTCGGACGCTATTTCCGCAACGTCACGAACGGCCCGAGCCCGGCCTGGATGCAGCGCCGGCTCGCCGCGATCGGCCTCCGGCCCATCAGCGCGCTGGTCGACATCACCAACTACGTCACCTACGACCTCGGCCGGCCGCTGCACGTGTTCGACGCCGACAAGCTCGCCGGCGATCTCTCGATGCGGCCGGCGCGCGAGGGCGAGCGGATTCTTGCGCTCGACGGCCGCGCCTACACGCTCGATCCCGGCATCACGGTGATCGCCGACGCCGCCGCCGAAAACGGCGGAGGCGTGCACGGTATCGGCGGCGTGATGGGCGGCGAGCTCACCGGCTGCACGGCGGCGACCAAGACCGTGTTCCTCGAAGTGGCGCTGTTCGACCGCGCGCGCGTCGCCGCCACGGGGCGGAAGCTCGGCATCCAGTCCGACGCGCGCTATCGCTTCGAGCGCGGCGTCGATCCCGAATCGGCGCATTGGGGCGCTGACGTCGCCGCCAAGCTGATCGCCGAATGCTGCGGCGGCGAGGCGAGCGAGCCGGTCGCGGCCGGCGCCATGCCGAAATGGCAGAAGAGCGTCGCGTTTCGCCCGAGCCGCCTCGAAACGCTGGGCGGCGTCACGGTGCCGGAGGCGGAGACGAAGCGCATTCTCGGCGCGCTCGGCTACGAGGCCAAAGGGGACGGCGCGGGCGCCGCCTGGAGCGTCGCGATCCCGCCGTGGAGGCCGGACTCCGAAGGCGAGGCGGATCTCGTCGAGGAAGTCCTGCGCATCCACGGCTACGACCGCATTCCGATGGTGAGCGTCACGGCCGGGCGCCTGCCGCGCCAGACCGTGACGCCGCAGCAGCGCCGCGTGCGCCTCGCGCGCCGGGCCTTGGCCGCGCGCGGATTGCTCGAGGCCGTCACCTGGTCGTTCATGAGCAGCAAGGAGGCGGCGCTGTTCGGCGGCGGCAAGCCGGAGCTGAAGCTCGCCAATCCGATCGTGGCCGATCTCGACGAGATGCGGCCCTCGATCCTCGGAAATCTTCTCCGCGCCGCGCAGGGCAACGCCGACCGCGGCTTCCCCAACGCGGCGCTGTTCGAGGTCGGCCCGCAATATGCCGGCGTCGAGCCGCAGGACCAGCTGCTCGTCGCCGCCGGCGTGCGCCAGGGCGAGACGCCGCGCCACTGGGCCGAGACGGCGCGGAAATACGACGCGTTCGATGCCAAGGCCGATGCTCTGGCCGCGCTCGAAGCGGCGGGCGGTCCCGTGAACTCATTGCAAACGGCGTCCGAGGCGCCGTCCTGGTATCACCCGGGCCGCGCCGGCGCCTTGAAGCTCGGCACGACCGTGCTCGCCCATTTCGGCGAGGCGCATCCGCGCGTGTTGAAGTCGCTGGATGTCGACGGCCCCGCCGTAGCCTTCGAGGTGTTTCTCGATCGCCTTCCTCCTCCGAAGGCGAAGGCGGGGAAGGCGCGGCCGCTCCTGAAGCCCTCGCAATTCCAGCCGGTCGAGCGCGATTTCGCGTTCGTCGTCGATGTCGGTGTGCCGGCGGAGAAGCTGCTGCGCGCCGCGCACAACGCCGACCGCGCCCTCATCGCCGGCGCCTCGATCTTCGACGCCTATGCCGGCCCCGGCATTCCCGAAGGCAAGAAATCGATCGCGCTCGCGATCACGATCCAGCCCGTCGAGAAGACCTTGACCGACGCCGAGATCGACGCGATCGGCGCCAAGGTGGTCGCGGCGGTCGCGAAGCAGACGGGCGCGGCGCTCCGGAGTTGAGCCGGGACGCCGCGCGCCTCAGCGCGCGGGTCCGCGCGTCACCGACAGCGTGCGATAGCGGGTCCAGGTTCCGCCCTCGTCGCCGCCGATGTGGACGCCCTCGACGCAGATCGAAGCCGCGCCATCGAGAAAACGCGGATCGGCATGGGGTAGGAGGAGCACCACGCGCGCCGGACCGGACACCCCTGCGCCCGCCTGGGCCGGCGGCAAGCCCAGATATCCGTTGATCCGCAGCGCCGCGGCCGCGTCGATGCCGCGGTAGTTCTCGAGCACGACGCGGAAGCGCGCCGGGAAGGTGCGGTCGCGCCCGAGGCTGCCGGAATAGCCCGGCTTGCCGAGCACGAAGCGTGCCGGCTGCCATTCGTGACTTACGACGGTGCCGCAAAGATCGACCGGCGTGAACGGCGGCAGCGGCGCTGCCCCCACCCACGGGGCGAAAGCGAGCAGGCAAAGGCCGATACATCCGACGAGAATCTTGCGCATGATGGCAAGATAGCCAAGGGCCGCCGGTTTCGCGTTGACCTCGATCAATGCGCGATGGCGGCGAGGCGCCGATTAATGAATCTGCAGTGGCGGCCGGAATTCACGGCCAGCCGCGAGGGGAGATGCATGAACGATTCGCCACGATCGCCCGCCGGCCAGATCATCGACGCGCTGCTGCCGCCAGACATGGCGCTGGCCTGCGAGGCCGCGGGTGCTGCCAAGGCTGGCCGGGATGCGTTGGCCCTCTTCGTCTTGGGCCTGCTCGCCGGCGCCTTCATCGCGTTGGGCGCCATCTTCATGACCGTGGTGCTGACCGGCGCGGGCGATCTGCCCTGGGGTGTGGCGCGCCTGCTGGCGGGAATCGTGTTCTCTCTCGGCCTCATCCTCGTGATCGTGGGCGGCGCCGAGCTGTTCACTGGCGATTCGCTCATGATCGTGGCCTGCGCCGGCCGTCGCATCACGCTCGCCGCGCTCGTGCGCGCCTGGGCCTTCGTCTATCTCGGTAACATCGTAGGCGCGATCGGGACCGCGGCTTTGATCTTCCTTGCCGGCCATCACGGCTTCGCCGGCGGCGCTGTCGGCAAGACGGCGCTGGAGATCGCAAACGCCAAGGCGGCGCTGCCGACGATCCAGCTGTTCTTCCTCGCCGTGCTCTGCAACGTGCTGGTCTGCCTCGCAGTGTGGATGACCTTCGGCGCGCGTGGCGTCATCGACAAGGTGGTCGTCATCGTGCCGCCCATCGCCGCCTTCGTCGCCGCCGGCTTCGAGCACTCGATCGCCAATCTCTACCTCCTGCCTTACGGCCTCGCCGTCAAAGCCTGGGCCGGCCCCGAATTCTGGGCCGCGATCGGACAGAGCGCCGCCGCCTATGCGGCGCTCACTCCGTTGGCCGCACTCCACAACATCCTGGTTGCGACCATGGGTAATCTCGTCGGTGGCAGCCTGATGGTGGGCGCGGTTTACTGGTTCGTGTATTTGCGCCGGCGCTCCGCCTGAGCGTGTGGGTCGGCCGGAGCCGCTGCGCGGCAACCCCAGGCTTTGC
>Ga0184615_10002131_pt1 | contig 10674 bp, 10 predicted proteins | sample PLM4_65_coex_FD_133134 | JGI IMG/M metagenome (GOLD analysis project Ga0184615, IMG submission 133134) | Groundwater sediment microbial communities from an aquifer in East River, Colorado, USA - PLM4_65_coex | ecosystem: Environmental > Terrestrial > Soil > Riparian zone | place: USA: East... | reverse complement strand
CTTCGCGTAGGTGGCGATGATGTCGTCCGCCTCGAAGCCTTCCTTGTCGACGCAGGGCAGCGAGAAGGCGCGCACGGCGTCGCGGATCAGCCCGAACTGCGGGACCAGATCGTCCGGCGGCTCGTCGCGGTTCGCCTTGTACTCGGGATAGATGTCGTTGCGGAAATTCTCGCGCGCCGAATCGAAGATGACGGCGAGGTATTCCGCGTCGGTATCCTGGATCAGCCGCCACAGCATGTTGGTGAAGCCATAGACCGCGTTGACCGGCGTACCGTCGGGCCGGGTCATGGGCGGCAGGGCGTGATAGGCGCGGAAGATGTAGCCCGACCCGTCGACCAGATAGACGTGGTCCGGCTTGCCGTCCTTACGCTTGGACGCAGCCGCCTGCGGCGCCGCGTTCTTGGCCTTCTTTTCTTTGACGTCCGTTGCCATCAATGCCCGTGCGGCTTGGCGCCCGGCTTCAGCACGAAACGCCGGTCGCAATAGCCGCACTCGCCCACGCCGTCGACCAGGTTGATGAAGACGCGCGGATGGCCGAGCGCACCGCCGCTGCCGTCGCAGGCCACAACGACGCTGTCGACCTCAATGGTCTCGGGCGGCGGTGGGGCCGCCGTTTTTAGGTTTTCCGCCATGATTTGACCTCTGAGACGCACGGATGATACCAGCATCGCGTGAGCGTCCCAAGCGATCTACCCGAATTCGCCGTCGAGGTCGAGGGCCTGACCAAGGTCTACCGCCGCACGCGCGCGGCGCCGGAGGTGCGCGCGCTGGGCGGGGTCGATCTCAAGATTCCGCGCGGCGCGGTGTACGGCCTGCTGGGCCCCAACGGCGCCGGCAAGTCGACCCTGATCAACATCCTGGCGGGGCTGGTGCTCAAGAGCGCGGGAACGGCGCGGATCTGGGGCCACGACATCGATCGCGAGACGCGGGCGGCGCGCGCGGCGATCGGCGTGGTGCCGCAGGAGATCAATCTGGACGCGTTCTTCACCCCGTTCGAGATCATGGAGCTGATGGCCGGGCTGTACGGCGTGCCGCGCGCGGAGCGGCGCACCATGGAGATCCTCGATGCGCTCGGCCTCGCCGATAAGCGCAACGCCTATGCGCGATCGCTCTCGGGCGGCATGCGGCGGCGATTGCTGGTCGCCAAGGCGCTCGCCCATTCGCCGCCCGTGGTGGTGCTGGACGAGCCGACCGCGGGGGTGGACGTCGAGCTGCGCCACCAGATCTGGTCCTATATGAGCGAGCTGAACCGCCGGGGAACGACGATCCTGCTGACGACGCACTATCTCGAGGAGGCCGAGGAGCTGTGCGACACCATCGCCATCATCCATCGCGGCCGCGTCGTCGCCTGCGCGCCGACGCCCGAGCTGACCGGGCGGCTCGACCGCAAGGAGCTGGTGCTCACCTTGACGCGCGACATCGATTCCGTGCCGGCGCAGCTGGTGCGCTACGACCCCGCGCTGACCTCGCCCCGCCGCCTGGTGGTGCGCTATCGCCCGAGCCAGGTTCGCATGGACGAGATCCTGGCCGCGGTGCGCGACGCCGGCCTCACCATCGCCGATCTTTCGACCGAGGAGGCCGATCTGGAGGACATCTTCCTCGCGCTGACCCAGGAAGAGGCGCCCGCGCCGCTGCATCCCGGCGAAGAGGACCGCGAGGCCGAGACCGTGTCCCTTTTCCGTTCCAAGCCGTTGCCATGAGGCGCGTCGGAATTGTCGTCGCGCTTCTCATCCTCGTCAGCGCCTGCCTGCCGCGCGTGGAACCGGCCGGACCGCCGATGACCGCGCCGCGCGCCGAGGATGGCCGCCTGGTCATGGCGGACGGCGCCGAGCTGCCGCTGCGCGCCTGGCGGCCCGCCGGCAACGCGCGCGCCGTGGTCATCGCGCTGCACGGCATGAACGACTATTCGAATTCCTTCGACGCCGCGGGCAAGCAGCTCGCCGACGCCGGGATCGCGACCTATGCCTACGACCAGCGCGGCTTCGGCACGGCGCCCAATATCGGCAAATGGCCCGGCACGGAAACCCTGGTCGACGATTTGCGCCAAGCGCGCGCGATACTGGGCGCACGCCATCCGGGCGCGCCCACCTACCTGCTGGGCGAGAGCATGGGCGGCGCGGTGGTGATGGTGGCGCGCACGGGGCCCAACCCGGTGGCGAGCGACGGCGTCGTTCTGGTCGCGCCCGCGGTATGGGGCCGCGCGAGCATGGATTTCTTCGAAAAAACCGCGCTGTGGCTGGTCGCCCACAGCGTGCCCTGGCTTCACCTCTCCGCCGAGGGGCTCAAGATCACCCCGTCGGACAATATCGAGATGCTGCGCGCGCTGTCGCGCGATCCGCTGGTGCTGAAAAAGACGCGCGCCGACGCCGTGTGGGGCTTGGCCGACCTGATGGACGCCGCTTACGACGACGCGCCCGCCTTGCGCGGCCCGACGCTCATGCTGTACGGCCGCAAGGACGAGATCATCCCCAAGGAGCCGTCCTTCACGGTGATGCGCTTTTTGAAAAAGAACGGCGCGCGCATCGCCTATTACGGCAATGGCTATCACATGCTGCTGCGCGACCTGGAGGGCCCGATCGTCGTGAAAGACATCGCCGCCTGGATCGCGGACAAGCAGGCGCCGCTCGCTTCCGGCGCGGAGCGGACGGCCGAGACGCTGCTGTCGGGGGTCGCGGACGAGCCCTAGGGCTTCGCGATCTCCCGCCCGGTGCGGCAATCCTTGAGGATACGCCGCGAGGCAAGCGGCTTGCCGGCGAACCGGTCGGAGAACCAGTCGGCGATGAAGGCGCGCACATCGAGGTTGTCGCTGACCCCGTGCCGTTCCCCCTTGTAGACCACGATCGTTTTCGGCGCCGCGATCTCGTCGTACAGCTTGTAGGAATGCTCGATCGGCGACAGGTCCTCGTCCTCGCCGGCGACGATCAGGCACGGACAACGAATCTTCGCGCCGAGCCCTTCGAGGGTGAGCTTCTTCGCGAAGGCGTCGAACGCGACCTCGTCGTCATAACCCGCCATCCACATGTAGCGATCCTTGAACATCGGATTGGCGACGTTGAAGATCGTGTTCATGCCGTTCTCGTGGCAAACGTAGAAGCCCGCCGCGGCTTTGTAGCGGTGATCGTGCGCCACGATCTGGGTGAGCCAGAACGACCCCATGGAAATTCCGGTGATGCCGATGCGCTCGGGGTCGATGTCCTTGCGCCCCAGCAGAAAATCCATGGCGGCCTTGCCGGCGGCGATGAAATTGCTTTCGGTGACGTGAATGCCGCGCGAGATGCGCGCCTCGTTCTGGCCCGGCCCATCGAAGGTGAGCACCGCCATGCCGCGCTCCAAGAACTTGTCGCCCGGGTTGGTCACCAGCAGCTCCTTGAAGTTGTCCATGCCGCCCAGGAAGACGATGCCGGGCACCGGTCCGGACGCATTCGGCGGCAAGTGCAGATAGCCGGGCAGCGACTTGCCCTCGAATGGGATGTCCACCGCCTCGATCGGCCGGTCCGCGTATCGGATGAAGTTGCGATAGCACGCGTTCTTCCTGGCGCTCAACGCCTGGTTCGTCGCGTTGCCGTCCTCGTGGATCGGGCCTTGGGCCATCGTGTAAAAGGCCGCGGCCGTGAAATAGTTGTCACGCGCGGTGACGAGGTGGCCATCTTCCTCCGCCTCGCGCGCCAGCGCTTCGCGCTTGGCGGCGATGCGCGTCATCTCGGGGATGAGATCGAGCAGCTTGCGGATCGAGCCGCGAACGGTGCGGATGTCGCCCGACGCGTCCATGCCCACCGCGCATAGGGCTTCTTCCGTCATCGGCCAGTAAAAATCGGGACCGCCCGATTGAATGAGCTTGTCGAACATCCATTCCTGGTCCTTCAAGCGCCTGGTGCGCGCGTGCGACGTCATTCGATCCTCCCCTTGTTCCGGCCGGGCATTCGACCCTTGTGGGCCATGGCGAAAAAACCTATCACAGAGAGCCGTGACCGCGATCGCGATACTCGACGATTACCAGAACGTGGCGCGCGAGCTCGCCGATTGGTCGGCGCGCGCGAAAAGCTGCACCATCGAGACGTTCCGCAACAACCTCGCGGTGCCCGACGATGCGGCGCGGGCGCTCGCCGAGTTCGATATCGTCTGCACGATGCGCGAGCGCATGGCGTTCCCGCGCGCGCTGATCGAGCGCCTGCCGAAGTTGAGGCTGATCACCATCACCGGGCCGCAGATGCGATCGCTCGACATCGCGGCGGCGACGGAGCGCGGCGTCGTGGTCTCGCATTCGACCAATCGCGGCCCCGGCGGCGCGGCAACGCCGGAGCTCGCCTGGGGGCTGATCCTCGCCGTCGCGCGCAGCATCCCGCTCGAGGACCGTCGCATGCGCAGCGAAGGCGGGTGGCAGACCACGCTCGGCATGGGGCTGCGCGGCAAGACGCTCGGCCTCGTCGGTCTCGGCCGCGTCGGCAGGGTCGTGGCGGAGATCGGACGGGGCTTCGGCGTCAACCTGATCGCGTGGAGTCAGAACATGACCGTCCACCAGGCGGCGGAGTGCGGCGCCAAGCTCGTGGACAAGGACACGCTGTTCCGCGAGTCTGACATCGTCAGCCTGCACGTCGTTCTGTCCGATCGCACGCGCAATCTGGTCGGCGCGCGCGAGATCGCGCTGATGAAAAAGACCGCGATCCTGATCAACACCGCGCGCGGCCCCATCGTCGAGGAGTCCGCGCTGCTCGCCGCGCTGCGCGCCGGCCGCATCGCCGGCGCCGGGATCGACGTTTTCGATGTCGAGCCGCTACCTGCCGATCATCCCATCCGGCGGCTCGAGAACGTGGTGCTGACGCCCCATCTCGGCTACGTGGCGGACGACGTGATGCGCGTCTGGTATGAAGACACCGTGGAGGCGATTACGGCTTTTCTCGACGGCAAGCCGATCCGGCTGCTCAATCCGGAGGTCATGGGACGAGATTGACGTTAATCCGGCGATTGCCGTACCTTCCGCTCCCTGCGCGCCCGTAGCTCAGTTGGATAGAGCGTCGGCCTCCGAAGCCGAAGGTCGTGAGTTCGAGTCTCGCCGGGCGCGCCAGACCTGGTTGGCGAGCGATGCGTATTCGCCCTATTTGTTCAGCCCCACGTGCGCCGTGGCCTCAAAAGCCCGGTAACGCCGAGTTAGCCGATTGCGCGCCATCGCCGGCCAGTGCTCGTTCCGCTTTAACCCTATTTGGAGCCTCCAAATGAGAAAACTTGCCTACCTCGCCGTGGCCGCGCTCTTCGGCCTCGGCCTTGCCGCCGTGCCCGCCGATGCCCAGCAGCGTCCGATGGGTTCGTCGGGAACCTCGACGATGTCGGGCTCCGCGACGGGCTCGACCATGTCCGACAAGTCCGTGCCGGCCAAGAAGAAGGCCGCCGCCAGCAAGAAGGCGCCCAGCGACGCGGTGAAAGCGCTGCAGACCGCGCTGAACAAGAACGGCGCCGCTGTCAAGGTCGACGGCAAGATGGGTCCCGGCACCCGCGCCGCGCTGAAGAAGTATCAGTCGGCCAACGGCCTGACACCCTCGGGCCGCGACGATGCGGCGACGCGCGCCAAGCTCGGCGTCTGATTTACGACCGAAGTTAAGCCACGGCCCCACGCGCAACGAGCGCGTGGGGCCGTTGCCTTTTCCGCCACAATCGCATTACCCCTCGAAAGAGGCCGCCGCCTTCCCCTTTTGCGGCTTCGACGCGCTTCCCCGCGCACGCCACATTTAGGCAAGGCCTGCGTTTAAGTCCTGCAAACGGACCAATCCGGCCAAAGTCGCGCCCAGTTTTACATGCCTTATTTCATCGACTCTGCATGTGCGGAGCCATTTCGAAGGGAAAAACGTTCATGAAGTTCTCGACACAGGCCGCAATCGCCGCCGTCGCCGCGGCGCTGCTGGCCAGCCCCGTTCTCGCCCAGACCAAGACCGGTCCGCTGCCGCCCACGGGAAGCCCCAGCGACTATCAGAATGCCCCCGGCTCGACGGGATCCACTCAGCGCTCGGCGACGACCCGCAAGAGCGCGGCGAAGTCGTCCCCGGCGGCCAAAGATGTCAGCCGCCAGGAATACCTCGATCAGGCCGCGAAGCGTTTCGACGCCATGGATACGAACCATGACGGCATGGTGAACAACGCCGAGCGCCGCTCGTTCGACTCGAAGCAGCGCGCCGCCCGAAGCGCCACGACGCCGAAAGCCACGTCGGCACCGAAGCCCCCGGCCTCGTCGTCCTCCATGTCGACCAGCCCGTCGAGCTCATCGGGTTCACGCGCCATCTCGCCGCCGGCCATGAGCAGCGACAAGCCGATCCCGAACAATTCGGGTTCCGCCCCCAAGCCAGCCGATACGCCCGCGAAGATGTAGTTGATCCAACCCCGTCCGGGTTGGCACCGGCGCCTCGCCGCGCAAGCGGCGGGGCGCTCGCGTTTCGCTCAACCGGCAGCGCCGCCCGATTGGCGGGCCATAGCGTTCGCACGACGCGACACGAACCAGTACAGCGCGAGCAGCGGCGTCAGCAGCCCAAGAATGATGACGGTCAGCGCGGAAGCGCGCCCCATCCCGCCGGTCTGCCACAGGCCCCACACCACCGCGGCCATGGTCGTGTTGTCCTCTCCCGCGAGCAAAGTGGCCAGCGTGAGCTCTCGATAGGTCAACAACGCGATCCACAACCAGGCATACATCATCGCCGGGGTCAGGATCGGCAGCATGACGGCGCGGAACGCCTGCCACATCCCCGCGCCGGCGACCGACGCCGCCTCCTCCAGCTCGCGGTGGATCTGGAGCAGGGCGCCGTTCATCACGCGCGTGCCGTAGGACAGGCGGATGATCAAGTAGGTGATCAGGATCAGCCAGATCGTGCCGTAGATCGGCACCACGTCGCGCAGCACGAACAAGGCGATGAGCAGCGCGCCGATGCCGAAGATGATGCTCGGCACCGCATGCGGCAGGAAGGCGAAGAAGTCGAATACCTGCCGCCAGCGGATCTTCGAGCGCACCACGACCCAGGAGAAGGCGAGCGACAAGGCGATCACGATGGTCGGCGTCACCAGCACCAGGAGCGCCGTGTTGCGCATGCCTTCCTTGACCAGGATCCAGGGTAGGCCTTCGAAGTTCGCGAAGGACATGGCCTGCAGCGCCGCGAGCGACGGCGGGCGGAAAAAGGCCAGCAGCGACGACCAGACCAGCGCCAGCAGCGGAATTGCCTGGCCGAGGAAAAGATAGAGCGCGAGAAAGCCCCAGGCGAGCCAGACCTTGTTGCCGAGGCGGAACTGGCGCGGGCGATAGCCGCGCCCGGTCACCACCTGGTAGCGCTGCGCGTGACGTTGGACGCGCCCGTACCACACGCTCATCGCGATCGCGATCGGGATCATGGCGGCGGCGAGCGCCGCCGCCTGACCGTAGCGCGGCAGCTCCACCGTCGGGTTGGTGAAGAAATACATCAGCGTCGAGAAGGTGAAGATGCGCTTGGTCCAGCCGATGATCGCCGGCACGTCGAAGGACGCAAACCCGACGATGAAGGTGTAGAGCAGCGCCGCGACGACGCCCGGCCAGATCAGCGGCAGCGTGATGCGCAGCATGGTGGCGCGCGGGTTGGCGCCCGCCGTGTAGGACGCCTCCTCCAGCGCCGGGTCCATCAGGCGGAACAGCGACGCGATCATCACGAAGGTGAGTGGGGTGAGCGCGAGGCCCTCGACCCAACCCATGCCCCAGATGGTGGCGATGTCGAACGGCGCCTCGCCGAGCGCGAACAGGTCCATCGCCCAGCGGTTGAGGATGCCGATGCGCGGCTGGGTGAGGAAAATCCAGCCCATGGCGACGGTGAAGTTCGGAATCAGCAGACCGATGGTCATGGCGGTGAACACCGCCGGTTTGCCCGGCAGGTCGGTGCGCTCCACCAGCCACGCCGCGGGAATGCCGAACAGGGAAGCGACCGTGACCGCCGTACCGGCAAACACAACCGTGTTCCAGAGGATGGCGTAGGTCTCCGGCCGGGTGAAGACGCGGACGTAGTTCTGCAGCGTGAAGGTGAGCTCGGCGACGCCGGGCAGCGCCGAGTAGAACGAGAGCCAGACGACGACGCCGGCGATGACCAGCACCAGCGCGCTCACCGCGATCACGACACCGAGCATCACGCCCGGCATGAGGTCGCGCTGGCGCCGCTCGCGGATTACCGCGAGTTGCGGCGCGCTGGCGACGCCGGCCATCGGAACGCCAGACCCGATGCCCTACTTCTTGCCCTGCTTGGTCAGGATCGAGACCATCTCGTCCTTGGCCTTGTCCATTTCGGTGTGGGCGTTCCAGTACGGGATGGTCATCTCCAGCATCTTGCCGCCCTTGGCGGCGAGCTCGGCGCCGAGCTTGTGGTCCGGCGCCTCCGGGAATGAATCGAGATCGACGTCCCAGGTCTTGCGCACCAACGCCTGGCCCTCGGGCGTCATCAGATAGACGATGTAGAGCGCGCCGGCCGCCGGGTGCGGCGCGTTCTTCGGTACGCCGACATACCAGTAGCGCTTCTGCGCCGCGTCGACGAGCTGGGCCTGGGCGACGGGCGCGCCCTTCGCCTTCCAGAAGCTCGCCTGCTGCGTCGAGCAATCGAGCACCAAAGCGGCGTATTCGCCGGTCGCGATGCGCTCGCCATCGGAGCAGCGGAGCAGACCCGCGACCTGCGGCGCGAACTTGCGGATGTAGTCGAGCGAGCCCTGGTAGCCGAGCATGTCGGGCGCCGACACCGCCTCGAAGCTTGCCGCGTAGACGGTGGAGGCGATCTTGCCCTTCCACCACGGGTCGAGCAGGTCGGCGAGCTTGGTCGGCACCTTGTCCTTGGGGACGAGGGTGGTGTTGTAGGTAACGCCGGGGAAGCCCGTCGCCATGCGCACCGCCTGGTTCTTCTCCTCCACCAGGTCCGGCGTGATGCGGCCGGGCAGCATCTTGGCCCATTCGTGCGGCACCATCAGGTTGCGCGTGGTGAGCACGGCGGCGGCGTAGTTGGCGCCGATATAGACGTCGGTCTGGGCCTTCTGGCCCGCCGCGGCCTCGGTGACGATCTTCTGCGCCATGGCCGGCTGCGGCACCGAGGGCGAGAACTTGATGGCGATGTTGGTACCGTAGGCCTTGTTGATCGCCTCCTCGAACAGCTTGGAGCCGGGCGCCCCGCCGAGCACATCCTGCGACCAGGCGAGCGACAGCGCGCCCTCCTTCTTCGCATCCTCGATCAGGGCCTTCAACTCGGGCGAGAAATCGGCCGACGCGGTCGTTGCAAGCAGCGAAGCCGCCGCGGCAGCGACCAAACCAAGACGGAATCCAAGCATGTGTTTCGCTCCCAGTCCGTTTTGTTGATTGGACGGAAGACTAGCAGGATGGAGGGGGAAGCGCCAACCAACGTCCCTCTCCGCCCGCTTGCGGGGGGAGAGGGTGGCGCGAAGCGCCGGGTGAGGTGGGCGATGCACAAACTGCCCCACCTCACCCCAACCCTCTCCGCCCCAATGGGGCGGAGAGGGAGAGTGTTCAAACCTTCACGAATAGATCGTCGACCTTGGGCTTGGTCGCGATCACGCCCTGCTCCTGCATGTAGTCGATCAGCGTGGCGAGGGTCTTGCGGTTGGGCTCGACCCCGTAGGCCCAAGGGTTTGAGCCGAACAGCGCGTCGATCTCCTCCACGTCGGCCGCCAGCCAGGGCAGCATGACGCGCTGCGCCCCGCCATAGCGGAGCTTCTTGTCCGCCTTGGCCTTCGCCTCCTCGCACGCCTGATACAGGCTTTCCGCGATCCAGGGATTTTTGTCGTAGACTCCGCGGCGGATCACCACGTCGTGCATGATCGGGTGGATCCCCGTGCGCTTGTAGAACTCCTGCTCCTCTTTCCGGGAATCGGCGAAGATCCGCACCAAATCGGGGTGCTTGCCGAACATCGACGGACGGCTGGCGCCGACGATGGCGTCGATGGCCCCGTCGATCAAAAGCTGCTGCAACGACTTGTCGGGCGGCGCCTTCTCGATCTTGACCGGCTTGTGGAGCTGCGCCGGGCGCTTGCCGGAGCCGTGCCCGCCGGCATGGTCGATCGAGCCCTGCACCCAGGTGACGCCGGACAGATCGACGCCGTATTCGTGCATCAGATGGCCGCGGCACCAGATGGCGGCGACCTGCGGGTAGGTCGGGCAACCGATGCGCCGCCCGGCGAGATCCTTCGGCTCGCGGATCGGGCCGCGCCGATTGATGAAGATGTAGCTGTGGCGGAACATCTTGGACGGGAATACCGGCAGGTGGACGAACTCGTCGTTGCCGCTCTCCGCGTGCGCGATGGTCGTGGAGATGCCGAACTCCGCCGCATCGAACATGCCTTCGTCGAGCACCATGTCGAACAAGGCGTGCGGCTGCTCGACGCGGGTGAACTGAAGCGCGATGCCCTTGGGCTTCACCTCGCCGGTCCACAGCGCCCCCATGCGATCATAGGGGCCGCAGCCGAAGGAGAGCTTCAACTCCTTCGTCGCGCGTGCCGGTGCGGCGCGGCGCGCGGCAATTTTTTTCTTGGACTGGGCGCGCTTCGCCTGGCTGCGCTTGGGCGCCGCCTTGCGCTTGATCGGTTTCGCTTTTTTCGCCATCTGCGGCCTCCCTAGGCGACCGGCACGAACATGTCATCGACGCGCGGCTTTTTCGCGATGAACCCCTGCTCGTACATGTAGTCGAT